>Ga0315279_10001768_pt1 | contig 34953 bp, 34 predicted proteins | sample YL17G06_20_MG_FD_203694 | JGI IMG/M metagenome (GOLD analysis project Ga0315279, IMG submission 203694) | Sediment microbial communities from Yellowstone Lake, YNP, Wyoming, USA - YL17G06_20 | ecosystem: Environmental > Aquatic > Freshwater > Lake > Sediment | place: USA: Wyoming | collected...
ATGACGCCCACGGTGGACGTGACGGGCACAGGCAGCGCATCGGCGGAAAAGGCCAGTTGGTACGTGCCGGACACAGTGGGTGTGAACTGCCACGCCCACACGAAAGGACCCGTGCCGGTTCCGCTCATTGCGCCACCGTCAGGGGCGACCGGCGCGTTTTGGGGATCGGTGATGGCCAACGCGGCATTGGCAAAAGGATATTGCGAGGTCACCTGGATGGTCGTGGCCTGGCCCAATTCCGGTTGAGCCGGTTGAATGGTAAAGTCGGCGGGCGGGCCGACGACGACCAGGCTGGCGTCGTCAAGGTACACGTCGTTGTTGGCATGAGCGTAAGCCCATTCGGCGCGCGAGTGCGTAAAGACGGTAACCACGTTGGATCGCGCCATGGCACGGACGCTGAACTGCGCCCACCGGTCAAACGCCGGGGCTTCGGGCGACCAGATGACGTTGGTGCTCGTCGGCACGGTTCCGCCGGTGGGGTCAATGCCGATGCGCAAGTGCATATCGCCAGGCTCGTCGGACACGCGCCCGTAATCGCATTTTTCAAAGTTAAAGCACATCCAGGCCTGGAACCAGGCCGAAAACTCGAGCGGGCTGCCGGGGACAATGCCCGTGACCTGCTGGTACATTCCGGCTTCGTGCATGCGCGCAAAGCTGAAATACTTTTGTGAAGCTTCGCCGGTGTGAACTCGATAGGTGAATTGCGCGTACATCATCGGCCCGAACTCGGGCCTGGCCCACATGCAGCCATAGTCCTTCATGCAGGCGCCGTTTTCTATGCAGTTGGCCGGGCACGGGATGTAACAGTCCGGCTTCCATGGTTTGCAGGGGGGAATATCTATGTACCAGGCTTTCCAGCCTTGGGCGACGTTGATCTCGCCAAATTGCTGTGGCGCGTAAGGTGGCTCAAAGCTGGGATTCGTCAGCAGGTTGCCCGGCACGGAGGCGGTGGGCTGCGGAGTCGGAGTGCGCGCGGCCAATGCGCCCATTTGCAGGGTCGGCTTGGGCTGCTGGGTTGGGGCAAAAGTCGAAATCAGCCAGGCGCTGGCAAGCAAGACGATGCCGAACAACAAAACCAGAGCAGCCAGCCACGCAGTTGTTCTTTTCATCGGCGCCCCCCCACTGTTCTATCCACCCAAAGCGGGAACCTTCGCAAGGTTCTCCCGTAAATGATCAAATGATTCACCAGGTCAACCACTTGGTTGGCGTGACCTCCAAAAGCTGCGTGTACTGCTCCTCAGACGAAATGTCCCAGTCGTACTTGTTCAGAAAGATGACGGCCACTTTTGCCATTTCCGCTGATCCGGGGGCCGGCGCGGGTGCTGCGATCCCTTCGCAGCTCACCGGATGTGAGCCGTCTTCCAGCGCCAGCGCCACGCGTGGGTTCTGCGAGATATTCCGGGCCTTGACGCTCCCCGGCCCGGTGCATATATACAGCTTGCCAGCGTGCCAGGCAAACCAGACCGGCGCCAGGTGCGGGCGTCCATCGGGCCGGATGCTGGCGACCCAGATGTTTTTCTCGGTTTCCAGTTTTGTTGCGGCTTCAGGCGGAAGGGTGAGCATCCTGCCCTCTGCCTGATCTTGTCATCAGCTTCCGAATTTCCTCCGCATGTTCCTCTTCGTGCTCTGCAAAAATCGCAACAAGCCGTGCGATAGTGCCGGTCGGTCCCCAGGGAAAGAGCAACCGTTCTTTGAACTTTTCCGGCGGCATCTCATGGATGATGGTTTCCAGTTGACCACGCGCCAGTTCCCATTCTTTGACGACTTGATCGTAGCTGAGTGGCTCGCGCGTTTCAACGGACTGGGCGTTGTAGAAATCTATGCCCCGCGCCGCCGGCGCGCCAGGCTCATCGCCTGCCACATGAGCGCGCAGTGAAGCAATGCACGCATCGTCCCAGCCCGCGATGTGCGCGAGCACGTGCTTGATCGTCCAACGAGGGTAAATCTCCATTTGGGTGTCAACGTCCGCCAGCACTGCCCGCATCTCTTCGCGCGCCTGGGCGAGCTGCTGAATGAGGCGTGCTCTTTCTTCCATGCTAGCTCCTTCTGTGCGTTTACGGGGCTAACGATGAACCCTGCGAAGGCTTCACATCAACCTCTGTAAGGTCCCATCACTCTGTGGCCGACGACTTGAGGAAGGCCAACCCCTGACGAACGAAAGCGAATCCGTCCGGGCAAATATTGTGCAACATACCCCGCCGATAAGCAAAATCGCCCAAGGCAGAATTATACGTTTCAAGAATCAGAGAACCCCTAAAGTCAATTTCTTGCAGCGCCGAAAAGACTGCCTTCCAAGGTACTAGACCACCCCCTGGAACCCCTCGATCATTTTCACAGGTATGTAGTCCCCATAGCCGGCCACGACAAGTCCGAATCGCCTGGGCATAGTCGCGGACTTCGGTGATCATGTGATAAGTATCCAGCAGGACATACAGGTTGGAATGATCGGCTGCCGAAATCAGGTCCATGGCTTGCTCAGGCGTGTTTGCCACGTGTGTTCGAAAGTGGCTCATCGGCTCAAGCACAACCTTGACGCCGTTGCGTTCACCCTGTTCGGCGAGTTGATGCAGGGCATCTGCCAGCCGTTTGATTTCCTCAGTTGTCAATGGGCGGTAATGAAGCACGCCAGGATGTCCATACAATGCGCCAGTATACGCTGTTGCCCCCAACTCACCTGCCAGGTCTAGGTGCTTTCTATGCCAGGCAAGGCCTTGCGCCGTCCTCGCCGGGTCCTCGGCAGACAAGTCACACTCTAGCGGCCATTGCCCGCCAGGGCTGATCACCAGCTCTAGCCCCAAAGCCACAGCCCGGTGGCGACTAGTCCGCGCCGTGAATTGCACGTCGTCGCCTACGGCGATCTCGAAACAATCCAGCCCCAACTCTTTAGCGGCATCCAATAGATCAAGCCGCTCATCTGACCAGCGATCGGTAAAGAGATAACAGTGCGCGCCGTATTTCATCGGAGAGAGGTGATCAACGGACCGGCACAGGCCGGCTCTCACGCGCCGATTGCAACAATGCGACGATAGCCGCCACATTTCCCCGGCTATCGGCCAGGCTCACGCGCGGCGCGTTGCCCTGCAGAATCGCATCGGCCATGTCTTCGACTTCGCCCAGGTACAACATCTGGCCGGGGATAGGGATGGTCTCTGTCTCATCATGGCGAGTCAAGAGAATCTTGTCGTCTCGCTCCGGCTTGAACGGCTGGGGCACACTGATGATCCCTTCGCTGCCGACAATTTCAATGTGCGCGCGGAACGGCATGCCAAAACTGCAATCAAACTGCGCAAACACATCTCCCGCGAAACGCATCTGGCCGGTGAAGGTCATGTCCACGCCCGTCGGGCCTGTGACCTGCCGGCCGAACACCTCGACCGGCTCTGCGCCGATCACGCACCGCACGTAACTGATCGGATAGCAGCCCACGTCCCAGATGCTTCCGCCTCCCAACACCGGGTCAAGCCGCACGTCCGAATCGCGCGTGAGGTTGAACGAGAACGACCCCAGCGCCAACCGCAACTTGCCGATGGCTCCACTTTCGACCAGCTCTTTGACCTTGAGCGTCTGCGGGTGATGCCGGTACATGAACGCTTCGGCCACGACGACGCCGGCCTTTTGCGCGGCGGCTGCCATCGCGTCTACCTGTTCCACCGTCACGGCGAACGGCTTTTCGCACAACACATGCTTGCCGGCTTGCGCCGCTTTGATCGTCCATTCAGCGTGCAGGCCATTGGGCAGCGGATTATAGACCACGTCAATGTCCGGGTCAGCCAGCATCGCTTCATAGCTTCCAAACACACGCGGGATGTTCCATTCTTTGGCGTAAGCTCGGGCCTTGTCCATCTCCCGGCTGGCGACGGCGACAAGCTGATTGCGCGCCGAAGCGCGCAGAGGCGGGATGAGGGCGCGGTTGATGCGCGCCGTGCTGATCAGCCCCCAGCGAAGAATACGAGTTGCCATACCACCCTCCTTTTCATTGCCCCAATTGTTTCTGGATCCACTCGGTCATCGCCGGGTCGTCGGCGATTTCCGGCCCGAGGTCAACACGTTGCCAATTAGGCTGGCCCATTTTCCCCGACGATTCAAAGGTAAGCGCCGCGATGCCCAGCCTGCGCCCGGCGTGACCCGGCTGAGCTTCGTCGGCGTGCACGATGAGCGTCCCCGTCTTTTCACTGCGCCACGGCATGGTGAGCGCGAATGGGCCGCTGCTGACAATCAGCGCGACGCCGGGCACTGTGTCTGCGATCTTTTGATCCACCGTCACGCCGGCATGAGAAAGCAGGATGACCACGTCGGCCTGACTCGCCAATTGCGCTACGATGGTCTGCGCCGTCTTGAGCGGGTCGCGCACGACGATCTCGGCTGTCCCACTGCCTCCGCTCAGTCCGACGATGGCGACCTTGCGACCGCCGAACTCGCGGATCATATACGGCGTCGCCAGCAGTTCCCCTGTCGCCGAGACGACGGCGTTAGCTGAAAGGACAGCAAACTTGGCTTCGGCCATGCGCTGCCGCAGCACGCTCAGGCCAAGCGAGAGGTCTTGCGGGCCGAGCGCCATCGCGTCATAGCCCAACATATTCATCACTGTGACGCTGCTCTGGCCTTGCGACTTGCGAGCCGGATCTGCATCGCCGACGAGGCTATCGCCCGCATCGAGCAACAACACGAATCCGCCCTGCTGGCGCGTCTGCGCAATCTTGGTGGCCCGACGGGCCACGCCTCCAATCTGCGGGCTTCAGCCGCAGGGGACCAGGTAGCCCCAGGTGTCATTGGTGTGGAGCACGGTCAGTTGAAATGAGGCGGACGACGCCGCGCGCACGGTCGCGCCCGGCGATGTGGCCGAACGCGGCGTCGCCACGGATGACGCGGCGGTCAAGGGCGAGGCCCGCGTCAGCGGCGAAGACGATGGCGACGGTTTGTTGGACCCAACCGCACAGCCTGATAACGCGAGGGCGGCTCCGACGATGAGCGCCAGGACGCCAGCGCCCCGTCGGCGAGACAAACGATGAGTAAGAGATGGTTTCATTTGGTTCATGTCACTCGTTGAGATATGCTTCCGCTGATGCGACGAACGCATCCTCGGGCTTGCCGAAGAATTCGCCATTCGGATATACCGATAGCTCGTACTTTTCGTGGCTGTATGTGTAGAACGCAAAGCCCCACCGGTCATCGCTAAAGTAGCGCAGCCGGCACAGGTGGGTCGGCGTGTTGCGGAGCCGCTCGTAGAATTCTTCGCGTGTCTCCGGCCAATCTTTGGGCGGCCAACCCTTCATGACCTGTGGCTCTTTATAGGCGTCAATGTAGCAAAACTGACCCTTGAAGCGAATATCGAGGCGGGTGTACTTGCCCTTGAAACGCCTTTGGGCGACGCGTTCGATCCGTTGCTTGATTTCGGTCTTGAGGGCCTCGGTGATTTTCGTGCCGCCAGAGTCCGGGGCGAACACCCATTGTTTTCGCGCTGGCATAGTTTCCTCCTTTCGTGGTTTGCCCAAAGTATACACGCGCTCTTGACATGGCGCAATGTGGTTCTCCAAAACCCGTCAGGTCTTGCGCTCAGACACCTTGACGAGCAGCAGCGTGCTCAGGACGAACAGGATGCCGTAGCAAGCAAAGATCGTAAAATACCCCAGCCCCGGCCGGTAGCCGTTGAGGAAATCGGCCAGCGGCCCGCCGATGCCGGCCCCGATCATGCCGGCCCCCGCCCCGGCCAGGTTAGAGATGCCCAGGTAACGCCCCGCCTCCGCGCGCGGCACAAGGTTAGTGCCCAGCGCCCAGTTGGTGGTCGTGAACAATCCCGTCGCCAGCCCAAGGATGCAGCCGGCGATGTAGATGAGCGAAAGGTTGGGCACCCAGATCGTGCCTAACAGCATGAACGCGCCGACCGCAGCCACCAACCCGCTCGCGCCCACCAGCAGTTTGTGTCCTAACCGGTCTGCCAGCCAACCGCTCGGCAGCGCGGTGAGCAGGGTAAAGATGCCGACCACCATCATCAGGCTGCCCGTCAGATCAGCGGCGGCTTGCCGCGTCATATTAAAAGCATACATGAGAAAATACGGGGCAAAGCCCTGGATGGACGTTATCGCAGCCAGGAACAGCAACCGATTGACCACCCACCAGGTGAACGAAGCGTGCTGGCGGGCATCGCGGCCCAGCGTGGTCAAAGCGCCTCCCCACACGCCGACCACAACCGCAACCGCCATCGCCACCAATCCACCCACCCCCACGCCGACCGCCCGCGCGATTTGCGGACCCGCCACGGGCCAGGTCATCAGTCCGGCCAGTCCGCCAACCAAACCACCGCCCACCAATCCCGCCATCGCACCTACCCCGATGCCCGCCAACATGCCCAGCACGCGCAGCATCGGAGGGCCGAGCGGGGTCGTGGGCTTTTCTCGCAGCGGCTCTTCTTTCACGAACCACAGCGTGAGCAACATGGTGACCAGCAGCGCCGCTCCGGTTGCGGCGATGGCCCACCCTACCTGCCCGGCTCCCATCAACCGGGCAATCGTGAAGGCGATCAAAATCAGGGGCAATAGCTCCATGATCGCCTTGACGCCCGAAGCCCGCCCGCGTTCATTTTCCGGCACCAGATCGGGGATCAACCCTTGCAATGGCCCATGTGACACGTTCGACGAGAACTGGAACAGGAGCACGGCGATGAGCAGCGCCCAATAATTCCATGCCAAGCCGATGGCAGCGAGGAAGGCCAAGTCCAGCAGGACGCCGACGAAGATGTAAGGACGGCGGCGGCCAAAGCGCGAGGTGCTGCGGTCGCTGAGCAGCCCGGCGGCCGGCTGCACGAGCATGGCAATGATCAATCCCGCAGTGCGCATCGCGCCCAGTGCAGTGTTCTTCACTTCGCCCCGCACAAAAGCATCCACCAGGTAGGGCATAAAGAGAGCGCCCACAGCATTGTTGCGGATGTTGAGGCCCAGCCAGAACAAGTTGACCGTGATATAGTCGTACCAGCGCAAGCGTTTCATGTCCGGTTCCTCTTGGCGTGATGTATAGAGATGTGCCGCAGGGCAACCATCACCTTGTCACTCGTCACAGGTGTTGGTCGAAGAATGTCACGACCCGCCGCCGATACTCTTCCGGGCAGACCTGATCCACCGTCCGATGCCCGGCCTCGGGGACGCGCCAGATTTCTTTGAGTTCGTTGGCCGCAGCGACCAACGCAGCAAAGTCAGCCGGCGGGACATACGGGTCGCGCTCGCCGTGGATGAACAAGATCGGGCGTGGTGCTATACGCCCTACCCAGCGGACCGGCTCGTAGTTGAATTGATTGGCCCCCACGCGCAGCGAAGTGACGGCGAGCGTCAGCCAGGCCAGCACGACCTCCAGCGGGCGCGGCACGCCGCGTTCCCCGGCCCAGACGGTCAGCGCTGTCCTCATGCGGGCTGGCCCACCATCCGAAATCACCGCCCGCACATCGGGGCAAAGTGGCGCGGCGAGCATGGCGACGCTGCCGCCCATCGAAAAGCCCAGCAGCCCGACGCGGTTGATGCCTCTGGCTCGCACAAAATCCACCGCGCCCAGCACATCCTGCCGTTCCAGGTAGCCGAGGGTGCTCACGCGCCCGTCGCTGCGACCATGCGCGCGAAAGTCAAACATCAGCACGTTGAACCCCGCTGCGTGCAAGGCCGGGACGTACTGCACATCCGGATCCATGCTGCCACCGTGCCCATGGAGGAAAATCACCGCGCGGTCTGACTCCCCCTCTCCCGTCACCAAACGAGGGAGGGTTGGGGTGGGGGCTGCCGGAATCCACCAACCGCGCAGCGCCACGCCGTCGCGCGCAGGGAAGGCGACCTCGTCGAAAGCCAGACCATATTCTGCCGGGCTGCGCGTCGAGTCGGGCGTGTGCCGGCGCGTCATCAGCATGGAGAAAATATAGCCCAGCGCCAACAGGATGAGGATGAGTGAGAGCAAGAGCCAGAGAAATGTCATAGATGACTGCTCACTCTTGCGAAGGTTACCATTCCAAGCGCCAACGGAAAAGCTCTCTATTCGTGGGAATTCGCGTGAGTGAGTTAGATCAAAAATCCTGGACGAATGGAGCGAATCACATCGAGCGAGGCCAGGGCTTGCTCGACGCGCAACTCAAAAATCAGCGGCCCGGAAAAGTTGGCGGCGGCCAACCGATCGAGGAAGCGTCCCACGTCAAGATCGCCCGCGCCAAGCGGCTGGTGATCCTTGCCATAGACGACGGGCTGACCGGGAGCCAGCCGGGGCGAGTCGTGCAGGTGAACTTGTGCCAGACGCGGCAGGCAGCGCTCGAGCACGTCGTCAAGTTCGACCGGCCCGGAAAAGCCCGATAGCACATGCCCTGTGTCGAGGCAGATGGACAAATCAAGCTCCTCTGCCAGCTCCATCGTCAGGTCGAAGGGGAACTCGATCGTCTCAATCGCCAGTTGGCGGTTGGAGATGCCTGTTTCAGCCAAGATCGCCTGCAAGCTTTCTCGCGCGCGATTTTGAAACTGGCGCAGGATGAGCGCGCGGGCCGTGTCCGGCAAGCGCATCCGGTAGAATTCGGCGGCCAACGCGCCGGTGGCGTGCAGCACGTACACTTCCGGGCGCAGAGGCAAAGTAGCCTGGATACATTCGATCACGGCGCGGACCGATCCTTGCCGCACAGGCGTGAGGAGCGTCGAAGGCTCGACCGACCACAGCGGCAAGTGAACCGTATAAGTCAATCTTTGCTCTTGTTTGAGTGCCGCCAATCGTTCGATGGCCTGAGGGGAAAAGGTCTGCGGGAAAAACAGAACCAAATCGCCGCCCAACTCGATGTGGCTAAAGCCCGCCGAGGCCAGCCCGCGCACAAGTTCGGCGTGGTCAAAGCCGGCGAGGTGAGCCATCACCTTGTCCGGTGAAAGGCCGGGTGGAATCAGCGCGTCCATTTGCATTGCCATGATGCCAAAGCGCACCAGAGCCTCCTTTGTCACGCAACACACGTCATCCCATGGTCGGGGCCACGTTCAGGCCGCCATCCACCACAAACACGCCCCCCGTGACGAAATTCGAGTCGGGCGAGGCCAGGTAGAGCGCCAGCCCGGCGACGTCTTCCGGCTCGCCAAAGCGCCCCAACGGCGTGCGGCTCAGGATCGGCTCAGCGATCTGGGACGTCTGCCACAACACTTCGCTAAAGCGAGTCTTGATGACGCCGGGCGCAATGGCATTGACCTGGATATTGGCGCGTCCCAACTCAACTGCCAGCACTTGCGTCAGCGTGAGGATAGCGGCTTTGGAGACGCTATACACTCCCATGCCGGGTGAGGGTCGCAGCCCGGCGATGGAAGCGATGTTGATGATCTTGCCGCCGCCCTGAGCTTCCATGTGCGGCGCAATGGCCTTGCAGACTCGGAAGATGCTCGTGACATTCGTGTCCAAGATTTTGTTCCACTGGCCCTCATCGGCGGTGAGCAGCGGGCCAAAGTGTGGATTGGTGCCCGCGTTGTTGACCGCCACGTCCACTCGACCAAAGGCCTCCAGTGTCCGCGCCACGAGTGTGGTCACATCGTCGGTGCGGCCCACGTGGGCCTGGACAGCCAACGCTTTGCCTCCGGCGGATTCAATCTCGGAGGCCACGGGTTGAACGCTTTCCAGTTTCCGGCTGCTCACCACCACAACAGCGCCGGCTCGCGCCAATCGCAAAGCAATCGCCCGCCCGATGCCTCGCGAGGCGCCGGTGATCAGTGCGACCTTTCCTTCGAGCGAGAACTCGGTCATGGCTCCCTCCTAGCGACCGCCGTCTCAAAAGCAGAAGGATGAAGGCAGATGGTCGGTGGTCGTCGTCTTTCCTACGGCATCTCTGGGAAAGCGGCCATCGCAGCATAGGCGATGCCCACCAAGCCCGGCCCCGTGTGCGCTCCCAGCACGGGCGCGATCGAGCTGGTGGGCAGCCAGGTGCACTGGAAGAGCTTGTCCAGTCGCTCGCGCAACATGGCAGCGCCTTCGGCGTTGTGCCCGTGGAGGACCTGGAAACGCATCGAGGCGCCGGGCGCGTACCGTTCGGCCACATGGTCGGCCAGCTTGAGGATCGCCTTTTCAAGCGAGCGCGCCTGGCCCTGTTGCACGTATGTGCCGTTGACTTTTTCCACGCCGATGAGCGGCTTGATGTTCAACACTTGGGCGAGCAGCCCTTTGATGTGGTTGATGCGTCCGCCGTGGATGAGATACTTGAGCGTCGCCAGGGTATAGATCGTGTCGGTGGCGGCGCTGATGCGCTCCAGCAGCGCGAGGATCTTTTCCTTTGCCCAACCGGCCTTGGCGGCGCGGGCGGCTGCTTCCACTTGCCAGCCTTCCGCGCCCGAAAGCGTCTTGGTGTCCACGTGGGTGACGTTCGCCTCCGGGACCATTTTAGCGCCGGTCCTGGCCGAGTTGATCGTGCCGCTCAGGCCCGACGAGATGTGAATGGACAGAATCTCCGGGTCGGTGGCCGCCAGTTTCCGATACAACTCGGCAAAGTCGCCCGCCGAAGGTTGCGACGTGGTGGGAAAACTTTCGGTGGCCGACAGCAGACGATAGAACTCGTCCGGCTGAATGTCCACACCGCTGCGATACGTCTTGCCATCCAGGGTGAACGTCAAAGGCACCAGGTGAATGTCCAGCCCTGCCATTTGCTCCGGGGTCATGTCCATGCCGCGGTCGCTCACGATTTGCATCTATCTTCTCCTCTTCTGCGCGGGAAACGCACGTCTTTGCGCGGACGCGCTAACGATTGCTTCTGAGCAACCGTGGGGGGCGAAGCAGCCTGGTAAGCGTCAAGAGAAAGATCGAATGTTTACACAGCTTGTTCACGTGGAACGGCATAGCTCAGGGCGATGCATCATCCACCGAATCTGGCCGCGCCGAAATCGGGTGACATTCAGGGATACTCCATTATACCAGCAGCGCGACAAATTCACTATCCGCCGAATCTCTCAGAACTTGTACAGTCTCACCAAGACCCACTCGTAGAGCCGGTGAGGCACAAAACTCTTGAGCGTCGCTCCGGCCTTTTGGAACGTCATGCCGCACATGTAGCGCAGGCGGGGATTAGGGTTCTGAAAGATCTGTTCGATCAGCGGTCCGATTTTTTCCGGCGGGTACCCGTTCCTCTCATCGTGTTCGTAGGCTGCGATCGCGTTGTTATAATACTCGGCATAGGCTGGCGTTCGGAAAATCTTGATCCGGTGTTCGGTCGTCGGCGTACGCGAGTCGCCCGGCTCGATCATGGCGACTTTGATTCCAAAGTGACGGACTTCGACACGTAACGCCTCCGACAGACCCTCCACGGCAAACTTGGTGGCGCTATACAGCCCTTGATAGGGCGCAGCCGCCCTGCCCGCAATTGAACTGATGTTGATGATGTAGCCCGTGCCCTGTTGCCGCATGACGGGCAAAGCCGCCTTGCAGACGCGCAACACGCCAAAGAAATTGGTCTCGAACTGCGACTTGGCTTCGTCAAGGGTCGCATCTTCGAGCGGCCCCGCCAGATTGATGCCGGCATTGTTGACGACCACATCCAGACGTTTTTCCTGCTCTAGAATCAGGCGGATGCCTCCCGCGACCGATTCATCGTCATTCACATCCATCTGAATCATCTGGAAAGGCCCGGATACAGACACTTGTGCGCGGCGGCTCGTGCCGTATACCGTGTGGCCCCGGCGACTCAAGAACTCGGCACTGGTCTTGCCAATCCCGGATGATGCACCAGTGATCAGAATAACTTTCGAATTGTTCACAAGTCTCCTATCGGCAAGATGCAAAAGGCAGGCGTCCCAAGCCGCGCTTGATGAGCCTATGGCGAGTCATCCGCCTACGCGGGCGAATCCTCTTCCACATCCAGCAAGCGAGTCGCCAGGGTGTGCCGCAGCCCCGGCATAGTATACTCTATATGACGAACTCAGTATAACACAGGTGAACGGCTAGCCGAAGCCTTCCAAGGTGCGACTTGTCGCCAAACTCGCCCCAGCATGAAATGCTCCCCAGTGCGACCGCGTCAAGGCACTGATTCAGCCATTGTGATATAATCAATGTGACGAGTCCGATAACACTTACGCCGTCTTCACCAAGACGTGATGAACAAGCCACTGCCCCTGGTTGTAGAGAACATCTCCTTCCGCTATCGCGACCGCCCAGAATGGGCGATTCGGCAAGTTTCCTTCTCACTGGAAGCGGGCGAGGTGTTGTTGGTGGCCGGCGCCAGCGGCTGCGGCAAGACCACCCTGGCCCGCTGCATCAATGGACTCATCCCGCGCAGCTACAAAGGCGAATGTACCGGCTCGGTACTGCTCCACGGGCAACAAGTCACCCAAATGTCACTGGCAGAGATTTCGCAGGTGATCGGCACTCTGCTGCAAGACCCTGAACGCCAGATCGTCGCGTCGAACGTGCTCGCCGAGATCGCCTTTGGCCCGGAAAACCTGGGGCTGCCGCGCGAGGAAATTCGCGAACGTATTGAGCAGGTGATGAAGCGCCTGAATATGGAACACCTGCGCCACCGTGAGACGTTCACACTTTCGGGCGGCGAAAAACAAAAGGTGGCGCTGGCTGGCTTGCTTGCCATGCATCCCTCGATTTTGTTGCTGGATGAGCCGCTGGCCTCGCTCGACCCGGCCTCGGCTTTTGAGGCGCTCGCCATTTTCCGGCGGCTGGCCGACGAGGGCACTACGATTGTGTTGATCGAACACCGCGTGGAGGACGCTCTGCAGGCCCGCCCCGATCGGCTGCTGTACATGTCGGAGGGGGAGGTGCGTTACCTGGGACCCGTGACGACCCTTCCCACACAGATCAACCACCACGAGGTCAAGCTCCCTGCCCCATGGGTGGTAGAGCGTGTTCGCCAGTTGGGCGAGACTCCCAGAGCCGTGCGTTCCTCGGCCCCTTCACCATCCGGCGAGTCACTGGTCGTGATGAAAGATGTCTCATTTGCTTATGGCGACGGGCCGACAGTCCTGCATGACATCAACCTGGAAATCCGGCAGGGCGATTTGATTGCCGTCTTGGGGCCGAATGGGGCCGGCAAATCTACGCTGGTCAAGCATACCATCGGGTTGCTCAAGCCGACCAGGGGACGGGTGCTGATCAAGGGCAAAGACACCCGCCAGATGACTGTAGCCCAAACGGCCAGCACGGTCGGCTATGTCTTTCAAAGTCCAACACACATGCTGTTCGCGCCCACGGTGAGTGAGGAATTGGCCTTTGGCCCCAGTAATCTCAAGTATTCACCCGAAGAAATCAAGCGGAACGTGGCAGAGGGCATTTCCGCCCTCAATCTCACCGGTCTGGAAGATTACCCGCCACTCGGCCTATCGTTCGGCCAGCAGAAACGCACGACGATTGCTGCGGTGTTGGCTATGCACTCGAAAATCCTGATTATGGACGAGCCGACTGCCGGGCAGGACTATGCCAATTACACCCGTTTTATGGAAACATTGTGCGGCGTGGCAGCAGAGGGCGGAAAATCATTGCTCACCGCCAATTTTGCCGCCACATTGTTCATCACCCACGACCTTGACCTAGCTGTCATGTATGCCAACCGGGTCATTTTGGTTGGGGACGGGCGCATTGTCGCCGACGGCTCCCCGGAGGAGGTGCTACGGGACTTTGATTTGCTGGTGCGCTATCGTGTTCGACCAACCTCGTTACTCTATTTGAACTGCGAGCTTTACCCCAGGACACGGCGTTTCATGCCGGCCGACGCATTGGCAGCCTATGTCACGGGCAATTGAGCCGCAGGTGACTCGGTGAAGATGGCAAAAGTCGAACCGAGGAAGCAGCAACCTTCTACCCGCCTTCGGGTTAAATATATGGGTCAAGCCTATCCACCATTCAACCAAGTTAAACGAAAGGAGAGATACTATGAACGACTCCAAGCTTTGGGAATTCAAGACTCGACAGGTGGTCTATGGCGCCATCGGGGCAGCGCTGTATGGCGTCCTGTCGTGGCTCACCAACGTCGTTCCCCTGCCGGCAGCGGGGAACATCACTTTCCGTCCCGCGGTGGCCGTGCTGATTTTCTTCGGCGCTGCTTTCGGCCCCTGGGTCGGATTGATTGCCGGGCTGGTCGGCAATATCTTGGGTGACGCCATCAGCGGCTTTGGGTTCTGGTGGCACTGGGATGTCGGCAACGGCATCATGGGACTTATCCCCGGCCTGGCCATGCTCATGATCCGGGACTATCGCAAACCAAGGGACATCAGCATCGCCGTCGGCTTTGGCATCGTCGGCATTCTCGTCGGCATGTTGTTTGCCTCCGTGATGGAAAAGCTCACCGGCGGGATTGACTGGGCCACAGCCATTGGAGGCTACTGGGTACCGGCCAGCATCGGCAATACAATCGTAACGGTCATCCTGTTGCCCATTCTGATGGTGGCTTATCAGGCAGTGGTTTCGAGGCGAGGTAGGTAAATGCTCGTAGCCTGGAAGTATCGGCCGCGCAATACGATTATCCAGAGGCTTGACCCACGCGCCAGGCTGATCTTTCTGGCTTGCCTGTTCGCTTCATTCGCCGTCGCCCAGATTTGGGACATCCGTCTTTTGTTTCCACTGTTTGTCCTGTCCATGGTTCTATATCTCCTGGCGCGCATTGAATGGCGGGACATCAAGCGGGCCTGGACATTCTTTCTCATCTTCATCGTCGTCATCGTCGGTGTCAATGCGCTGCTTTCCGGTCGGGGCGGGCCGATGTCGGTGCTCCAGGATACGTCCCCTGTGCTCATCCAGACTCCCACCCTCAAAATCCCCGGCGTCAACTGGACCATTCACATCACCATCACCGCCCTGAGGGTCTTTTTTGCCTTCACGCAGATGATGCGCATGTTCACGATGGCGATCCTGGCCCTTCCTATTCCCTACACGATAGACCCCTCTGTCTATGGCGTCAGCTTTCGGCGCATGGGTCTGCCCGACAAAGCATCGTTCACGATGGACCTCGCCTTTCGATTCATCCCGACCCTGGGTCGTGATTTCGCCATCACAGTGGATGCACAGCGCGCTCGCGGCTATGAGATGGAAAGCCTGAGTGGCGGCATCGTCAGCCGTCTGCGCCGCCTGGCTCCGTTGATCGTGCCGGTAACTATGCAAGCCATTCTCACCGGAGAGGAAGTGATTGACGCCATGGATCTGCGCGCCTTTGGGGTGCGTCCGCGCACCTGGCTGAGGGAACTGCACTATGAACGGCGCGACTATGTGTTCATCGGCCTGGGAGTTGCCATCTTGGTGATTTCCATCATCCTGCGATGGATAGGGTATGGCACATTCTGGGCACCAGACTGGATATACCATCTGACAGGCAAGTAGATATACGTTCACGAACAAGCAAGGCCCGCCAAGTGCGGGCCTTGCTCATTAACTGATGATGCGCAGCGCACGAGGTTACGAATCGTGGGCGGCGAAGAAACGATAGACGCGATGGACTTGCGCAGTTTTGGTGTGCGTCCGCGCACCTGGCTGACGCGCCTGACCTACCACCGTGCTGATTACGTTCTTCTCGGCTTGAGCGCGCTGATACTGATTGCAAGCACCGTGGTAACCCTCTCCGGTTATGGACGCTTCTGGGTGCCTCCGGCGTTCCTCCGCTAGCAAACGTTCGATACTTTCTCCATCAAGCGATTCGATGGCCTTCAGCCGCGGCCAAACTAAAGGCAATCGTCGTGCCACGCTCCGACGTGCTTTCGACCCAGATGCGCCCTTCGTGCGCTTCGACGGCCAACTTGCAGAACGCCAGGCCCAGGCCGCTTCCATGTTCTTCCTGCTCGCCGGCGGCGAACTTTTGGAACAGGCAGGCCTGAACCTCAAGCGGGATACCGGTACCGGTATCGCTGACCGACAGCACCACCTGGCGCTTGGGTTTGTCCTCGGATCGAGCGGATACCCGGACACGCCCGCCCGGCGGAGTGAACTTGATCGCGTTGCCGATCAGGTTTTGGAGCACGCGCCGGATCAAGGCTTCGTCGGCCCAGACGCCCGGCAGTGACAACGGAATGTCACTTTCCGTGCTGATGCCCCTTTCGCTGGCTACTGCCGTTTCCATCTGAATCACATCCATTGCCAGAAGGTTGATCGCCACCAGCTTGCGATGCAGTGGCATCCGGCCACTTTCCAGGCGATTGACATCCAGGATCGCGTTCACCATTTCCGTCATCCGGCGCGTGCTGCGATCGGCAATTTCCAGGATCTCGCGTTGAGTGGGTGACACTGCGCCCGTCACGCCGCTCATCAACAAGCCGAGCGATACCGAGATGCCCGTCAGGGGATTGCGCAAATCGTGCACCATCGTGTGAGTCATATCGTCGCGCAGACGCTCGACCGCGCGTTCGTTCGTCATGTCGCGCAACACCACCAGCCGCCCGAGAGACTTGATGCCGACCTGAACCGGCAAGCTCAGCCAGTGAATCACACGGGGCGGCACTTTGAACTCGCCCTCGTTGACCGACTGGGCATGCGCCTGAACGCGACGCAGTTCCGCCCGCGCCACTTTTGCCGCTTCCGGCGCAGAACGCCGCAGCGCCCACAGCGCCTCGCCCAGCGAACGCCCCAGCCAGCTTTGGGGCAAGTCGGCGAGTTTCAACATTTCCATCACCGGCGTATTGGCGACGAGGATGCGCCCATCCAGGCCGGTCAGAACGATCCCATCGCGATTGGACTCGATCAGCGACCTCAGGCGACTACGCTCGTTGAGTGTCGCCTGAACGAATTGAGCATTGATCGCCGCCGCAGCAATCTGCCGGCCGACGCTATCGAGAAAGGACAGGCTCTGGGCCGTGGCCAAGCGTGGCTGGCGCGAGAATAGACAGAGCGCACCCAAAGCTTGTTCCTGGTACATCAAGGGAACGCCGATATAGGCGCTCCAACCCCTCGTCTCAAATCCGACTGAACCGCTGGCCGTTGGCGAGGCCGCGTTGACGCTGGGCGCATTGGGTACAACGCCAACGCCGCTGGTACGCTCCGCGTCAAGCACCACGATCTGCCGGCGTTGGTAAACACACTCGGCCAGTGTGTTCTCCAGGCTCTGTTCCAGTCGTGCACGTATGGCGGCCGACATGCCGCGTTCCGCTCGCAACTGCAAGCGCGGCGGCAAGCCTTCACTCTCCACTTCTGCCACCAGCGCGATATATCCAACGTCGAATTGCAGCGAGACCAGCGCAGTGGTGAGCGCCTGCGACAAGACGTCGCCCAAGTCGAGTGAGCGGCTGGTCGCCCGCGCGATCGAGTATAGCCCGCTCAGATCGAGCGCGCGTTGTTGCGCTTGATGGCGTGCGATCCGCTCAGCCTCAAACAGGCGGGCCTGCTCGATCCGCACGGCAGCCAGATTGGCCACGGTTTGAGCCAACCCAATCTCATCTGAACTGAAGCAACGCGGCGCTTTGATAGCATTGCACGTAATCGTGCCAACCGCCAGGTCTCGCGCGACGATAGGCACGATCAACATCGAGTGCACATCACGCTGAGCCAACATGTCCCACATACTCGACGTCAGCGGATCATGTTGCGCGTCCTCAATCGCCAGCGGCGCCTGGGTATCAAGCGTCTGCTGCATGGCCGGGTTGCCTTCCATCGGAATCCGAAGCCCAATGGCTGGCAGGTGGCCCGGCGCGGCGTGGTCGGCCATGACGATCAGGTGCTGGCGTGTCTCGCCAAACAGCGTCAGGCTGACCTGGCCGACGTCGAGCGCCTGCGCTAGGCCATCCACGGTGACTTGGAGGACGGCCTGCAATTCGATGGGCCGATTGACAGCCACCGACACCTCGTTGATGAGGATCTGGCGCTGAACATGTCGGCGTGTCAGTTGGAACACGCGCGCATTCTCGATGGCGATAGCCGCCTGATCGGCAAAGGCTTGCAGCCGTTCCGCGTGCGCATCTGTAAAGAATCCGACGGTCGCACTATTGAGATTCAGGCAACCGACGACCTGGCCTCTGACTCGAATCGGCGCGCCGACGTACGAGTGTAGCCACCGGGTCTGCTCCAGGTCAACCCACGCCGGCGAGGCGCTGGTGTCGGAGATGACGACCGGCCGCCCGGCTTCGATGATCTGCTGCAGGCTGGGAAAATCAGCTACCCGCAGAGGTGACGCCGTTGTACCCAACGGCGCGCTCGTCAATCCCACTCGTCCAGCCAGCACATAGCCTCGCTCGCGCACCACCTGCGCCCACTTGCCGGTGTCGTCTAACAGCATGATATTGGCAGCCTCGTGCGGCACAACGCGCTCGATGTTTTCCAGGATGCGGTCCAGCACCTGATCGAGATCGAGTGTGCTATTGAGGACGGCGGCTGTATCGCGCAACGACTCGGCCAGCGCGCTCTGTTCGCGCCAAGCTTCCTCGGCTTGCTTGCGCCCGGTGATGTCTCGCAGGACGATCAGACGCCCATCCGGCCGCCCGTGTCGGTCTCGCAAGGGAGAAATCTGCACGTCCAGATAGCGCGGCGGCGTCTGATCCAGGCGCCACTCGACCCGGGCCTCGGGCACATTTCGGTCTTGCACGACCAGCTCGGGCAACAAAGTGCGGGCAGGCTGGCCGATGACGCGATACGACCGTGCCGCGTCATTTTCTACGCCGAGCAGCCGGCGAGCCGCAGGATTAATGTCCACGACCCGGTCTTGCGCGTCTAACACCAAGACACTGTCGCTCATGCTCTCGACCAACGCGCCCGACTGCCGGCGATACAAGTCAGGCTGCTGGAGCACAGCCCGCACCAGTGCCACAGTGCCGATCAAGACGAGGGCGTAACTGTAGACTGTGTGGACCCAGAACCACACGCCGTGGCTGTACGCCAGGCTGTCACTCTGGCCAGTGGGATTGGGCGAAATGCTACTCCAAACAAGGCCATGCCATTCGTTCGTCGCCACCATGCCGAGGGAGATGACGGGGACCAGCCACAACAGGGCGACGTTGCGGCGTGTCAGCCACCTGTCCTGGTGACTGTATCGCAATGTAAAAATCGCCCACAGCACCGGCACGCTGACAATGCCCAGGTATTCGAGTTTGGCCCAGAATACTTTAGAAGGAATACCAACAGCGGCTGCCTCCAAGGCGCGCGTGAACGTCCATTGGGCGATGGCTAACATGAGGAAGGTGAACGGCGTATTGCCGGGGGAAGCACGCCGCCGCCATGCTATGGCCGCCGTTCCGACTGCTAATCCGGAGGCCAGGAGGAAAACAATGGCATAACGTGGATACTGCCAGATCATGGCACGCCCCCGTTGCAGGAATCAATATCATTGTACACCGCAAATGAGTCAAATGTCAAAGCGAAGAATCGCCTTTTTTCCAGATAGCACGGTAGTGACTCTCTCCGGTTATGGGCGCTTCTGGCTTCCTTCGGCGTTCCTCCGCTAGCAGCCTGTCGGAGAACCCCCTATAGCACCGTCCGGCGCTCCTTCGACATACCAGGCAAGAAGAGCACTGGCGCGGCCAGGATTTCGCGGCGGCTTTCTGCTGTTGACTTGCCCGCCAAGTCGGCGTATACTCACCGCAGCAACATGATCTGCGGTAGAGTGTGAGGAACCCATGTCAGCAATGACATTATCCGAGATTATCCAGTCTCCACGAACTGGAAGACCTGGTACAACCCTTTGAGGAAAAGTACAGCCTCAAATCGCAGGACTTTTACGAGATGGCCCAGGCCGGCGAGGTGGACGAAAATCCCGACTTTATTCGGTGGATGGGCTATTACGAGTTGTGGCTGGACAGCATGAAGGAATACCGGCAGTTATGACCTCTTTCCCTATCTTCACATTCCCGAACTAATCTCCACACATCCTCACCACAAGCACGTAACGCCGGACATCAAACACAACCGTATCGTTGCGCCTGGGTTGAGCTTTACCGAGCCGAATCTTCCCCACATTATTAGAGAAATCGAACAGACGTTGTTGACAGGCGGGTAATGCTGTCACCATCCGGCGCTCTCCTTCGTCATACTTGGCAAGGAGCAGCGATGGAGAGTGCCTCGGCTTACACCCAACGAATAAGGCCAATGGCCCACGACGACGTAGCGCATTTTGAGGCGCTTTACGCTGCGTACCAACAACCTATCCTGAGCTATCTCTACCGGCTGGTGGGCGATGCCGCCTGCGCCGAGGAGCTTTGCCAGGAGGTCTTTGCCCGCGCCTATCGCGCGCGGCGCTCGATGGACAACGTCCAAAACGTGCGCGCCTGGCTGTATCGCATCGCCACCAACGCCGCTCGCGACCAATTGCGCCGGCGTCGCTTGCTCTCCTGGCTGCCGCTGTTTGACGAAGACCCGGCGTTGCTCGTCGAGAGCATGGAACCGGCTGCGCTGGAAACATACGCCGTTCAGCAAGCTCTGCTCAAGCTCGGCCCTGACCTGCGCGTGCCGCTCGTGCTGTATTCCTGTCAAGAGCTATCCACACAAGAAATCGCCGACGTGTTGAACATTAGCCGGGACGCCGTCAAGCAGCGCCTCGTCCGCGCCCGGCTGCGTTTCAAAGAGTTGTATCAAGATGAGTGACTCTGGATTCGACCATCCCCTCGCTCAACTGGCGACCTACCGCGAGCTGTCGCCCGCCGAGCGTCAAGCCGTCCAATCACACCTGGCCGTGTGCGACGAGTGCCGCGCGCAGTTCGAGACGTTCCGCCGTCAAGACACGCTGCTGGCTGCGCTGCCCGAGCGCTTGCCAAAACGGCAGTGGCAACTTACGCGCAACGGCGGCGTACGCCTCTGGAATGGCCTGGCTCGACTGGGCGACGTGATGGCCGTCGGCGGCCTGGCGACGCTGACGCTGGCGATGGCGTTCCTGGTGCACATTGCAGCGACGGCGCCTATGCAAACGGGCAGCGCGCCATCTGGCTTTAGCCAGACGCCTCTGCCACCGCTCACATTCCCACCCGATTTGCCCGCACTCGTTAATCCGTGGGTATTGGCTGCGCCATGGCTGGGCGGAATCGTGTGTGTGATCGGCGTGCTGCTGGCGCTAGGCAAACGCCATCGCGCGTTTCCCGTATTTGGCGTGACGCTATCCATCGTGTTGGTGTTTGGCTTTGTCCCGCCGCTGAGTGCTCTGCCTAACCCAATCGGCATCGTTTGGCGGATGGTAGGTGGTTATTCTTACGATCCCAACTTGCCGTTCGTCAACCTGTGGGTAGTACGCGGCGACCCCATTCCTAGACTGCGTCCCCACATGGACGGACTCATCGGCCAGGTCGGACTGGATCCGCTCGACCCCGTCCAGCCGTTGGCCCGCTATGCTTTTGAGCGAATCATTCAGCCGCGTGACACTCGCTTCATGCTGGTGACCACACGCTTTGTCTACGCTGATGGATTCAATCGTGTGTACGATGTGCCGATGGCCTATCCAGTAGTGGGTGGTTTTGGCATTAGCTTTTCTTACTGGCTGGACGATGGATTGGAACGTCTGCGCGCTCAGCATGTGGCGCTGCCCGGCCAACCCTTTGCCGCCGAGTCCAGCCCTATTCGCCTGGGCGATGCGGTGCGGCTCAAGCTTTCGCCGCAAGCCGACCGGCTGGACACCGTCAACCCGGCTCATTGGCTATGGAGTGGCAACCGCCTGCAACGCCTGGTCTGGTCGCCGCAGGGTGATGCCTTCTTGATGGTCGAACAGCGACCGGATCGCACACAGCAACTCTGGCTCGTATCGCTCGATGGCTCTGCGCCTCAGCCGGTCAATCGCGGTGGCAGCATATTCGAGTACGGCTGGTCGCCCGATGGCAAATTCATCGTCTACACCGCGCCCGGTGAAGGGCAGGTGTCGTCCGGCGCGCGCGAGGCAACACAATTGGTCATGACGCCGCGCGCTGCGTTGCAACGGCCGGCCGCTCGACGCGCCATCGTCAACGCCAGCCTGCCCAGTTTGACGCAGCAAGGCATCTGGTATACACAGGACGGCGCGTTGTGGCTGATGGATTATCAAACCGGCGCGTCAACTCGCGTGATCGCTCTGCCCGACCTGGGGCGAGCGACCGATGCCGTGCCGATTTTTTGGCCCCTGGCCGTTTCGCCCGACGCCTCACGCGTGGCTTATGCGTGTGGCGATAACCTCTGCTTGATGAATCTCGACGGGAGTGATCGCCGCGTCATCCAGGCAACGGGCATTCGCGCCATCACCTGGGATCGGACGAGCACGCGCCTGGCGGTCACATCGCTCGACGCTAACAACCTGGGGCCGGTGCGTGTGCTGATCGTTTCGCGCGAGGGCGAGCTGCAGCACAGCGCCGAGGTGGCCCCGCGTGACGCGACCGATCCGCCGCAGTGGACGCCGGATGGCAGAATCGTCTTTGTGCAGACTTTTCCCATGAACGGCCGGCGCATCCTCACGGTGGATGCCGACACCGGTCAGGTGCTCGACCTGAGCCGCGAGCATTGGGACGCCTACTTTGCGCTCAGCCCCGACGGCAAGAGCGTGCTGCTCAACAATGGACGCGGCGGATTCTGGCTCGCGCCGGTTGTGAGATAACCTTACCCATTGAACGCAATCGCGTGGTATGCCGAAAAAAGACAAGGAAAGGACAACAACCATGCAAACACGTTTATTTGCTTCCACACCGTGGAGATACGTAGGAGTGGCTATCGTGCCTGGGCTGGCTGCCATCATTCTGCGCAGCGACCCACTCCGACAGGCTATGAACTCCAGTGGTCAGGACCTTGTTTCTCTGTCCATATCCATGATGTGCGCTACCTTCGTCATACTGGGGCTGCTTTGGAAACGGCAACTTGCTCCGTGGATGTTTCCTGCCTTGGGAGTTCTGCTCCAGACTCTTCCCGGTGTCGTGCTTGGCGTGATTCTCCCTCCCTCTTCATCTAATTCTGCTTTGTTTAGTTCGTTGGTTAACTTTTGGGTAATTACCGCATGGGGCGTGACTCTCGTCATCGCGTTCAAGTATCGGCATGCTGTGCAAATACCGAAATTGGGTTGGCTGCTCTTGGGGTTGACCCTCGTGATTTCTCCCCTCGCGTCTCTCACAATGGGCGGTCTGCTTCTGTTACCGGTGGCAATTGGTTTGCTGCTGGTTCGGCGAAATGGTTTACTCGCAGGGCTAGTGCCCGTCGCCGGCATATACTGGCTAGCGGACGGCATCTTTGACCCAAGTTATTCTCTGCCCACTTCCGCCAGTTTGATCGTAGAGGCGGGCCTGGCAGCGTTCTTTCTTGTGGTAACACCCCTCTGGGTGCTACGCGCTCGTTCAACCCGCGCTCAGTTCTGGGGATTGATATGGCCGGCAGTCCTGGCTCTGATCGGGTGCGAAGTTTCCCGGGGTGCCACATTCCGAGGCACTGCCCAAGAATACTCGCTCCAGATGTGGCTCACCAGGGGGCAGGGCGCAGCTCAAATCTTGTTCGCCTTGGCCGCGACGGCAGTGATTTACGGGACATTCACCAATCAGACCCCATCGGCGCAATCAGCGGAACCAAGCGATGTGAGCATGCCAATGCGGGCCGTGGAATGACCTTACCTTCGGGAGATAACCGCAACGAATCTGGTTATCCGAGAGGCCCAGCTTGATGATGCCGAAGCTATCGTCTGCATCCTCAACCCCATCATCGAAGCCGGCGTCTACACCGTGCTTGACACGCCACTCACCGTCGAGTACGAAAGAGACTATATCGCCAGCCTTCCCCAGCGTGGGATCTTTCATGTAGCAGTATTACAACGGCTCGCCGGGCAGTAAACCGCTCGGCCCGGCCAGCGGGACATACGAAGTGGTGCGGGGCGGCTCGTTCCTCGTCAGTTGGCTCTACGTCCGCGCAGCCCACCGCAACTACTACTACGGCACCCCATACTCTCGCAGCCCCGAGGTCAGGTTTCGGTGTGTGGGAGTTGCGCCAGGACAGTGATCTGCTGGGCTTTTGGTTTCTGGATTTCTAAGTGGACGTGCTACCCTTGCGAAGGCGACGAAAACCTTCGCAAGGGTTCTCCGTGCTATCCAGTTCGGCGGCCACTGATAGGTCACTCATGGCAAGCCAGCCTTAACCTGCCGGGTGGCGTCATGTTTGAAGCCCGTCCGCCACGCCGCAGGGTGGCAGGCTGGCAGGACCAATACGATGCGGTGGGGAATCGCACCATCTCCACGCAAACGATCACGAGCACGCTGGTCACGACCCTTCGACTCCGCTCAGGGCAAGCCGTACACGTATGACGCCGCCAATCGCTTGACAAGCGTCAACGGTCAGGCGTACACTTGGGACAACAATGTAATCTGACCCATGACGGGAGCAAGACTTTAGCTATACGCAGTTACGCACCCGGCATGCCAAGCACTAACGCTGCGTCTTTCACCACAGGCCCGTGCCCCGAGCACACGATCTGCGCGCCCAACGCAGCCTGCACTCGCACTGCCTCAAGCGCCTTGTCCATATCCCACGTATTGCCCCCGCGTGATGGCATGAGCTTGCCGTTCCCGGACACAATCGAATCACCTGAGAACAAAACCCCAACCGAGGGCGCAAACAGCGAAATGTGCCCCGGCGTGTGACCAAACGTCTCCACAACGCGCAAGCCGCCTAGCACAGGCAACACCTGGCCGCCGGTCACGAATTCATCCACGGTTGCCGGGGCAGTCTTGATCAATCGGGCGATCAGTCCAAACAATACACGTTCCAGGCCGCGCGGCTTGAGCGCGCGTGATGCTCGCCCGGCGGCAATCGCTTCAGCCTCGACCGCATTGGCGTAGACGCGCGCGCCGGTCGCTGCCTTGAGCGCCGCCAGGCTGCCCACGTGGTCGCCGTCGGAATGGGTGATGATGATGCGCCGCACGTCGCTCGGCGCGCGGCCCAGATCGGCGATGTATTTGAGGATTTTCTTGTCGGCGCCGGCTATGCCAGTGTCAATCAACGTCAACCCGTCCGGGTCAACGATCAGGTACAGATTGACAAAGGTTGCCGTGATGAGGTGGACGTTCGGAATGATCTCCATGGTTGACCCTCTATCCTTTCGCTGAGATATTAGACTTTCCGAAATAGCTTTTGCCTCGCGCAAAGGATTCTATAAAAAGGCCTGGCGATCTTAGGCTTGGCGCGAGATTCTTATTCCAAAGTCTATTCGATCTGAACCGACGGGTCCACCGTGACCTTCGAGCCAGTTGGAAGCGGCGCCGTTTGCCCGTGGGTATAACGCTTCACCTCGCGGCCCTGGCGCAAGGTGACTCGGCCCGCACCCATCACTTTCCACCGGCCATCGGTCCCGACCAGGGCCGTGTGCGCATCCACGCCAATCAGGAATGAGCCAGGTGGGCGGCGGCCAAACACGACTCTGACCAATATCTCTGGCAGCTCATTGTAATGCGGCACGATGATGCCTTGTGGCACCAATCCAAACGCAGGCTGCCACCCGCCCGCCCACGGCACGCCCAGATGTTTAGCAAAGGCCGGCACGTGGCTGCCCATGATCATGGCTCCAGCGCTGCATCCCGCCACCACGCCCCCACACTCCAGCACTGCTCGAACCGCTGCCCAAACAGGCGTTTCCACCAATGAGCTGTAGAGGTAATCCGGCTTGCCGCCCGAAAAGTAGACCAGGTTGGCAGCGCGGACACGCTCGGCCAGCGTTGGGTCAAAACAGGCTGTCCGATCCAATGCCATGACGGCTTCCGTCTGCGCGCCCAAACGATTGAAATGCTCGACGCCCATCTGCGCCCAACGCTCCGGCACGCCTGGGCCATCCGGCGCAGAGGCCGTTGGCAACACGACCACACGCGATCCGCCCGCCATCTCCAAAAGTGCTCGATCCACCGCCCTCATCGTATCGAGAAATTCGCCTGCGCCAACCAACGCGATCGTCCCCACCATTCTCACCTTCCCCAATAACAAACACCCTTGCGAGGACTAACCCCTCGCGAGAGTGGCCGGCGACTCTTCTGAAACTGGCGCGCGGCCATACGTGGTCGTGAGGAGGTGGATGCCCCGCGCCAGCTCCGGCGTCAGCGCCTCTGCGCGGAAGCGCCATGACCAATTGCCGGAGGCTTGGCCTGGCGTATTCTGACGCGCCGCGGTACCCAATCGCAGCACATCCTGCAGCGGCACGATAGAGACATCGGCCACTGAAGCCAGGTCCAGCCGCCACAGGTCCCAGGCAAGGTCGCTGCCATCGCGGCCCAGGTAGCAGCACACTGCCTCGCGTTCGGCGTGATCCAGCGACCAGAACCAGCCCAGCGTCGTATCATTATCGTGCGTGCCGGTGTAAACCACGCAATCGCGCGAGTAGTTGTGCGGGAGATAAGGATTGCGGGCGTCGTCGTCAAACGCAAACTGCAAGACTTTCATGCCCGGCAGATGAAACTGATCGCGCAGAGCTTCTACTTGCGGCGTGATCACTCCCAGATCTTCGGCAATGATCGGCAGATCGCCGAGAGCGCGCTCCAGCGCCGTAAAGAGCGCCGCGCCCGGCCCAGGCACCCACCGGCCATTGATGGCTGTCTCTTCGTCGGCCGGCACCTCCCAATACGCCTCAAAGCCGCGAAAGTGATCCAGCCGCACCATGTCCACCGCGCCAAGTGTCATTTTGACACGATCTATCCACCAGGCGTAACCCGTCTCAGCCATCTGATCCCAGCGATAGAGCGGGTTGCCCCACAGTTGACCCGTCGCGCTGAAATAGTCTGGCGGCACACCGGCGACCACGGTCGGGCGGCCCTGCTCATCCAGGTAGAACAGGCGTGAATTGGCCCACACATCGGCGCTATCGTAAGCCACAAAGATCGGCGCATCGCCGACGATGCGGATGCCGCGCTCGTTGGCGTAGGCTTTGACCTGATGCCATTGGCTGAAGAACAGGTATTGCAGATACTTTTGCAGCGTCACTTGTCGGGCCAGCGCGTGGCTCCACCTCTCCAATGCTTCCGGCTGGCGCGTCGCAATATCGCGCTCCCATAAATTCCAACTGGCGCCGCTGTGCTCTTGCTTGATCGCCATGAACAGCGCATAATCGTCGAGCCAGCCGGCCTGGGCGGCGCAGAATTCGCTGAACGCCGTGGCGTGCGCCGATGACGCTCCGCTCTGCAACCGCTCGAAAGAAAGCTGAAGCAGCGGCAGCTTGAACTCGATCACCGCCCCATAGTCCACGCGATCCTGAGGCAAATCGGGCATGCCCAGGTCGCGTTCGGTCAGCAGCCCGTCTTCGATGAGGCGATCCAGACTGACGAGCAGCGGGTTGCCGGCAAAGGCCGAAAAACATTGATAGGGCGAATCGCCGTAGCCGGTCGGCCCCAGGGGCAAGATTTGCCAGAGGCTCTGGCCCGCGTCGGACAAAAAGTCTATGAACTTGAAAGCCTCTGCACCCAAATCGCCAATGCCCCAGCGACCCGGCAACGAAGTAGGATGAAGCAAGATTCCGCTCGAGCGTGGTAAACGCATAACCTCCCTCTCAATTCCCGACGGTGAGCCGTCGAGCCAAAGTTCAAGGGCGATGAACCGCCTTCGCAAGGGTGAGCAGTACGACACGATTATATCACAGGCTCTCACATACCGTGCCGTCCAAGTTTGACACAGATGCGTAACGCAGGTAGACTTGTGCCTGGCGACTCACACCCACCCGCGGTCCCTGGTCTGCAATCGAAACCATGACAAGCCCCTATCTCCAAACTTTGCTCCGTGAGGGAATTGATGCAGCCCGAGCCGGCCAGAAGGAACGGGCGCGCGCACTCTTGCAAGAGGTCGTCGAAACAGACGAGACCAACTTGCAGGCATGGCTATGGCTCAGCGGTGTGGTGGATGATTGGGCCGACAAACACGTCTGCCTGGAGAATGTGCTGACGCTAGACCCGAACCACCCGGCGGCCAAAGCCGGCCTGGCCTGGCTGGACCGGCAAGCACCTCCGCCGACTAGCCGCGATGAAACGGCCTCTCCCGCTGACGAAATGCCGGCTCCGGCGGTCAAGGCAGAACCCGCCCCCAAAACCAAAGTCCCCTGTCCCTTTTGCGCACAACCGGTCTTTAGCCATGCAACGGCTTGCCGTCACTGTGGGTTCCCCTTGAGCATAGGGTGTCCCGCCTGTGGCGCTCCGGTAGACGTGCAGATGAGAGCCTGCTCGCAGTGCGGCCAAACGATGGGCGATTATCGCCAGGGGCCGATTTACTTTGCCAGCCTGGCCACAGCTTACCAGGAACACCACCAGCACGACCAGGCTCTCAAGAACTGGCGCATCGTCGAGGCGCTCAACCCTGACCACCTTGATCTTTACTTGCACCTGGGAGAAGCGCAAGCGGCCCTCGGCCAGATGAACGAAGCCATCGCCAGTTTCCAACGAACACTGGAGCGACAACCAGGGCAGTTGACGGCTTGCCTGGCCCTGGGTGAGATCATGAGATAGTTGCACCGTTGGCAGGAAGCCCAGGCTCTCTACACGCAGGCGCTGACCGCAACGCCTGATTCTCCACAGGTCCACTTTGCCCTGGGCTCACTGTTGATGGAAACCAACGAACTCAAGACGGCCTTCATCCACATCCGCCAAACAACTCAGATCGACCCTCAGCACGGGCCGGCCTGGTTACGGCTGGGACAGCTTTACGAGTTGGCCGGGGAACGCTCGTCGGCGACCCACGCCTATCAGCGCGCCATCACCTTGCTGCCGCCTGCCTCGCTGGATGCCCAAGCAGCCCAGCGGCAGATGGAAAGACTCCATCCTCCCCTGCCGGAAGTGATGGTCACAAGTTGGTTTGAACTGATTCGGGAGATGACGGGGCCAACCCTGATCGGCGTCCTGGTCGCGCTGTTAGATGCCGGACTGCGTCCGTGGTGGATTCCGTGGACGGGCTGGCTGGCGCTTGTGATGGCGATGCTGGGAACCTTTCTCTGGGTCAGTGCGACGAGCCTGCCCCGCAATCCGCTGATCCGCCAACTCGGGGCCGAGCGCAGTATGCAATTAACCGCAGTGCGTACCTCGGTCGCGCTGCTAGGGGCGTTCTTTTGGCTGGCGGCCATAGGCATCATTTTGCTTCCGCTGGGCAAATCGGTCCCTGAGATGAAACTATGAACACCTTGATTTTCATCCTGGCGATCCTCTCTCAGATGATCTTTCTCTTCCCTATCAAAGACAACCGGAGCCACTATCGAAATTTCTCGTGGATGACCATTGCCCTCATCGTCGTCAACACCGCCATCCACATCTGGGTCACCCTGACCGTCTATTGGCAGCCCGCTCAACCCGGCAAACCCGGATGGGCCTCTCTCTACCCGTTCATGGAAGTGCCCGCACTGATCCTCAACAGACAGGGATTAGGGGCGCTTTCGATCTTGACCAGCGGGTTCCTGCATGCCAACCTGAGTCACTTGCTGGGCAACATGTTCGTTCTGTGGTTCTTTGGGCGCAAAGTGGAGGACTTGATCGGCCCACTTCGTTTTGGTCTCTTTTATCTCTTTTGTCTCCTATCGTCCGGCCTGCTCAGCGTCGTGGCGCGCGGCGCACTTTCTCCCTCTGAAGCCCTCATTCCGGCGCTGGGAGCAAGCGGCGCTATCACGGGGGTGATGGGCGCTTATCTCTTCCTCTATCCCGGCGAAAAGGTGCTCACGCTTGTTTCGGCCTGGCTGGCTCCCGTCATCCATCTGCCAGGCGGCTGCTTTATTCCACTGCCCATTCCCATCTGGCTGCCAGGCTGGGTCTATATCGTCTACGATTTGATCACCAATGCGCTGCTGGGGGAGGTGATCCAAGAGATGGTCAAGGAATTGGGCTTTTCTCCTTTGGGGGTGAATGTCTTTGCACACCTGGGCAGTGGCATCGGTGGCCTGATCTTGATTTACTTTTTCTTGCCGCCCGAAGTGGTGGCTGACCGCCGGCAAGTGGACAGTCAGTAAATTCCGCTTCACCTTGAGAACAACAGCCAAACAGGAGGTCTACATGAAAACCCGCACATTGACAAGTCTGTTCATCGTAGCCGGGCTGCTCCTGGCAGGCTGCATTGGGAAAGCGCCCACCCCGCAAAGCAAAAGCACCACGACGCCAATCGTGCGGCGCACGGCGACGCCCGCTCCCCCCGCCATCAATATCAAACCCGACACGGTCAGCGCCAATACACAAGTGACGGTCACGGGAGAAGGCTTCCCGGCCGAGACGCGCGTCAGGGTGTATCTCAGCGCGGCCAACTTGGGCGACACCACGCAATCGTACGGCGAGGCCGTCACCAATGCCGAGGGCTGGTTAGCCTTTGTGTTCCCCATGCCGGACCGCTGGCCGAATGGCGCTCCCATTACCGAAAAAGCATTGCTGCTCGTCGTGGCGAATGACGACTTGAGTCTCAGGGCCACTGCGCCGTTCAACTTCCAGCCGCCGCCGCCTCCGCAACCGACGCCATCCCTCCCGCCGGCAACACCAACTCCAACGACGGTCATCACGCCAACTAACGCGCCGAGTGCGCGCGTCAATTACGAGTTCCTGAACGTGCGCTCCGGGCCTGGCATCACTTTTACTCTGTTGACCAAACTTGAGCAGAATGTCACGTTGAGCTTGTTGGGCCGCAACGACGACTCCACGTGGGTTCGAATTCGTCTGCCGGATGGCCGCGAGGGCTGGGCCTACACTCAGTATATCAAAGCCAGTGTCGCCATTGCCAGCCTGCCGCTTGCCTCCACGTTGCCGCCGACGCAAGGGCCTGGTCTTCCCCCCGCCCCAGCCCCAGCCGTGCCGGCCAACGAGCAAGAGGCGGCGTTGGCGGCCGCCGTAAGCTTTTATACGCAGTGGGCCAGTGGCCCCAGTCCGAATGGGAATCTGGCGCAAGCGTTGCGGTTTGTATCCAAAGCACTCGCCGACCCAATCAACGCCGACAACTCGTCGCTGCTGCGCATGGTGGGCGTGCCGTCACGGCCTCTGTACACACAGATTGAGATTCAGAGATTCGATGGCACAACCGCGCTGATGCGAGCCACGCTCCAATCGGAAGGCGGCAACCGCGTGGCAGACACAACCCTCGCCAAAGAGAACGGCGTCTGGGTGATTACAAAGTTTCAGCCTGTGACGCAATGAAACGGGGAGAACCTTGCGAAGGGTTCACATGTCGGCCAGGTTGCTTTCCGACAACCTTCGCAAGGTTAGAGTCTCCACGGCCTGAATCACCGTGGGCAGTGATCGGTGGTGAGTAATCGCCATTTGTATTAGAATAGGGGGAGCGGAGGAATTTAGAATGAGCACACTCCATACTCGTGGCACGCTGGAACGCGAACTGGAACACATACGGTCTGACATCTTGCGAATGGGCAGCCAGGTGGAAAGCGCCATTGAGCGCTCCGTCGAAGCACTCAAGAATCGTGATACTCAACTGGCCCAGCAAGTCATCAACGACGACGACGAGATCAACAAGCTGCGGTTCGCCATCGAAGAGGAATGTCTGGAATTGATCGCCACTCAGCAGCCGGCGGCCACTGATTTGCGTGTGGTCATTGCCGCCACCCACATCGCTGTGGAACTGGAGCGGATGGCCGATCACGCCGAAGGCACCGCCACGCTCGTCAAACGACTATCCGACGAGCCGCTGCTCAAGCCATTGATTGACCTTCCCATCATGGGACAGGTGGCATGCCAGATGATTCACGCCGCGTTGGACGCCTTTATTGCGCACGATGCAGAAGCCGCGCAAAAGGTGGCCCGCCGTGACGATGAGCTTGACGCGCTGTACCAACAGGTGTTCCGCGAGCTGCTGACGTACATGCTGGAAGACCCGCGAACCATCAGCCGGGCGACGTACCTGCTGTGGGTGGCGCATAACCTGGAACGCATCGGCGACCGTGTGACCAACGTCTGCGAGCGTATAATTTTCATGGCCACCGGCAAGCTGGAAGAACTTCAGGCGTGATGGCGGGCCTGGCCTGTTTGCCAGGCTTTAGGTCGCTTGTGATGACTTGGTTGGTTAGCCACTGCCACAAGCGCGTTGAACAAGCTCCGTTCGTCGCGCAGCAGGCGCGTGCTGGCCCATCGCCCCGCGCACAAGCGCCAGCATCAGAAATCCACACTCTAAAACAGAGGGAACATGCGAATCTTGGTCACCAACGACGACGGCGTAGATGCGCCAGGGCTGCTCGCGCTCAAGCGGGCGCTGGATGCGATGGGCGAGACGCTCGTCGTCGCGCCGGAGCACAACTGGTCGGCCTCGGGACATCGCAAGACGATGCACAAACCGCTGCGCCTGGCCCAGGTACGCCTGGACGACGGCACGCCCGCCTACGCGGCCAGCGGCAGCCCATCGGACTGCGTGGCGTTGGTGATGCTGGGCGCATTGAGCGCCGTCGGCCCGCGACCCGATTTGGTCGTCTCTGGTATCAACCCCAATCCCAACCTGGGCCAGGACATGACCTATTCGGGAACTGTCACTGCCGCGATGGAAGGCATCATCAGCAGCGTCCCGTCCTTTGCTGTGTCCACGGATGCGCGTGCGGCAGCGCGTCGAGGCATTGCCGACCCGTTCGAGGTGGCTGCCGAATTTGCCGTTGTCGTCGCGCGCAAGATTCTGGCCGAAGGCTTGCCGCCCGATACGCTGCTCAACGTCAATGTGCCAGGACTGGCAAAGGCAGACATCCCTGGAGTGCAGGTCACGCGGCTGTGCCGCCGCATCTACCGCGACGAATTAGTGGAGCGCGCCGATCCGCGCGGCCGGCCATATTACTGGATCGGCGGCGAGGAGCCAACCGCCGAGCCGGGCGAGGGCACGGACTTTTGGGCACTGGCAAATGGTTTCGTCTCGATCACGCCTCTGCATCTTGACTTGACGGCTTACGAACAGATGAAGCATTTGCAGGATTGGGTGCTGCAAATCTGAATTCGTCATTCGACATTCGAAATTCCCATGCGCCAGATGAATTTGTTTTCCTCCCCTGCGCCAATGACCCCGATGACCGTCGGCGACCTCACGCGCTACATCCGCGAGATGTTTGAGGTGGACTATCGCCTGCAAGATGTCTGGGTCGAGGGCGAAGTCTCCGGCGTAACGCGCCATGCGTCGGGCCACGTCTATTTCACCCTCAAAGACGCGGCGGCGCAGATTGCCTGCGTGATGTGGAAAACGTCCGCGCCGACGTATGGCGCGCACGTCGTCCACGGCGGGCAGATTCTGGCGCACGGCAAGGTGAGCGTCTATGAGACGCGCGGGCAGTATCAACTGTACGTGGATCGCGTCCAGCCCAGAGGTCGCGGCGACCTGCACGCGCAGTTTGAATGGCTCAAAGCCACACTGGAAGCGGAGGGACTGTTCGCGCCGGAGCGCAAGCGTGTATTACCGGAATTTCCTCATCGGATCGGCGTGGTCACGTCGCCCACCGGAGCCGTCATCCGCGACATGTGCAACATCCTCGCTCGGCGTTGGCCGCTGGTCGAGGTGCTGCTTGCGCCCACGCAGGTGCAGGGCCAAGATGCCCCGCCGCACATCGTCGCCGCGCTCGACGCGCTGTACGCCCGTGACGACCTCGACCTCATCATCGTCGCGCGCGGGGGCGGCTCGCTCGAAGACTTGTGGGCGTTCAACGACGAACGCGTGGCGCGCAAGATCGCGGAATCGCCCGTGCCGGTGGTGAGCGGGGTGGGGCACGAGACAGACTTTACCATCGCCGATTTCGTGGCCGACCTGCGCGCGCCCACGCCTTCCGCCGCCGCCGAATTGACCACACCCGACCGCGCCGAGCGTGCAGCGCAACTGGCCGCGTTGCGAACGGCATTAGCGTCCGCGTTGACGGATGATTTGCGCACTCGACGCGCTGCACTGCAAGCGCAGACGCGCGCACTTTCACATCTTTCGCCACAAGTTCGGCTTGCCAATTTTCGTCAGCGTGTGGACGACTTGACGGCGCAAGCGGCTTTATCAGCCTTGCATTTTTTGCAACTGCGCCACGCGCGCTTGATCGGAACTGTGGCGCGATTGGATGCACTCAGCCCGCTGGCCGTCCTTCAACGCGGCTATGCCGTCGTCCGGCGCGATGGGCAACTCGTGCGGAGCATTGCTCAAGTCTCGTCTGGGGATCGGCTTTCCGTCCGCGTGGCCGATGGCGAGTTCGCTGTCACGGCAAACCCCTAATCTCGGAGCAGCGTATGAAGAAACAAACTAAAACTGAAGAGATGACCTTTGAAGCCGCCTTTGCCCACCTCGAAGAAATCGTCGGCAAGCTGGAAGAAGGCGACCTGCCGCTGGACGATGCGCTGGCGCTTTTTGAGCAAGGGCAGAAGCTGGCGGCTTTTTGCGGCGCCAAGCTCGACGAGGCGGAACTCGTCGTGCAGAAACTCGCCGCGTCCGGCGCAGTCGAACCGTTCGATTTGGAAGAGGCACACTGATGGCGGCACTGATTGCGCTGTTTTCCAACCGGGTGCTTGTCGCCGCGCTGTCGTGGTGGGCCATCGCGCAACTGATCAAGGTGCCGATCAACTATGCCGTCCACCACAGGATAGATTTGCGGCTGTGGGTCAGCTCCGGCGGGATGCCCAGCTCGCACGCGGCGCTGGTGTGCGCCCTGGCGACGGCCGTCGCGCTCAAGGAAGGCCTTAGCTCGCCGCTGTTTGCGATCTGTGTGGCGTTGGCGATGGTTGTGATGTACGATGCAACCGGCGTGCGTCAAGCGGCCGGCAAGCAAGCCGCTATTCTCAACGTGATTCTTGATGAACTCTTCCAGGGACATCCTATCAGCGAGGAGCGGCTCAAGGAGCTCCTCGGCCACACTCGCGTCCAGGTGATCGTCGGCGCGTTGATGGGAATCTTGGGCACGTTGGCAATGTGGGCGGTGTGGGAGCTTTGATTGACTGATTGACCGTGTAAGCGGTATAATATTGGCGGTCAAGCTAAGGGAAATCATTGCATTTATCGCCAAGGCAAGGGAGGGAACGAGAATGGCTGCTTCGGATCACGACTTGGTCGTTCGTATCGGAGGCGACAGTGCGGCGGGCGGCATCGTCACCACGGGTGAGGTGTTTGCCCGCATTGCTTCATTCGTTGGGTTAGAGATTTACACGACCCGCACCATCCCCGCAGAAATCAAGGGCGGCCACGTGATGTTCCAGGTGCGCGTTGCCGACCAGCCCGTCC
>Ga0315279_10001769_pt1 | contig 34933 bp, 30 predicted proteins | sample YL17G06_20_MG_FD_203694 | JGI IMG/M metagenome (GOLD analysis project Ga0315279, IMG submission 203694) | Sediment microbial communities from Yellowstone Lake, YNP, Wyoming, USA - YL17G06_20 | ecosystem: Environmental > Aquatic > Freshwater > Lake > Sediment | place: USA: Wyoming | collected...
GTTGGGGTATTGTGCTTACTATCGGATTGAAGTGAAGTTTAGGAATGAGAGTCAGTCGATGCCGAGCAGTTTTGGGGCGGTTGAGGATCGGGTTCCGAGTGATTTGCCGTCGCTGTTCAATGTCAGCGCTTTCGTTGCGGATCAGAACAGTTGGGAATTGCCTGTGACTTTTGGTTTCGATTATGGGTTCAACGAGACGCTTGTTCAGGTTGGGTTCAACAGTATGACGTTCAATGATAACGTGTTGGGCATGAGTGGAGAAAGTGCAGGGTGGAATGGGACGACGAGCAGGTTTTATGGTGATTTGATTTTTGAGTTGTGGCTTTACAATGGTTCGGCGGGCAGTTTTGGTTATCATGGTAGGTTTGTGGATTTGAAGCTGAACATGACTGCCAATTAGAAATGAGCCGAGTTTTCGGGGGATTGATGGTTTGGGCAAGAAGAAACTGCGAGTCGGAGTCGTCGGGCTCGGAAAGATGGGGCTGGTTCATACTAGTGTGTTGAACGTTTTGCCCAATGTTGAGGTTGCTGCGTTGTGTGACAAGGGTGACTTGATTCGTAGGTTCTTCAAGAAAGTTTTGAAGCACGTGCCGATTCTTGATGACGTTGAAGAACTTTCTGGCTTGGGACTTGACGCTGTTTACGTGACCACTCCAATACCATATCATTATGGTGTAACGCGGACGATTTATCAGAAGAAGATAGCCAACAATGTTTTTGTCGAGAAGACTCTTGCTGCAAGTTACCGAGAAGCTGAAGAGCTTTGCAGTCTGGCGGAAAGATCACACGGAGTCAATATGGTTGGGTACTTGAGGAGGTTCTGCGTGACTTTTGTGAAAGCCAAGAGCCTCTTGGATGAAGGCAAGATCGGCGACATATCTTCGTTCAAGGCCTACGCTTTCTCGTCTGATTTCGTGGATAGCGAAAAGGATAGTTCGGAGTCGGATGATCGTGGAGGCGTATTGGCTGATCTCGGCTGCTACCTGATGGATTTGGCATTGTGGTTTTTCGGTGATATGAATGCCAAATCTGCGACGACTGAATCTGTCTTGCAGGACAAACAGGGGGATATGTTGCGAATTGAAATGTGTGAGAACCATGGAATTAGAGGAGTTTGCGATGTTTCTTGGCGTATGAAGGATTATCGTATGCCTGAGGTTGGGTTTGCCATTGAGGGGTCCAAAGGCATGGTTACCGTGAATGATGATTGGGTTGATTTGAGCCTAAAAAGCAACTCATCTTCAAGATGGTATAGGCAAGATTTGAATGATAATGTGCCGTTCTGGTTGGGACTGCCTGAATACTATCGAGAAGACGAATTTTTCATAGGCTGCGTGGTCAATGACCGCGTGGCTGAGCCTTGTTTTGGTTCAGCAGCTAGGGTTGACAAGGCGATTGAAGATGTTAAGAGCATGTTGAGAAAGGGGAGCTGAGATGGAGAAGCTTCTGTTGGTTGGTGACAACCCGTTTCACGGTGTCAGTCATCTCTCTCAGGAGAGAAGCAAGGCAAGAATCGGTGTTTCTAAGGACCTGGATTTTGCTGCAAATTTGGTTTGCTTGGCGCTTGACAATGGTGCTAACGGTTTCATGTTTTCGGTGAGTGAGACGACTCTCGCTATACTTAGGAGGATTCGAGAGAGGGGTGCGACTCGAAGGCTTGGTCTCTATGCTATCGTGCCTTACGCTTATGAATACGTAAGGTTGGCTACGCAGACTGGAGGTCTTGTGGGGTTGGCCAAGAGGTTTAGCAGGCAATTGGTGACTTCTAGGAATTTGGGTGCTATCGCGAGCGGCGTGAGGGGTGTGTTAGGGATGGATCCTGAGGCGTTACTGAAGACGTATTTGAGTTACGAGATTTCGAGGATTAAATCGGCTGCTGGCAAGGATGCCAGGATTGAGTCGATCTTGCTTCATGAAGTGATTACCGACATGGTTTTGGCTCTTGACTTAGATTGGGTGGCTGAAGCTTATTCCAAATACTTGTTCAAGCATGGTATCACTCCGGGCTTCAACACGTGCAATTTCCCCTATCTTGTGAACAAGCTGCGCCAATGGGATCAGAACCTAGGGAAAACTGTGATTGCAGCACCTTTCAATCGCATCGGTTTTGAAATGAATCCTTCAAAAGAGGAATGTGAAAAAGCACTAGTCGGGATGGATACACCTGCTACGATCGCCATCAGTGTTCTAGCAAGCGGATATCTAAAACTACCAGAAGCCGTGGATTATCTAATGACATTGCCAAATATCAAAGGTGTAGCGGTGGGTATATCCAAAGACAAACACGCCCTAGAGACGTTCAAATTCATGAGGAACAGATTCATGATTCAAGATAAGCAACGCCCGTAGAGTTGTGATGTGCCCGAAGAGATGAATCGATATGAAAGTTTTTGCAAGCACTAACGGATGTGTGGAAGGACAGCTCAGTTCAACCTACATTGAACAGTTCTTCAAGAAAAACAATGTAACAATCACAGATGATTTGGCAGAAGCAAACATGGTATTTTTCTGGGCTTGTGGGTTAACTGAGAAAAGGGAAAAAGACTCACTTGCAGTCATACGGGACATAAAACGAAAAATGACCCCAACCGCTAAGCTTGTTGTTTGGGGATGTCTACCTAAAATCAATCCTCGATCTTTGGCAACGGTTTATGACGGTCCCATGATCGGACCTGATGACAAGAACTTCTTTGAGAGCACGTTGGAGAGAGTTATCTTTCCATTTGATCCGATGGAAATCGGATGGGCTCAGAATAAGCTTGTTTCAATTGACGAGTGCGGGCAAGCTGAAAGTCGCCATGGCAGTGTGTTTACTGACACTTTGATTCTTTTCAAGGAAGATTGGGATAGATTGTGGCAACGTGCTAGGAAGAACACCAATTACTTCATCAGAGTAGCTTCAGGTTGCACGGGGCGTTGCGTATATTGCAGCGAGCGCTGCGCATTTGGCAGAGTCAAGAGCCGACCGATCGTCAACATTGTTGCTGATTTGGAGCGTGCATTGACTAGAGGCTACAATCGGTTCTCTTTGGTTGCCACGGACCTTGGCGCCTACGGAAAAGACATAGGATGCACACTGCCAGATCTTCTTGAGAAGATGATCCGAGTTGACGGCAACACGAACTACAGAATTATCCTGAATCAGATGAATCCGTTCTATCTGAAGGAAATGTTTTCTGGTTTGGAGAGAATTTTGGCCTCTGGCAGAATTGAGGCGCTGGATTGTCCTGTACAATCAGGAAGTGAAAGGATCCTCAAACTAATGCGTCGAGCGCACACTGCTGAAGAGTGGAAAAGATTCATGACAGAAATCACCAGAAAGTTTCCTGAAGTTCGACTTTCAACGCACTTCATGGTGGGTTTTCCGACCGAGACAGAACAGGACTTTCAAGCAACTCTGAAGCTTCTTGACTATCCCGTTTGTCTTGACTCCATAGTCGTATTCAAATTTTCTGCGAGGCCAGGAGTCTATGCAACAAAGATTGAAGGTCAAATAACAGAGGAGACTAAAGAATTGAGAAGCCAGAAACTGTTTGAAAGATATTCGCGTAGGTATGCTTTGAATTCCGGGATAAAGTGGATGCATAAATTTCTCTAGGTAGGGAGCGCAAGTCCAAGTCTGTTTGACGATATTCCAGTGTTTTGGGGCGTCATATCTGCAAACGCGCGCGAAGTGTTGCTCTATGGAAGAACCAACGATCAGAGAACTCTCAAGGTTTGATTCAAAAACATATGTTAGACTTGTAACATATTTACGTCAGGTTTACAGGATTGTCCCTCTTTGCGACATACCGAATGAAGATGTGCCTTGTCTGATTCTTCGCCACGACATCGATCTTTCTCTGGAATCGGCATTGAAGATGGCTGAAATTGAAAGTGACATGGGTGTAAGATCAACCTATTTCGTCTTGCTTTCAAGCGGTATCTACAACTCTTTTGATGGAAAGAATGTTGAAATGATCAGGCAAATATCCGGATTGGGTCATGAAATTGGGCTCCATTATGATGTGAACCAATATGAGCGCTACGGCGGAGACAATGATCAGTCATTGGAGATGGAACTGAAAGCTCTTGGGCTCATTAGCGGAAAAAGAGTTCGCAGTATCAGTTCTCACGCACCGAGGCGTCCAAGTTCATTTCTAAACATTAGCAATTGTATTAGCGCGGATGACCCTCGCCTAAGAGAGGTTTACGTTCACGATTCCCAGCGACTCTGGGCAATCAAAAGTCTAACCATTCTGCTCAACGACTCGCCCAGAAGAGTCCAACTTGCAATACATCCGTGTCTTTGGATACCCTCAGTTAGAAGAAGCCATGGCCAGACAAAATTGGATCTCGCACTCCTAGATGTCCTTTCGCTTCTGAACACACTTAGAACCTTGGCTATCCGGGTGATTCACTCCAGAGAGTCATGTGAGAATTGAGCATTGACGCACACATTTAAGGTAGAGTGATTTTGTGAAGGTATTGATCGTTACGCCATCCTATTTCCCGATAATTGGTGGATCCGAAACTCTGGTTCGAACCCTTTCTACCAGACTCAATGAACTTGGGATTCAGACTGACGTCATGGCCTTCAACATGGACAAGAAATGGAAGCCGTTCTGGAGCGAAAGAATTGAGAATTGTGGCAATTTCAAGATTATCAAGATCCCAGCATTGAACCCCTTTCCCTTTTTCAGCGTAAGCCCACTATACTATCCATTGAGAATAAATGTCCTGCCCAGACTAGATTTCAAGAGAAAATTCGAAGATTACGACTTGATACACTTCCTTGGAGAAGCAGACCTAAGCCTGCCATTCTTTTCCAGATCCGTTAGAAAGCCCAAAATCATGCACGTTCTTTCAGCTATGACTCTACGTGACCAATTCCAATTCCGACATGCAACTATGGGTAAATTTTTGGTGAAAATCTTTCCGACCTTCGCCAACCTCCTTCTTGTCTTTTCACCAGAAGATCAGCAGGCTCTCTTGGATCTAGGTGTGCCGTCAGACAAAATTGTTATCTGGCAATACAGTGTTGACACCGATATTTATCGACCAGATGAAACAAAGAAGCAGGACAATCTCATCCTGTTTGTGGGTAGACTTGACAAAGTCAAAGGTCTACATGTACTCTTGAAATCTCTACGCTTCTTGAACTTGAAAGCACAGGTAGTAGTAATTGGACCTCCCGCGGAGTCAGAATACTTTGGTCAGATCAAAAGGATGATCTCAAGAGTCAATAAAGAAGGCGTTCATTCTGTGAAATACCTTGGAGCAATGGACCAGTGCGATTTGATAGAATGGTACCAAAGAGCCACTGTTCTTGCACGACCAGATTTGGTCGGTCCTAGTGGAGAGGGGATTAGTACTTTGGAGGCTCTAGCATGTGGAACGCCAGTCGTAGGAGTAGAAAATCACGTCGTCAGAGACAGAATAAATGGACGAATCGTTCCGCCGAATAACCCACCAAAGTTCGCAGAATCACTTAGGGAGATACTGACGCAGAATGAACTCTCAAGAAAGTATGGAAAAGAAGGAAGAAGAATAATTGAGGAAGAATATAACTTGAAAGCTGCGCTCCAAAAACTTGTGAGAATCTATTCGCGCGTGCTTTCATCCTTAGGGGAAAGTCAGGGCTCTTGAGATCTGGAAAACCTGCGGAACTCAAAGCAGCGTAAGGACTTTGGCGAAGAAAAATGCTCATTCTTGTTCTGGTTTTGTGGATGTTAGGTGCATTCCTTTCAGTAGGAATCTCTGGTGTCAACTATGTTTGTGCCAGAAGAGCTGCCGAACGACCATGGAAAACAAAAAAAGATAGCGCATACTTGCCAAAAGTCTCCATCGTAGTTCCCACCTACAATGAACATGAAGTAATTGGATACAAGCTCAGGAATTTAGCCAAGCTAGAATATCCTAGAGACTTGTTACAGCTAGTGTTTGTGGATAGCCACTCAACAGACTCTACCGTTGATTCAATTCGAGATTTCATAATGGAAAACCCCAAAATGAATGTCCACCTATTGGTTGAGAGTGAGAGAAAAGGAAAATCGTCAGCGTTGAACGCCGCGTCACGCCACGTTGCTGGTGACGTCATCGTCATCTCTGATGCAGATTGTTTCTGGCCGGCAAAGATCCTATTTATGTCTCTTCCGTATCTCGCAGATCCTTCCGTAGGTGCTGTATCAGGTCCAAAATCGCTACTGAACTCTCAAGATTCATGGGTGACTAGAAGCGAAGAAAGATACCTAAGATCTGCGAATCTGATAAAACTAGGTGAATCCAAAACATGGTCGACAATCCTGTTCGAGGGAGGATTCAGTGCCTACAAGAGAGGAGTACTCGAGACCTTTGATCCCTACAACACCGGTTCAGATGATTGCGGAAGTGTGATCAGATGCTTGGAAAAGAATTTGAGAGCTATTATGGTTACTGAAGGACAGTTCTTTACCACCTTCCCAAACGATTTGAAGGGGAGAATCGAAATAAAGATCCGCAGAGGCGCACAACTGTTTCAAGTCTTAAAAAGCTATGGGAGGCTTCTACTTAGAGGAACTTTTTCGAGTCTAAGATGGATGGTGACCAAGAACCTTTTGCTCTATGTTTTGGCACCTATAATGTTCATATTCCTAATAGCCATGACCGCATATTTGATAGCCCTTTTTCCACCCATGATAATCCTTCTTGCTGTGTTTTTGATCCCAAAAATAAATGTTTACGCCGCTGAGGCCACGCTTAACTATTTGATAATGTTCTACTCAATGATATCAACGGTCTCCAATCGAACATTTTCCATTTGGAAGAAACCATCAGATAGACAACTCCTCTTGGAAGATGATCTCCTTAAGAAACAACTTATTTGAAGATACATCTCTCCGGAAAAAAAGTAATGCGATCGTCTATTGTATACGGCAAGGTACAAAATGTTCAAAACGTTTGCGTCAAGACCAAAAGTGACCATTGGAGTTTGCGTCAGAAATAGCGCCACGACGCTGCCCGAAGCCCTACAAAGCTTAGTTATCCAAGATTTTCCATATGATTCGATGGAGATAGTTTTTGTCGACGACGGGAGCGAAGATGACACACTCTCAGTCATAGAGAAAAACTCTTCAAACATTAACTCAAGAATCAAGATAATACATACTGCCAGGAGAGGGCTTGGACATGCGAGGAACCTCGTTCTTTCAAATGCTTCAGGTGAATACGTTGTATGGCTTGATGGTGACATGGTCATCTCAAGAGACTTTGTTAGGCAGCTAGTCAACTTCATGGAGCATAACCCAGGAATTGGAATAGCAAAGGGAAAACAGTCTCTGGAGCATGGAGGCAACGTCTTAGCTACTCTAGAAGCGTATTCTCGCGCTATTGGGAGAATGATTGACTACAAGTCAGAGAGTTCTCGTAACAAGGCACTCGGAACAGGCGGTTCCATCTATCGAACCGACGCCATTCTCAAAGCAGGAGGTTTCGATGAGCGCCTGACAGGATATGGCGAGGATTGGGACGCCGAAATAAGAGTCAGAGACGATGGCTGGTCATTGGATACTGTAGACGTCAGATTCTTAGATTATGAGAGAAACAAGATTACGTGGAGAAACCTTTGGAAAAGGTATTGGCTACGAGGATATTGTAGCCACTATTTTGTCCATAAGAACAAAGGGCTGATCAAGCATTACAAAATGTTTCCAGCTGCAGCTTTCCTGAATGGTATTGTCCAAGCTCACAGACTCTTCGAGCTAACCAGTGAGAAGATTGTCTTTCTTTTGCCTCTTGAACATATGTTCAAGATGATTGCATGGAACGTGGGTTTCACTGAGAGTCATCTGGAATGCTATCAGCCTGAATAGAAAGATGCGCAGCATTTCTTAGCTTCTCCGTGGAATCGTATGAAGAAAAGGGGGCCAAACCTTGAAAACGATCGCTTCTGTCGATGATGGTTCTGCTCAATTGCCAATAGTCACAATAGGAGTCTGCGTGAAGAATTGTGAAGATCTCGTTGCAGATGCATTAGAAAGCATTGCTGAACAAGTCTTTCCCCATGAGCTTATGGAAACTATACTCATCGATGATGGTAGCACAGACAAAACCCTGGACGTGATGAAAAGAAAGGCTCGAAAACTGAAGACAGTGACGAGAATAATCCACCAAGAATGGAAAGGACTTGGGCAAGCAAGAAATGCTGTTGTTAACAACTCAGCTGGAAAATACATCATTTGGGTCGACTGCGATATGCAGTTGGCAAAAGACTTCGTCAGGGAGCAAGTAGAGTTCATGGAGAGGCATTCAGACGTAGGAGTCGCAAAGGGAAGCTATGGAATATATGAAGCAAACATGGTCAGTACATTGGAAAACATGGAATTCATCACTACCAACTCCAGGCGTATGAGAAGACTAGATCCAAACCCGCTTGGAACTGGGGGATCTATCTACAGAATCAAAGCTATCAGAGAAGTGGGAGGTTTCAACGATAGTATTAAAGGTTCGGGGGAAGATGCTGATGCCGAGTTTAGAATCAACAAGGCTGGCTGGCTTCTTGACACGACCTCTGCGGTCTTCTATGAGAAACGCAGAAATACATGGCGATCTCTGTTGCAGGAATACTTTTGGCATGGAAAAGGCAGTTCGCGGGTTGTGAAAAGGTACACTTCTACCAATCCCTACAAGCTGCTGCCTCCTGTAGCTTTCGTTATCGAATCCATACGAATTGTTGTGGCATACAAGCTGACTCGAAGAAAGATCGCGCTATTGCTTCCGATACACTATGCCTTCAAAAGAACAGCATGGATCGTTGGTCTTCTGCAAAGTCTGCTGTCTTCTCGAGAGATCTAGAGAAAATTGTAATAGTATCGAAGATAACCTCATATCATTGAAAAATCAGGTAATACTCGATTGATAACCTGAAAGTTGAAGAATCATGAAAGTTGGCATCATAGGTTGTGGTGGGATTGCCCCTCTTCACTTGCGAGTCTACAAAGGTCTTGAAGGGGTTGAGCTTTCGAGTGTCTGTGACCTGAACTTAGAAAGAGCCAAGAGTGTTGCCGATAAGTTTGGCATCAAGAAGACTTACAGCGACTACTTGGACATGTTCAGAAGAGAAAATCTAGATTTGGTGGATATATGCACGCCCGTGTCGACACATGTCCGAATCGTCAGTGACGCGGCCGAGGTTGTTCCAGCAATCCTCGTCGAAAAACCAATGGCACTTAACGTGTCTCAATGTGATGAAATGATGAGGGCGGTTGAAAAACGCGGACGAAGGCTGTGCATAGGACATAATCAGATTTTTTCGCCGCATATTCAAAAAGCGAAGTCCATGGTGGATTTAGGAGATTTCAAATTGTACAGCTTTAGGACGACCCTCAAAGCCAGTTTCGAAAACCTAAAAAAATTCAACCTTGCTCCTCCATGGAACGTTTTGCCCGAACAACGAGGAATCATATGGGAGGTATGCTGTCACCACGCTTATCTTCAAATGCACTTCTTGCCGGACATTGAGGAGGTTTATGCCGTTGGTCGTAAAGTCAAATACCCAGTTCATGACGATTTCGCGGTCCTTTTGAGGACCAAAGAAGACCGTTTCGGGATAATAGAACTCTCTTGGATACAACGGGAAACTGAAGTCGTCTACGAATTGAAAGATCTGACGGGTAGGAGACTCCAGATTCTTTGGGAATTTGACTGCATGCTTGAAAATTCTGAAGACCCACCATTCACTGTGGGCCTTGTAGCGAGAAATATGTTGGTTGACCAAAAGCGACTCCTTCAGAGATGGGAGAAATTTGGAGCATGCTATTTACGGAAGAGAAAACTACTACCGACTGCTCGACTGATCGCAAACTATCTTGAGGCGATAAAGAAAGACTTACCATCACCAGTCACGCCTGAAGATGGAAGAAAAACCATAGGTCTTTTGGAGTGCATCGCAAAGTCGCTGAATGAGAGAAGAGCGATCAAACTAGCGGATGAGATTTGAGTTCTGCACCTGCGCACAGTTACTTATCCGAGTGTCAATGGATGTGGATAGGTATATGGCTTGTAACCTGCAATCGCCCAACTGGAGTCAACGTTTGGATAGTTCGAATCTGTGGAATTGCCAGCCTGACGATTCCAGTCACAGAAGACATTTCGGTCTGCAGTGAAACCCGCTGCTGGATTCGCTGGATTCCACGGTCCTTTCTTTGACCACAGATAGAAGTCTTTCAGATGCCAGGTATCGCTTGCGACATAATCTTCTTGGTACAGCTGGATGCCACTAGACGCATATGTAGTGTCAACATAGTTATTGAACCAAACGCCACAGCCTCCGCCATCTTGGAACAGTCCCTCAAAAGTATGCTCACTGAGGTTGGTGAAGATATTTTCATAGATTTCGGCACCACGACCGCCAGCTCGCCCAGCTTCTGTATCACGCAGACCGTGAACATCCAAGGAGTAGTGTCCGAAATCTTGGTCAACTACACAGTAACGGAAAACGTAGTATCCTCCATGGTCAGAGCTTACACAATGTCGCCATTTGCTGAAGTAACTATCCTCTATGAAAACCGTATAATCTGTATATTTACCCAGAACACTCATCGTTGGGTCGAACGTTACGCCAGTATATGCTCTACTTGGTCCGCTTATTCCATATCCTATGTTGCCGCTAGCGTAGTCAACCAAGTTGTCAAAGCCGTAGACGTTGACCAGTTTGCAGTGGTCTATAACGCCGTTGCATTTCAATCCTCCAATTCCGATGCCTCCGCCACAACAATGCTCAAACATTACGTGGTCAATGCGGAAGTTCATTACGCTAGTAACACTGATTCCCACATGAAGTGTTGTTGAGCTCGGGTTGATGCTTCTGTACCCGACAAGTTTGATGTCACTGATTCGCGAAGGTCTGCTTTTGTCTCCGCTACCAACGAGCGTGAACCATGATGGTGCGCTACTCCAATCTCCTGGCACATCGTAGGGCATAATAAGGGTGGTATTCCAAGATACGACTTGTCCAGCGCTGTCCCTTTGTGTCGGGGCCCCGAAAAGACTAACTCCAGCAGGTATATTGACGGTCTTCCAAGGGTCTCCAACGTTCACAAAATTGAAATTTCCCGCAGGAAGATACACTTTACCTATGCCTCCTCGTGCCACAACCCAGTTAATCGCGGTCTGAATGTCCTTGGCCGAACCAGTGTTTGCAAAAATATCGTTTCCTATTGCGCCCGCGTTTGTAATAATAATCTGACTGGTCACTTCTGAGAAACCTACGGAAATCGCAAGAATAGATATGAACATTAACAGAGTTAGAAGCGAAGATAGCGACCATCGCATTGCGCAACGGCAGCCTTTAGGAATGTATTTCACTTGTGCTCACATTCCATGTATTTGTGTAGTTCGTGGACACACTTATATCTGTCTTCCCGTGTCTATTAAATCTTACGTCTCGCTATATCTGATGCATCACTGACGAAAGACGCTAAACAATCAGGTGTAAATGTTGAAAACGTTGAACTTGGGAGTCATTGGTCTTGGGCAGCAGGGCAAAACACACCTTCGCAACTGCTTGCATCTTAGAAGAGGCAGACTATGGAGTGTAGCCGACGTATCCAAAAGAAACGTCAACCTCGCAAAAAGAATGGGAGTGAAGAATGTCTACACGAACTACGAAGATTTGCTCAAGGATGCGCGACTTGATGCAGTGATTGTTACTCTGCCGAACTATCTCCATCATGAAGCTGCCATAAAAGCTGCAGAGGCCGGAAAAGACATTTTTCTCGAAAAGCCACTTGCAAGAAATGTTGAAGAAGGTGAAGAGATCGTGGCAAGCGTCAGAAAGAACGGGGTCAAACTGATGCTCGGATACGATATGAGATTCAACCCAGTTCTCAGGAGAATTCAAGAGGAAATTCATTGTGGTTTCTTTGGCAAGGTTCAGATAGTTGACACCACAAATGTTGGAAGTGGGCCATTCATGTCTAGAAGTGAAAGCGGCGGACCAACCCCTGTGCCTTCTTGGTGGTTTGATAAGGAGCTGGTTGGCGGAGGGGCCCTTCTAGACCTCGGATCTCATTTAATCAATCTGCTATCATGGTATTTTGGGAAAGTCATTGACGTCAAGAGCTACCTAGGCTACATTTATAACATGGAGCTGGAAGATACTGCAATCTGTATATTGCACTTTAAAGATGGACCATTAGCAACTGTAAAAGTGGGCTGGTTTTCAAAACACAATACCCAGTCAATCCATATATGTGGCACAGCTGAAAACCTCCTGGTTCGTCTCTCACCATCAAGTACAACAGCGACGATTTGGAAGGACCTAAAGAGAAAAGCAGGGATGTTCCAACAGGACCCTTTTTACTTGGAGCTTGAGTATTTTGTCGAATGTCTGCAGAAAGACGAACCTCCTAATCCTTCGGGAGAGGAAGGTTTGAATGATTTGCGGATAATATCGTTGGCCTACAAGAACATGCAAAAACTAGCTTTATAGCGCGCGTGTGGGAGGGGAGCAGAACTTGAGTCTTGTTAGTTTTGTGCGTGTCAAGAATCCAGATAACAGAACATTGAAAGAAGCCATCAAGGAATCCTTGGACAAGATAGAATTCGACTTTGACAGAAAAGTAGGGAAGTTGGTAATTAAGCCAAACATGTGCTATTATTATCACCCTTCAACTGGAGATGTTACAGATCCGCTATTTGTTAGTGCATTAATTGATGTTCTAAGAGAGAATTTCCCAGGAAACCACGAAATATTGATCGCGGAGGCGGACGCGTCAGCCATGAAATGTAGGTATTCTTTCGGAATACTTGGGTATGACAAGATCGCTGATGAAAAAGGCATAAAACTTGTCAATTTGAGCGAGGAAAAAAGCAGAACCGTTGAAGTGAAAATCAATGGCTTGGATTTTCAATTCCACATTCCGGAGATTTTCTCTGATTCAAATTTCGTGGTAAATGTTCCAAAGATAAAATATATGAGCGGATCTAGAATCTCTTGTGCCCTCAAAAACATGTTTGGGTGTAACGCTCACGCAAGAAAATCTGTTTATCATGTGGCGCTGCATGAAGCCATTGTCGTTATGAACAAGCTAGTCAGAACTGATCTCGTTGTCGTTGACGGTCTTTTTGTCGTTGGAAGATCCACTAAACAATTGAATCTGGTAATGGCCAGCAAAGATCCAGTTGCTGTCGACGTAGCCGCCTCAAAAATGCTGGGGATAAACCCACAGCGCGTGCAGCAAATTGTTTCGGCCTCAAAGGAGGGAATCGGAAAAATGGATTTTCGCCCCGTTGGCGATTTCGACTATTTCAGGAAGGCGTTTCCTAAGAGAACCTTCAAAGACAACGCGCGCGCGAAAGCGGCTTCGATCTATCTTCGAGTATTAAAGGGAGAGTAGCCAACGCTAGGATAGCAAGGGATCAACCATGAAGGTTAGAGAAGTCGAGACCATTCAAGACCTGGAGGAGGATTGGAACGACGTTCTTGTGAAGAATTTAATGGGGGACGACGTTTTCCTGACTTGGGAATGGCAATCTGCTTCTTGGAAACATTTCGGCGAGGGGAGAAAACTGTTAGTTCTAGTGGTTGAAGAAGAAAGTGAAATCATAGCGATTGCTCCACTAATGTTGTCAAAGTACAGGTTACCTGGATTTGGCTTCCTGAGGGAAATCGAATTTCTAGGACTCCGCCACTCTGACTACAACAATTTCATCATCTCAAAGAAGCCGAGAGAATGTCTAACTCACATTGTAGATTATTTGGAAAAGAACGTAGGAGATTGGGACTGGATAGATTTGAAAGAAGTGCCTGAACCTCCTCGCGGCTCCAACTATTCTCCAACAGAATTTTTGAACCTTTCTTCCGGTCTAAAGTTGAGAGAACGAATCTGCAATCTATGTCCCTACATTTCGCTTCCGAACTCGTTTGAGCATTTGATGAAAACACTCGGAAAGAACATGCGGCAGAATCTTAACAAATACTTGAGAAGAATCAAACAATCGCACAAGGTGGAACTGAAGAGATATGACGAAGCTGGCTTTTCAGTCAAAGAAGCCATGAATCTTCTGATTGATTTGAACGAGAAAAGATGGGCGTCCGATGGAAAAGTCGGATCTTTCAAGAAAAATGGAAATGCCTTTCGCAACTTTCATATGGACGTGTCAGAACGTTTTGCCGACAGAGGCTGGTTAGGCCTCTATTTTCTTATGGCCAGTAATGAGCCCGTGGCGGTTCAGTATAATTTTGAATACGCTCAAAAAATGTACTATTACCTCGCTGGATTCGATCCTCGCTACTCTAGCTATTCTGTGGGCAATCTTGTTATTATGTACCTATTGGAAAAGTGCGTTCAGAAAGGTCTGAGAGAATACGACATGATGAGGGGTGACGAACCGTATAAGATGTCATGGACTCAGACTTGCAGAAGAAACTCGGAAATAAGACTTATCCGCAAGCATGCGCGTAGTAAATTCTATGACTGGGTGACATGGAGTAGTTTAGTTAACAATCTGGCTGCAGATTTCAGACTGTCTTTGAAAAAGGATTCTATGTAGTTTTCAATCTTCCGTTCTTCTATAATGATGATAACGTTCGTGAGAGAGAATTGCCAGACCTCTTAGCAAAGCCTATTGCGCGCGCTAACCCTCAGCAATCTGATTTCGATTACATAAACTCATAAATCGTTAAGCAAGATCGCAGTAACGGTGTATTAATGATTTGTAAGATGATCCTTACTTTCGATTGCGAAGATTTCATAAATAACAGATCGACAGTTGCCCTATACCGCATCCTTGACCTACTGGATAAGCACAATGTGAAGGGTCTGTTTTTTCTGACTGGTCACATGACTGAAAAAATCAGCCATCTTCCGAAACTTGTAGATTCCCTTGAAAACCAGGAAATAGGATACCATTCGTCTAGTCATACCGTCCGACCTACTATTATCGAATACACAGATGTCGAGAGCTACGCCTCTGCTCGAAAATCCTCTATGACAAGGGAGACAAGGCATATAAATCCGATAACAGGCGAACCTGAGGGAAAAGGAGGGATAATTCTTCTTAGGGACGTCTTCCCCACAAAAAGAATCAGTTCCTTTAGAGCCCCTGGATATTGTTATTCTCCTCCGCACCTCGAGGCACTAAACGAGCTGGGCGTGAAATTCGATTTCTCCACAAATATTTCCCAAACATCTTTTTGCTTCAAAAATACCACTTTTTATCCTTTCCCCAGTTTGGTGGATCGAGTCAAAGCGAAAGCTTGTGCGAAAACTCTCAAATTGCTTGTCAAAAATCGTCTTTCTGTATTAGCATTTCATCCAAATTCTGCAGTAAACGCTCGTCACTGGGATTCTCTGTACTATCATGGCAATCCTGAAAGACTTTTTCCGACTCCGGCCAAAACCTGGGAAGAAACTAAGTCCTTCCTGAGAAGGTTTGAGTTAGTCCTGATATATCTTCGGGGCTTCGAAAGAATGGGTGTTCTTGAAATTACGACAAAGCTCGAATCTGGCAAAAGAAAACAAGAATTATCAAGAAGTTGCATAGTCAGGAGTTATAATGAAAGTGTGTGGTGGCCCAGAAATCAGTTGGGATATACGCCAAAATTCATTTTCAAGCACTTCAAGGAATTCTTCAGCCTCCAGAGCTGATCGAAACGACGCAATCCACACGAGGCGCGCGCTGAGATCGGACTTAGTGGTGGATACTTGTGCATCAGTACGCAACGTTGTCAAAATTCCGATAGTGAACTGCGGAGAATGAATACAAGGTTGAATGATTTGAAGCCAATCCATTTTCTGGCAGTAATAGTATTCTTTCAGATTGTAGTCTGCCTCACAGTGATTCTTGACATTTCGGTCGCAAGGCAGGTTGTCGGATTTGTCTTTTTCAGTTTCATTCCAGGATTCATTGCTGTCAAGCTTCTGAGAATGGCTGAGCTTGACAAAATAGAACTAATCCTTTGGTCGGTAGGCCTGAGCATTGCTTTCCTAATGTTTGGTGGACTGCTGGCGAACCAATTTGGCTTCCTGCTCGGAATTCTTCGACCGCTTTCATTAATGCCTTTGTTGATAGGTTTGAACGGCTTTGTATTAGTTGGCGGAGTTCTGGTTTGTCTGAGAAACGAGCAAGTTGACCTTAAGAACAGTATACCTCAAAAATCTTCTCTGATTGCACTTCTTTTCATATGCTTGCCGATCTTGAGCATTCTAGGAGCGATGTGGGTAAATCTCTATGGAAACAATATTATTCTCCTCATCACGTTAGTCGCAGTCGCATTGTCATTTGCCTTTGCCGTACGCTCAGACAGACCATCGTATCTCAAATTCTATTCTTTCGCCGTTTTGATGATTGCCATCGCTCTTCTTCTTCATTCTGTGCTCATATCTCGATACCTAATAAACTTAGGATCAGACATTACAACCGAATGCTTCGTTTCTAAGGTTGTTCTGAACAATCAATACTGGAATTACATCCCCCTGTATACTGCGGATATTTACAGCAGGCTGAATTCCATGCTCAGCGTCACTATTCTCCCGACCTTATACTCGACCTTGCTGAATGTCGATGCATCGTACGTGCTTAAAATACTCTATCCGTTGATCTTCTCCTTCACGCCATTAGCTTTGTATCAGTTGTGGCGAAAGAATTTCGGAAATAGACGCGCTTTTGTGGCGGCGTTCTTCTTCATGGCACAGGCAACATTCTACACTGAAATGACGGGGTTGGCCAGACAGATGATTGGTGAGTTATTTTTTATACTGTTGCTGCTCACAACTGTCAGTGAAGGCATTAATCCTCGTAACAGAACTATATGTTTCATAGTATTCAGCGCGGCCTTGATAACTTCACATTATGCATTAGCGGAGATCTTTCTGTTCTTTATTTCTTGCGTCTTTGTTTCGCAAATCGTCTTAAAACGTTCTCAGAGAGACATAACGGCGAGTATGGTCATTCTGTTCTTAGCCTTTATGTTCACTTGGTACATTTACACTTCAGGCTCGTCTGTTTTCAATAGTTTCATATCATATGGAGACCATATCAAGAACCAACTGGGCGATTTTCTCAATCCAGCATCGCGAGGTCAAACGGTATTGATCGGATTGGGAATGAAAGGGGCATCGTCCATTTGGAATTCAATTAGCAGAGTGTTCGCATATGTCACTGAGGCTCTAGTGGCCATTGGCGTCGTTGGACTAATGTTGAAACGAACAGGAATTAGACTAAAGAATGTTACTTTCATATTCAGCTTAGCTGCTGTGGTTCTCTTGGCCGCCACTCTGGTCGTGCCTGGCTTGGCAAACACACTGAACATGACTCGATTCTATCATATTCTGCTGTTTTTCTTAGCGCCCTTCTGCGTATTAGGCCTAGAGGTCATCGTCAAATATACGCCCAAAATCGACAAAAGAATCGCGGTCTCGGTAGGATTGTTGCTTGTTCTAATACCATATTTTCTTTTTCAAACAGGTTTCATATATGAGGTTACAAAGAGTGATAATTGGTCATTACCTTTGAGCATTCAAAGAATGGATGGTTATAGACTTTACGTGCAGTTAGGGTACGTCGATGACTTCAGCGCCTATGCAAGCGAATGGCTACGCACTAAAGTCAGCATGCAAAGAACACAATTCTACAGTGACTTACCATCAGCCAGTACACTGGCAGCATATGCGTCTGTCTATGGACCTTCTATTAATGTTGTGAAAAATAGTTCTGCCGCGATTTCGAACATGACCCTTTTTCTTGGTCCGTTGAGCATCATCTACAAGACTGTCGTGACTTGGGATTCTTCTTTCAGTTCGGATCAGCTCTTTCTTCTCAACGATACTAATCAAGTCTACTCTAATGGCGGTTGTGAGATTTACGCAAATTAGCAATTTGTGTGCTCCTCTTCGCGCTATGAAAGCAATTCAACACTGGCCTGGTAAATTTGGACTTCAGCGGTGATTTTGATGCGGGTAATCATGGTAACGCCTTCATACAGTCCAATCAAGGGTGGGACAGAATCTCTTATTCAGAATTTGTCCAGGAAACTAAACGAAATCGGCGTGGAAACAGACGTTATGACATTCAACATGGACTGTAAATGGCATCCTGTCTGGCAGGCCAAGAATGAAAGAATTGATGGCTCGAATGTTTTCAAGATTCCAGCATTGAACTGGTTTCCAACTGCCCACACAGATCGAATTACGATGGCGGTAAATCTGATTCCTGGAAGATTTAGAGAACGTTTGAGAGAATACGATATCATTCATTTCCATGGCCACGATCTATCGTTTCCTCTTTTCTCATATACGATAAAAAAACCGAAGATTTTTCATCTTCATGGATTTTCCAAAGATTTCTACATGAGGTATTTTCTGAGTAGGCTGGTGTTGAAGCACATCGCAGGCGTCTACGTTTCTGTTTCGCGAGCAATGGTTAAGGATTTGTTAGAATTGGGTATACCTCGAAGCAAAATAGCATTTCTACCGAATTCGGTAGACACCGACATTTTTCGCCCGATGGGAACTAGGACGCGTAACATGGTATTGTTTGTTGGGCGGATAACTTTTGACAAAGGACTACACGTCCTTTTGAAGTCTCTTGTCTACCTTAAAGATCCGGTCCACTTGGTAATTATCGGTCCTCCAGAGTGGGATGTTGCATATTTTCAGTATTTCTTAAAACGAGTAGAAGACGAGAACAAAAGAGGTCTGCACAAAGTAACGTATTTGGGTCAACAGGGCCAGAACGAAATTGTCAAATACTATCAAAGAGCGGCTGTTTTCGTTTTGCCATCGTTCAGAGAAGCATTTCCGATGGTTAATTTGGAAGCCTTGTCTTGTGAAACCCCTGTAGTAGCCTCCAACGTTGGAGGGGTGTCCGAGGTTGTCCTGAATGGTCAAAATGGCGTTCTGGTCCCTCCTAATAACATTATCAGGTTGGCACAGGCAATGCAAGATCTATTGAACGATGACAATGCCCGAGAAAGGTTCGGGCGAGAAGGCAGAAAATGGATTGTTGGAAATTTCTCCTTAGAAGTCATTTCGAGAAGATTATCTGAGCTCTATGAGAGGATGACAGCCAATAGGACGCGCTAAGAGCGCTCGCAAAGTATCATGACTGAACAAACGTTCAGGATAAACATTTCAGCCGGACTTTAGAATGGATGCTTCTTTTGGAGGTTGCGAATGGATTTCAGAATTCTGCTCTACGCGGGACTTGTTCTAGCTCTAACATTCCTCGTCCGATCGCTCTTCCGGCTCTTGGTCGGGGGATGGGGCAGTGATGTGTATTCACATTTGTATTTTGTGGACGAGATCAGAAAGAATAGGCACAGGATTCCGTTGAAGCTATCCAAAACCCTCACCAGCGGATTCTTCAGCTATCCTTTTCTTGTTCACTGGATCTTGTCTTTCATAAGAAGAGATTGGGTCAAAGGAATTGAACCCTTTTTTGGCGCGATTACAGATACCGTGCATAATTCTTTTCTCTTCCTGTCTTGCGCCATCATTTTGAGTGGCACAAGGAATGGATTGGAGGTTGCTTTTCTGGCGTCAATGATTTTTTGTTTTTACCCGATGCTCATCAAGGACAAGGCAAGGACTTTTGCATTGAGTCCACGCGTGTTCGGTTCAATGGTGTTTTCTGTTAGCACTCTTCTTCTTTTCCAGTTCTACTGGACTGGGAACTATCTCTTTCTAGTGATTTCCATAATGATAGCACCGGTCATTATCCTCTCAAGCAAATTTGCTTTTCAAGTAATGATCTTCTTCTTCACAATCCTAGCGTTGTTTCTCAAATCTGCCTGGTTCTTGTTACCGATTTTTGTTGGCGTACTTCTTGCATTTGTGCTCACAAAGAATTTGTATTTTCGAGTGTTGAAAGCTCACATTCGTTTTCTAATCTTTTGGAAAAGGGAGATTGTAAATAGATATCCTATCATCTTGGAGCATATGTCTCTCAGCAAAATGCTTGTTGCTTTGCGCAAGCTGAAATATCAACCGCGAGAGTGCCTAAGAATCATCTACGCAAATCCAGTGGTAAACGCGGTAGCCCATAACCCGTTCTTGGTGATGTGGGTCCTTCTTTTCTTTGTCGGCCAAAACTATGACTATCAGTTCCCAGGTTTCACCTTCTGGATTTTGTCTGGTTTGCTGATTTTTTCAGCTTTCTCTTTTAAGTTTCTGGCTTTCTTAGGAGAAGCTGAGAGATATCTGGAATATATTGTCCTTCCACTCTCAATTTTATCGGCTATAGCCATGGTTAATTTTGGATTGTTTTTCTTCGGATTGATTTTCTTCACGTCCGGTTTACTCATCATCCTCATCGAATACAGATCAAGCCTACATATCGCACGGCGGTTTGGATATCGGAAATTTGAAGAAGTCATCGATTATCTTAACACGGTGGTCGATGTGAAAAACATACTAGTAATCCCAACCTTCTATACGCCACAAGTGGCATACTCTACTCATCACAAGGTTGTGATCTTTTCTGATAACCTTGGTTCGACTGAAGAAAATGAAAAAGAATTCCTTCTAGTGTTTCCGAAATTGTTTGATTACCCCAACGAGAATCTGAAAATCTTGGTGCACAAGTTCGATTTGGATTTCATAGTTGCGAGAAAGAGAATGGATTACAATTCATATGATTTCTCGAAGTTTATCACTCGTTTTGAAAACGAGGAGTTTGGCGTGTACGGTGTGGCAAACAAATCGAACCTCCTGCATCAAACGCATGCGCCCTGAACAAGAAAGGTTCAAATGTGACCTCAAAACATCACAGCATAATGGGCAGTATTGGTGACTGCCAAAAGCGAGATCAGTGCAGGCGCTTGAATAGTATTCAGAACTCGTCTGCGGAAACATCAAGAGATGGTGAAGAAGTATGGGTGGTTTCTCAAGTATCCTTGTGGCAGGGGGTGCAGGTTTCATAGGCAGTCACATAGTCGATAGACTCATTGAGCAAGATATTGAAGTCGTCGTATTGGACAGCCTGTACAGTGGCAAGATGGAAAACCTTGCGAATCACAAAGGCAATAAGAACTATCAGTTCGTACGAGGAGACATTCGAAACCACAGAACCGTAAAACGAGTAATCAAGGATGTTGATGCCGTGTTTAATGAAGCGGCAATAGTTGGAATTCCTCGCTCGACCGAGAATCCAATTCTGGCAAATGATGTAAACGTTGGCGGAACGCTTGCACTTCTAGAAGCATGCCTTGAATCTAACGTAACGCGATTCGTTCAGGCCTCATCAGCCTCAATATATGGCGATACTGAAACGTTGCCCATAGAAGAAACGTTTTGTCCAAACCCAGTTTCGCCCTATGCTGTCGCGGAACTAGCTTCAGAAAACTATGCCAGAGTCTTCCATTCGATTTATGGTCTCGAAACAGTCTGCCTGCGATACTTCAACGTTTACGGACCTAGACAATCCCCGAACGTTCATAGCGGAGTCATCCCGATATTCATGAGTCAGTTGATAGATAACAAGCAGCCAACTATTTTCGGAAATGGAAAACAGACTAGAGATTTTGTCTATGTAGAGGACGTTGTGGAGGCCAACATGTTGGCCATAACAAAGAAAAAAGCTGCTGGAGAAACGTTTAATATTGCAACTGGTGTGCCTTCATCTCTGAATGATTTAGCGCGAAACCTCCAGAACGAAATGACCAAGCAACACTTGAAACCAATCTACAAACCTTCAAGAAAAGGAGACGTAAGATTCAGTTATGCTAGCATCGAAAAAGCCAGAAGAGTACTCGGATATGAACCAAGATATGACCTGAGAAGAGGTATAGCCAAACTGTGTAAGTGGTTCATGGAAAGCAGACGGTAGTTTGTGAAGAGAGAGAGCGCTAGCGCACGTCATAGTGAGTTGGTCTAGATGAATCTTAAAGCAGTAATCTTTGATTTCGATGATACGTTGACAGACAATAAAAAACTAGATCTTGAATCCTTCAGGCATTTAAGCCGTGTCTTGCGTCTGTATATGCCAACTGGTTGTGAGATCAAAGAGCTACGTAAGACCCTCTTGGCCAAAGACATTATTTCTTGGATGATCAGAAAAAGTGCACGATCCGTCCCACTAGATGTTTGTCTGAAAATCAGAGATGATTTTCTCAGAAACAAGAATGAACAACTCATCATCATTAAGCCAAAGATACGTTCAACTTTGCGTAGGCTCAAATCTCGAGGTTGCATTCTGTTCGTTGCAACGATGAGAACTGACATTCGCGCGGTCAAGACAATTCTTCGAAAATACGGATTGGAAAAGTATTTCGAAGAAGTGTATGGCAAAGACTTTGGTGACAAGACTAGCATCTACAAAGAAATCCTGCTAGACCTCGACTTAAGGCCGCACGAGTGTATGGTAGTAGGTGACTCATTCCAAGACTTATTACAAGCCCTAGATCTTGGTATGGAGGCTGTTGGCGTATTTGGTTCTTATGGCGCTGATCCGAGGTTGTTCGGAAATGTTAAGGTGCTTAAAGATCTGTCTGCGCTTGCTACCTACGTGAAAAGCCACTACGATTGAAAACGCGGTGTCTGCGAGCGCGAAATTGAGTTCTTCTGGACATTGAAGCGTAAGTGCGTCTTGAATGAGTATTCAAAGAATATTAACAAGGAGCGGAAATATCCTCGCTATGATTAGCCTGCGCGGGTACATCATATCGTTGCGAAGTATTTAGAGGGATTGAACATGAATCTGATCCATAAATCGGTTGTAGTGACGGGCGGAGCTGGCTTCATTGGAAGCCATCTTGTCGACCGTTTGATAGATGAAAAACCAAGTAATCTAGTCATTATTGACGATTTTTCTTTGGGTAAAGAAAGGAATCTGAGTTCTGCCAAAACAAAATACTCTAACTTGAAAATCTATGAACAAGACGCAACCAAAATGCGTAGAATGGAAGATATACTGAGAAATGAAAGCGCTGACGTTGTCTTCAATCTTGCGATAGAACCTCTACCAAGAAGCTTGGTAGATCCAAAATCGAGTTATGATACCAACATCGAACTCACTTCAGTAATATGTGAACTGGCTAGAAAGGAATTCTTCGGAACTCTAGTTCACTTCTCGTCCTCTGAAGCATACGGAAGCGCCGAAAATATTCCCATGATGGAGAACCATCCTCTGAAGCCAACCACGCCATATGGTGCTAGCAAAATTGCCTCGGACCATCTTGTCATGTCATACGTCCAAACCTTTGGCATCGACGCCTCAATTGTCAGGCCTTTCAACGCCTATGGCCCAAGACAGAATGAAGGAACCTACGCAGGTGTCATACCACTAACTATTGGCAGAATACTCCAGAAGAAATCACCAATAGTATATGGAGACGGATTGCAGACCAGAGATTACACGTACGTGACTGATTTGGCGGACGCCGCAGTGAGGATCTGTGAAGAAGAAGAGACGAGAGGAAAAGTCTTGAATATCGCCAGTGGCAGAGAAGCAACAATAAAAGACTTGGTCACAAAAATCGCTGAATTGATGAAGTCTGAGAAGCCTATTGTCTATGAAGAAGCTAGACCTGGAGACGTCCGCAGATTCTTCGGTTCCAATCTTGTCGCAAGGGCTCTCATAGGATATAAGCCTAAGATTGATTTAGAACAAGGGTTAAGGCTGACTGTCAGATGGTATTCTGACCATTTCGGTCCAGAAAAAGTGCGAGTTTCGCGCGCGGAAAATTGAACTTGTCCAGACAATTCCTGTGCTGAAGAATAGCAAGTCACGTTTCTAATAACACTGGTAAGTGGAGTGTATAACCATGAAAAATGAAAAAAGGAATTTCAAACTGATAGAGCCTGTCGTTGGAAAAGAAGAACTACGCGCAATTCAGAAAGTGTTGGAATCCGGTTGGTTGACTGAAGGACCTTTGACAAGAGAGTTCGAAGAAAGACTGGGTCAGTTTACGGGAGCTAAACACGCGATTGCTGTTACAAATTGCACAATAGCCATAGAAATTGCATTGCGAGTACTGCAAATAAAGCCTGGGGATGAAGTCATAGTTCCCGACTTTACCCACCCTGCAACGGCTGACGCTGTTTCTTGGATCGGTGCAGATCCTGTTCTAGTAGATGTAGGACTGTCTTCCTATAATATCGACATAGATGAGGTTGAAAAAGCCATAACCAAGAAAACAAAATGTCTGATCGCTGTTTCGTGGGGTGGAAATCCCCTAGATTTCAGGTTGCTAGATAAACTCAAACAGGAACATGGGCTGTACATAGTAGAGGACGCCGCCTGCAGCCTCGGTTCTGAATTCGCCGGAAAGAAAACGGGCACAATGGCAGACATGACCTGCTTCAGCTTCCATCCCAGAAAAATCATAACGACTGGGGAAGGTGGGATGATAACAACGAATGACGATGAACTTGCCGAGAGAATCAGGTTGCTCAAGATGTTTGGTATGAAATCAACGGGAGAAGAACATGCATTCGTCAAAATAGGCAGCAACTACAAGTTGTGCGACATACTTGGAGCAATAGGCGTCGCACAAATGAATAAGATAGACAGAATCATTGAGAGGCGAATCGAACTGGCTGGCAATTATACGAGGCTTTTTAAGGACTTTGGCTTCATCAAGCCCCCGAAAAAAGACCAAAACGCCAAACATGTCTACCAAACATATGCTACATACATTGAAATCGATGGGATCAGAGACAGGATTATCCAAGATCTGAAAAAAGAAGGTATCGAAACACAGATCGGGACATATGCTCTTCATCTGCAGAAGGCGTTCGAAAACGTCAAGACGATCGGAAACCTGCAAACGGCTGAAAAACTCTACAATAATCTTCTCACTCTGCCAATGTGTCATTCGATGTCTTCGGAAGCACAACAACTTGTCGTCCAAGAGGTAATCAAATCAATCGAAAGGCACAGGCGCGAGCCTTGACAACACCATCAAACACGCACACACGATAGCTCTCGTAGCGCCCGAAACACACGGTGACAGCAAAAAAGGAATTGTTCTTTTTTTTGTAGTCATTTCTGAGCTAGCCCGTTAGATTGACGAACACGGAAAACCTCACAATCAAACATAGAAAGAAGAGAAGATCATGGAAAAAGCATTGCAGATGGGCAAAACCTCAGCTACCGGAAGTTTCCAGTTGTTGATAGGCGTAGCCGTATCTTCAGTAATCATGGCTGTTGGAAGCATATTACTGGGCAGAATTCTTACACCTGATGAATATGGGCTTTACGGAATCGTGCTCATACCCTCGACCCTGATAAACTTGTTCAGAGACTGGGGTATCAATTCAGCCATGACCAAGTACATAGCCAGCCTACGAACATCACACAGAGACGACGAAATACGTGATGTCATACTCGCCGGGCTAATCTTCGAGGTTGTGTCTGGTCTCGTCCTTTCTTTTGTCTCCCTTGCTCTGGCCAGCTTTGTCGCCTCTACATTTTTTCAGAGACCAGAATCAGCGTCCTTCATAGCGATAGTCTCAGTCTCAATACTTGCAGGATCACTTCTTACAGCCTCGCAAGCGGTCTTCGTAGGATTCGAAAGGATGGGTCTGAACAGTTTCACACTCATTTGTCAATCCATAGTGAAGACTGCGACAGGACCGGTATTAGTTTTCTTGGGCTACAGTGTCCTAGGAGCAGTTGTAGGTTACTGTTTGGGTATTATAGCCTCAGGCATTATCGGCCTGACAACTTTTTACTTGGTTCTGTTCAGGCCTCTGACAAAAGGATTGAAAAGCAAATCAAACATATCGGGAACGCTTAAGATGATGACAAGATACGGAGTGCCGATCGTAATAGCCTCAATACTGAGCGGTTTCCTAGCACAATTCTACGCCTTTATGGTAGTGCCCCTGACAACCAACACCTTGTATGGCAACTACGCTGCCGCCTTCAATTTCACTGTCCTCTTAACCTTCCTCACAGTTCCAATATCGACAGTGCTGTTTCCAGCGTTTGCAAAGCTCGACCCGCAGAACGAGTCCCAACTAGTAAGAACAGTCTATGTATCCTCAACCAAATACACGTCCTTGTTACTGATACCTGCAACGATGACCATGATGGTCCTATCAGGACCGATGATAGGAGCTTTGTATGGAGAAAAATACATCTCTGGGCCCTTCTTCTTAACTACATCCGTCGCAAACAACCTTTTCGTAGTCCTTGGAAGCTTGAGCGCAGGCGGATTACTTGTCGGTCTAGGCGAAACAACAATAGTCATGCTGCAAGGGATAATAACGCTGGCTATCGGCATTCCGCTAGGCATCATACTAATACCAATGCTCGGCATTCTAGGTCTCATAATCGCAAGCAACGTTGTCGGAATTCCAAGCATGCTTTTGGGACTGTACTGGATATGGAAACACTACAAAGCAAAGGCGGATTTCCAGTCCTCCGCAAGGATACTCGTAGCATCAACGATTGCATCTTTGGCGGCATTCTTACCCACGTACTTCCTGAATACGAGCAATTGGATAAAGCTAATAGCAGGTCTGATCATAGTTTTCACCGGTTATTTGCTAATTGCACCTATCATCGGGGCTGTGAATCTAACGGATATAAACAATCTCAAGACCATGTTCTCTGGGATGCGCGTCATATCAAAAATGATAAGTCTTCCTCTAGGCATCGCCCAAAAAGCGATAACGACGCGCGAGAAACGGCAACTTAAGAAAAAACTCAGGAGGTGAAAAAATCAAGGACAAAATTTCAGTCCTCGTCACAGGAATCGGTGGCGGTGGTTTTGGAAGGCAAGTGCTGAAAGCATTGCGCATGGCTGAAACGCCCTATCACATAGTTGGGGTCGACATGTCTCCTTCTAGCGAGGGTCTCTTTGTCGCAGATTCAAGCTATGTGGTGCCACCAGCACACAATCCGTATTACCTCAAAGTGCTGACAAAAATCTGCTTGAAAGAGAAAGTGGCCGTTTTGATGCCAGGTTCTGAACCTGAGTTGCTTGAAATCTCACGAAAAAAGGACGCGTTTCTAGACATTGGAGTGAAACCAATAGTGAGCACACCTGAGGCGATCGAGATCTGCTCGGACAAATGGAAGACAGCAGAGTTCCTAAGAACCAACCATTTCAATCATCCCAAAACACTCTTAATAGAGGATGCTTGTGACGTTTCAAAGATAGACTTCTATCCAGCAATAATCAAACCCGCAAAAAGCAGCAGCGGTTCCCAAAACGTCTTCTTGGCTCAAACACAAGAAGAAGCGAATTTCTTCTCGCAATGCCTATGTAGGCAAGGGCAAACGCCGCTGGTCCAGGAATACATCGGTTCCCATGAGGACGAGTACACCGTCGGGGTACTCACACTTGACGACGGACAACTTATCGGGTCAATCGCGTTAAGAAGAGTCATCACAAGTGGGCTATCCAAGAAGTTCCAAGTGAGGAGTTACGAGGGATCAGAAACATACATTGTGTCTTCTGGCATCTCTCAAGGTGAAGTCAGAGACTTTCCAAAAATCAGGAAATATGCAGAGTTGGTAGCTGAGAAGCTGGATGCGCGTGGTCCCATCAACATACAAGGGAGGAACACGAAGGATGGTTTCCACATATTTGAAATCAATCCTAGATTCTCTGGAACAACGTCAGTTCGTGCCTTGCTGGGGTACAACGAGCCCGATATACTAGTCAGATATTATGTTCTAGGTGAAAAGCCCGCGAAAATCCATTTCAAGCACGGGTTTGTTACCCGAGGATTGAATGAAAGCTATATACCTTTTTCTAAAATAAAGACGTTGGAAGAGAAAGCAGAGCATTTTTAGGTCAGGCAGTTTTCGAATTGTGCTCTTAGAAGAAGGTCCTTGGAAGTGAAGAAAACGCTATGAGTTCAGTCAGTTTTGTCAAAATTCAAAAAAACACAGTTGCTTCCACTAGGCGAGCTATTGGTGAGGCCCTGAACTTAGTTGATTACTCCTTCAAAAAAGAAATCAGGAATGTCGTGATCAAGCCTAATCTTTGCTACTACTGGGACTATTCAACCGGCCAAACCACCGACCCGAGATTCGTGCAAGCGCTGATCGATTTGCTGCGCGAAAAGATAGTGCCAAATCCGAACATATCTATCGTGGAAGCTGACGCGTCGGCAATGAAATGCAGACACGCATTCAAGTTCTTGGGCTACGAGAAGCTGGCAAAGAACAACGTGAAACTAGTTAACCTCTCAGAAGACCGGAGCGACCCCGTTGCTGTGCGTGTTGGAAGGCATATTGCTGAACTGAGAGTTCCGAGAACGATCCGAGATGCCGACCTAAGAATCAACGTTCCTAAGATCAAATACATTCCTGGACAAATCAAGATAACCTGTGCACTGAAGAATATTTTCGGTTGCAACCCTTACCCAAAAAAAATCCGCCTTCACCCTCAACTGGAAGTGGCAATTGTTGCCACAAACAAAGCCATGAGATTTGAGCTTTGCATAGTTGATGGGAACATCGTTTCCGGAGTTCAACCTCGAAGATTGGGACTCGTAATGGCAAGTGAAGACTCTGTTGCAATCGATACCGCGGCGGCCAGAATAGCTGGCTTGAATTCGAACCTCAGATACCTCAGAATAGCTTCCCATGAAGGAATAGGCAACATGTCTTTCGTTCCTAAAGGCGAGCCTCTTGAGTATTTCAAGGCCAGATACCCTCAACAGAGTTCTAAGGACAAGCTGCTAGGCATTGCCTACAAAATGGTCGTTCATATGAGACTAGGTAAGAGGCTTGGGCTAGAGTAGAAAAGCAAAGGTGGCGGTTTACAGATGAAAAAGGTCAGACTGGGAATAATCGGTCTAGGCTATGTGGGCAAGATACACCTCAGTCATGCGTTGAAACTAGAGAACGCGCAAGTTATTGGCGTAGCGGACATATCTAGAAGAGCACTAAGCGACGCTAGGAAGCAGGGCGTCAAGAAAACATTTTCAGATTATGAGCAACTTCTTAAAGAGCCAGACTTCGACGCTGTGATTATAGGATTGCCTACGCACCTCCACCGGGATTGTGCAATACGCGCCTTTGAAGCAGGAAAAGACGTGTTCTTGGAGAAGCCGATAGCACGAAATGTCAAAGAAGCGAAAGAAATAGCAACAGCCGCCAGAGAGAGTTCTGCGAAATTGATGGTAGGCTATCCACAGAGGTTCAACCCCATCTTCTGCGAGTTGAAACGAAAGATCAACTGTTGCGAACTAGGAGATGTGGAGATTGCAGATGCTACTTACGTGAGTTCTGGGCCTTTCTTTCATAGAGCAGTGGACCAGGCGCCGAGCCCCGTGCCTGAATGGTGGTTCGACAAAGAATCAACCGGTGGTGGCGCTCTTATGGATCTGGGCTGTCACTTGATAAATCTTCTGCGATGGTACTTTGGAGAGGTAGCTGACATCAGGAGTCATCTCGGGTATAGATACAACATTGATCTTGAAGATCACGCAATCTGCATTGTTCAGTTTGAGCATGGAACAACTGCAATCATGAACGTCGGATGGTTCTCTCAAGTATTTCAGCTGAAAGTTGATCTACTGGGCAGCGTCGCGAACGCAAGTGCAGAGCACCGCCCCGAGAATCATCTGGTTACGGCTGCTAAAATGTTCACACTGGGCAACTCGAGATTCCTCTATCCACACCTCGCCGAACTCCACTATTTTTCAGACTGCGTGATCAAAGGCGTGAAACCTTCGCCGTCAGGAGAAGATGGTCTCAAGGATTTGGAAGCCATAGATCTCGCGTATAAGAACACGATTGATCTAAGGGTTTGACACCAAAAGAACTCAAGCCTCCGAAAAAGATGGAAAAGAGATTAACAAGACATCTCGAATCAATGCGATCTGAGCGTCTGGTAGCTCATTGCGCACCCGCGTACGCGCGATAGCGGGAAGGCTTCATATGCATCAATGGAAATTTATAATATAGAGAGGAAATTAACAGACTGGCCTTTACAAACATGTGAAGATTTACCAACACTTGAATGGAAAAATCAATGCTTTGGAGAAAACCAATGCCGAAAAGTCGAATTCCACTTCCTTCAATAAAAACTGTGCTTATTGTAATAGTTGTCATTACGTATACGGTCACTTTCACGTTCCTTCTTGGGGCCATCCTGAGTAGTAGCCACAACGAGGGAATGTCCAGTTTTGGACACATTTATATGCTCGGATACGACGCTCATGATGGCGATATCGTGATTGTAAATGGCAACAAAACCCTCAACTGGGGATCAGTATACATCGGTTCAACGACAAACCGTTCATTCTACCTTAAGAGTAAATCTAATGTCGTCACAGAGCCCCAGCTATACTACGGTAATTGGACATTTAAGAACGCTCAGGAACAGCAACAACCTCTGCCTTCGCTCAACAATATCACATGCAACTGGAACCTCAAAAACAACACCAGATTTGAACCGAATCAAGATACGTTCATTACCATCACGCTATCTGTTGAATACAATCCGACTTTCGTGGAGGAACTGATAAAATACAACACAACAACGTTCTCTTTTGATATTTCGATTTTCCCCTCCCAAGTATAGGAGCGCGCGCGAGGCCCGCGAAACGCATTTAATCTCTTGACAATATAGCGCGTGCGTAACCGAATTCAAGAAGATACGAGTTTGAATCCATCTGTTGCCTTCACTTCTTTCAATGAGCAACAGGCTTGGCGCTTACGGACAATGTGGCGATAATTCATGAATGAAAGTCCAAGAATATTGATAGCTGAGGGCATTCCCACTCTAAACAAAGGAATGTTGGAGCTACTCGAAGGAATTCTGAAGACTTTCGACACTCTGGGTCGAACATACGTCGATATCTTTTCCCTCTATCCTGAACTCGATCGCAAGCGGTATCCTCAACGCATCGGACTAATAGACATCTGCAAAGACCTACACATCGAAAGGTTTCTGCGTGGAGGTTCACCAAGTTCTGAATTACTAGCCTCTGTCTTGGCTGGCATTCAGCACCTCTTTTTCGTTTTGCTGTACAGGCTTTTCGGCAAAAACGCCCTTGGCTTGATGCGAGAAACTATTTGGAAGAAATATTGTTCATCAGATGTTTTCCTTGCGTGCATAAATGAAGACGATTGCGTCAACGGGAACTATCTAAAGTTCAGCCCGGTCTATATTTCGCTTCTTGCAAAGACTCTCCACAAACTGGCAGTTGTTTATGCCAACAGTAGCACGAAAACCACAAACAGCGTGTGGATCTGGCGATTGCAAGTGAGAAGACTGTGGAAAGTCATGGCAAGATATTTCCTGAACAACATGGACCTGATAACCACAAGAGACAAAGATACCTTCGAACTATACCGGGGGCTTGTAGGAAGCAGAATACCACTGCGTTTTACCGGTGACGTCGGCGTTCTCCTCGAACCTGTTGATCCCTTGACGGCCAAGAGAATAATGGCTCAAGAAAAAATCGACAAAAACAATGGTCTGCTAATTGGAACCTCTATCACTAGACGTCTTCTTTCACACTCTTTCCCAGAAATCTCTGACTACAATGAAAGATATGAAAAAGGTCTAAATGAGATCGCGAACGTCTTTGACAGACTGATCGCGAATTATCGATCAAACATTGTATTCATACCTCATTGTATCGAATACACTACAAACAATGACGATCGAGTCGTGGGAAACGACATACTCGAGAAGATGAAGAACAAAGCCAACTTCAAGGTCATCACCAAAGAGTACACTCCTCAAGAACTGAAAGGGCTCATGGGTCAACTGGACGTTTTTGTTGGTGACCGCGTTCATGCGTTGATAAGCGCACTTTCCATGAACGTGCCCTGTTGCGCACTCGCATATCGATCAGACACAAGACCGTACAACCTTGTTGGAAAAGACTTCGGACAGGAAAAATGGATCTTCGAAGTTGACACATTCAACAATAACGCCCTATATGAACTTCTAACGGACCTTATCTCCTCAAACAAGGAGATTCGCAGAAGTCTGCCACTAATGACCCAACGCGCCAAAGAAAAAGCTCTACTCAACGGGCAACTGCTTAAATCATTACTGAGCTGCGAACAATAAAAATAGATACTCACTCGCGCGCGTTGATTGGAAAAGATGCGATAATAAGACCACCTCCCGCTCTCATGACCGGAGCCAAGTAGAAAGCGCGTGTCCTACAAGGCTGACCACACTCGAGACGGCAAACAACTCCGTTGAAATCAGCAACGTATGCACCTGTGACAGGAGAATAGATATTAACTATTCAATATAGAAAATGTCTAGAAGAGTAATCAAGAACCCTTCTGACTTGACAACATCAAAGGGCTCATAAGGAAGAAAAACACATGAAAATACTAGTCACTGGCGGACTTGGTTTCATCGGAAGCAACTTTTGCAGATACATCATTGCAGAACGCCCAAGCGATGAACTCATTAACATCGACAAGAAAGGAATCGGATCCAACCCGGCTAATCTAAAGGACTTGGAAAAGAACAAGAAATACACTTTCATCAAAGGAGACGTATGCGATTCAAAACTACTCGACAAGACCGTCAAGAAAGCAGATGCAATAATCAATTTCGCAGCCGAAACGCATGTTGACAGAAGCATCGCAAACCCAAACACGTTCATCCAAAACAACACTGTCGGAACCTTCACAGTTCTCGAATCAATCAGAAAAAACAACAAACAAGCACGATTCGTCCAAGTTTCAACCGACGAAGTCTACGGAGACATCCTCGAAGGCTCCTTCACAGAGAAAGACTCACCGAAACCGTCTAACCCATATTCCGCATCAAAAGCATCCGCAGACATGTTTGTGCAAGCCTACTGCAGAACTTACAACCTAGACGCATCAATAACTCGATGCACAAACAACTTCGGACCCTACCAATTCCCAGAAAAACTCATACCCAAAACCACAATACGAGCCCTCAAAAACCTACAAATCCCCATCTACGGAACAGGCAAGAACGTACGCGACTGGCTATACGTACAAGACCACTGCCAAGCCATAGACCTAGTTCTCGCGAAAGGAAAAGCGGGCGAAATCTACAACATCTCCTCAGGCAACGAACTACCCAACACAGAAATCGTCAAAAGAATACTCAACCTACTTGGCAAGAAAGAAGACCTTACTACTTTCGTGGAAGACCGACCAGGACATGACCTAAGATACAGCCTAGACTCATCAAAACTAAAATCACAACTCGGATGGAAACCCAAATTCACATTCGCCAAAGCACTAGAAACAACCGTCAACTGGTACCAGAACAACGAAAAATGGTGGAAACCCCTAGCAACAAAAGAAATTCTAAGTCCAGCACCGTGGAAAACCAGTGGTAAAAAGTGAAGCTACTCGTAACAGGCGCAAGCGGCCTCCTCGGAACAAGAATCTGCCAACTAGCCACCAAACAGAACCACGAAGTCTATTCTGCTCACAGTCAACACCGACCCCAATTCGGAATTCCAATCAAGCTCGACATAACAGACAGCACAGCCCTCAAACAAATATTCGACAAGACAAAACCAGATGTAGTCGTGCACTCGGCTGCATTGACAGACGTAGACAAGTGTGAAAAAGAAAAAGACCTCGCATGGAAAATAAACGTAGAATCCACATCGAACATTGCCCAACTGTGTCACAAACACAACTGCTTCCTCGTCTACGTTTCAACAGACTACGTTTTCAACGGCGAAAAAGGAAACTACAAAGAAACAGAACAGACGGCCCCGATTAACCACTACGGATTGACTAAGCTCAGAGGCGAAGAAGAAGTCCAAAAATCGGGAGCAGAGCACTGCATCGCACGCACCAGCGTCATTTACGGTTCCATCCCCGCAGCAGGAAAAGTCAACTTCGCATTATGGCTGATAGAAAAACTCAGAAAAAAAGAGGAAACGAAAACAGTGACTGACCAGTGGAACTCACCAACACTCAACACAAACCTCGCTGAAATGATCCTTGAAATCGTTGAAAAAAGAATAACAGGAACATTCCATCTGGCCGGAGCAACACGCCTAAGTAGATACGAGTTCGCTCAAAAAATCGCTGAAACCTTCAACCTCGACAAAAACCTTCTACGTCCAACATCGTCTGAAAAGATGCCATGGATAGCCAAGAGACCAAGAGACACATCACTGAACGTTGAAAAAGCAAAACACACCCTAAACAACAAACCACTACAAATAAGTGAAGCTCTATCAAGACTAAAGAAGGAGATATCACAATCCTAGGTGAGAATCCGTGAAGCTTCCCTCAGCAAAAACCACACTCACACTCATAGTTGTAGTTTTCTACACAATAACTCTAACCACTCTGCTCGCATCCGTGCTGAGAACAAATCACAACCTCCTACTGCCTGGCCTGGGAAACATAATCGCACTTGGATACAAAGCCGACAATAACACCATCGACTGGGGCACAATCTACGTTGGAACATCAACAGACCGTGCAATCAACCTCACAAGCAAATCTAGCACCGTGACAACACCCTTCCTAAACTACGGCGACTGGAAATTCAACAACATATCAGTCCCCACATCTTTAGTCAACAATATGCGACTTAACTGGAGCCTCAGCAACGATACCAGAATCTTGCCAAACCAGAAAATCAACGTCACCCTCACACTCACCATTGAATACGACCCAACTCTCGTGGAATACCTCATAAACAACACAGTAACAACATTTTCTTTTAACATAATAATCCATCCTTCCCAAGTCTAAGGAACAACACCTGCGCGCGCGAAAAGGCGAAACAGTGACCCAGACAGGAAGACCAGCGCAAGCTAAGCACACTTGAATTTATTCGCTTCTTCAAAACTGTTACCACACAACATTACCACCGACGTTACCACAGAACCTAGGGACCATCACCCGGAACAAGAAACGTATTTCAGTCTCCCATCCCACGTTTCAACACAAGAAAACACAAAAAACGAACCCGGAGACAAAACACACTGTGCACCCGCAAAAACACCTCCTCGCCACCCTCGCAGTCGCCGCAGCCTCACTCCTCTTCAACCAAAAAACCCCGCTTCTCACAATCGAAATC
>Ga0315279_10001770_pt1 | contig 34921 bp, 37 predicted proteins | sample YL17G06_20_MG_FD_203694 | JGI IMG/M metagenome (GOLD analysis project Ga0315279, IMG submission 203694) | Sediment microbial communities from Yellowstone Lake, YNP, Wyoming, USA - YL17G06_20 | ecosystem: Environmental > Aquatic > Freshwater > Lake > Sediment | place: USA: Wyoming | collected...
CGGTTCTCGACTCCTTTGACTCTGGCCGCTAAGGCGCTCAACTGGTCGATGATCTCAGTGACTTCTATGAGCTTCTTCTCGCGCAAAGCCGGTATGTCAAGCCCAGATCCCGCTATGATGAACTTGAGACGGTTGATTGCTTGCAGAAATTTCACGTGTGCAACCCTTTCCAAAGCCTTTTCACTCAAGAAAATAGGGTGACTGTCACCCTCTTTTTTTCGTGCGTAGCCTTCCACAACAGCCCGAATTAAGCCAGCAACGGGAATTCCGCGTCGATTTGCCTCCGCTTTGACCCATTGCAGCACTATCGGATCGAACCGTACAGTTATGGGTGGGTTGCCTTTACCAGGCAAGGAAGGTCAGAATCCATCCGCCAACCCAGAGGCAAGCTGCCAGTATCACCAGCAGCAGTAGAATCCTGAGGCCGATGTGGATAGCGATACTCAACACGGCTGAGAGTAATATGCCTCCCACGATGGCTAGCAGAACAATCCCTAGGATAACTATCAATAATGGAAGCATTCAGTTTTCACCTCCGCGCAACTTGTCGAGATGCTGATATGCAAAGCACATGATCAACCAACCTCGATGTCTAATGCACTCCGGAAGCCAGAGCGGACCGGCGATTATCTTACCGATTGACAACACGGTTTGACAGACTAAGACGCGTATCATGTTTCCCTTTCCCGTCTTCTCGGCAGTCTTTCTCCAACTTCTCGCAAAGCATCCTTCAACAGAAACAAGGCGCCGAACGTGAACAAGGAGACGGAGATGTTGAAGATGCAGATGATCAGCAGCAACAGCAGAACTGCAGCGCTGACCGGGACAGGTTTCGACTGCAGGAGGACTTCAAGAACATTCGCCAGAGGCTCTCGAAGCAATGAGAGCAGAAGAACGGCGGCTATCACTGAACCCCCAAGCAGAACCGTGGCGTACTTGCGCACATTCTCCAGGCCCCCATGGTGCGGTTGGAGGCTTGCTGGCCAAAATCTACGTTTTCCCAACATTCATCAACTCTTTGAGTTTGAGGTAGGCTCGGTACGCGTTCACACGTCCGTGGCCGATGGAATGTTTCTCGTCAAACTTCTTTCGGGAGAAGAATCGTTTCAAAGCGGCCTGCAAGCGGTAGAAGAAACCAGTAGGCAGCGAAGTGATTCTCGAGACAAGAGGCATGTACGCGGGATCACAGGATCCCAGGATTGCTGTCTTGATCTGCTGGGGCGTGGCCTTGAAGGCCTGTCTCAGCAGCGCCCAGACTCCGGTCGCGTGAGGTGTCGCGAAACTCGAGAGATCGAAGAACCCGTACAGGTCGCTGTGAATGTCGCAGGTTGTGGTGTGACATGCTCTTGCTGCAAGGATACGTTCTCCAGGAGCAACACAGTCAGGCTTGACGCGGCCATCAAGAGTTGGGCCGCGAGAAGATGCCAGTCTCAAAACGTCTTGGTTGTTGACGCAGCCAACAGTGATCGCTTCCTCAGCTGCTCCCGGGCTTCCGATCGAGTAATGGGCCGGGCCATAGTTGCCTGTGGCACAAATGACACCTATCCCTTTCTTCTGTACCAGATAGTTGACTTCTCGGCTGACAGGGTCCCGACCATCTGTGACGCAGTCACTTGTGATGCTGAAATTGATTACTTGAACGCCTTGACTTGCTAGCCATTCTAGGGCATCGATCAGTACGTCTTCCTCGGCGGATCCGTCGTCCTGGGTGACTTTGGCGATTATGAGCTGTGCGTCGTATGCGATTCCTCTCAGTCGCCAGTTCTTGGCGCCCTTGCCTGCGATGATTGAGGCGACAGCCGTTTCATGGCCGATAAGGTCTTCCGGCCCGCGTGTGCTGAAGTCTTTTACTGCAGCGATTTTGCCTTCCAGGTCCGGGTGCGTGAGATCTATGCCGGTTCCGACTATGCCTACTAGGATGCCTTTGCCTGTGAATCCTTGCGCCCAGAGCCTGGTGACGCCGAGACGCCTGCAGATTCCATGTGTCAAACTATCTCACATTGTGGAATGGGATTGCCTTAGCGATCTTCTGCAGTCTCCCCTGGTTCTCCATCTTGATCTCTACGATATCGTCCTCGGTCGCGGTCGCGTACATTGTCTCGAGATGTGGAACGAGTTTTACAACTTCGAGGCGTGGATCCTTGGCCAGGGTCGCCAGGACCGGTTCAGATGCCTGGATCGAGAACTTGAGTCGGCCCTTCATGGCCGGTTTGAATTCTCCCGAGCCAGTCAAGACAGTTGAGGCGCGTGGACAGGCGCCGCACGGTGAGATGTGACTGGGGGCGCTGAGGCAGATGTTTTTGCCTCTATACTGGAAATGGTAGATGCAGTCAGGCATTTTCCAAAGCCTTCTTCACGAGCAGGCGTTTGCGGATTTCTTCCTGCGTTTCTGGTTCAGTAGGTGCAGGCTGTGTGGGTTGTGAAGGTTCGATAAGTGGGGGAGCTGGCTCCTGGATGGCTGGCAATGGTTCAGGAGCCAACTCTTCTCTGGCTGGTTCTGGCTGTTCCGGTTGTTCTGTTGCGAGCTTGCGTTCCACTTCTCGTTCGAGAAGCAGATTGTAAAGCGCGGATCGATAAGCGAGAAAGAACAATGAGAAGGAGAGGATTATTGTGAGGATCCACCATGTCGGAATCCACAAGCGGCCAGCTGTGAAGCCTCCGAAAAACCAGTTGGTCCAACTGTCAGGGCCTAGACGGTCAAGTTTTGGATCGACATAAACGAAGTAGCTGATGTCTTCAATCATCCAGCTGAAAGGAAAGGCACCTGCGGCCGTGAAGAGGAAGTAGCGTTTCTTATGGCGCCACATTCGGTGCGCCTTCAACAGTCCGAATGAGAATGTGATGGCGCACGACATTATCAGAAAGATAAGCTGGTAGAAACCCAGGTGCTTCCACCAGACGAGTCGAAGCCACCACGGTAGATGGCCTTCCCTGTCAAAGTAGAGGACCTGAAAAGGACCGACAATGTTTGCTTCAATCCAGCCGTAGCACACGGCCCAGATGATTGTGCAGATAACTACTGACAGGAGCTCTAGATGCGCGTCGAGAACCTCGTCTACCTTTTCTCTCGCAAAGCTGGCTATACGGTAGACTAGGCTCATTGCTACACCACGAAATCTGCGAAACTCCGGGGGTTTTCGGGAAGATTTTAGCTTGCGGCTTCTTCGCGTCCCTTCTTGCCAAAGTAGAAGCCTATGATCATGGTGACGATTGGCACGAGGATCTGAATGATTCCCGTCATGGCTTCTGTGCTTGTAGCTTTGACAAGAGTGTAGATGATTGCACCTGTTAGAGCTACGCTGAACACTAGAGCTAGAATTCCCTGCATGTCACTGACGTGGCTGATGTCTTGCGCGATCTTGTAGAGGACGTCTTCTCTTCGGCGTGGCTGAGGGTCACTCGCCACATGATACTTTGTTTTCTTACCCAAATTCTTCACCACAATAGTCGCAGTACTTCGATTCTGGTCTTGCTTGATTCAATCCGCAAGAGGGGCAGCGTTTCTCCTTAGGTTTCTCTGGTTCCACATGGATCATTGCACTCTCGAGAGGAATCGCAGTAGCTGGTGCTTCTTTGACGCGATCTTGAAAGAAGTTCAGCAGTCTATCCTTCTTGATGTAGACTCTGCAGCTTGCATCACATTTGACGCCAGCCGCGTCGCACATCGTTTCTCCGCTAGGCCTCTTCATCTGCTGAATTTTGTCGCATGCTCTGTCAAGTGCAGCGAAAGTCTCCACAAGCTCAGTTATCTCCGCAGCGAACTCTCCGTTGATCTTTTCTTCTTCACTCATTTCAAAATCACTTTGAGAAGTGGAGTCTGACCTTGATGATCAGGCTCTTTCACTTCAAAGCTGGATTGTTGAAAAGAATCTTCGGGTCCCGGATAACTTCGCCTTCCCCTATGCCGAGCGCGGGATAGACGAGGCCGGCCGGCTGGCCGGGGAGGCATTTAGGAATGTCTTTTTCGCCTATGCTGTCTATCACATCTGTCTGGGCTTCGGGTGGATGGTAGATCAGGGAGTCTTTGTCTATTGCGTCGGTTGGGATGTGGCCTTTCCTGACCTGCGTGACAAACCTTTCGATTTGAGCGTTTGTGTAGGTTCTGCCGGTTTTCTTGTCCTCGTAGTAGCCGAAGATCCGTTTTCGTTCCTGTCGTTTCGCGGGTGCTTCAAATCTGCGTCTGGCCTTGAACTCTCTGACCTGGTTGTGTTCTTCTCGAGACTGTTGGCCGCGGTGTTTCTTCTCCTGAACGGTCATCAGAATTCCAATCAGAGGACTAGGAGAATCTCTGACTCCGCTGCACCACAGCTGATGATTTGTCATAATCACACCCACGTTAGGGACAGCGCCGAAGCGCCGGATAGAAGGCTACGGATGCATCCGCCTGATCAACTGTCGCTCTCGTGTTCAGAATAGATAAGAGCATGCAGCACAGTGCATTACACTGTGGCCTCAGTGTCAAACGATTTGAGTGAAACTTTCGCTTTTCGACTCTCAAGACGAGATGCTGAGCTACTCCGTAAAATCAGCGAAGCAAAAGGAATAGACGCAAGCGACTTCGTACGAGAAGCCGTAAGAAGACGATTCGCTGAACTGACCTTCCTCAACGAAGAAGAAAAGAAAGCACTAGGAGTCACCACTTGAACGTGCGCTCAAGCCAGCATAGGAGCTTATTTGTGAGCGACGTCTATGATAGTCGATGGAAAGGATCATGACGCATCCGCCATCAGATTTTGAGGGGATGCTCAAAGATTATGTTGAGCGTGTCAAAGAAGCTACAAACGAGGCTACGAAAGCTGACCGCTTTAGGGATTTCATCAGACGCGTATTTCCCAAAGCTGACGTAGGTTCAATCAGCGGGTTCTATCCAGATATAGACAAATATGTGAAGTTTGCGAAAGGCGGTTTTCTGGTTAGGGGTAGGCCAGATTCATTATTCGGAAATCTTGTGATTGAGTTCGAACCAGAGTTAGACGAAGCGCATGTGAAGGAATCGTACGAACAATTACAAAGATATACTGCTGCCATCTGGGCAATCTATGGAGACAGGGGCCAGAAACATGAGAGGCTCACATGCATTGCGACAGATGGGCTTGAGTTTCTCGTCTATAAACCACGCCGACTTGTAAGCAGTCGCACCACAATCGCGCCAGAACAGATAGCACTTGATGAAGTAGACCATGCTGATTTGCAGAAGCTTGACCCAGAATATGCCTATCAGTGGCTACATCGTTACATCATTCTAGCTGCCTCTGAGTTAAGGCCGGTTGATCCCGAGGAATTTGCTAAAACGTTTGGCGTGGGAAGCCGTGTATTCAATGAATCATATACATTGTTGAAAAAAGCGTGGGAAAAAGCCGAGACAGAATCCAGCGCTCTTTATGAACAGTGGGCAGCTCATCTGCGGATTGTCTACGGCACAAAAGTCGACAGTGAACCTTTGTACCTCAAGCACACATATCTTGCCACCTTAGCCAAGCTCATTGTGTATACGTCCTATTCTGGGGGAGCTCTTCCGGGTTCGGATGAAGAGTTATCAAGGATTTTGGACGGCACTATTTTCAAACAATGGCGCGTGGGCAATTTCATTGAGGAAGATTTCTTCTCATGGTTACACAGAGTCAAAGAAGGAGTTGAAATCGCCAAGGCGTTGGCTTCGCGATTGACGCCGTTTGACTTGACAACAGTTACCTCTGATGTGTTCAAAGGGCTCTATCAGGGGTTAGTTGACCCAGAGGCACGTCACGATCTGGGCGAGTATTACACACCGGATTGGCTCGCACAGATGATTGTCAAAGAGGTTCTGAAAGACGATCCACGACGAAGTGTGCTTGACCCTGCATGCGGTTCCGGTACCTTCTTGGCATCAGCCATATCAGAGAAACGCCAAGCACTTCGCGAACTCAGCCCTCATGAACTGCTTGAGACTATAGTCTCCACTGTCGTCGGAATTGATGTTCATCCGCTTGCTGTGATAATTTCGCGTGCGACATACATCACCGTACTTGGCCGCGATTTGCTGGAGGCACGGACGGGAGACATAGCAATACCTGTATACTTGGCAGACTCGATCCGACTGCCAACAGAAACAACTACCCTTCACGGCAACGTCCGTGTGTACACCATAGATGCAGACGGTAGACAACTTTTCCTGCCAAAAGAAGTGGCGGACAATCCAAAGCTGACCGATGCTGCGGTTGATGCCGTGCGTGAATATGCGCAGCAAATTGCCAAAGGTGAGAAGCATAGTGCTGATGATTTTCGCCTAATTGTTGAATCCAGAGACCAACGCTTCGCAGCTTTCACTAATGACGTGACGAACACGCTCTACGATTCGGCAGTCGCAATGGGCAATCTGATTAAACGAAAGCGCGACACGATTTGGGGTTTCATCCTGAAGAACTACTACAAACCAATTTTCATGAGCCAAGAAAAATTCGACTGTATTGTCGGCAACCCCCCGTGGTTATCATACAGATATGTGAAAAGTACCGACTACCAGCAGTTCCTCAAAGATCTTATCGTCAAAAACTATGCGCTACTATCCTCAAAGGAAGTCAAACTCATCACACAAATGGAACTTGCTACGCTCTTTTTTGTGCGCTGCGCAGACCTGTATCTGAGAGACGGAGGCACGATAGGTTTTATCATGCCACGCAGTGTTTTTGTTTCTGACCAGCATGATGCTTTCAGATCAGGCTCTTACGGGAAGGTACAGCTCAAATTCATGCGAGTCTGGGACTTGGAACATGTCTCACCCCTGTTCAACGTTCCCACGAGCGTATTTGTTGCATCCAAGGATGGGAAGATAGCGTACCCAATCGCTCTCACGGTGATGGAGGGTACACTCCCCAAGAAGAACGCGCAGCTCGCTCACGCTTTAGCCGAACTAAGCGTAAGGCAGTCATCGGTAGAACTTGAACATGCAGGACAACGCTCTTTCTTGGTCGAGGTGGGCAAGGGTCTAGAAGTTTTTCCAAAAGGTAGAAGCGATTACTACGAGAAAGTCAAGCAAGGTGCTAGCGTGGTACCGAGATCTCTCTGGTTTGTTGAAGTTGTCACACATTCACGTCTGTCCTCCGCGGCTTCGACCCCATTGGTGAGAACATCAGAACGGGCCCAAGATTTGGCCAAAAGCGACTACAAGGACGTGTCACTTCAAGGAAACATAGAAGCCAACTTTCTATACGGAGTCGTGACAGGGAGCGAGTTAGTATCATTTGGACACCTGATTCTACCTGTCGCAATACTGCCTGTAGAGCAGACTTCGAATGGTTACAGAATCATTGAAAGAGAAGAGGCTCGAAAGAGACACTATGAGGGTCTGACGGAATGGCTCGGCAAGGCGGAAAAAGTTTGGGCGAAGAAGAGGGGAGAGAAAGCCAAACGGATGTCTGTCTATCAGCGTCTAGATTATCAACATCTTTTAAGTTCTCAAAGACCAAAGAAATATCGCGTGCTCTACAACACATCAGGAACGTACTTAGTTTCGAGCATAATACGCGACGAACCAACAACGATTAGAAGAGAGAGAATTGATGATCTGCAAATCCGCGTCAAAGGGATCGTAGCAGAATCAACAACTTACTGGTTTGAATCTGAGAGTGAAGAAGAGGCATACTATCTGTGTTCGATCTTCAATTCACCAATACTTGATGAACAAATCAAACCTATGCAAGCAAAAGGTGCCTTCGGAGAGAGACATATACACAAGAAGCCGCTCGAATTTCCTATCCCGAAGTATGATGAGAAAAACAAGGCTCACCGAGAACTTGTGGAGTTGGGTAAACGCTGCACAGAGAAAGTGAAGAAAGTCCTGCCTGGCTTAGCAGCGAAGTACAACAGTATTGGAGTGATTAGGAGAGAAGTCAAGAATCACCTCAAGGACGAATTAGAAGAAATTGATAAACTGGTACGAAAACTTCTAAGAGCGAAACGTGGAGGAACTCTTTCAAGCAAATACGGAAGCGACCTTACTCAGTGGACAAAGCGATAATTCTAATTGCCCCACATTTCCCTTGGGAGTAGAACTGCATAGCTTCAGATCAACGACTCCGGCAAGGTTGATATCGGTGGCCAGTGTTTTTAGTAGTGACAGGGAATGGGAAGCAGCTTCCTTCTCAACTACCCTGAGCTGAAGCTCAGGGGGTTCGTGCCGCCTAGGCTGTGTATTCGCTCAAACAAAGCGACAAGATAGACTTCGCTTCCTTTGAACGGCCGGCCGGCCCGAAGATCTATCCGGATGAGGACACATGATGACTAGCGTGCGCGCTGCCCAAAGTCTTTTCTCTACTTAGTCAGACATATGACTGTTGAGTGACGTTATCACAATTGGTCAGTCTCAGTACTAGAAAAGCACTCGTTTGGCCAACCAAGAATCTAGAACACATCGTCGGACATGCCGGGGACATAAGGAAGCACGGTTTTTCGCTATGGGGGGTCGGTTGGAAGCGCAGACCCAAGATAGATCTCCCAGCTGAAGGATACATCGTACACATGCAGAAGGTTGTCGCCAAGGGCATCATTACTGATCTGCTCAGTACTGATGTGGCCAAAGCGACAGGGAGAATTGGATCAGACAACTATTCCGGCCTCGGTTGGGAACTGTACATCAGACTAGACGCTCTTCACAAGGTCACCCCTTTCTCACAATCAAGGCTGGTTCATGCAACAACAGGAAGGCCGATTAGGTCACCGATTCAGTACTTCGCTTATGCAAGGCCTCTATCCAACAGTCAGACTGATCCGCTGACTTTTTTCAAGAAAGGTGTAATCTACAGACGAAACGAGATCCACAGAACGTTTGGTGGCCAATCCCAAGGCGGGATCAGTACTCCAAGCAGTTTTTCAGTTGTGTTTCTGTTTCACACTTCTCGGGGTAGGCAATACGGTTACCAAGACGGGTGGAGTGGCAGGGGAACATATCTCTACAGTGGCGAGGGAACAACCGGAGACATGAAATTTGAGAGAGGAAACCGGGCCGTAAGAGATCATCGGAAAAAAGGCAGGCATCTTCTACTCTTTGAAGAAAGCGAAAAGAGAGGTCATTACGTCTTGTTGGGAGATTTCAACTGCCTTGCGTACAGCTATGGAGAGACCCTTGACAAAGCTGGGCAATCACGACAAGGCATTGTCTTTGAGCTAATGCCTGAAGAAACGCTTGAAGAAGTCTCTCAAGAGGCTGAAATAGATCGTCTGGTTTCATTGAGTGATCTACGGAGAAAGGCGTATGAAGCTAGCACTACCTCGCCACTGAATGAGTTGGGGAAGAAAGCCGTTTCGACATACTACAAAAGAAGCCAAGACGTAAGACTATATGTTAAGCGAAGGGCTCTTGGCTTTTGTGAAGGATGTGGAAAACCCGCTCCTTTTGAGACGGAAAATGGAGAGCAGTATCTCGAACCTCATCATACAATTAGGAGGGCCGATAAGGGACCAGATAGCCCAGATACGGTCATCGCGCTTTGCCCTAACTGCCACAGAAGGACCCACCACGGCGAAGATGGCGCCGAATACAATAGTACGTTGAAGGAACAAGCGAAGTTCGTTGAGAAAGGAATCAGTAACGGCATTTTCCAGAATGTTGCCGCAGCGATCATAGTGGATGATCTCAACAGAGTCCTAGTCACAAAGAGATTGGATAGAACAGGAGTCGGTGACTGCTGGGAATTTGCGGGTGGAAAGATCAAAGAAGGAGAATCAGTCGAGGACTGTCTCAAGAGAGAGTTGCAAGAAGAGTTATCAATTCAGATAACCGGCGTTGTTCCTTACTGCTCAGTCTACTATGATTATGGAGAGTTTGCGATTAGGCTGTTCGCTTCCTTCTGCAAAATGGCCTCTGGTAACATAAATCTGAAAGATCACTCAAAGTGCGATTGGGTTGACATAAAAGCACTGGGTTCGTATCCTGTATGCCCAGCGGACAGACTAATAGTACAAAGATTGTGTAGAATGATTCAGTAGACCATAGTGATTGTGTCGCGAGGGACGATCTGGCCCCCAGCGTGCGCCATCAGGAAACTCATTCTAGAAAAGTGTATGCGTGCAGCCCGTTGTCGGAGTTCTGCAGAATCGCATACTCATGTGAATCAGTCTCCTTTCTTCTTTCTCGCAATCATGTCTCTGTTCTTTCCGAATATCCAGTATCGGTAGCCACCGTACTCTAGCTGTCCACCAGCCTTCTGAATCTCTGTGAAAAGCTCCATTGCTTCCAACATATTCACCGACTCACCTGTTCCATTCCTCCAAGGCTTCCAGTCGATAGCTTCAACTTTCAACTCTACTTTCGGTTCAGGTGTAGCCTCGGCTTGGGCTTGTTTTTCTGTCTTCACTGGCCTCTTGTCGGAAGGTTGTTCTGGCATTGGAGTCAACGTGATCTGTAGTTTTTCGCCGCACTTTGGGCATGTAACAGTCACTTCACTCATAGATGTTCTCTCCGTGTGATACGTAGTGTGTTTGGCGCAAAGGCTTTTCTGTTGATCGGTAGATTGCGTTAGTGGTGTGCCGTGCTTGGAGTCTAAGCTTGTCGATTTTCTGAAGTCTGGTAAGGATTGGGAGAGGAAGCCAACCACTGTTCCAGGTGTGTTCGTGTTGAGGATGCCTCCGTTCAGAGGGGTTCCTGCAAGGTTGGCTGTGGAGTTGAATCCGGTTGATGACGCGGGTAGACCAACGAAGAAGAGAGGCGTACTGTTGAGGTCTTCCGAAGAGTTGACGGAGTATAGGAAGCTTCTTGAAGATGATAAGCTCGCTTTGCTGCTGAAAAACGTTGATGGTTTGAGTCCGAAGCCGGTCAAGAAGGAAGAACCCACACATGACGTTATCGAGATCTAGTCAGTATGTCGCTTAGTGAACGCGTATCGCAGAAGCATGTTGAGGCGTCTCTTGTTTGGCCTGGCAGAGTTGAGGCTAGGCTTTACCAGGGCGGCCGGCCGTAGAAGATCAAGCACCGTGTATTGATCATCAGCCTCAACGTGACTTCAGACACTCATATCATATCGAAGTTCCTGAGATACGGCACACACACTGGGCATTGACAATGCGATCTGCGGCCTAGCGTCTACCTACGAACATGAGAATTGCCACTGCTGCTTCCAGGAGCATCAACGCAACAAGAAGCATCTGCGTGTTCTTCAGTTTCTTTGATTGTTTTTGTTGTTCTTGCATGAGTTTCGATGAATTGTCTTGAAGTTGCCGGAGCTTCTCTTCTATTCCTATTTGTTCAATCTTCGCAACAAATGACTTAGTGCTCTCTGCGAGACCTAGACATGCTTCTCCAATCTTCTGCGTAGATCCGCTGACATTGTTGAGACTCTTGCGAGTTTCTTCGTATTGTTCAACAGCCGACTTCAATCTCAGAAGCTCATCTGACAGTGAATTCATCAGCTTTTCAGCTTTGAGAAATTCCTCGCTCAGTTCAGGTCACCTCCTAGAACATGTCTCACTACTGATCTTACTTTTCCAAGCGTGTTTTCGAGCAATATTGCTAGACTGAGTATCCCTGCATTACTTGATGTGTTCACATAGACTAAAGCAACTCTGGCTATTCCTACTCGCGGAAATCCTCTAAGTGTAACATAGCATAACGTAGACATAATGCCCGGCCTTTCCCCCGCAACGAGTCCAAGTATCTTGATGAGTGTGTCTTCTTGAACTACTCCTTCCAGCGGGGCCGCAGCAAGAGCTTTGATAGCTCGCTCAAATTCGTCAACCGCTGTTTCATCCGAGGTCATGAGTCTGGCATAAGAGCTAAGCATGAGCAACCCAGGGTGATCTGGATAGCTTTCAAGGGCTCTTCTGCATCCTCCTAGCAGACGTTGAGCCGAACTGATGTCTTCGATGTTGGATGCGATATCTACCCAATCAGAGGCAAGTATCTCCTTTGATATCTTGTCCAATCTTTTGGTGAACTCTGATGTTTCCAGATAGTTGAGCAGAGCTTTCCTGAAGGCCTCTTTGTCAACACTTGTACTTGCAACCTCAGCCATCTGGAGTATCGCCCTTCTTCGTTTCTTTTCAATTTCCTCGTAGACGAATTCGAGAAGAACGTTTAGGCACTTCTCCAGCATCGTTGAACCTTCGGAACTCTTGATCCGTTCAGAAAACCTATCCCTGTACTCCGTTGGCTTGTAACGACAAACATATTCCAGTAGTACCGACTTGAAGTGGTCATCCTTCCTTCGAGCTACTTCGACTTCGAAGACTCTAGCATTATGGTCAAGCGCATAATCTACTACCAATCCGAGGAGTGAGAGGCGATATAGGATCTTCTCTGTCCTGCTTCTAGGGTCCTCTCCCTCATCATCTCCTGTTTCGCCCTCGAATGGGATGCTGATTGTTGTGCTCTCGTCATATTGCAGATTCTGAGTAGCCGGATGGATTCTTGAAGCGAGCAGGCCAATGATACCACGAAATTCTCTTTCTACACCACGCCAGCTGTTCGTGTGAAAGTGAAGCATTACGTAGATATCATCCCATTGAGAAATGGCGCCAACTTGGTGCACAAGATCTTCAGCTGTAACATTGGGCTCGAAGAACTCTTTCCATTTCAACAGTTGGCCCGAGAATATCAACGAGCAAATTGCTTTTGACCTGTCTCTTCCTGCACGCCCTGTTTCCTGATAGAATGCTTCAAGAGATGTGGGCATGCTGTAGTGAATCGTGTATCGAATGTTTGGCTTGTCAATTCCCATGCCGAAGGCTTTTGTCGCGACAATTAGAGGTATCTCGTTCTTCTTGAAGGCTTCCTGATTCCTTATCTTGATTTGTTTCCATTCTTCAGGGGCGTATCCCTTAGGAGGCTTGCCGCTGTACATCCTCACTTCCGGGATCAGGCTCTTTAGTTCTCTGTGTATTCTCTCCGCGATTTGGGCTATTCCAAGACTGCCTCCGACATGCGGACAGAATATTATCCCTCCATTCTCTGGATCATAGAAACTCTGTGGCGGCATGTTGAAATGTTGTGGTAGTTTGAGAAGTGTTTCTTTGAGTTTTGACCATTTCTGACGGGAATCGCATTTCTGAATCTCAAAGTCCAATTCAGGACGATCATATGTCTCGGGGGTCACAATTGCCTCATCGTCTAGGCCGACTACTCGTTGAATATCACTTAGAACGACAGAAGATGCTGTACCAGTAAGCGCTATGACGGATGGACGGAAATCGTTATACTGGCAGATCTTTCTCGCGTTGTCTGCGAGTCTCAGATATGACGGACGAAAGTCGTGTCCCCACTCCGAAATACAGTGTGCTTCGTCAATAACAAGATAGGGAACTGGAGTGGTTTGGCACAGGCTTCTGAGTGCGTCTCGGAATGTTGGAATTTGGAGACGCTCAGGCGAAATGAAGAATATGAGGGCGGTTCGCTGAGCTAGTCGTTCCATTGCTATGCTTCGCTCTGTGGCACTTTGCTCACTAGACACAGAGCTTACAGCATCAATCTGAGATAGCCCCATGTTATCGATTTGATCCATCATTAACGATATCAGGGGATCCACGACCAAGGTCATCCCTGGCTGAAGCAGAGCTGATAGCTGATAGCACAACGATTTTCCCCCGCTTGTTGGAAGAAGCCCTATCATGTCCTTGAGAGCCAGCGATCTCCTCAGTATCTCAAACTGCCCTTCCAGAAACTCTCTCTTTCGAAATATCCAATGAAGCAGAAAAATCACGCTTTCACTGGGTTCCTGACCGAGACGATATTCTATTGGGTGTGCCGATTCGATCTGAGGATACGTCCCTCTTGGGCTGTGCACCGAATTGATTTCAATGCAAGGGTTCCGACCAATCGCTTGATCGCCATCTCCACGATTTGCGCGAAATGTAGATATGGAGATAATCATGTCAAACCGTTCTTTCCGCAGTCGTTCAAGCTCCTTTGCTGTGAAGACACTGGTTGAGAGGCGAGGATCAGCTTCAAGGGAACGGGTTCCGTCATCAAATCCTGAGTCAAAGTTGCGGAAGATCTCCAGCTTGATTGTTGGAAGATCCTGCTTGATCCCGGCGAGAGTCTTGAGATGGCTAAGCGATTTCATGAAATCCCAAAAGGCTGGGAAGGCACAAGGAAGGTCCTTCTCTACTACCGCAATTCTCAGCGCTCGCTCTCGGATGTTCAAGTATCCATTCATGAAAGCCCAGACAAGTGCCAGTTGTATTCTGGCAACAGCAAACGGCACCAATACCATTTGGAGAGCTGCTTGACCCGCCTCTTCTGCATCAAAGGGCTCCTGAAAACTCCTGATTGCCGCAGCAACAAATGGATCGCTCAAAACCTTTTCTTTGATGTTCTGAAGCTGGCTCTCAATCTGTTTCTGTCTGACGTTGGAGGCTGGGATCCTTATTACCTCCCAGCCATCGGCCTTCAGGAACCGGTCGCGCCTTTCATCGAGTAGCTTCTGGGTTTGTTCTTCGTGTTGTTTTCCATCGATTTCCACGACCATTCGAGTATGCTTCGTTTCCAGCGAGAAGTCCACTCGTTGATCATAGAAACTCTTTGCATCATCAATGTTGACGAGTGAGTGAAAGGGACGTTGACACTCGAAAAGTTGGAAAACCGAGGGACCAAGTTCCTTCGACAAGGCCTCCATGAACTCCTTCTCTTCAGAGCTATCCATCACGGCGGGAGGACTCGTGCATTGGTGATCGACTGCCACGTGAGCTTGAGCTAGAACCTTCAGCCAGGTATTCTTCAGAAAGCTTGGAAACTTGTCTCGGAACGCAATACTCCGGTTATCGTCACGTTCTTCGACTGGGACGACCTTCGATGCACTGTGAAGTAAGAACTTCTCAAGCTGAAGCGTAGGATAAGTCGGAATCCCTCTAATCAGCAGATTATGATAGACACTGAGAATCTGCTTCCAGCTCTCGGTCGGTGCATACTTCCTGATGTTTTCGAAGTTCAGTCCTCTGACCAAAAAGCTGCAAAGCCGATCGATCATCCACTTGATATCTAACCCAGACGCATTCTCGAGTTCAGGGCGTAGTTGCTGCAGATACTCGAGATAGTACCCAGCTTTTCCATAGAAAGCAGCCTCTGGGTGCATCAAAGAACTCCCCACAATGTCATTCAGCTGGATAAATCTAAAAGCGTTCCCCTCCTTGCACACGCGCCTGTCGAAGTATGCCTCAAGACAAGAAAGAGTGTGCACCATTCCCAGAGACTTACACGGCAAAAAGCTGAGAATACAATGTTGGGTGCGCGCGCTTGGGCAGATCTATACTCACTGATAGCCCAACTCAATCCGAACCTAAAGAAGCCCCTGCACAAGTACTTCGGACTGTCCAGAGGGAGTCTGGTTGCTAGAATGTGAGCTTAGAGATCCAATCTATCGGGAGCTCGCACCCTTACGCATATGACACGTGTGAGTCTCGCTATTGGCGTTCAGTCTCTAGTGCAGCTTGTATGTCTTTCCGTATTCAACCATCTGTGTCTGCGGGGCGAATCTCTTGAAGAGGTGTTGGTTTTCTGTATGTATTGGGAAGACTTTCTTGGGTTTAATTGTGTGAATTAGAGATGCAACCTGTTTTCCGCTGAGATGGCCTGATGCATGTAGTTGATGGAACTTCATGCCAAAATGGTCTATCCAATTATGCAGCGCGTCATCTTCCAGGTCTTCTTCGCTGAACGGTTCACTCATGCTGTGAATGAAATGGCTTTCACGAGAAGGTCTTATGTCAACGAGTTCGGTTAGGTTGTTGAAATCCAGATTCATGATAAGTCTTCTCTGATTCTTGGCCACAAACTCGTGGGTCACCATCTTATCCATGAACTCTCTCTCCCAAACGTAATAGTCAGATTCACTAAACTTGCCAGACCGCTTTCTTCGATAGTACACGAGGATATCGTCATCCTTGATAGGATCAGGAAGATTGAGACGTTTGTCGTCCAGTAAGCCACGTAGCAGATATGCCATTTTTGGCGAAATAACGAGTTTCCTACCAGTTTTCTTCGCAACTTGATAGAACGTCCTGAATCGATCCATGTCGCGACCGGCGTGAGCTACAAATACCATCTTGTCTGTTTCTGAAACAAGTTCATCAGCAGTTTTCTTCACTTCTTCTTCCGAATAGTTGGATCTTCTGTCGCCCTGAGCTACTCGGGTTCCTTCTGAAATCATGACAATAGGCTCACAACTGCGCGCCTTCTCCAAGAAATCCTCCGTTAGATCGTTCCTAGGGCCGTGGAGCCGAAGGTCTCCCGTATAAGTAACCGCGCCTTCCGAGGTATGGATAATGAATCCATACGCTGCTGGAATCGAATGATCAACATGAATTGGCTCTATCACCAAACTGCCTACTTTGATTCTGTCACCAGTTCGAAAAGTATGATAATGATGTTCTCCGTAATCAGAGAAGCCACTTGTATCTTCCATACCTTCCAGGAATAGTTTGGTGCCCGCTCCAAGATACACTGGAATCTTAGGATCCAGGAATCGTATGTGATTTATGTGGTCAAAGTGAGCATGAGACAAGAAGACTGCATCAATTCTTGGCTTGACATAGGGAACGTCAGTAAATGCCAGTTGTTCTTTTGCGTACACTCCTTTTAGCTTAGGTAACAGACCGAACTCAAAATAGTCTCCTAAACCGTTTACAGATCTGGGTTGAAGCCAGCCTCTGAAGTAGTCTGAACCGAGATTGAATGATTGTCCAAAATCAAAAAAGACCCGCGTTCCCCTGTCCTCAAGAAGAATCTTATTTCCGCCGATTTCGTTGACTCCTCCGTAGAATGTGAGGCTGGCCACATCATCCACAAGCTTGTTTGATTGTCAATTGCTTTGCCTGTGCATAAGTCTCTTACCGTTCTCACATCGTAGTGCGCGCATCTTCGCACGCATTGCCTTGTGGTAACGACTGTTTTCATTCCTTGATCTTGAGTTTCTCCGAATAGATGACTGCCAATTTCCGAGGCGCTCCTGCAACTGTCTAATCGTAGCGCGCGCAATGAATCTTAACATACTTCACCTCCATAAGTCCTACGTAACAAAATGAGGGGAAACCATGAGTGAAAGAAACGTATTTCTGATACAAAGCAGCGGCGAGACGGCAAAGCACCACACGGTCACCTTTGAAGATAGAACTTATGCCGATGAAGTGACCAAGCATGGCTACTATCGTAACGAAGCTTGGGACACCAAAAAAAGGGATCAGGACTTCGGAAAGGTGAAGGTCGGTGACCTCATCCTTCACTACTGCACGAATGATGTCGAACCATACCCCAGACAGATAAAGAACATTTACGAAGTCGTTGGCGTTGAGAAAATCGACCAAGACATAGAGGAAGCGCTGAAGAAAGGGAAGATAACCAAGCCAGAAGCTAACCAACTGGCCAGGGCTCCACATGTGCTCAAGTTGAGGCTAAAGATGACTTTGAACAGAGGACTTGAGCTGCCGACAATTCGACAATGGGTCACAGACGGGATGCTGTCGAATGTCATGAACAACTGCGGAAGGCTCGGCATCAATATCTGTGAAGCCGATGCGAAGGACTACGAAACAATAGCGGAATGGAACAAGACTCAACCAGTGGAACCCATGACAGCGATTGGAGACATCTTGGAAGAAGACCTACGTACCTACATTGCAGGCCAAGCAACGATAGAACCATTCTTCGGGAGCAACTACAAGGGATACGAGCTGTACCGGGAGAAGGATGGGCAAGTGACGGGCGAGCTATATGATACGAGGGCTGTGGGCCAGATCGACCTATTGTATCAGAACAATTCCGGTGACTTTCTCGTCATAGAATTGAAGCGCACTGAGGACACCTCTGATTCTGCGGTAGGACAGATAGCACGATACCTAGGCTGGGTGAAGAACAACCGAAGCAAGGAAGGAAAGGTCGAAGGAATACTGGTGGCTAGAAGTGCAAGTGAGGAACTGAAATATGCTGTAAAGGCACTCAGGGATTGCAGACTCTTTACATACGAAGTTGAATTCAAGATTACCCCTGCTAGTTGACGGCCGGCCGTGAAGCTGGCGCGCGCTGGTATGCTTTGGATGGTCGTGCTCAAGTGTTCAACAATCATGTGGAGATCTGGTCTTCGGAATTTTCTGGGCCGGCCGGCCCAATCTAGGTAACGGAAAACGGAGTTTCGCAGTTTTTTGTCAAGGTACTTTACTTCCTCGCCAAACATTAAATGAGTCAATAGCTAAACGACAAAACCCACAAAACGAAGTCCGCCTTGAGATTACGTTACCGATTTGCCTTAAGGGCCATTATCGTTGAATCACGCACACTGAAGCTTGAGTGCTTGAGAAGTGGGATGCGATGGTTTCGAGAGCTTTCGTGTACGGCAAGGATTACACTATATGGGACGACAGCTTAGACAGATCGCTACTGATTCAAGCTAGAAAAGATCAGAAGATCAGGTGTCTCTGCGGAAAACCCCTAACATTCGTTGACGCAACAGTCAAGATTCCTCACTTCAGACATCGACGAGGAAACTGTCTCGTAATCGGAGCGGAGCGGGACACCGAGACTCACAATCACGGGTTAGAGTATCTTGGGCAGCTACTGCGAAAGAGCTTAAGCGGCGCCACCGTCGAAAAAGAAAGAACGTTCAAGGTTCGCCTGGGTTTGAGGAGGTCCGACATCTTCGCGAAGTTGCCAGACGGGAAAACAATCTGCTATGAGCTGCAATGTTCGCCACTATCTTTAGCTGAATTTGCCGAGAGAATTGCTGCATACAGGTCGCTTGGCCATCGAGTGGTGTGGATCTTCGGACCTGATGCAAGCGGGATACGCATTACGCCGATCACAACTCGCTTCGAAGATTTGCTCACTGGTTTGCCGTATGCACTCAAAGAGCTTCCTTTTTCATGCCTCAGAGAACAAGGCAATCTGCTGCTCTACTTTCCAAACCTCCAGGAGAAGCTGTGGATAGCGTATTGTGCTGATGGGAGATTCGATAGAACTCGCGAAGTCACACTGGGCACTGGCGATAAGCAGTTTCTCATAAGGATGCCAGAGCCTAGGCTGGCGATGTTTGCCGTTCAATTCCGAGGCGATGGACTGCCATACGCACGTGCCTTTCCCGTCCAAGAATTGGCCGCGGCACTCAAAGGAGCTAGCTCAAAACTCGTGAAAGCCAGAGGCATCTATGCAAGAGAGTTGAAGCGAATTGATCTATACCCTAGAAAGACGACAATCCCAAAGAAGCAAAGGAAAAACAAATCTGGACCGCGGTTCCGACCTCATTTCCCTAAAGAAACAAGTGTTACTTCACGCTTAGGTAACCAGTGTAATCTGTGCTCCTCTAGGATCGTTGACCAGCATTATCATAGGTGTTCCGAGTGCGGTGGCATCTTCTGTGACGCCTGTACTATGAAGATTGAAAATGATCTCAACCAGCCTGACCATAATATGACGGGATGGGTTAATCACTGCTATTGGATTGCCCGCAGAAGCGAATGAGTCAAGCTCGATATCTATCGACTCAGCCCTGAAGAATAGCCTAACTTTACCCGGCCGGCCGCATGCCAGGGCCTCGAATCTTGCGAATGTTCTGACAGAGGCTCAGATGAAGGAGTATCTCGGATGGGTCGGCGACTCGAGAATGGCTTCAACCTACGTGCATCTATCGGGAAGAAACATCGACAACGCGTTGCTGAAGCTCAATGGCATCAAGACCGAAGAGGAAGTGAACAGCGAAGAACACAAGCTAAGAATCAAGACGTGTTTGCGTTGTCAAGAGACAAATTCGCCTACCAGTAGCTTCTGCTCACGGTGCGGCTCTCCACTAGACATGAAGACAGCGATGCAACTACACGAAGAAGAGTCGAAGATCGATAGCGTGATGGATAATCTGCTGGAAGATCCAGATGTCAAAGAGCTTCTGCTGTACAAGCTTAAGGCCATGGCTACGTAAGCGTATCTGCTTTCGTTTGTCTTCTAGCTGTCTGACCAATGTGGAGGTATACCTATGAATTGGACAAAAACCAGCAGAGCCGAGGCAGTTCAACGAAATCCAAGTCCCCAAATCCCCTTTTGAGTCTGAAAATCAAGTCTTGACGTACGTTCCCATGTGGCGCTCTTTGTTTGGAACAAACACTATAAGATGTGTGAGGCAACAATGACATATGATTGGTTTTGACAACCGTTGAGGAACTTGTTCAACTCCTAGTACAAGTTGGAACCCCATCCATAATAGCCGTGATAGTGTCGGCATTTTGTAACTACACCTTTGACGTAAGGAGAATGGGAAAAGACAGGAGAATTACGTATCTGGACGAAGCTTTGGAGCGTTTCTACGGCCCCATGATTTACTACTTTCGACTTATGGAGGGGTGGGGCAAGTTCATAGGAGCACCAAATGGCTATCCCTTCCACCCAGACACGCTGACAGAATATCTTAGAGAAATGGAGGATTGTATGAAGAAAGGCATAAGATTTGCAAGTCCAGAGATTAGCGACCTTTGGTATGAATGGCAACCCTACGCAGTTGCCGCCATAGAGTTACGCAAAGGCGGTACATCATACACGCAATTCACGCCAGAGGCATATAAGAAGAAAACAAAGGAGTTGTCCCAAGCAATTAGGAAAGAAGCCGAGGAACTGAAAAACCTTGTTTCTACGGAAAGGAAATGGCGCGCTCTCCCTAGGTCTGAGATGATCTAAGAATGCTGATGGTAGTCTTCGGGGCGGGTGCATCCTACGATTCTATCCCATCTCGACCTCCGCCTCGGCAGCGCATAGCCGGCGTCCTAGGTGACCCTATCAGTGGTTATCGTCTTCCGCTTGCGAAAGAACTGTTTGAGGACAGGCCGTTATTCAACGATTGGTTAGCCAGATTTGAACATTGTCAAGGTGTGATTGTTCGCCTTCGAAATGCTTGCAAAGCTGGCTCACTGGAGCATGAACTTCAGAAAATGCAGGACGAAGCAAAAAATAACCCTTGGCGACACAAACAGCTTGCAGCTGTACAGTTCTACCTACAATCAATGCTTTGGGACTGCAAGCGTGAGTTGGATAATGATTCCACAACGACCTCCACTAACTACAAGGAACTATTGGTGCAAATTGAGGACTCACGTATACAGAAGAATGAGAAGATATGTCTCGTTACCTTCAATTATGACACGATGCTTGAAGACGCTCTTCCACTGGTTGGTGTGGAGATCAACGATCTTCACGATTATGTTGGGAATGAGAACTACAAAATCATAAAGCTACACGGCTCTGTCAACTGGGCGCATAGAGTGGCCGCCCCTATCGAGGAATTCCCTGATACCGGTGATTTGGGTGTCGCGAATGAGGTGATAGAGCGAAGAGCTGAATTGAACATTCTTCCAGAGTTTCGTATTATCCACAGACCGCTCGGCGGCAATCTGGCGCTCGGTTATCCTCCCCTAGAGGAGCCTTTGTTTCCCGCATTGGCGATTCCTGTTGAGAACAAGCGTGAGTATGAGTATGAATGTCCAGAGGATCATCTAAAGGCATTGCGTGACTTCATTCCAGAAGTGAGTAAGATGCTTCTGATCGGATGGCGCGGCACTGAGACAGCTTTCCTTCAATCTCTCAAAGAAAACCTACGCAAAATGGTGTACGTGATGGCGGTCAACGGGGAGCTGGCCGCCGCAAAAGAAGCCAATGATAGGCTGTGCAATGCTGGGGTACAGGGACGGTTCGAGGGCTTGGAGGTCGGCTTCAGTCAGTTTGTGGCTTCTCGTGAGGTTGAACGCCTTCTCAAAATATGATAGGAAGACATTCAAACACGCGCGAAAGCCTCAAACCTCTTTTTCTGCACAGAAAAATACACAGAGATTTTTGTTTTCGGAGCCCAAATCGAAAATCAGGGAACGGGTACGTTTCACGGCCAAAAAGAACTTAGCCAAGACCGCGCAACTCTCATTCGGTGAAAGAATGGACAAAGCTCATAGAGCGGAGTTCATGATTGACCAATTCAATAAATATGTGTCTTGGGCTCACATCTATTCTTTATCAGTGATGTTCTCAATGGGGGCCTTGGTTATTTCCGTATTCGCTATTTTTGTTGGATTCTTTTCTGGTGTGTCAGAAGAAATTGGAGGATCTTTCAAGAGGGAGCTACTCGTCCTTTGCATTGTGCTTCCGGCTATCTGCATCGTAGCCGTGTTGTGGTACGAGGGAAAAATCACAACAGATAGGAAGAAACTCAGCATATTGATGGGTTATTGGCAAATATGCGATTCTCTGCCAGATGACTTGACATTCCATATGATTGCGGAAGAGTTCACGAAAGCTGAAGACCTAATGAAATTCCTTGAGGACCTACAGCCAGATAAGAACACATTATCTTGAGCGTTAGCACGTCTCTAAGGGAGTCTCTAGTCTGTTGTTGTTTCTTAGGAACTTGGGTACGTTGCGAGGTTATAACAATGGGTGTTTCCTCACATTAGATCATGGGTGTTCAAGACGGACGTTCACCAGATGGCGATCATGACTTAGACGCGTAGCTCTCACAGAGCTTGCTCAAATCCCGTTTACCGAGCTTAGTGCAGATCGTTCCGCTAATCGGATTGAACCGCGCATAACGACAAGACAAACATTGCTCTAACCGTTCTTCAAGAAAAAACTTCGCGCTCCACTGAGTCAAAATCATTTCATCAACATCCGATGAATTCAGAGCTTCAGACTTAGCGTAATCTTCGCGTCGCGGATGAGGTAGATGATTCCTGCTGCCTTGCTCGAGACTGAGGGTACAAATCTAGATAAAGGGAGGGTGGGATAAGTATTATCAGAGGGAGCGGCAGTGGGTAACTTTTGGCTTCTCTCCGGCTCTGTGGGAAACTGGACCCAGACAATCAAAGAGTCTGAACATCTCTGGGCAACACGAGACACGCCAAATCTCAGGCCTGTGGTTCAACGAGTCGCGAAAGGAGACCTCCTGGCGTTCTATGTCACTAGGCCTGTCGCTGGAGTGGTGGGTTTCGGAGTTGCGGAATGTGGACGCTTCACAGGAACAACACCGTACTGGCCGGACGAGAAGAAAGCGCGAAGCGTGCTCTACCCTCACAGATTCAAGTTCTCAATTCTTCACTCATTGCCTGAGAGTCTTTGGAAAACAAAGGCTCTGCGACCCGACGAACTGGCCCTTAGACTCTCAATCTTCAGGTCCTTGAACACTTTGACAGAAGACCAGTTCAACGCAATGGCGTATGCTTGTGACAAGAAGTGGATGACTAACATCTCCTCAAAGATGCAAGTGAGAGGTCCTACTCTTGAAGAGAAACGCGAGCCCACATTGCCAGCAGTGGAAGAACCGGATCACGACAAGATAATCGAAATGCTCAACGAGATAGGGAGGCTGAAGCGGCTCGTCGTCGAAAAGGAGTACCCGATCGACAACCTCAGGCTGGACATGGCTTGGAAGAAAGTTGTGAAAGGAAATCCTCATGCGGCCTTCGAGGTGCAAATAGGAGGCAACTTCTTCGAGGCTCTTACGAAGCTGAAGCACGCTTGGGACATCTGGAGAAGCATACCCGTCCTCATAACGACGGACGAGTATGCAGACAAAGCTAGACAGCTCATTGAAGGATCGTTCCACGAGATACGCAATCAACTGAAGATAGTGGACTTCAAGGAGATCAAAGAGCTCTACGACGCCTGGCGAAAGATAGACGAGATAGAGAACAGAATAACACTCTCGCAGATCTAGGATGCTGCGCAGAGACTTCGCTGAACTAGGCTTCCTCGATGAAGAAGAGAAGAAAGCACTAGGAGTCAACGCTTGAGGACGAGAAGCTTCGGAAAAAGTCGCTCTTTCACGAAGTGCTCCAAATGCAATTGGCCGCGTCATATCAAGTAAGGTGAAATGCCAAAAGCGTGCGGTTCTCTAAGGTCAATCGGATGGTCCATGAGAAGCTTGAAACTGCCAAAAGGGCCTGATATGAGGATATTTCTCTTCAGCTCTCTGGTCCTTTCTTTCTTGATCCTGCCATTCGCTATTGCCAGTGCAACACCTAGGCAGGATTGGTTCTACATATTCATCGGAGTGGAATCTATTGACCAAGACGCCGAGTTGTTGACAACGCGATATTTCGAGAGTGCTATCAATATCTATAAAGATGAACGCTTTGAGGCCCACATTTTCTACAGAAATCCAATCAATCGAACCGACGACTCCTTCAATGTGTCAAGGTTCGAGCAATACTCCAAGCAGGTTTGGCGATACGAACTATCGACCTTGCCCGAGCGAGGAAGCCACCCGTGGGTCTGGCCGCTGGCTCGCACGGGCATCTTCCCCTATGACAGATACAGCCTTCATCTCTTGGTCGCATTGAATGCAACGGCCGACTTTGACAGCGCTCTCACTACCATCAATCTGCCTGAAGATCTGCGCTCGAAATGGAACGTCTCTGTTGAATTCCAACGATTTCCGGCGCAACCCACTCCGGATGACGTGAAAGCAATGCTGCTTGAGTACAAAAGATTCAATGACACGATACGAAACAGGTACAAGGATTTCTACCGGGTCACAGCATGCTTCTCCAGACCAGATATTGACAGATATCGGTTCACCTTTCATTCACTAGTAGCGTGGTGTCTTCTACTTCTCGTCGTCGTATCCTCTTTGCTCCTCATCACTCACAATCTAAAACGAGATAGTGTACTTCAGATCTGCCTAGGCATCGCGTTCTTTGCTGTGCCGAATCTCATTTGGTTGCAGGGCTATTTGCCAAGGTCTAGGCTCGATCTTATCGAACTCGTGTTCATGGTTGATATTCTCGGGGCGATTCTCTTGGCACTCTTCTCAATTCTGTATGAGCCGCTTGGACATCTGTGTGAGTGGTGTCGACACAGATCAAAGGATGCGAAGAGGATTCGCTGAACTCAGCTATCAGACAGATGAGGAGGAGAGGGAATTAGGAATGACCTTCTAGACAGATTATCTGTCAAAACATTAACCCTTGCGTCTCAAGGATTTCTCATTCACAAAGCGCCACGACAAGTTTAGATCGGTCCCTGGAGTAATTGTACGGTGATAGATGGCTAGGTCAGATGACCTGATCCTCTGGAACTTCTCAGAACAGGATGTGGATTATGTGTCTGTTGAGTGGTCCAAGCTGACGGATAAGAGCTTTGAAGAGCTCTGCTATGATGTGTTGGTTGCGGAAGATTTCAGAAATCTGGAATGGCTGGGGAAAGGGGGCGGGGATCGTGGCAGAGACATCGTCGCGACGAAATCGATGGAGATGACAGAAGCTCATGAGACGATGTATGACTACCTTGTTCTATGCAAGAGATACCTGGCGCGTCCTCCCGCTCCTTCTGACCTCCAACAAGAACTTGCGTGGGCAGATGGGCACAATCCGGATGTTCTAATGATAATGTTTCCGAATACTCTGACACCAGACACGCACGACTGGCTCAAGAGCATCGGTCCGCAAAAGAGATACAAAATTCTTGTTTATGACGAGAAGGATTTCGAGCGATTCTTCGACCGCCACGCCCGGGTGTATCTAAAGCATTTCGGAAATGAGAGAGTGTCTCCGATGAAACGCATATTGAGTTCCATGCTTGCTGATGCAGATCAGACCATGCAGACGATCTCAAACGATGTTCAACTCTCAGAGAATGAGGTGGAGACTATTCTACGCGACTTGGAACGTCGGGGAATAGTGTCGCACCAAGGACCAGAAGAAGCGGCGCTGTACCGCCTGGAACACAATCTTGCAGCTTTTGCAGACGTTGCCAAGGAATTCCTAGCTGATGAGACAAGGAAATTTGAGTTCATATCGAGTGAGTATTGTCGGTCTCTAGTAGGCCCTGAGCTTGTGAATCACATAGAATCACGTTACCATCTTGTCCTTGACGCAGATCATAGAGTCGCCTTGGCCAAACTGCTCAAGATTTCTCCGTCGGCGTTGAATACTGCACTTTTCTCACCCACTGACAAGTATGATACCGGGTATGCACATGTTGAAGAGTTGAAATTGGCTGGTGATGAGCGCAACAAATGGAATGAATCGATGCTTACAGAGTTCATGTCAACCTTGTTCGAGAATGCCATAGCAGATCTCCGTGACCCCGGCGTCAAAACAACTCTCAAGCAAAACGAAGTTGAGGGTTATAACCTAGGTATCAAGATACAGATGGCGAGTTCGAAAGGGCCGGTGCTCAATCTAGGGTCTGAGGTGACAATCATGCTGGTGAAGGCCGCGGGGCCGATAAAGGCGGGGCAGCTTGTCAGTGCCACCCCAGATCTGTTCATGCGAACTGGCGACATATTGTTGCACCTAGACCTACTAGAGCAGGCCATCGGAGAATACGATAGAGCAATATCCGGGCTCAAAGACGCACAAAAGTTGGCAGCAGCATGGAATAAAAAGGGCGTCTGTCTAATGGCGCTCAAGAGGTGGAACAAGGCAATTCCTTGCTTCGACAAGGCCTTGGAAATCCGCCCCGCTCTCAACGAGGCCCGGCACAACAAGCAGAAGTGCGAGGCCGCATTAATCGCTGAGTTGCACCCTATGCAAAAGTGAAACACAACACTTCTGAATGTCGTGTCTTCGAATTCTCATTTCAGATGCGCCTCGGCTTTGGCGAGGAGTTCTCCGAGTTCCTGGAGCTCAGGGTCCCATGTTTCCTCGAGAAGAGTGAACGCTGAGGGTAGGATCTTCTGAATCTCTTTGAGGAAGTCCATTCTGCTCTCTGATCCACATGATGCCAGTACTCTCACGAGGCGTTGAAGTTCGCTTTTGATTATTGTGATTTGGATTCTCTGAAGTGTGACGTTCTACGGCCGGCCGTCCGATAGTTGGTTCCTGTGAGTTGGCTAATCCGTTCAGCAATCGAAACCTTTGCTGACCAAGACATGGAGTCTATCGAGTCGATCCTGGCGGCCAGCATGAGACGGCTGAAAGGACCGATTGAGGTCACGCATCCGGTCTCTAGGTCTCCATTCTAGAGAGAGTGCGCAAAGTCCTAAATCCGAATACCCCTATTCTTCAGTGGTGTTTGTTTTGCCGTTCTGTCCGCATTGTGGCGCAGAGACACAGCAAGAGGACACATTCTGCAGAAGCTGCGGCAAGAACATGGGAACCGCGATCAGCACGCCCCCCGTGACTCCAAGCATTGAGCCGACAGAGCCCGCCACTGGCTTCAGACTTGAGAGACTTGGCAAAGAGGAAGTCACCGCGCTTCTCAGCTTCGGGCTGCTGGCGATAAGCGCATTTCTGCCTTGGATGCAAGTACTGGGGCCGTTTCAGACGATCGTATTGACCGGATTGCAGGTGGCTAGGGGAGAGCCTGGCATAGGATTGCTGGTACTGTGCGTCTTGGGTCTAGGTGCTGTGCTCTTTCCAAACAGACACACCGGTCTCGCATGTACCGTGCTTGGACTTGTTGGCCTGTTGGAATCAGGCTACGTATGGTCGCAGTTGACCGATTTGGTAATGACTACATCAACTACACCTTATGTCTCGGCTTTTGTCGGATCAGGACCATATCTTGCAGTCCTATCAAGCCTATACCTGATCGCAGATGGCTTCGCTATTATGATGAAAGTGAGAGCCTCGAGAATAGCAATCAAAGCACCCAAACAGGTAACGAACATACCTGCAAGCCTGCCACCTATCCTCACTGAAAAACCACCGATTCCTCGCCCGGTAAGAGTTAGCGAGTTTGACGTGTGGATACCAATTCTCTGGTTAGTGGTCATTCTCTTTTGCGGCTCATTGAGTAACCCACGAGTTCCTGGCTGGGCAGGGGGTTTTACGATGCTATCTCTTGCTACAATTTGGGTCTACTACGACTCAAAGAAACGTGGCATGAAGAATGAGTTCTGGATCGCCACACTTCTGTTGGCCGTAATAGGCTTGCCCTGGTACGCCCACAAACTGCACAAGCTACGCAAAACACAACAATAGAAAGGCCGGCCGACCATGTGCTCTGAACATAGAGGGAGACAGACATCCATGATAACGCTGAGGATTCTGCCCTTCTCTGTAGCATTCTTGTTGATTCTTCTGTCTCCTCCGCTTTTGGCATCAAATACCTGCTCACTGGTGATTTTTGACGTTTCTCGAAACCCTCCTGACCCATATCCTGGCGCACCTGTTGTGTTGCTCGCACGTGTATCGGACATATCGAACGACGTAGTGGCTGTAACTGTGATTGTTTCGGCCGGCCGATGTCAATTCCGAGAGAGTTCATAGTCAAGGAAAGCCTCTCTTCCTTCTGAAAAGGAAACGTAGACCCCTTTCTCATGGTACAGAGCAGCTCCTGAATACAGGAACTGCCCCGCCATAGCGGTCTTTCCAGACCCAGGATGGCCAGCTAGGAGTATCAGACTGTTGCTAGGAAAACCGCCCTCAATCAGAGAATCTAAGCCATCTACTCCAGCTGGGACTCTATCAATCGGCAAGAACAGTCAGGCCCGTAAGTTATGTTGCCACGATCCGGCCGGCCGTATGTGCAAAACCGCTAGAACCGTGGACGAAGCAAAGGTGCTTGTTGAATCCGGATTTGAATACGTCACAGAGATGGAAGGAGTCAGACTGTTCAGGATACGAAAATAGTCGTTTATGAAGTAGACGGCCGGCCGGCGGAGACTAATCAGGAACCCAATCCTGAATAGCTTGCCCTATCTGGTCTATGCCTTCATCATGAACTCCAAATCTGAATGGTATTACCTTGGTCTTTGCGGCGATCTGGGGGATTCTCTGAACATTTTCGCTGCCTTTCTCACCACCAAGGTAGACTATTTTGAACTGAGGATTTGTGCTGATTCTGTCCAAGAATGCGTTATTCACAGCTTCATCTCGAAAAGAGAATCCTATCACGACGCAGAATTGCTCTTCTCTCAGCCTGCTCTTCAGCAAGGTGAAAAGATCGAAATATGGTCTTCGCGTAACATATTTCTCGTGTACTGGAAATATCATCATTTCCTCAAGCGTCTCACTGGGGTAGTATCCCTGAGTTGGTGGTGCTTGGCGTTTTTCGATCCCCACCGTAGTAACAAATTGATCTATGGATCCATGAAGCTTCACGAGATTTGTGAACGCTGTTCCCCATCTATAACCACCCTGTGGATCCCAAAGGTTCCGCATGCCTTGGGGAACGAAACCTGTTTTCAATGTGTCTCGAATCTCATCTTGATCAAAGTATTTGCTCGATAATGAGATCATAGTTTGTGGTGAAGATGTCTCTTGTTCTTATGCGAACACCTCTGGCAACCCTAACTTCGCGGTTTATCCCGAGAGTGCTACTTGGCCCTGTTTTGACCGATGACACACTCGCAAACATTGAGAAGAGCTTATTGTAATGATTAATCGCCTCATCCATTTTGATTTTCGTGCATTTGGTAATGAGCATACGCTTGAGTTCGGTCACCCAATTCGCACTCTCCTTCTGGCTTGTAGTCCAATCTGGCGAGAGATATGCGAGATAAGCGGCTAGTGGCCCAGCGGTTCTGACCCCCTCCTCCGGTGAGGCAAAAGCCTGAAGAACTGTAAGCACGGCCTCAAAGTCGGGAACGAAACCGAATTTCACGAGGCTATCCTTGATCTTGGACAATGTTGCATCAGGAAAACCCCGTTCATGCAGGAGTTGTTCACAGCTCTCTGTCAGCTGCTGCATCGTCGGCACTCCAAAAGCGGCGGATGCTCCAGCGCCGAGAAATAACATGGTTCAGATCACTCGCTGATGGTTACACACATCCAGTTTGACAGTTATTAGTAGCTTGCTGGTCTCGATCTGAACCTGCGTAGCAGCGCGCCAGAAATGCAAGATCGGGCGGCCGGCCGGCCACCCCCGCTCTAGGTCTATGGACAGGTGGATGTCTCTGCAGATTTGGACTGGAAGAAGTGGGGAGAGTTTCATGAAGCTGTCATTCAACCTCTCGTTAATGCAGGGGCTAGTCTGAAGGTCAAAGTAGAGGTTACAGGCAGTTCGGAAGAGGGAATCTCGCCCAACACCGTCGATCTTGTGATCAGAGAGGGATTGACTCAATACGGTATACTTGCAAAGGTTGAGCCAAAGAAGAAGACTAGCTAGAATCGAGAGAAATTTGCTATCACGTCTAGCGCGCGCTAGGCGAAATCTGTAAGTTTTGCTTCAGCCGTATCTAGGTTAATGCCCATGGGCTCGAAGCTTTGGGATAGTGAAGAGACGAGGTTACGAACGTAGTCGTCGACGTTGATCTCTCCCAAACTAGTCTGCAGAGTTGGTTTGACTGTGAACTGCTTTCCCTCAAACCTGAAAGGATGAACTTTTACGAAACTCACGATCTCTCCTTTGGATGCCTTCTTCCCTGCCTTGGACAGAAGCCAAGCGGCTTGGTACGCTTGCGGAAGCGTTTTCCTAGATTTTTCTTGAGGATCCTCCCGCAGTTCGACTCGGTACTCCAAATCGGCCAGATCAACCTTCCCTGCTCGGAGTTGGCGAATCGCTTCCCTAACTACATCGGGTATTTGCTGCTTGGCTAATTCAAAGTCGGCAGGAGATTGTCGTCCTTCTGAGAGTTTGACGAGACATTTTTCGAAGGTTTGTTGGAAGAATTGGGGTGAATTGGATTTTGCGATTGACAGTCCTTTTATCTCTGGTTCTCCGTTTGGGAGAATGCCGAAGTATGCTTTCTTGGCGGAACTTAGAACACAAACGGAGTAAACACGGTCATACGCTAATTCCAGACCAAACCGGTTCTTAACCGAATGAATGAATCCTCTAGCCTCTTCTTTTGACGGATTGTCTAGAAAGATGGAATCGGTGTCGCCATACCTGGGCTTGAGACCGCTGGTCTTGGCCATGTCCCATGTGGACTGCAAGACATGGCGACCGTAGGCAGTAATCGCCTCCGCTAAAAGAGGACTTGCCAAGCCATGAATTCGAATGGTTACACCATAGCATGATACGAGGAATAACTTGAGTATTCGAGAGGCCGCGCTCATCCTCTTGTCTGTGTTCGAGAGGCTTGACTTGGCAAGCGGTTTGAAGACGCGTAGGCGAAGGTCGCGTAGAGCTCCTATGAGCGCGGAGTAGATTCCTCGGCGTCTTCCACATATATTGTAGTCCAAGCCGGGAACTAAGTTGCGTTGGCAATCAGAATGTGAACAGCGTATCGTTTCGTATGAGAGGTTGAAAACATCGATACAGCCCGGGTATAGTGATTCAAAGTCGAGTACATGCATGTTGAAGTAGGTGCCGGATTCTGGTGCTATGGTGAGAGCTCCTGTAACGTATTTTCTGGTGTCGCCAAGTCTGAGTTCGTCTGGATTCGGAATGAGAATGTTGTGGGCACGATAGTATGTGTTGAGCATCGAACGAATCCACTCAGAGACTGAGTAGTTCATGTAGGTTCTGGATAGTGGCAGGTTCGCGATGCGACTCAAAAGGAAGGCATTGTAATAATCCTCCTCAGAACCGCCAGAAAGACCAAGCTCCTCTTGCTTGACCTGCGGAACCGGTTGGTTCGTATATGAATACGCGTCCTTCACCAGAGAATACTTTAGCGGATCTTTTTCGTTGATTTCTCCAAACAGCTCGTCGAATCTAGTAAGCTCCTCACTATCTAGAGTGATTTGTGGCAACCAGGCATTGCCATCGAAGCGATGAAGGACACCGAACCGCAGCCGTTTATCATAGACGTAGCTTAAGGCCAGATCAATTTCCGACTCCCATGAATTGATGTTCTTTGGAGGTTTCCCGTTGCAGTTCACCTTATGGAGGGTCAACTCGTTTTGAGTGAAGAGATCGACTTTTTTGACAATCTCACCCTGCTGGTCCTGTTCCGTTAGATAGTAGGGCAGGAAGCTGGAGTCTGTCCAATGAATCGGGTCAAGGTCCCTTGCTCCAAGAAGAAGGAGAGTTACATGCCCCGCATCATACGAAGCATCTACAAGCCAGGCCATATCCCCATCAGTCGGTAATTTCCTCTCGAAGGTCGTTTCGCCTCCAATTCGATCTCTTCCTCATCGCGGCACATTTGGCAGATCCTAGTTGCTTTTCGATAGATAGAAATTCGATCCTCTTCGTTGAACAGCCTTTCGCCGTATTTCCGAAGAAGTTGACCGGACATATCAAAGCGCCTCCAACAATTGAATTGCGGATCTCAACACCTTCACGAGAGATAGATTCGAATTTCTCAGGGGGGTTTTCAATCAGCTTGTTCATCCTCTTTCTCAGATGAGTTCTGCTAGGCTTGTGAGGTTGCTGGTTGTTCCGTGTTGAACTCTTCCATATGCGACTATGGCTTCTGTGAGGAGGACTTGGCTTACGTGGCTCTTAGCCTTCTCCAGTCCTTTGGCTGAGAGCCTGTCGAGGTTGAGCTGGGTTTTGTGATGGCCGTTGCTTCCTTCAACTATGTTTCTCTTGCCATTATACTTCTTCAGGCTGGCCGTAGGTTTGGTCTCTTTGGGTGGAGTTGATAGTATCTCAGGCGAGATAATGGCTGACAGTATTTCCCGCCACTATCAGACCAAGAGCTACATAGAACCTGATCCAAATCACATGCACGGCCACTCACGAGAGTGCCGCTAAGGAGACTCAGGGCAGCAAGCCTCCTTCGGGAATTCAACATGATTCTCACCAGGATGAAACTTGTGAAGCTCCGATTCTGAGCAAGACGCTTTAGTCATTAATGAGTGAACGTCGGTATGATACCTTCCTGCGTAAAAAATGCTGCCATTAGTCCTAGACAAGAAAACCAACCTCGCGCCTCGCAGACAAGCTGGAGGCGCGCCGATGTCTAGACCAGATTCCTAAGACCAGGAGTGATTCAGAACGCGTTCTCGAACCGACGGATTCTTCAGCAACCCCACGCTTCGCAGCTTATCCATGATACGGGTGATTTCTTCGACAAGTCCACTTGTCTTCATGGCGAGTTTCAGATGAAATGCTAGATGCCAAGGATTTCCGTCTGCAACTCTGGTGAAAGACATGTTTAGGATTCTTCCAACGGATGAACCAAGCTGCATTCCATCATTAGGATACGAATTCACCCTAAACGGATCTGGTCTTTCCAGGAACTGAATGACCTTGTGAAGAAAGACGCTGTCTAGTATCGATGAAATGGGATCGCCAAAAATGAGGATGCCTGATTCACGCGAGATCAACCCCAGGTCAAGGGCGACCAACGTGTAAACACCAGTATATTTGAAATAAGCTCTTACCCATTGATCTTCAACTCTGTATATGGGTCGATCCGCGAGATCAGGAATCAGGACTCTGAGAGAGAACTTCTCCCCTAGGAGGGCTATGTCCTTCAGACTATCTTCGGTGAGTTGTTTTCTGGCCGCGATCTCGTCCAAGTGTGATATCACTTGATCAATCGTTGCAGTTCCTAGATTCTCTCCCATATCATCGATAGCCAACAAGGCGGCCAGCTCATCTATGGAAGCACCTTGTGGACATTTCGAAAGCAATCTAAGGACTACCCTATCGCGTTCTGAAAGCGAATCAAGAAATGCTGCATATTCCTTTGTACCTCTGAGTTGCCTCATTGCCTGCTCCAAGACCGCTCTATCTAGCCTCATTGGGAGCGTTACCACCCCATTTTCATATCGCACTTTTGCAGAACCAATTTCATAGGCTAAGCAAGAAAGCATATTGAAATCCAGAGGCACTCTGCCACTGAGCTCCGTCACTTGTGGTATGAACGTGTGCGCAATTACGTCGAGATGGAATGACCTTGAAAGGAGGTCGTTCTTAGCTAATTGAATCGTCTTCAAGATCGCGTCTTCTACATCAGCATCAGTTGGAAACGGACCGAGATCTATCTTTCTGAAGAACCTTGGAATGGGGGAGAAGACGGAGCTTACTTCTGATAGCAATCTTGATGTTCCTGCAATCACAAGGCCCATTCCTGGAGATTCTTGGAAGACATTTCTAAGTACTTGGAGCAGCACCCTGTTTCCGGTCAGCGCATCCCCCTCATCGAGAACGAGTACTGCCCCCGCTCCTTTCCCATTTCCCCCGGGTTTCAACAATTTTATTAGGTCTTTGAAGCCGTCCCTCAAGATCGCGTAAGGGAGTTCGGCCGATTCTTGGTCCTGCGCGCTTCTCGCAACGAGAGCAAAACCAAACGCCTCAAAACTTAGTGAGTCAACTTTGATGATTCCCTGAAGAAGTTGTCTAAGCTGCATTGCCACGCCTTTCTCAAGGAGCCCGGCCGTGTCAGCAGCAACAGTCAAATCATTAAGTATTAGCTTGAAAAGCCGTGGCTCTTGGCCTGCACCCACCATTCCTTCATCAAGCGAAATCTTGGCGCAGGCAATCTTGCCATCATCAAGAGATCTTTTCAGTGCATTGAGGAAACTGCTTTTCCCGCTTCCTCTACCACCAAAGACAAGCACCCCGCCTGTAGAACCACGGACTATTTGTTGACAAACCATCATTGCAACTTCAAGTTCTGATTTTCGATCAAAAAAACGATCTGACCGAATGATTGCGCCTTGGTATTCAAATGGGTTGGTATTTCTTATGAGAGTGGGTAGCTCCCTTGGGATAGTAGACAATCCGACTACCTACATGCTCAAGAGTTCATTGTTCTCTACCATAGTATTTCTGGTTTTTCGTTTGTTTAAGGTGCCATGTCTTGCGTTCACTTGCGTAGGCAGAGCTTTGAGGAACATCATTAGTATCACGCCTTTGATCTCCATCAATTGAGTCAAAACTGGTAGATTAATCTCTTCTTTTCGCGATCAAAGAGTACTCTAACTCGCTCGTTGTCTTTGAGCTTGAGAGCGCGCGCGAACCATCTTGAAGAATGAAAGGACGACTCATTTCATTTTCCTCTCGCAGATTTCTTGAAACAGGATGGACAGAGCTGCTCATTGCCATACGGGTACGGTTCTCGAGTGTATGCTCCGCAGAACGAGCAAGGAACCTTCGGTAACTTTGAGTTCACTTCATCTGCACCTCCGTTGAGTCGGAAAGGCAGTCAAGTAACCAGTGAGTCCTCGGAACTCGGAACCACATTCCTTTTTCAGTGAACTCAACCATCTC
>Ga0315279_10001771_pt1 | contig 34921 bp, 31 predicted proteins | sample YL17G06_20_MG_FD_203694 | JGI IMG/M metagenome (GOLD analysis project Ga0315279, IMG submission 203694) | Sediment microbial communities from Yellowstone Lake, YNP, Wyoming, USA - YL17G06_20 | ecosystem: Environmental > Aquatic > Freshwater > Lake > Sediment | place: USA: Wyoming | collected...
ACTTTCTTTCCTTTTACTCTTCTTCTTAACTTCCTCTACATTCTCCATGGGTACACTCCTTTCTCTCTCTCAGGAGTGTCACCCATTTTACCCCTCTTCTTTATCTCATAATCTGGTAGTTAGAACAGGAGTGCCTGTTCAAGAGGGATCTTTCCGCTGAAGACTTCTCTGACCAATGGATCAGAGCTTTGGCTTTCGTAAGACCGGGCTTGGGTCTGTTCTTTAAAATCCATTAGTTAAATTTCCACGGCCAGCACGGCCTTCTGAGGCAAAAGACCTAAGATCATCAGCTCTTGGGCTTTGATGTTTTTCTTTAATAAATCGTAAAAATGAAATGCCTCCAGGCTCAAACCTAAAAAATTTAGTCTAATGTGTTTCGGGGCCATTCTAATATTTTCCTTAATTAACAAACGCATAGAAACTGTACTTTGTCTTCTACCCATAAACCCTCGGTTATTTCCTTCTTTGTTTATGTGATAGACTATCACAATATTTTCTACTGTCAAGGCAAATTGTTTTTTAAAAGAGACATCTACCTATCTTAGAAGCGATTCCATGTTCCAGAGGTAATCTAAGTCGGGTCTGAAAGAATCCGCAGTGGATTCGTAGGTTCTAAAACAACTTAAGCCCAAGTGTCTTAGTTCAATTCTCCTACGTATTTTTCCCTTCCAGAAATCTCATCCACCCTCACCTTTCAATTGTTCTGGGTGCGTTCCTGTAACCACAGCTTGCAGACATTCTTCCAACCTATCCTGCGCCATTTCTTAAACACCTCCTTCAACTCGTTCAAGTCCTTCGCTTCCAGAAGATCTTTCTGGGCTGATTTTAAATCCTCGAGAGATGCAATCGCTGGCATGGCATTCTCCTGTAAGGACGTGACCGTGTCCGTGATTCGTGTCCGTAACTGCAAATAAAAGTAAAGCGCAAGGCGTTAGTCGTAACACCTAACTTTTCCTCTTCATTCTTGTGATATAAGGAACTTTAGCTTCCTCAACAAGGAATCCAATTGGGCGCTTCTTCGGTTCTGGGGGTGCCATTAATTGACGGATAGCAACCACCAGGGATCGGATCGATTCATCATGGTTTTGGAGTTTTCTCTCCAGCGCGGCAAGCTTGTGAGCTAACTCCTTATGTGTTGACAGCATTTCCCGAAGTTTGACAAAGGCTCGTACCACAAACACACTAACTTGTATAGCGCGTTGGGTATTTAGAACACTTGCAACCATGATCGCCCCGTGTTCGGTAAATGCATTAGGTAACACCGGCGAGAATTTGAGTTTCGCGAGGTGGTCGCAATTTGCGACCACCTCAGCCTTTTCCTTTGTCGTAAGCTGGAACATAAAATCTTCGGGGAATCGGCCGCGATTGCGTTTAACCTGCTCATTCAGCCGCTTCGTGGTTGTCCCATAAAGGCCTGCCAGATCGGCGTCCAACATGACCCTTTGTCCCCGGATTAATAAGATCCGCTGCTCGATCTGCCCAATTGGGATGATGGCTTTATGATCTGTCACTCTCTTAACCTCATTTCTGCTTACGTGATAAGGTCACAATTTGTGACCTTAAGCAAGAAGATAAGTTGTTTGAAATCACAAATTGTGATTTCAAGATAAAGATTTTCTCTTGATGCACTTTGTTACCTAAAAAACAAAAGCCCATTCTTTTTGAGAGCAGGCTTTGATTTAACCAAACATTTTATTCCCCTATCGCCTTTGGCAGGTTTGAGGACCGGCCTTCGGGCTTTGAGGTTAGAGGAACCGCTTCGCTCCAGGTAAAACCCCTAAGGACCGCTCTATTTTGATGAGCTTATCCGGAATTTAGATCATTTTTTAGAGAGGATGATTTACCTTATCAAAAATCCAACAAAAGATCAAATTATTTTCTTACCCTATGGCCTTTGTAAGAGTTTACTAAAGGGGGGGCAGAGGTTTCATCCACGCTAATGACAACACCCTCTTCTAATTCCCTGAATTATCGGGTCAGATATCAGTTCTTGATGCCTTCTGATTTTCTCCAATCTGCTTAAAATCTCAGCCCTCTTCTTCCATGCTCTCATGAATTCTTATTCGTTCAGGTTCTACAATCCAAAGATTCCCTTCTGGTTTCTCACTCTTAAGGCTTTCTACAAGGGTTTCAATCATTTTTCGAGTGGTGGCAAAAAGATCATCTGGCCCTCTTAGTACCACAATCCCGGGCGTGTCTTTTGGATCAAAATTCAAGACATTGGAAAAATGAATATCAAGAGTCACGAGAATGTAACCTTCATCCATGCAGAGATGATAGAGCTTTTTATCTTCTATTCCATGAAGTCTTTGTTGGTGAGCAGTTACGGTTTCATATCCTGCTTGTTTCAAAACCATAGACAGTCGAGCGTCTACGCATTCATCCAGCTTGAACTTCATTTAGTCCTCTCCAGTGGCACGTCCACATAGCGCTCTCTTGACATTTCAGCAGCGAAAGCCAGTGCAGCATGGATATCCTCTCTGGTGAGGGAGGGGTAAGCCTTCAGAATCTCATCTTCGCTTGAACCTGCAGCAAAATTATCAACAATAAGAGACACCCAAACTCGTGTCCCCTTAATACAGGGCCTACCATGGCCAATGTTGGGATTAATCGTTATTCGGTCTTTCCAATTTTTCATCGTTGAAAACCTCCTATTTAAAATTCAAAGGAGAAATGTTCATATTGGCGAGGAATTGAAGTTTAGCCACCCATGGCCCCCTTTAACGGAATCGGTCTCGCCTTTTCTGAGGAAAGCCAGGCTGCGTACTTTAAGGCCTGAACGATATCCTCCTCTTCAAGTTCTGGATAAGCCTTCAATATTTCTTGAATTGTCATTCCATTGGCGACGAGTTTAAGAATAACTGAAACAGTTATCCTCATTCCCCGAATCGTAGGTTGACCAAGGCAAATATCTGGATCAATGGTTATACGATTGAGCTCTTTCATGGGTTTTATCTCCTTATTTCTATATATTTATATACACCAAATCAGAGGAAAATGAAAATACAGCCTATCCATGGGTTGTTGAATTCTTAAACTCATTTTTGCTTTCAGAAATCTCATCCACCCTCACCCTTCAGTTACTCTGGAGTACGCTCCTCAAGCCAAAGCCCACATACTGCAAAGCGCAAAGTGCATCCTCCTACGTCACGGCTTCCGGGACTACGGAGGACAGGTAGCGCTTGACTACGTGAGGCGAAAAACAAAAAAGCCTATTCTTTTTGAGAATAGGCTTCGTCTTAAATAAATTGTTCTGAAAGGCCACCCCTCACCCCCGCCCTCTCCCGCAAGGGGAGAGGGGTGAAAAAGGAATTCAAGGATGTTCTAATCTATCAAAAATACGATAAAAGATCAAATTTCGATGATGTTGAATTGTTCTTGGTGAAATCCGGCCTTACCTTTGATCACGATCTTCTTACTCAGTTTTTTCTCCAATTCCTCCACTCCCGCCCTCTCCTCTTCATAGAGAAGATCGGCCACCTCTGCGTTGACCTCCACCATGATGTTGTGGCCTCCCAGTTCAGAAGAAGTCCTCTCAATCTCCCGGAAAATCTCATAGCAGACGGTAGTTTTCGATTTGACCAGACCAGCCCCCTCACAATAAGGGCAGGGTTCGCCCAGGATTCTGGAGATATTCTCCCGTGTTCGCTTTCGCGTCATCTCCACCAGGCCCAGTTCTGAGATTTGAAAGATATTCATCTTCTGTCGATCCTTTTTGATGGCTTCCTCCAGGGCCTGATAAACCTTTTCTCGGTCCCCCTCTCTTTCCATATCGATGAAATCGATAATGATAATCCCCCCGATATTCCGAAGCCTTAACTGGTAGGCGATCTCCTTCGCCGCCTCCAGGTTGGTTTTGAAAATCGTATCGGCCACATTCCTCTTTCCGACGTACCTGCCGGTGTTCACATCGATGGCCACGAGAGCCTCGCTCATATCGATCACAATATACCCCCCGGATTTGAGCCAGACCTTCCTGCCCAAGATTTTGTCGATTTCCATCTCAATTCCATAAGAATCGAAAATCGGCTCTTCCTTCTCATAAAGGGTGATCTCATATTTTTGTTTGGGCATATAGGTGTTGATGAAAGAGATAATATTTTCATATTCTTCCCTGGAGTCGATGACGATTCGGTTGACTTGAGGGGAGAGGATGTCACGAATGACCCGGAGAACCATGGTCAGGTCGCTGTGGATGAGAGAGGGGGCAGTTGAACTTTCTTTTTTCTTCTGTATGTTATTCCAGAGATGGAGGAGAAACTCCATATCATTTCGAATCTCATCGGGCTCTGACCCCTCACTTGCCGTCCGAACAATGAAGCCACTCGCAGGGGGTTTCATCGTCTGGACGATCTCCCTGAGTCTCCTGCGTTCCTTCTCATCCCTAATCCTCCTCGAGACACCTACGTGATCAACGGTAGGCATGAGGACGAGATACCTGCCGGGCAGCGTGATATGGGAGGTGATTCGAGTTCCTTTCGTGCCGAGGGGTTCTTTTGAGACCTGAACTAATATTTCCTGACCTTCGGAGAGCAGATCTTCGATCTGTGAAGATGGATTGAAATAGAAGGGTATCTCCTCCCCCTGGTAACCCATCTCCTCATAATCTTCCATCCCCCCGTAAACATCGGAGACATAAAGGAAAGCGGCCTTCTCCAAACCAATGTCAACAAAGGCGGCCTGCATCCCTGGCAACACCTTCACGACCTTCCCTTTATAGATATTCCCCATGATCCCCCGACCCTTGGTGCGCTCGATATAAAGTTCTGCAAGGACCCTCTCCTCTAAGAGGGCCACCCTTGTCTCCTGTTGCTTCACATTGATGATCAACTCATTCGCCATAGAATGCTCCCGAGAAGTAAAAATATGGAATATTGGAATAATGGAATGTTGGGTAAATACTATACAGTTGAGCTTTAGAAATTCTAAACCTGAACCTCAACCTTAAGCTTCTACTCTCTCATTATTCCAGTTTTCCAAAATTCCATCATTCCAATTTGGTGACTTTACATTGGGCAAGAGCCTCCCCTTCCAAACCCAATATGGCTCCGATGATCTCCGAAGGTTTTGCCGTCCTTCCCATTCCCTCTTGAAGGATTAGTTCCACCCCCCAATTCAAGGCTTCCCCTGATCTTTCCATTCTCTCCTTAACTTCCATCTTATTGATCAGAGAGCGAATCTCCACGGTCCTCTTTTTTCCCTTTCGTTCCTGATGAAGGTGGATCTCTCTTTTTTCCAAAGCTCGGTTGAGCCTTGTGATGACTTCTTCTTTTGATATAAGATGATCCAATGGAATCCAATAGACCGACCGATGGAGCAGAAAGGATGGAGGGGAGGAAAGGGGAACCTCCTCAGTCTCAATGATCTCAATCCCCCGGGGAAGCATTAGATTGAGTCTTTCCATCACCTCAAGGGGGGTAATTCTACCCTCCAATTCCATATCGACGATCTCCATCAAACTCTCTACTCCCACTGGCAGGGCTGTGGCAAAGATGATCCGGGGCATCGGGTGAAACCCTTCAGAGTGACAAAGAGGAAGTCCAGCCCTTTTTGAGGCACGATAGAAGAGATGGGCAAGTTCGAGATGACTGATGAACCGGACATCTCCCTTCTTTGTGAATCTCAAGCGGATTTTTTTCTTGATCCCTTTCTTTCGGATTTCTCTCCTTTCTGACCGTCCGATTTCACGAGAAAGTTGGCTTGATGCTGCGCCTTGTCGGCGAGAAGGAAAGCTGGCATTTTTGAGAGGATGACTTTGCCCGGAAGCCTCGGCCGGTGAGCGGAGAGCTTCATTTAAATGGCTTTCTCTCACCCTGACGGTTTTCCCATTGCATATCCCGCAGCGATGACAATCTCCTCCACTACACGGAGCACTGACTTCTTCTTTCAGGCCTTTCTGGAACTCCTCCCAAAGGAATGTAGAGTCGATTCCTGTCTCGACGAATGACCAGGGAAAGGTCTCTTTGAATCCTTTCTTTCTGGTATAGAGGTTCATCTCTACCCCTGCCTTCTCAAAGGCTTCTTTCCATCGGGCGAAAGAGAACTGGTCACTCCAGCCATCGAATCGGCATCCCAGCCGATGTGCCTTGACCAAAACCTGGGAAAGATCTCGATCCCCCGTTGAAAAAATTCCCTCCAAGAAACTCAGATGGGGATCCTGCCATTTAAAACGGATTCGGTTTCCCTTTATTTTATCCTTCAAGAAATGGAGTCTCTCTTTCATCTCCTCTAATGGGACTTGCGACTCCCATTGGAAGGGGGTGTGGGGTTTGGGGACGAAGGTGGAGATACTGACGTTGATGTTGGGATGGATCTTCTGCCTCTCTCCTAATGAAGAGATCTTTCTGGAGAGGTCGATGATCCCCTTTAAGTCCTCTTCCTTTTCAGTGGGAAGTCCCATCATGAAATAGAGCTTGACGTTCTTCCAGCCCTTTGAAAAGAGATCCGTGAGCCCTTGGAAGAGGACCCTTTCATCCATCTCTTTGTTGATGACCCTTCGCAAACGATCAGTTCCAGCTTCCGGTGCAATGGTGAATCCCGTTTTTCTGACCCGTTTCACCTCCTCTGCCAGATATCCCACCACGCTCTCGATCCTCAAGGAAGGAAAAGAGACCGCAACCCTTTTCGATTCGAATCGGTCCATCAGATTGGAGAGGAGAGGTCCGATGGAGGAGTAGTCCCCTGCACTCAGAGAGAGTAAGGAGACCTCTTCGTAACCCGTTCGTTCCAATGAGGCATTGAGGATTTCCTCAATCACCTCTGAACTTCTCTCTCGGTAAGGCCTGTGGATGAACCCGGCCTCACAGAAACGGCATCCCCTTTTACAGCCCCTGGCAATCTCAACATTTAAACGGTCGTGAACCACTCTCATGTAAGGGACGATCGGACAGGTGGGAAAGGGAGTTCTCTCGAGGTCAGAGACAATCCTTTTACGAACCTTTTCACCATCGGTGTGGAAACTGGGGATGTAGACCCCTTCCAGTTGAGAAAGAGATTTTAAAAGATCCTCCTTCCTTCCCTTCGCTTCTTTCCATTGAAGTGCGAGATCGCAAATCTCGATGATCACCTCTTCCCCATCCCCGATGACAATCGCATCGAAAAAATCGGCCACCGGTGCTGGATTGAAGGCTGAAGGACCTCCAGCGATGATGAGAGGGAATCGGTCATCTCTCTCTTTAGAAAAGAATGGAATATGGCAGAGGTCAAGCATATTGAGGACATTGGTGAAGCAGAGTTCATATTGGAGGGAGAAACCCAATATATCAAATTGAAGGAGGGGAGTGAAGGATTCAAGGGAAGAAAGGGGAATCTCTTTTTCCCTTAAGATCCTCTCCATGTCTACCCATGGAGCAAAGGCTCTTTCACAGGCAACCCCTTCCTTGCTGTTAAGAATGTGATAAAGGATTTGAATTCCAAGGTGGGACATTCCTACTTCATAGACATCTGGGAAGGCGAGACAGAATTTTAATTTCACCTGAGCGGGATCTTTTCTTATCGAATTGATCTCCTGGCCAAGATACCTAACAGGTTTTGAAACGAATGAAAGAAGCTCTTTCAATTGACCACCATCCCGCTCACTCTCCCCTTGTCCCGCAACTGAATCCCCTCTCCCCTGGGAGACCGTGTCGCAATCAGGGGTGTGGCTGTAAAAAACGCGATTGGACCACATTCAAGGCGGTTATGGAACAGACAGGCGGGTGAGAAAGCTTTAGAGCGCAATCTTTGAGCGGTCAGATTCAGAGGCTTAAATGCCATGAAAAGATTGCGATTCCAGATACAAGGATCATTACCCATAAGGTTAAACGAGCGCATTCTAAAGTTTTCGAAGCCCGATTGTCTGCTCCAGGCTCTCGATCCTTCCATCCAATTGCGACACAGTCTCTGGCGGGAGAGAGTGGGGTGAGGGGGAAACGTAAATTCTTCTCCCAATAACACTAAAAGAAAAGACTGCATCCCGCCTATTTCGTAACCTCTTTAGGCTGTTAAAAATACTATAATTTTAAAGGATTGTCAATTTTCCACCAGGTGACAAATTAACCTTAACGTTGATAAACTTTTGACGATACGGACATGGGCAAGCCGGTCGGAGAGGCTTCGAGGCGAACCTTTGGCCGAATCGGCACTCTCGTCCCCTTCCCCTGCTAGAATTCACTTGGAGTGATGTCCTCCGATACCCTTAAATTCTCAAAACAACCGCCTTCCGAAGCCTTGAAGGGCGGTTTGCCCGTGTCCGTTTTGCAACTGTCAGGTTAATTTGACATACGCAGAGAAATTATGATATGAATTAATAAAAATTGATCCGTGTTCAGGTGGCTGAAAACCTAAAGGGGAATCCCGTGAGAGTCGGGGACGGCCACGCCGCTGTAATCGGGGACGAAACTTGCCAGATCCACTATCCTGAGCCCTGAGCATGTTGAAGGGTCAAAGGATGGGAAGGGGCAAGGAGGCCTGAAGTACAGGAAGACTTCAGGCCACAGTAGGATGATCCGTAAGCCAGAAAACCCGCCTGAATGCGCTTCACAATAGGTCTTCGGTGGAGGGCTGTGAAGGGTGGCGTAGAAAAAAACCCAGTCTTTCTTCTGAAGGCTGGGTTTTTTATTTTTCAGGCGATGAAAAAACTAATTTCAAATGTCATGGAAAACTGGAATCTGAGGGTCTCTGCGTCGATCTCATTAGGACTCCATCTTCTTCTCATTTTCACTGCTTCCATCTTATTCTCAGATACTAAGGTCCGTCAAACTGCCATCCGTCATGTCAAAGTAACCTTTCATACATTGGAGGAGGAAAAGAAATCCACTCCCAAATTTGTTTCTCCTCTTTCTGTGAAGAACCCGATACAGAGACCGGAAAAAAGGCAGTCCATCCAGGAGCAAAAAGAGAGGGAGCCTGTTCCTCAAAAAGAGAAAGAGTTTGAGCCGCCTATTCCTCTTCCTGTCCAGACGGTAGCGAGAGATATTCCTGTCGAAGAGCCAAAAGTGATTTTTCCTCCTCGAGAGGAAGAAAAAATAGCAAACCCCGTTAGAAATTCCAGCGGGGCATTAAACCCCGCCGGAATTATTCTAAAATCTAACCCCGCTGCAGAGCAGCGGGGCATTATTTCTAACGGGGTAAAAGAGCCCGCTAACGTAGCTGCGGATGTAGCATTGGAAAAAACATTCAACCTTAAGAAAGAAGAGGGTCTACCTATCTCATCCCTTCCCGGAGTGTTGCAAGGCAACAACATTTCTGATACCGCCTCAGGAGAAGGGGCGGGGATTAGACAAGGAGGTTCTCCCGAGGGAGGCTCTGGAAATGGATCAGGGGCGGGAAGAGGAGGGTTCCACTGGAGAGTCTTCTGGGAAGGAACAGGGTTGGGACAAGGAGGTTCCAGCGGAGGAGGCTCAGGAAGTGGATTAGGGCCAGGAACGGGTTCGGGGCAGGGAGATTCCCGTGGAGGAGGTTCTCGTAAGGGGGCAGGAGTTTTTGGCAAACTTTTCCCCTCTACTGGAGGGGTTGCTGGGGGTTATCCGAGATATGGTGAAAATCCCAAGCCTCCTTATCCTGAAGAAGCTCGGAGAAAGGGAATGGAGGGCGAAGTCGTTTTGAGAGTGGAAGTCCTCGCCAATGGATGGGTAGGACAGATCGAGGTGAAACGCTCCTCTGGTCATGAAATACTCGATCGATCAGCCCTCTCCACAGTAAAACAATGGAAATTCATTCCCGCCAATAAAGAGAGTGGATCAATCCCCTGTTGGGTCAACATTCCGATCAAATTTCAACTTCAATGAAAATGAAGCCCTCGAGATTTTTTTTGATCCTGTCACTATTCATCTCCCTGTGGCCGTCGTTGTCGCATAGTGCAACTTTAAAATTTGTGGATGAAGTGGGAAGGAAAGTGCCTGTCCCTTTTCCTCCGAAAAAGATTATCTCCTTAGCCCCCAACATCACCGAAGTTCTCTTCAGGCTGGGCCTCGACAGGGAGATCGTGGGCGTCTCCATCCATTGCAACTTTCCTGAAAAGGCCAGGAGGAAGATCCAGGTTGGAAGTTACATTAACCTCGATTTCGAGAAGATCATCTTTCTCAAACCTGACCTTATCATTGCCACCGGGGCTGGAAATACACGGGATATGGTGGAACGTTTGGAGAAATTGGGGTTTCCGACCTATGTGATCTTCCCAAAGAATTTCGATGGTATCCTCCAGAGCATTGATCATCTCGGTAGGGTGGTCAATCGAGAAAAAGAGGCTGAGGCGATCATTCAGGAGATGAAGAGACGGAGGCAGAGAGTGATCGAACAGACCCAGGGCCTTCCTCGCCCCAAGGTATTTCTCCAGATCGGAGAGGTCCCCATCGTCACCGTGGGGAAAGGAAGCTTCGGAGACAACCTCATCGATCTGGCCGGCGGCGAAAATATAGCGCGAAATGAGAAAAAGATGTACCCTCGATTAGGAAAGGAGGAGATTTTGAAAAGATCTCCAGAGGTGATCCTCATCAGCTCGATGAATCCCAAGGGAGATTATCAAAGGTTGCTTCAGGAATGGTCTCGTTGGAAGATGATCCCTGCGGTGAGAAATGGTCGCATCCACATGATCGACTCAGACCTGATCGATCGGCCGTCGCCGAGAATTATCGATGGATTGGAGGAGATTGCGAAGGTCCTTCATCCGGAACAGTTTAAGAAATAATGTAAAATTAATAATGCAAAATTCACATTCGAAAATGATTGGTGGAAAATGAAATTTTGAAATGCTAATTGTTAACTTTTCAATTTGCAATGAGATTTTATGAAGATTGTCACGCTCAAAAGAGTCATCATCGTCTCAATCCTCCTCTGCTTACTTTTAATCCTTGTCATCCTTTCCTCCGTCACAGTGGGAAGTGTGAAGGTTAGGCCCTCTCGTTCGATCACCATCCTCCTCCAATCCATTCTGGGTTTGAAGGGAGGAGGGACAGAAACAGAGCAGGCGATCATTCTCTCCCTCCGATTTCCCAGGGCCTTATTGGCAGGCCTGGTGGGAGCAGGGCTTTCCGTCTCAGGAGTCATCTTTCAGGCTCTCCTGAAGAATCCTCTGGCCGATCCCTATATCCTTGGAGTCTCCAGCGGGGCAGCGGTGGGGGCGATCGTCGCCATACTGATGGGGTTAAGCACCCTTTCATTTGGTCTTCCTCTGGCCTCCTTCATAGGGGCCCTCCTGACCATCCTCGCTGTTTTCTATTTTGGAAGGCAGGAGGGAAAGATCCACCCCAATACCCTCTTGTTGGCAGGTGTCATCATCGGGTCCTTTCTCTCTGCCCTCATCATGTTTTTCATCTCAGTCTCTCAGAAGGAGGAACTTCATACCATCATCTTCTGGTTGATGGGAGACTTCAGTTTTTCCAACTATCAGACTATCCGTATCATCTTCCCTTATATCTTATTGAGCTTCCTCTTTCTTTACTCCCGCGCTCGCCAGCTCAATCTGATTCTTTCCGGAGAAGAGGATGCGCTGCAATTAGGAGTGAATGTGGAGAATTTGAGACTGATCTCCTATCTCTCCGCCTCTCTGCTCACGGCTGCCTCGGTGTCGGTCTGCGGCCTGATCGGTTTCGTAGGGTTGATCGTCCCCCATTCGGTTCGGCTTATCTTTGGGCCCGATCATCGTCTCCTCATTCCCTCTTCAGCATTAGTCGGCGCCTCTTTTCTCATCGCCTCTGATACGCTCGCCAGAACGCTTCTTGCACCGATTGAGTTACCGGTCGGTGTGATCACCGCCACCTTTGGAGGCCCCTTCTTCATCTATCTCTTAAAAACGAGAAAGGTGGTGAAAACATTATGATCGAAGTCCAATCAATCTCCTTCCGTTATCACAAAGAATGGGTGCTTCAGGATATTTCTTTCCAAGCCGGGAAAGGGGAATTCATTGGACTGATCGGTCCCAATGGCTCCGGAAAGACGACCCTCCTGAAGATTCTTTATCGCCTTCTTTCTCCCCAGCAGGGAGAGATTCTTTTCGAACAAGTACCTTTAAAGAGAATGAACCGGACGGATATTGCCAAGAAGGTTGCTGTGGTCGCTCAGGAGACCCATCTTCTCTTTCCTTTCAGCGTGATGGAAATCGTTCTGACGGGCAGGTCTCCCTATCTTGGGCATCTGATGTTTGAAAGGGAGAAGGATCTGGAGATTGCAAAAAAGGCAATGGAGTGGACAGAAATTCTCCCGTTTGCTGAAAGGCCTATCGATGAACTCTCGGGTGGAGAAAGGAAGAGGGTCTTCATCGCCAGGGCCTTGGCTCAGGAGCCGGAGGTCATTCTTCTCGATGAACCCACCGCCAACTTAGACATCCATCACCAGATCGACTTTCTGAATCTCATCCTCACTCTAAATCGAGAGAAGGGTCTGACCATCATCATGGCCTCTCATGATATGAACATCGCCTCCGAATTCTGTGATCGACTCCTCCTTCTGCAGAAAGGGAAGATTTACAAAATTGGGATTCCTGAAGAGGTCATTACTCAGAAGAATATCGAACAAGTGTATGGCTGCGAGGTATGGGTGGATCAACATCCTGTCTCAGGAATGCCCCGGATTAGTCTATTAAAGAAGGGGGCTCCATAAGGTGAAACTCTGGGAAGAGATTGAATGGGCGCAAAAAAAGATTCGAAAAGCAACTTATTTGCGGTACGATTCGTTACGAAAAAGTACTATTTACAAATTCTCCACTTCATTGTAGGATGTTTTAGGCATAGGGGATAAAAAATCTCCCTGGGTTAAAAGAAAGGAACTGGACATGAATGAAGGGGAGCACACACTGGCGGTCTTCATCGATTTTGAGAACCTCGCCCTCGGATTCAAGGGCAAGAAGGATAAACGTTTCCAAATTCAGAAGGTCTTAGAACGCTTAGTGGAGAAAGGAAAGATCATTGTGAAGAAGGCCTATGCGGATTGGGCCGATTATGCAGAATATAAAAAGCCCCTCCACGAGGCGGCCATCGAACTGATCGAAATCCCAAAACGTTCGATGAGTGGAAAGAACTCCGCGGACATACGGCTCTGTGTGGACTCCATCGATCTCTGTTACTCCAAAGAGCACATCGATACTTTTGTCATCGTTTCCGGCGACAGCGACTTCTCCCCTCTCGTCTCCAAACTGAAGGAGAATGGAAAACGGGTGATCGGCCTCGGAATGAAAGAGTCCAGTTCCAACCTCCTGATCGACAACTGCGATGAGTTCATCTACTATGAAGACTTGGAACGGCTAACTGGGACTCCTCCCAGGATCGAGCAGGATCTGCCCGAAAAGAAGAGAGAGGCCTTCCAGCTCTTAGTGGACTCCGTGGTCGCCCTGGTCCGTGAGAATAAGGAGGTCCTTTGGTCCTCCTTGGTCAAAGAGACGATGAAGCGGAAAAAACCCTCGTTCAATGAGTCCTACCATGGCTATCGAACCTTCAGTGACCTCCTCGAAGATGCAGAGAAGGAAGGGATCATCCGACTCCGAACCGATTCCCGAAGCGGCACCTATGTCATCACCGGTTTTGGTAAAGAACAGAGAAAGAGTGAGACAGAGGAAGTGAAAGAATTGAAGGGACGGGAAATTCGAAAGGAACAGAAAACTCAAAAACCACGGACAACCCAGAAACCACACTGGCGTCCACGGCAAAGGAGGCCAAAAACCAAGGCATCGGCAACCATTTCTGCTCCGACGATTGCCGAATCCACAGGTTCCGAACCTGCTCTCTCGGAATCTCCTGCTTCAACGGAACCTTCGTCATCAGAACCCAATGCCTTAGAAACATAACCGTGATATGACAGGACAACGCGAGTTCACCTCTCCTGCTTCCTTCTAACCCCTTCCCCCCTTGTGGGGGAAGGTTGGGATGGGGGGAATGGATAAGATTAATGCCAGAGAACTAAGGAAAAATCTCACAGAAGCTGAACGAACTTTATGGAGGCATCTTCGTCTTCGTCAGTTTGGGGGTTATAAGTTTCCCAGGCAGCAACCCATTGGCAACTATATTGTCGATTTTGTTTGTTTGGAGAAGTGCTTGATTATTGAACTGGATGGAGGACAACATTCCGAACAAATTGCCTACGATTCGGAACGCACTGCATGGCTAGAAGAACAGGGTTTTTCTATATTGAGATTCTGGAATAATCAAGTCTTAAAGGAGATCGAAGCAGTCAAACAGGTTATCATGGAAGCATTGGGTTGTAAATCTCACACCCCCCACCTCGATCCTCCCCCACAAGGGGGGAGGAGATGAATTGGAAGGCCTCCCCCGCAAGCAGGAGGAGATAATTTGGGAGACCTGTGGCATAAGGGGGGAATAAGGTGGGGGTAATGCATAGCCGATGGGTGAGAAAAAAATTTCTCTTTTTCATTTTCGTTTTCATCTCCCTTGACCTCACCCCCAAAATTTCACTTGCTTTCCGAGATCTCGGCATTCCTGTGAAAGAAGTTGTTTGTTGGGGAGCTTTTGTCGGGCCAGGAAAGACGGGAGAGAGGGATACGATTTATCTCTCCTGTGGACAGTATCAAGCACCTCTTTTTCTCCTCGCAGTCAATCCCGATACGGGTGTCATCCTGCAATTCAAAGGGCCTCTCTCGTCTGAAATGGGTTCTTGGGGATTTACGATCGATCATGAGAATCGAATCTACCTTGGAAGTTATTATCACGGTCACCTTCTTCGCTTCGATCCAAAAACGGAGAAGTGGGATGATCTCGGACAACCCGGCGGTGAAAAGGAATCTTTCATCTGTAGCCTAACGACAGCGCCTGATGGAAAGATCTGGGGTGGGACCTTTCCATCTGCAAATCTTTTTTCTTACGATCCAAAGACCGGAGAAAGCGAGAATTTTGGTCGGATGGATCAGAAACAGTTTTACTGTTACCCAACAGCAGGGGAGGATGGTTTCATCTACTGTGCGATCCAGTTTGAGAAGATAGACATCGTCGTTTTCGATCCAAAGACGAAGTCCAAAATTTCCCTCATCCCCCCAGAGTCCCGAAAACCCGGACGCGTGAATTTGGTCAAGGGGAATGACGGGAAGATTTATACCAGAATTTCCACCTCTGATAGATGGTTTCGTATTGAAGAGGGTAAAAAGCTAACTGAAGTTTCTGAGTCGATGATGCCCTTTCCCCCAAAGGGTCTTCCAGATGGCCGACAGTTTCACCTTGTTGACAATATAATCCTTAGCGTTGAGAATCCACTGACGAAGGAGAAAAAAGAGATTCCTCTCCGTTATGATGCCTCGGGTGCCTATATCTTTGTTGTTGGTGGTGGGCCGGATGGAAGAATTTATGGAAGCAGTATGCTCCCACTGCGGCTTTTCGTCTATGATCCTGAGAATAAGACGCTCACCAATCTTGGAAAGGCCTCCCATGCGACCGGAGAAATTTATTCGATGGGGAGCCTTGATGGTAAACTCTACCTTTGTTCTTATCCTGAGGCCAGGCTTTCAGTCTATGATCCGAAAAGGCCGCTGCAATTTGGCGATAAGGAAGACTCCAATCCGAGAGATCTCGGTCCCATGGGTGAAGGGCAGTATCGCCCAAGGACAATGATCGCCGGACCCCATGGGAAGGTCTATATCGGGAGTTATCCTGACTATGGACTTTTGGGCGGGGGGATCAGTGTCTATGATCCAAGGAAGAATGAGAAGAGGGTCTATCGACACATTGTCCAGAATCAGAGCATTGCCTCACTCGCCTATATTGAAAAATTGGACCTGATTGCAGCAGGAAGTTCTGTTCGTGGTGGGACCGGAACGCACGCCATCGAAAAGGAGGCAAGGCTTATTCTCTGGGATCCAAAAGAAGAGAAGAAGATTTTTGAGGTTACCCCTGTCCCGGAAGCAAAAACAATCCTCTCCCTTGCAGCAGCTACCGATGGACTCCTTTACGGGATCACAGACAATGAGAAGGTTTTTATCTTCGATTCAGATAAGAGGGAAATCAAAAAGGTTTTTGACCTCGGTTTTAAAGAACCGAGGGAGGTTTCCCTTCAGCTCGGGCCTGGCGAGAGGCTTTATGGTCTTGTAAAGGGAGCGATCTTCGTTATCGATCTGAGAAACGATCAAGTATCTCTCTTGGCTAAACCTCCTGTCCCGATTGATTCGGGGATGGCGATGATGGGCCGAAAAATCTATTTTGGTTCCGGTGCGAATCTCTATGAGTTTGAAATTCCTTTGGAGCTTTCCCCTAAAGTAACCGAGTAATATCCTCAGCAACCTCCGGATAATCAGTGAGCATCTTCGTATCGTGGCCGGGGAAGAGAAGATCAAGAGAGGAAACCTTCGCCTTCAATTTATCATAGGTTTTCATCCAGGAAACCATATCGGCAATGAAGCAACTCGGGATTTCTTCTTCATAATTTCTGAAAATGTGGGCGCAGTCTGATCCCACAATAGCTGTGCCCTTGGCGGTATTCACGGCGACCACTTGAAGCCCAGGGGTGTGACCGGGTGCAAAAAGGAGCTCAACACCAGGAAGCATCCCTTGATCTCCATTGATGAAGACCAGCCTCTCTGTTCCCTCAAGTTTTGCAAGATAAGCATTTCCCACAGGGTCAGAGAGCATGAGAAAGGGAGGCTTCTGGGCTACCGGATCTTTAATCCAGAAGTTGAATTCCTTTTCTTGAACATAAAATGTTGCATTAGGAAAGAGCTCTGCTCCATTGGCGTGGTCAAAATGAATATGGGTAATCACCATTTTCTTAACCTGTGATGCTTCAACCCCAATCCTTATTAACACTTGAACTGGATTGACATAACCCTGGAGCTGCATTTGCTGGGCAAGAGTTGGAGCGACACCGCAATCTACGATCAGGGTCTCGTTATTCCCTTTGATGACCCAGAGGTAGTAATTGATATCGGTCTCTTTATCCCAATCCACATTCCAGAGGACCTTGGCAACAGGACGAGTAAAGGGGCCTGCATATTTGACCGCGTAGATTTCGTAGATGGGTAAAGGGGGTGACATCTCAAGCCTCCTGCTTAGAATTTGGAAATTTCAAATGCCAAATGTCAAATGAATGACAAATGTTTCAATGTCAAAAAAATTTTACAATTTAACTTTATTATTTGAAATTGCATATAAAATACCCCCTCCCCTGGTGGGAGGGGATGATGGGGAGGGGGAAATCTTTACAATGCACCCCCACCTTCATCCTCCCCCGTCAAGGGGGAGGAGAGCAACTGATTCTTTCATGGTTCGTGGGTGATAAATCAATCATGTAAAATTTATTTGAACTTTATTCACGTTTGGTTCATCACTTCGTGTGAGCTTTGACATTTAATATTTTAATCAAACTATTTCGTTCTTCCGATTTAGAATTTTAATAATCACCGTTGCTGAAGTAAAGTTTTGAACTCCTTTAATTGTTCCTCTTGTCCCCGGAGAATCCTGTGGGCCTCTTCGATTGAGATGGGTTCAAAGTGAACTCTGTCTCCTGGTTTCAGTTGGGCGACCCTGGTTAAATCCGTAGAGATAACTGTAGCAATTTTGGTATAACCTCCGGTGACCAGTTCGTTAAGGATGATGATGGGTTTTCCATCGCCAGGCACTTGAATCGCCCCTGAGATGAGACCTTCCGAAATGATCGACTCCTCCACATCAAATCGTCTCTCGATTTTGGGGCCTTCCAGTCGAACACCCATTCTATCGCATTGGGGAGTGACCTGATAGGATGAGGCACAAAATGTTTGGAATCCCTTTTCCGTAAAATGGTGATCCTGAGGTCCAGGGATCACTCTCACGAGTACCTTCTTTTCAAAAAGAGGGATCCAATCATTTGGAAATCGGAGACCTATTTTATTTAAGGAGGATGGACGGTCGAGTGTATAAAGAATGTCTCCCCGTCTCAATGCCCTTCCCTCCACACCACCAAACTTCCCTGAGAGATAAGTCGAACTGCTCCCCATGATTTTTGGGACAACGAATCCACCGCTCAAGGCCAGATAGGCACGGCAACCCTTTCGAACGCTTTTAAAGGCGATGACATCGCCTTCCACCAGAAGATGGGTTCTCCACATATCGAAGGGTTCCCCATTCAATGTAGGGAAGAGGTCTCCACCCGTGATGGCGATGAGGACATCTCCACGGGCTCTCAATTTGAGCCCCATGACCATCGTCTCCAGGCATGCCTCTTCTTCGTCTCCTACCAGTAAGTTCGCGACCCTGAAGGAAAAAGTATCTAACGCACCAGAGGAAGGAACTCCGTACTGACTGAAACCATAACGACCAAGATCCTGAACGGTGGTCAGAATTCCGGGCTCGAGTATTTCAAAGGCTTCTAATTTTTCCATCTTTCCGATTCAAACAAGATAGATTCCCTCCCCCTTGATGCCTGCCTGCGCGAAGCCGCTTCGGCGAAGGCAGGGGGGAGGGTGAGGGTGGCCGCCGGCTCAGAGAGCCTCTGGCTCGGGGAGGGGAGGTTGTATGCTTCCGGTTAAATTTGGCATTCATTTGGCATTTGAACTTTGGCATTTGACATTTATCTCCACTGATTAAATTCTTTTTCGCTGATCGGATAGAACTGTACAAGATCGCCCATCTGAAGCAGTGCCGGTGGTTCCCTTTTAGGGTCAAATATTTTTATAGGGGTTCGACCGATGATCTGCCAGCCTCCTGGACTCTCCATGGGATAGATTCCTGTCTGCTTCTGTGCTATAGCCACAGAGCCAGCAGGAACCGATAACCTCGGTGTTTTGAGCCGGGGAGTGATCAATGCATCAGGAAGCTCTCCCATATATGGGTAACCAGGCATGAAGCCAATCATATAGATGAAATAGGGTTTACTGCAGTGGAGTTGGATCACCTCATTATGAGAGATGCGGTGATACTGAGCCACAAAGTCCAAATCCGGCCCGTAAGGGTCTCCATAGACTACAGGGATTCGGGTTAATTTTGGCTCTGGAAATGGAGTTTGTCGAAGTCCGTCCTCCAACTTTTCCAATCTTTTTTTTAAATCGTCGATGGATAGAATCAACGGATCATAAACGATGAGCAAGGACCGATAAGTGGGAACTATTTCAATGATACCCTTGATTGCCTCGGCTTGGATGGCCAGGGCCATCCTCCTCACCTTCTCATTGGTTTCAGAACTGATCTCCTCTCCAAATTCGAGGAGCAGTCCACGATCACCCATCAACAGAAAATGTGTTTCAGGATAGAGGCCCATCGAGCTGTCAATGTCAAAGTTCAAATGTCAAAGTTCAAATGAAATCTAAAACTCAATTGAGATACCGAAACAAGTTCGGCATGACCAGAGTGTCATTCTGAACTCGTTCCAGAATCCAATTATGAAATTCGAAACTCATTTGACGTTTAAAATTGATTAATCAGATGAAGGTTTTCATTGCGCTGACTTCGACACCAGCAGCCTTCAAACCCTCACGAATTTTTTTGACCATCTGGACTGCAGCGGGATTGTCTCCATGGACGCAGAGTGTATCTGCCTTCAGATCGATCTCTGTCCTATCGATGGCGATCACCTTACCTTCCAGGGCCATTTTTAATGCCCTTTGCGCGACGACCTCATGATCATGAATCACCGCTCCCTTCTCTCTTCGAGAGACTAAAGAGCCATCCTTATTATAGGCTCGGTCAGGAAAGGCTTCAAAAGCGATTCGGATACCATAACGTTTTCCGATCTCCAGGAGGGGATCCCTTTTAGAAGGGGCAAGAACGACAAGAATGATTTCTTGATCTATCCTGGCCACCCCCTCTGCCATCGCCTCCCATATCTTGGGATTCGCTACCGCCATATTATAAAGCGCTCCGTGAGCCTTCACATGTTGAAGTCTCAACCCATGAAAACGCGCAAAGCCCTGCAGTGCTCCGGTTTGATAGACGATATAGTCCTGGATTTCCTCCAGTGTAGCATCGATGTTTCTTCGACCAAAACCGATGAGATCCGGAAATCCTGGATGAGCCCCCACCTCTACCCCATACTGCTTGGCTAAGGAGATTGTCTTTCGCATCACCCCCGGGTCTCCTCCGTGGAATCCACAAGCAATGTTGGCAGAGGTGATATGGGGGATCACCTCTTCATCGAGCCCCAATTTGTAAGCGCCAAAACTTTCCCCAACATCGGAATTCATATCGATTTGGATCTCCTTGTTCATACCCCCTCCTCCAATACCATTTGGATAGCCCCTTTGGGACAGATAGATGCACAGATTCCACATCCCTTGCAATAATCTAAATCGATCACAACCTCACCGGTCTCCTCACTGCGTGTGATGCACAGGTCTGGACATAAGAGGGTACAGATCTCACACGATTCACACTCTCTTAAACCCAAGCAGCGCTGGGCCTCTTTAAGGGCCTCTTCCTTTAGTAGACCGAGTTCAACTGGAGAGAATCCCTCTCTTCTTTTCTTGAGCGGAAGTGTTCTCCGTTTAGGACTTCGCGTCACTTCTTTTTTGCATTCCTTGGTCATTCTTACCCTTTGAATAATGTCAAATTCCAAAGTTCGGACGAAGTGATGAACCAAAGGGGAATAAATGTCAAATTAAATCCAAAAGCCCAAATGAGATGCCGAAATCGAAGATCCTGAATCAAGTTCAGGACCTGGTTCGGCATGACAAGAATGTCATTCTGAACTCGTTTCAGAATCCAATTTTGAACTTTGACATTCATTTGACATTTGGATTTTGACATTTGGAATTAGAAAGTTTCATCCACTGAGGTACTGATAAATTGACTTCGCTCCCTTCTTACCTGCAGCGATTGCATCGATTGCCCAGCCTGGCCCTGTCACCACATCTCCACCCGCAAACACACCTTTCATACTGGTTTCACCCGTTTCTGGATTAACTCGGACCGTACCGTCTTGATTGATCTCTAATCCTTTTAAAGCCCTTCGATCGACTCTTTGGCCGATCGCTGCAATGATGGTATCTGCATGGACCCTGAAATTGGAACTTTCGATTGGAACCGGAGTTCTCCTTCCGGTCCCATCGGGTTCACCAAGCCTCATCCTGATGCACTCCATTCCAGTCGCTTTCTCCCCCTTCCCAAAAATCTTAACAGGGGAGGAGAGAAAATGGATCTTTATCCTTTCTCGGATTGCCTCTTCCACCTCTTCTGGTATTGCAGGCATCTCCTTCCTCGATCTTCGGTAATAGATCTCAACCCCCTCTGCACCCAGACGGATCGCTGAACGGGAAACATCGATCGCTACATTCCCTCCGCCAATGACAGCTACCCTTCTGCCGATCTCTATTCTCTTTCCTAAATTGACATCCCTCAAGAACTCCACACCGGGAAGAACTCCCTGAAGCACTTCACCCGGGATATTTAATTTTAAACTACGATGAGCTCCAATCGAAAGAAAGGCTGCCTGGAAGCCAAGTTTTTGAAGGGATTTCCCGTTCCCTTCAAAATGAAAACGGTGATCTGTCTTCATCTCGACGCCCAGATCTCTGATCCCATCGATCTCCATTTTAAGGATATCCCTGGGCAATCGAAATTCCGGAATCCCGACGGCCAGCATTCCTCCGAGTACAGGCAGGGCTTCGAAGATCGTCACTCCGTAACCGAGGAGGCTTAAGTCGTTGGCAGCGGTCAGGCCAGCCGGACCAGAGCCAATCACCAAAATCTTCTCACGCCTCTTTTTTGATGATTTCCTCCTTAACTTCTTCCCCTCTCTTTCGTATTCTGCAACGAACCGTTTGAGTAACCGGATCGGGACTGGCTGATCCACATGGTTCCTCAAACAGGCCTCCTCACAGAGGTGGTGACAGATGAATCCACAGACCGCAGGCAGGGGATTGACCTCCCGGATCAACTCCAGTGCCTCTTTTAACTTTCCTTTAGCAATGAGACCCACATAGCCCCTTGTATCCTGATGAATGGGACAGGCGTCCTGGCAGGGAGGTAGAAGGACCTTGTCTTTGGAAGAGGCCTCCTTCATTTTGTGGCTGTAGAGGGATCCACGAAGGCTGTTTTCTTCCTCTCGATATTCTGGAATCAATTCCGCCGGACATCCCCGAATGCAGACATTGCAGGTTTGACATTTCTCAGAGTGGATAACCGGTTTGGAAGTTCTCCCCTCAACCATGGATTCGCCTCCCCAGATCGATTCCAATCCGAAGGGCTTTCAGATTGAGGTTTCGGAAGCGTTCACTCACATGGGTATGTATCGCCTTTCGGATGGCCCTGGGAGATACGATCTTTGTGGTCTCGATGAGTCCACCTAAGAGGACAATGTTGGCTACCTGTTTGTTCTTCAATTTCTTGATCGCATATTCGGTGGCAGGAATTCCTATCTGGCGCACGTTCAAATTCTCCTTGACGGTCACCAAACTTTGATCATAGAGAATGAACCCGGTGGATTCCTTCACGTCTCCACAATAGAGGCTATAGGCGCCCTGGGACATGGCGACCAGGATGTCGGCTGTGACCAGGTGAGGAAAATCAATAAGCCCGTCGGCGAATACGATCTCCGCTTTGCATCCCGAGCCCCTCGCCTGCGCGCCGTAGGAGTTCGACCCAGAGACATGTTTGCCCTCAATCACACCGGCCTCGCCAAGGAGAACACCGGCAAGGACAACACCTTGGCCTCCAAATCCGCTCAGACGCACCTGCTTTATTTCTGCCATTTGAGAAATTCTCCGGTAATGATCTTCTCAGCCAACTCCTCTTCGGTCAATCCCTTGGCATCCTCTTCCAGGATACACCGCTGGATGAGTTCCTGAATCATCTCTTCTGGCCGATCAAGTCGATTCCGTCTTCCGAATTGTGTTGGGCAAGGGGAGAGGACCTCGATGAAAGAGAATCCAACATGAAGGAGTGCCTTTTTGATGGAGCCGATGAGCGAGATGGGTTGGGTCACAGCAAATCGGGCTACGTAGGTAGCCCCTGCTGCCTCCACTAACTTACAGAGATCGAAGGGGCGGTAAGGATTCCCCTCCTCTGTGGTTGAGGTTTTAGAACCTTTCGGCGTGGTCGATGCAACCTGTCCCCCAGTCATGCCATAAATCATATTGTTCGCACAAATGACTTTTAGGTCGATATCCCTCCTCGCAGCATGGATGAGGTGGTTTCCGCCGATCGAAGAGAGGTCTCCATCTCCGCTCACCACCATCACACAAAGATCGGGATTGAAGAGTTTGGCCCCTGTGGCAAAGGCCAATGCCCTTCCATGAAGGGTATGGAGGGTATCTCCATTAAAGTGGGGGCTCGGAATCCATGCAGCACAACCAATGCCTGAGACAAAAAGCATCTTCTTCATATCCAATTTTAATTCATCGATCGCCCTCAAGATGAGACCCATCAATATGCCGTGGCCACAGCCCGGGCAGAAGGGTGTGGATTTCACACCAGGCCGAAGGTATTTCTCCATTGCCCTAACCATCATTGAACCTCGTCCTATACTGAGCTATGCGGTTATCAGTATCTTGTCATAAACCGGAGTGGGGTGATAGGGGGATGAGGAGATGGGGTGAGATTTAAGTTTTCCTTCAGCTCCCTACCTCCCCATTTCCCCAACTCCCTATGCATTCTTCAAAACTTCAATGATCTTTTCGGGCCGGATGATTTCACCGCTCGTCTGCCCGAAAGAAATCACATCACATGAACAGTATTTTTTTACCTCACCCGCCACCTGTCCCTGATTCATCTCCGGAATAAAAACCTTTTTCGCCTTTGCCGTTGCCTCTCGAACAGCCTCTTCCGGAAAAGGCCATAGGGTTTTCAGCCTTAAGAGACCCAACTTAAATCCTTCCTTCCGCATTCGTTTCACCACATAGAGGCTTGTCCGGGCTGTGAATCCGTAAGTGATAATCACGATCTCCGAGTCATCAATCAAATGAGACTCTGTTTCAACGATCTTCTGCCTGTTCTTAATGATCTTCCGGTTGATCCGTTCCACCAGCTCGGCATGGACCTCTGGTTCATCGGTCTTCCGAAATCCATAAGCATCATGGGTTGAACCGGTGATGGCGAGTCTTTCTCCCTCCCCAAAAGCGGGCATGGGTGGAACGCCATCTTCTTCCTCCGTTCCAAAGGGAGCCTTTCCCTTGCCTTTCTTTCGATCCCAGACCTCTATCCTTGCGGGAATCGATATATTCTCTCTCAAATGCCCCACCGTTTCCTCAGACAGGACCATGGCAGGAACGCGATAGCGTTCACTCAAATTGAAGGCACGGAGCGTGAGGTCGTACATTTCCTGAACGGACCAGGGAGAGAGGGCGATCACCTGATAGTCACCATGGGACCCCCACTTGGCCTGCATAATGTCCCCGCTTCCCACCTTGGTCGCCTGTCCGGTACAAGGACCAGCTCTCTGGACATCGATGATGACACAAGGTGTCTCCGTAAAGGCGGCATAGCCGATCGATTCCTGCATCAGACTGAATCCAGGCCCTGAGGTGGCTGTCATCGCCTTGGCACCTGCCCAAGAAGCTCCAATCACTGCAGAGATGGAGGCGATCTCATCTTCCATCTGAATAAATACCCCTCCTACCTCCCTCAATCGCAGAGGCATCCGTTCCATGATCTCACTTGAAGGGGTGATGGGATAGCCCGCATAAAATCGACATCCTGCGGCAATGGCCCCCTCTGCGGCCGCTTCATTTCCTGAAAGATAATAAACTCCTGTAGGAAAGGTGCTTTTGACCCATCTGGATGACATTGATCGTCCCCTTAAGCTTTAAGCTCAAATCCCCGCCTTGTCGGCGGCCAGCTTCATATCAAGAAAACCCTTGACAAATATTAATTTAAAAGAGATAAATAAATCAATAAGTAAAAAGTAAGAGAGGTGAGAGAATTATGTCGTGCGGAATGAAACATCCCAAAACCAAGAAGACAACAAAAAAGAAAGCCACATCAAAAAAGAAGTAATTTGGGCGAAGGATTTTTAAATTCAAAGCCATTACTGAGAGCTCTGAAAAAGGTAATATATGCTCCCTTGATTACACAGATTTTCCTGATTTTTCAATGGATTTCGTATCTGTGTAATCGGTCTCTAATTGATGGTATCAGAGATTTCTGGACTTTTCCAGAAATATACTTATTTTTTTCTTGACAATGACAGGGATTTTTGTTATCCGTCTTCTCTATACACTAAATTGTCTACATATTTTTTTGAAATGTGAGTATTTATATTCATTAACGAAAGGAGGTGAGGGGTAATGAGGAAATGGGTGAGTATCTTCTTGGCATTGGCGATGTTAGCAGTTTTCTCTTTTGGATGTGCAGGGATACAGAAAGACGCAAAGATTAAATGTCCAAAATGCGGCGCCGTTTTCACAGTGGATGAGGGAGTAACCGAGCTTCAGAAGAAGGGTTACTAACCTGCTCCCTTAAAGAAACGGAACTGGCTTCTTGGAGGAAAGAGAGAGTGAATTTTAAAAGGGAAGAGAGAAACTCTTCCCTTTTTATTTTCATCCGCCTACGCAGGAGACCATGGCCTTGGCCGTGGAGGAATGCGTAACTCTGGGTGGAATCGTCTCGGCAATGCATCCACATGCTTCGGCGGATTTCGCCCACTGGCGGATGACCCACCGAAGCCTTGGCGTAGGTGGGTATGGTTATTGGGGACCACGGGCTTGCCCGTGGGGCTCCATTTCCTTACTTATCTAAGACTAATGTTCATTCAACGGGTTTGTCATAGAAGCCCTATTTTGAGGGAGTTCATATATTTTTCTAAGGAAGTTATACAAGAAACTAACAGAATATTGACGGGGTTCAAAAAATAATTTAGATTTTTCTTGAAGCCTTTATTTTGAGTTGGTTGTGAAAAAAAGGATCCTTTTCATATTATTGATCATGGTGGGGGTCAATGCTTTTCTTATTCCACCCCTTCAGGGAGAGACCCCTGCTTCTTCTGTCCAGCCCGATTGCCAATCCTGTCCCTCCTTTGGTGTCCAGAGATTCCAGGAAAGAAAGGAGGCTCCGCACTTTTCCTTGAAGTGTTTGGATGGGAATACCATTGCTCTCAAGGACTTCAAAGGAAAACCGGTCTTATTGAAGTTTTGGGCCACTTGGTGTCCCACTTGTAAAGAGGAGCTTCCTGTATTGGAAAAATTCTCAACAGGAAAGAGAGACCAATTGACTATCTTACTGCTTGCCATTGATGGGGAGAAGGAGAAAAGGGTGCAACGGTTCATCAAAGAAAGCAAGATCACTCTTCCTGTCCTCTTAGATCCGAAGGAGAAGATCGCCCGAACCTATGGGGTCAAATTCATTCCCGCAGCATTCCTTGTCGATCGAGAAGGTATGATCATAGGTGCGATCGTTGGAGAGAGGGACTGGTCTTCGCCAGCCGCTTGGTCTGCCATAAAGGAACTTCTCGGTCTTCGTTAAAAATACCATCATTTCAAAGATTCCCGGCCTAACGTCCTCCTCCCGCGGCGGGCACGAACCACGAAAATTGATAATTTCGTGAAGCCCTCTTTAGTAAAGGGAGGCCGGGGGGGGGTTGTCTAACGACGGAAGGAGTAAGGTATTTCAGCGGAAGGGTTTTCGATGTTGACGATGGCCGAAAAGATATTTCCCCCTAAATATCTTGGGATCAGTTGAGAGAGTTCTCCAATAATCTCTTGAGCCCTTTCTCTTCCCACCTCACCCAGAACATCGATGGGAATGAAGATGTTTCTCGTCTTCTCGGTCGCTTTATCTTTCTCGCATTGACGCCATACCCAATTTCTGGTCAGGACCTCTTGATCATCCCGATAGACCAATTCTCCTTTCGGCACGATGATCGTCTCGGCCCCACCCATCGGAGTAAAGGGTTCCCAACCCTCTGCAAACATAAGGTAAATATTTCCCTGAAGGGTATCCAGGTCATGGCCTCCCATGGGAACCAAACATCTCAAAGAGATACTGTTGTAGAGATCGACGAGAGGGTTGATCTTCGGAAAAGGGTCTCCTTTCAGAATCCTCTTTGCCATGGATTCAACAGAACTTGGAAATTTACTTCCCGAAATGCCCAATTTGGAGAAGGCCGTTCTCCAGGGTTTGATCCTTGGATGTTCCTGTACCTTTTCTGCAATAAATTTTTTTCTCATCTCCTCAATCGCCTGAGTGAGAAGATCGTCAATTTCCTTGACGGGACGGGTATTGTCTACATCCATTGCCACGACCATCCCGATGGTGAAATCAGACAGGAGACTGAATAACTCCTTCTGAATAGAAAAAAACATCCTTTCCTCCTTTTACCCCTTGAAGCTCGAAAGGAGCCTAATGGGATTTCTATCCCCCCTAACACTCTCCCAATCAAATGTCAACCAATATTTCTTATATTTTTTTTTGCCTTTGCCTTTTTTTGCCTTTTGCCTTTGAAAGGAAGTATCCTGATGGGAAAGGTCGGGGAGGGGGTTGGAAAAAATTGTTTCATGAGAAGCTTCGAGGCATTCTTAATTCAAAATGAAATTTCCAACGGTCAGTTTCCCATTGGTAATATTCAGGGAACGAATGGTTGTGTTGGAATGAATCGGAATCGTTGTGAATGTAGAATCCCATCCACCCTGCAAGATGAAGGTTTTAGAATTGTTTAGAACAACATCCTCAATATACGTGTCCCCGGTGGCGTTTATAATCGTGCAGGTATTGGCCCCGTTGACCGCACTCTGTATCGAGGGATAGCAGGGATAGGAGGGACTCTTCCCGGCACACATCAAATCATACAATTTAACATAAACATTTCCTGTTGATGTTACTACCATGAGAGTGACATCGTCAATAAAGAAGCTTGTATTATTCGGTGCATTCGTTGTGGCAGCGAATCTCAGGCGCACGGTCTGGCCTATGAATTCCGTCACATCGAATTGCTGACTCTGGACCCAGCCTAAGGTGCTGTCAAGGTTACTCAATGTCTTGAGGGTCTTGAGCAGCGCATTATCACTGTTTCTTCTTATTTCAACACTCAGGATGTCATTTTGACCGGATATCCATCCGTCTTCAATGTAATACCAAAACTGGACATAGGCCTGACATGCCCATGAAGGGATAGTGACCTGCTGGGAAAGAACGTCATTTGCATCCGGATAGCCGCCAAACCATGCAGCCCAACTGCCACTGTGAACTGGGATACTAATTTGGCTAGTGGACGTAATAATAACTTGATAACCGCTTTCCTGTACCCAGACGGTGTTGCCACTCTCAAAACCAGGATTCTGGAGAAGGTTCGTCGCTCCTGTCCCTGCTTGGGTTATGGTGTGGGTTCCTGTAAACGCCATGCCAGATATCGTAATGGTCCCGGATCTTTCTCCTCCTGTGTTTGAAGAGACCGTATAGCTCACTGTTCCACTGCCCGATCCACTGGTGCCGGCGGTGATGTCCACCCAGTCAAGGCTCTCCGTTGCAGTCCAAGTGCATCCGGGCTGTGTTGTGATATTGAAACTTCCAGTGCCACCCGAAGGGCTAAAGAGCGAACTGTTTGCGGGATCAATATAATAGGTGCAGGCTGAAGTGGAAATACTCCATCCAAGATCCTTGAGGATACCAGTTGTAACCGGACCTGGATCGTGAATAGAATCACCATTTGAAATGGCCCACACCATTAGCCTATTTGCTGTAGGGTGAAAAGTTGTGTAGTCCAGGTGTGAGTAACTGGATCCATCGGCCCATGGTGAGGGAGCGTACATTTTAACCCTCTGACTACCATTGGCAGCCATAGCATTGCTCCCATGGAAATAGATGTTGTTAGACGTCAAGGCAGTGCCAAGCGCTGTGGAGGGATTGGTATAGAAACTGATAAGCTGATTGCCTGAGCCATCTCTCATAAAAGTATCGTAAATGTTTGGATAACCAGTGCCATAGCCCCAGCTGCCCACTCCTCCCGAATAATCCATAGTACCGCTAAAGCCGAATCCGTGAGTCATTTCATGGAGAGCGACCGACATTAAGTCAAAGCTGCTTCCCGGATTCCCATCCGTTCCGTAGTACCAGGAAAAGAGGAGACTGTGAGTAATGTGCATGTCAAAACTACTTGGGGCCCGATCATAACCCGACAAGGCATTCGCCAAGGCTCCCACGTACCAGGTATTCGCGAGCGGGGCGCCGGTGAAATCTCTATGTAAAGGCCCGCCGCCGGATTGTCCTAATATGCCGCTGTCTAAAGTCGCCCAACAGGCCTTAATCGTTATCGGCACAGAGGACTGAATAAGGTTGGCCCAAATGTTGGCGGCGGCTTCAAAAGCGGTTTTCGCCCCATCAGGAAAGGTGTAGCAATTATTCCCAAAGGCGTCTTGGACGCCGTTTGGCACATAGGTAATTGAAAAGGTAGCGGTAGCGGATTCAGGTGGCAGGGTAAGCAGATCAAACGGCGCCTGGATGCGCAAGGGCTTTTGAGAAGGATTGGGGTCGACCACATAGACTACCGGAGGAACGGCGTTGTATAACGTCTTTCCATCGCTCGAAAGCTGCGGCTCCAGAGGCGCGGGAACAAAATACTCAGACCTGGATAGCGGGGTCAGATCATCATCGGTTGGCGTGGCCGAGGCATATTGTGCGAACACTAAACCAACCGCCAAGATTACATAACTAAGTTTAAGTAACTTGCTAATCATTTTAGTGCTCTCCTGTATTGTAGTGAACGACATAAATAAGTTGACGTTCACCATGTATCATTGCGAACGAAGTGAAGCAATCTCAAGGGATTACCGCGCCTGCGTGCCGTAACGCCTCCATGGATGGTTACCATAAAAAATGACACTTCGGCGTGCAGGCACGTCGCTTCGCTCCTCGCAATGACTACTTTTCAGGGTCGTTCACTATAGTTGGGGTTGCTATGCTATCCTCCTCTCCCGTGTCGGCCAATGTATTTGATGATCCTATCGCCTCTGCAATTTTTCGAAGACTCTTTTCTTTCAGTAATTCACAGCCGGTCTAAAGTAAAAGAAAACCCCATTGATATGAATCATTAACCTTCTATCTCTCAAGCGAATGTATTCTGCAAACCCTGGCAGGTCGCAATTGGTCTTTATCACCTCCACTACCTCGTCCTCAATGCTTAGGGCGTGTGGTGTAGTGTGATAGACATGGTCCAAGTATTCTTTGGCGTTTACCTTCTCTTTTTTAAAAATGACATCGCGGCACGTCTGACCATCAAAGGTAATCTTATTCGCATCTATATCGAGGGGCTTGAAAAGCAGCTTGCGCGCCTCCTCTTCACCCCAGGCCGCGTTTTCGCCCACTTTATATCCAGTAATCGTCCACAAGACCCGAATAGAAATCTCCCCGCTCACAGTGGATGGAGAGGACAGTCCTTCAGTTTTTAACACCGGAGACTGTCCTTCCGGGTTAGATGCAAACATAGATGCCCCAAAACCCCAAACCAAGACCGTCACGAGAAACAGAAAACTTGATGGCATTTCAGCATCTCCGGCGATATTCAAATTTAAACTCAAACAAATATTTAGCCTCCTATCCGGTTCTTCAACGATTTGCACCCTAAAGATATTTTCCAAGAAATCAACGTTTCGCCTATTAGTTCTTATTAAAATCTCCCAAAATTAAGAAGGCATTTTATATGCCAAAAAAAATAGAAAGTATATCCAGGCGATTTCAAACAGTTTTTTCACTTACAAGAAGCTTTACGCGCTTAAAAAATTATAGAAAAAAATTAATACTTTTGCAACTTTTTGTCAATAACCTTACAAAAAAGGTAATTGCTTGATCTTTGTGCCAGGGGGATACTTAAATATGGATATGGCAGAGAAAATGGATTGCAGCAGGAAAGGTGAGGATATTTACTAGCCATGGGCATGGTACATGGAAAAAATGGGGTACGCTATCAAATCGTTCCGCAAAAAACAACCGATAGGAGCAACCCCGTACAGCCTGCAACGATTGCAAACATACACCAACCTTTTAGAGAGATCAAGCATATGGGGTACTGAGTGGCTAGGGTTGTAAGATGTTCTGTGTAAAAAGAGAAAGAGGGGTGTTATCCTCTTGGGAGATTTTTGGACAAAATCAAATCCCAATCGAAAGGGGACACCAATGCTTATTGACTTTCCCATTCTAATAAAATAGTCTCTTATCGAAATTGACGATTTTGATCCGTATCTCTTTAGAGAAGGAAGGATTCTTGTTGGATTTGGAGAGGCGATGACGGTTTCTCCGGTCAGGAGTGAAGCCATGGGCTACAACAAAATTCGGACGCTCTTCAAAAGTGAAAGCTTCCGTTCTTTCGTTTCAAGAAGTTGGTCGATCAGCTGGCCGATCACGGTGATCATGTTTTTTGAGTTCTTGATTGGCCTGACCGATGTGTATATTGCCGGGAGGGTGAGTAAAGAAGTTCAGGCCACCTATGGTTTTGTCATACAACTTTATTTTATTTTGATTGTCATCGCCAATGCGCTCACCGTGGGTACGGTCTCTGTTGTTTCAAGACTCTTTACATCGGATAAAAGGGAAGAATTAACCGAAGCAATTTTTTCCTCCATCGTGACCACCTCGGTCGCCGGAATGATCCTGGCAGTGGCTGGCATTCTCTTTACCCGGGAACTGATTCATTTTTTAAACATTCCCGAAACACTTAAAGAGTTAAGTATTCCCTTCATTAATACTTATGCTATTGGCCTTCTGTTCCACTATGTCCTTATCAATAGCAACGGCATCTTAAGGTCTTGTGATAGGGTTAAGAAGTCATTGAAAACGATGGCCCTTGTCAGTATGATGAATATCCTTCTCAATTTCTTTCTGGTCTTTCATACCCCCCTTGGCTTTAGAGGGATTGCTCTGGCAACCGCATCGAGTGTCTTTATCGGAAGCTGGGTGAACATCTTCTATGTGAAAAAGCTGGTGGGCCCTGGGAAGAGGTTTTCTCTCAAAACGGTTAAGAAAATGGCGCGTATTGGTTGGCCCATCGGGTTGCTCCAGGTCTTATGGCAGTTCGCCTCAATGGTTCTCTTTTTAATTTTGAGTACCCTGCCGGAGCAGAAGATTGAGATTCTCGCCGCCCTGACGACAGGATTGAGAATCGAGTCAGCCATTTATCTCCCCGCTTTTGCATTCAACTTGGCGAACGCAGTCATCGTCGGAAATTTACTGGGCGAAAAGAAGGAAGAGGAGGCTTTGAGAAGCGGCGTGGTTACCGCCGTTATTGGCGTCGTCATCGTTACGGTCATGGCCATCGCGGTTGTGCTCAATGCGCGTTGGATCGCCTCCCTCTTATCTCCTAATGAGACGGTCATCCGTGAAAGCACGAAATACCTATATATCAGTATGCTCAGTGAGCCTTTCATGGCCTGGGGCATTATCCTTGGTGGAGGGCTCAACGGGGCTGGGGACACCCGAAGCGTTCTGATCAGGGTGGCCCTCAGCATCTGGCTGGTGAGAATCCCTTTAAGCTATATCTTTGTCACCCTTTTTGGATTCGGAGCAGTTTCGGTCTGGTGGTCCATGAACCTATCCCAATTCGTGCAGGCCTTCTTGATGTCCAAGAGATACTTCAGTAAACGATGGCTTTGAGAGGTTTACTTCTGCTGTGAACGAAATAGAACAAGCCCATTCTCCCTCTAAAATTTTGGAGAATACCCAGGTATTCTTGGATGAAATGGTGATCAAAAATTATTGATTTGCGATCGAATTCTAATTATGGATATAGGATCGGCGAATCCCCATATTTCAGTTAGAAATAAACAATTCTATACCTTTGGTAAAAAGGTGCACCGAAAGATTTACTTGACCTTTGAATCTGCCAATACGGATTTGAAGCTCATGTGGAACTGAAGCTGCAGAATGGATACAGTAAATGCTGAAATGACTTATATTTTAATCGCGATTTCTTCTCCCTCATAGACAGCTTCCAGAGCTTCCCTTGGCTTGGAGGCGTCACCGATCACATAGAGTGTCGGTACCTTTCCCTCAAGGCCTTTGGCAATACTGTCATCTGATTTCGAACCCACGGCGAGAACGATGGTATCGAATCCCTCGATTTTTCTTGTTCCTGAGGAGTTCTCCACCAGAGCGTAATGTTTTCCCAGCTCCTTCACCTTGGTGGACGTAAGGATGGTGACTCCCTTTTCGGCGAGCCTCTGCAAAAGGTAGTATTTCAAATGGGTCACCAGATCCGATGCTATCTCCTCCAGCATCTCGATCAGTGTGACCTCTTTCCCCATCTCCGACAAATAATCAGCCGTCTCCGCTCCAATACCACCCCCCCCAACTACTAGGACCCGGTTTCCCACATTTCCTTCCCCAGTTAAGACAGCATCGACGGAAAGTGCACCGCTCTCCTTAATCCCCTTCCAATCAGGAACAAGCGGACGTGCTCCGGACGCCACGATTACCGCATCCGGCTTACCAGTTCCCACCATCTCGACGGTGAACTCTCTTCCCAACTCCAGGGTTACCTCCAGCCTACTGACTCTTCTTTCGAGATAATCCAGAAAATCATTCAGGACGGCTTTCTTTGGAGGAATGGCAGCGAGTCTCATCCTTCCACCCAGTTTATTTCCCCTTTCAAAGACCGTCACCTCGTGTCCTCTCAGGGCTGCTATTTCGGCTGCCTTCAGACCAGCAGGGCCTCCGCCGACAACCCATACCTTCTTTGGTCGATCACTCTTCGAGAATTTGAATCGATCTTCATTGCCTGTCTCCGGATTGACAGCACATCGAATCGCTTCTTTTCTCTGGGTCTGAATGCATCGATTACACGAAATACAAGGAATGATCTCTTCAAATCGCCCCTCTTTTGCTTTTATCGGCAGGTGGGGGTCAGCAATCAAAGCCCTGCCCATAGAGACTAAGTCAGCCTTTCCATCCCGAACAATCTGATCAGCCATGACCGGATTTCTGATTCTCCCGACCGTAATAACGGGGATATTTACCACCGACTTAATTGCCTCGGCAAGATGGACGAAGACACCTTCCTCTACATAGTAAGGTGGCTGGTTAAGAAAACCCGAGACGACGTTACACGCCGACACATGAAGTGCATCAGCTCCCTCCTTTTTCAAGATTTGAGCAATTTGTTTCGTTTCCTCTATTTTAAGCCCCCCGTCCACATACTCGTCCCCACTCAACCTGCAAATGATGGGGAAATCAGGACCTACTTGGTTACGCACCGCATTCAGAACGTCCCTGGCAAATCGAGTCCGCCCCTCGATATCACCTCCATATCGGTCGCTTCTTCGGTTGGAAAAGGAGGACAGAAAAGAGCAGATGAGATATCCATGGGCCATATGAAGCTCAACGCCGTCGGCACCCGCGTTCTTAACCCTTTGAGCTGCCCTTGAAAATGCCTCGGTAATCTCCTCTATTTCACCTACCGAAAGTTCCCTCGGGATTTCTTTTCTTGTAGGACAGGAAATAGGGGAAGGGCCAACAATGGGCGAACCCGTAACCGCGGATGAGGTTTGCCTCCCTGCATGATTAATCTGGACGACGATTTTTCCCCCTACACGGTGGACGGCTTCGATCATCCTCTCGATTCTCGAGCCGTGTTCGTCGGAACTGATAAGGAGCATCTTCGGACTTGCCTTGCCCTGTTGGAGAATGCCCGTGTGTTCAACAGTAATATATCCCACGCCTCCCCTTGCGCGCTCCACATAGTAGGCGATCTGCCGATCTGTCACAAAGCCTTCTGGTGAGGCGTAATGTGTTGCCATAGGGGGCATCACAATCCGGTTTTTTATCTCCATCGTTCCAATAGAAAAAGAGCTAAAGAGTTTTCTCAATTTCATTCTGCCCCTCCTATCACTACAACAATTCAGGCTAAAAAACTTGTTGACAAGAAAAGTAGTATTTGTTACTTTGAAGTCAATTGATTTTGTAATTTAAAAATCAATCAGTAATTTAAATAATATTTGCCATCTTTCCAAAAGTCAATACCTAAATAAGAGATGCCTAAAAGAGAAAATACTTCCAGTGGCCGGGCTGACCCAACCTCATCAAGCCATATAAACAAGGCCTATATGAGTATCCGACAAATGTTGTTTCACAAAGAGATCGGATCAGGCCAGAAAATCGCTTGTCGCGATCTGGCGAACAGGCTGAAA
>Ga0315279_10001772_pt1 | contig 34919 bp, 26 predicted proteins | sample YL17G06_20_MG_FD_203694 | JGI IMG/M metagenome (GOLD analysis project Ga0315279, IMG submission 203694) | Sediment microbial communities from Yellowstone Lake, YNP, Wyoming, USA - YL17G06_20 | ecosystem: Environmental > Aquatic > Freshwater > Lake > Sediment | place: USA: Wyoming | collected...
TGTGTCTAACAAGCGAATCGCTTCTAACTTGAACTCTTTTGTATATCTTCCCGGCCCCTTCATCTGACACCTCCTTAGGGTATTGTACCCTATTTTTGGTGTCCGTCAAAGCCGGGTTAGCGCAGTTTTTCTTGCATAGCGAACAGATGGTATTAATTTTTATTTTTTTACCCAATATGCTTTCCCGTGCCGAAATAAATAACTTATTATTCCAGATATTTATGATAGAATCTTTACTTGCATCTCCGAAATTAAAATTTTCTCCGAAAATTGCGCAACAAGCAAATACTTTTCCATCCCAATTAATGCTTATCTCCTGCCAAGGTTTTCTGCAGGTTTTGATAATCTTTTTAGGACGGTATTTCTCTTTATCGTATGCGCTATAATCAGGATTATCCGGTATCCAGTCTATATCTTGTTTTATTGATTCTTCATGCGGCTTGAGAATTTCATCCTTCATCGAGGTGCGCATAAGCCCTATTCGGAAAACAACACCTATTTTTTCCGCCATTTCTTTCGCTATTTTAACTTCGTGTTCATTATGTTTAAATACTAAAAAATTCCAGACAAGTAAAGTATTTTTATTTAATTCTTTATTTTTTTTAACAAGAAATTTCATATTTTCTACTACTAGCTGGAAATCTCCTCCTCTACGGTATTTCTCATATGTAACTTGTGATACGCCATCGCAAGATATAATAATTTCGTCTATCCCAGAAAGTATTAAATCTTCTAGCAATTTATTATTTCTAATATTAAGGTTCGTACTTGTGCAAATTCGTATATCTTTGTTCAGCTGTTTTGTATAAGTTATGATTGAAATAAACTCTTTATTTAAAAGCGGCTCTCCCCAGTTGTAGAGGTTTATAGTAGTCAGCGAATCCTTAAGCTGATCGATGATTTCTTTAAAAAGCTCAAATTTAATAAAACCTTTGGTTACGCCGGATTCATTTTTTCCGGTTGGACACAAAGGGCAATGAAGATTGCAGATGTTGCCTGGCTCTATACCTAAAATGAATGGTAAGTATGGAAGCCTGGTAATCTTTAGTGTCTTAAAAAATTTAGCTTTCCTTTTTTTAGTTATAAGTGGCATAATTTAAGGAATCTGGGTACATTCTCCGAGGTACCACCCTATCGCATTCTAAATGTATTATCTACAATGAGTTCGTGGGGCCTTTCTTCTAGTGTGTATTTAAGGTATAAGCGCCTACGTTCTTCTTCTGTATTGGCTAGAGCTAAGTATAGTGGATTTGTTGCATTTATTATATTATTGGATATTCCTGCATAGTAAAGAAGGCTGCTCCAAGGATAATCTTTTATATCAGCGGTTATTTTGGCTCTTAAGGGATTTCTTTCGATATAGCGGACACATTCAAGAAGGTAACCATCGCTTTCAATGTGAATGCTTTTGTAGCGATTTTGAAATGCAAATCCAGTGGAATGGTACTTTCTTCTAAAATAGCTGGCATATACTTGTAATAAACCTTGCATAAGCTTGGGAAGGTCTTTGGATTGTTTTACCTGAATTAACATATGTAAGTGGTTTGACGTCAGGCAATAATTAAAAAATCTAAAAAAATCTAAGACCTTAGTCTGCAATAATCAGTAATATGTTATGTAAAGCGTCTTAGTCTTCTACACCCTTGCTATTCTATACTGACCCCTATTAACAAAGGGGGTGTTTTAAGTTAGAATATGGCTCATGGGGCTAATCCCCGGAAAGGAGCCGATTATAATGGAAAAACGACACTGAAAGTAATAGGGACAGCACTATTTTTTAGCCTTTATTTTATCCTGGACACATTACTCCTTCTTTACTCTTTGGGCCGGATTTGAAGAGGATTAAGTATTGTGTCCCGGGAATTCTTGCCGGGAATTCCCCCGGAATTCCGCTTTAGTCTTTATTTGCTACAGGAAAAATGGTCGCTGTCCCCTATTCCTATTCCGCCACGGAATTCCCATGTTTTGGTTCCTTGTTAAGTTGAATACTTTTTTTCCGACAAAACAAGATTTATTTAGCCTTAAAAGGTAACTTCACTTTAGGTAAAACTAAAAAAATAATTGAATAAATAAGCAGTAAAAGCGAACCATAAGTTTTTATCCAATAAAAGGAAGGGATATATAATGTTTTATAAGATCCTTTGATAAGCTGTTGGATCGAAGCGACTGTAAATGGAAGATTGACAAAAATAATACAAACTGAATATATAAGCCAGATTTTTCGTGCCTTTTCTTTAAGTCTGAATATTCCGATGCCACAAATTATATAAAGAATAGAATTAAATAGACCGAAGAGCAGTCTTACATCAAAATATCTTGAGCTAATGAATACGTTTTCCAACTGATTAATAAACGGTATGATATAAATGAAAGTACCAAATGTTATTATTGTTACGCCTAATATGCGTATAGCATTTTTCATATCACCTACCTAGTTATTTGTTTATTGTATTATCAACGGCAATTGCGCCATCGTAGCAAGTATAACTGCCGACGCCATATAATATATAATTACCTTCTCTACCAGCAAAAGTAGGGATAATCTTTAGTGCTTGGTCAACAACCTGAGGACTAGCGGATTTAAACAACAGGAGGGTATATTGTGTATTACCAAAAGTTGTTCTATCAATTGCCGAAAAAGTGCCTTTAACAGAATTACTTGTTAGCACCTTCCCCCAATTTAGCGGATTATTTTTACCAACCCAATCAAATTTTACTCCAGCAAACTCGCCAGTTGTCTTTGAAGCCATCACATCAACGTGTTGATATGCAGGCAAACCTTTAATAATATCTGTTGTGCCGAATCCATAAAAATCATAATTTTTCATTAAGGCAAGCTTTACATCCATCGCTTCTTGAAATCTTCCTTGCAGCGATAGAGAATTATATTTTTCCATCTGAGCCTTTACGGAATCAGCTCTTACGTCTGTAAAATGGATACTTTTTTGCCATCCTTCAGCGTAAGCCCCTTCAATCAAACCAGCTGTAACAAAGGTGATTCCACCTACTATAGCTGCATTCTTTAAGGCGGTGCCGAAATTATGCCCGCCAGCCACGCCCCCTGCTAACGTTCCAGTAAAAGCAGGGATACCTAATTCCATTCCTCCTAAAACAAAACCTTCCCAAAAAGTTGTCCCTGCGCCTGAAGCAGCCATTGCATCGCTAAGACTAGCAATCAACGGCCCCATTGCCCACGCTGTAAATAAACCAACGACTAAACCAGCAATAAATGCCCCTGGATTACCAGCTATCGCCTTTCCTAGATTCTTGAAGAACTTACTGAACCAGGAATGACCGGTCGGATCTACGTAGTTTATCGGGTTATTACCGCAGTAGGAATACCTGTTTAGCGTTTGCGGGTTGTATGGTTCTTGGACTATCGTATCCGCAGTGATGAAACGCCCGATGGTAGGGTCGTAGTAGCGGGCGCCGTAGAAGTAGAGCCCCGTATTATCCAACTCCTTACCGGTAAACTTGTGCTTGACGAGGTCAGCGCCTTCGTTGCGGGCTAAGGTTCCATAGGGAGTGTATTCGCAGTATTGGACCTGTGCGCCGTTCTGGTCGGTGATGATGTTGGAGGAACCGAGGTGGTCGCCGTGATAGTAGTTGACAGTTGACAGTCCACTGTCCACAGTGCAAATTCTATTAGAGCCGGCAAAGATATGCTTTACTGTACGCTCTACGCTATCCGCTGAACGCTGTTTTTCAAAGAGCGAACCGATATATATCGTCGTGCGTTGTGCGTCTTGCGTCGCGCGTAAAATCTTTACTCTTCCGCCGTCGCCGTCGTAAACGAACGAGGTTATTATACCCAATTCATTTACCTCGAGCAAGCGGTTTTCCGCATCATAGGCCATTGTCTTGTTTTTACCCGCAACCATATTACCGTTGGCATCGTATTGATAGGTATAGCCGCCGGCAGAGGTTACGGCGTGTGGTCCAGCGCTCTGGCCGTAAGCCATTACACCCACATCTGACTTGTATACCATATTGCCGATAGAATCATATTGGTAATCAAAAGTAGCTTGGCCTCCGCCAGGCGCAGGAACATTCGCGGCGCGGGTTAAGCGGTCTAAATCATCGTAGGTATATGAGCGGATATTACTTCTAAGGTTATCGGTCAAGGTAACAACATTGCCGTTTTTGTCAAATTGGTAGTTTAAGTCCTGGACTGTGGTCTGTGGACTGTGGTCTGTGGACTGAGTAAGGATTCGACTTAGTCTTAAGTCTTGGCCATAGGTGTAATCGGTTTGCACGTTATTGCCGTAGCGTATAGTTCTGATTTGGCCTTGGGCATTATATGTAATATCATTGACATAGCGGATAGCGGATAGCGTAGAGCGTATAGATTCTAATAAGCCGGAATTTGTGTCGTAGGTATAGGTGACAGCTTCTCCGTCAGGATATTTTAAAGTAATCAACCGGTCTAAAACATCGTACTGCCTCTCTACGCTATACGCTATACCCTCTACGCTCTTTACGGATTTGATCTCCCTGCCTAATTCATCATAGAAGAACTCAGTGAAGCCGCTTTGGTCAATGACCTTGGAAAGGCGGCCGATGCAGTTGGATTTAGCGGCATCGTCGTAAAAATACTCAACAGCAGGATTAGCGGATAGCGGATAGCGTTTAGCGGTTAGCCTATTTAAGACATCGTAGTCGAACTCCAAAACCTGGCCTTTGGCGTCGGTCTGCTTGATGAGGTTGCCTAGTAAATCATATTCATAAGCCCAAGTTCCCATGTCCGGGTCTATCATCTTGAGCTTGCGGCCTATGGAATCATAAAAGATTTGCACAATATTGCCTTGGGCATCAGCGGTCTTAATGAGATTACTCTGGACATCGTATTCATAATAAGTGTGGTAGACGCCGCCCTGGGTAAATTCGGTTACCTCTATGACGTTTCCATAGACGTCTTTTAAGGTGCCTTTTTTATGGCCTTGCGGATCTATGGTTTCAATATAAAGCGGATTAATATAATTTAGCGTGCTTTGGCTGTCTTTCGAGGTTCCGGGAAAATCAGAGATGGTCTTTTTGACCCGGCCGCGGATATCGTAATCGTATCTTATGTAAGAAATTTGGGCAGGGTCTTCGTCAATATAATGCGGCAAGGACTCCCTATCCACCAATCCCCGGTTGTTGTAAAATACCTCAGCAGTTACCTGACGAGGCGAGCTTCCGTCTTCGCCGGATGAAACAGTCCTGTATTTCCTGCCGATGCCGTCTATATACTCGGTTTTGGAAAAACCTAAGGCATTAGTGGTTATCTTGGTATTGAAATCAGGGTAAGAATACTCGCTTACTATCTGGTTAAGCGCGTTCTTAACCTGGGTAACCCGGCCCAAAGAATCATAGGCCGTGGTTGAAGTCTTTCCGTTGGCGTCGGTTACGGACTTAACCGCGCCGAATTTCGCCTCATAGACATAACTAATAGTATGGCCCAGGAAATTGGTAATTGTCTCAGGGAAAGCGTAAAAAACAGTCTCATAAGCAGTGGTAACAGCCGCGCCCTTAGCGTTTATGGTAGAGATAAGATTGCCGAAAGAATCATAAGAATAGCGGATAGCGGATAGCGTAGAGCGGATAGTGAGAGGATCGAAGATAAAAACATTTTCCGTTGCGAGATTTCCCCTAGAATCGTATTCAAAGCTCTTTTGGGAGACGGTGTTGCCGTCTTTATCCTTAAGGAGAGCCTCCAAGGGACGGTTGAAACCGGCTTCGTATGCCTGGGCATAGCTGGTTTGGGTAGATTTTTCGTCGCCGGTTTTTGAAACATCACCCTCGCTTATCTCTTCGATAACATTACCGATATTATCATAGGTGTATTTGCTGCGGGTGGTAATGCAACTCTCATTCTCCTCCCAGATAGCCGTAGTTTGCTCCTTAAGGGAAGGAAATCCTAAAACGCTTTCTTCCGGCCCGGCCTTCCTCACTTCGTAGGTGTTTAGGGTTTCGCTAATCTTTTTCGCGTTGCCGTCGTAAGAGATGATTTTTTCTATTTGTCCTTTTAGCGCGCCGTCCTGGCCGGGCTTCCCCTGATAGAAGTATGTCTCAGCGTAATTTCCGGTTATGGGGTCGCTAACTTTTATTTTAGCAAACCCGCGGAATTCCCGCTCGGTGAAGTCAAAATAGCCACCCGAGAAGATAAAGTTTTGGGTATAGATAGCAGCCCTATCAGCAGGAAAGGTATTCATTAAACTAATGGATGATGCCACATAGACCGGGAAAGGCAGCTCTGCATTATCAGAGAGGGCGGCGTAGGTATAGATCACCTGGGTTTTCCCTCCTATGCTGTTATCTATCTCTGTTAATAAATCAGCCGGCTGCGCAGTAGAGAGATTTACCCTCCAGCGATTTATCCCTATTTCATCCCGGTCAAAAGCAGCGGCGTCGGTTACTCCGTCAGCGTTAAAATCACCGGTGGAAGCCGATTCATCCTGGCTGGAGCCGAAATTTAGCCATAAGCCTTTATCCACAAAGCCTGCGCCGGTGGAGATGGCATAATAGCAATTGTAATTAGACTTATCCCAGTAACCGATATCGGTAAAACCGTCATTATTAAAGTCGGAAAGTAAAGGATCCTTGTCCGTAGCAAAGCCGGAAATCCAGCTTGCCCCGTCAACAAATGCCCTGGTATTTGAGAAAGCGACTTTAAATTCACCGGAAGATTTTTTAAACAGGCAAAGGTCAGAGAGGCTATCTGCGTTAAAATCGCCTGCCATTGCGACATAATCATTGCCGAAGCCGATCAGCCAGCTGGTAAATTCACCAAAACCGGAGCCAGTGCCCAAGCTTACTTTTATTTCCCCGGTATCTCTATTATATAACGCGAAATCCGTGTATTTATCGCCGTTAAAATTTCCCGTAACCGGCTGCCAGGAGTAACCGGCAAAGGCAGCGGTAAGCCAGGTGCCTTGGGATATAAAACCGCTACCTGTGGAAAAGGCGACTTGTAACTGGCCGTTGGCAATGTTGTAAACAGCGGCATCGGTTTTGCCGTCGCCGTTAAAATCCCCTCCTATCGGCCACCAGTCACGCGAGGCGCCAAAGCCGGTCAACCAGTCAACCGCATTCCTAAATACACCTTTATCGGAAAGGCAAATCTCCCACTTTCCGGTAGCGGAATCGTGCAGCCCCAGATCCGAAAGCGCGTCGCCGTTAAAATCGCCCATTACCGGGTTAATCGCGTCTCTTTGGGTAGTGGGATCCACTACGTCAACCCCCCTGGAGTCAGTGACCGAAAGACTGCCGGAGTCAATTACGCTTGCCGAGATACTGTGGTCGCCGATCGCGGAAAAAGAGGTTGAGGTTAAATAATTATCGGTTATATTGCCGGAGGCAATCTCAGTGCCATCTTTTTTGAGGCTAAAGGTCATAGAATCGCCATCGGGATCAGAGACAGTTAAGGTAATCGTGATAATATCATTAGGATTAACTGTGTACTTGTCTAAAGACAGACTGGCTTGGGGTGTTCGGTTAGTATTATTGACAATGACCTTGGCAGTCTGAAAAACAGTATCAATGCTATCCGAAGCAGTTACCTTGATAAAATGCGTGCCCGCAGAATCATAGTTGGTCAACCACTTTCCCTGGCTGTCAAAGGGTGATTCGAAATAAAAGGTTATCGCGTCATTATCAGCATCAGTTGCCGAAGGCGTAATCGTAACCAAATCGCCTTCATTTACTACAATATCGGGAATAGGATTTAAGACCGGTGGGTGGTTGAAATTGCCGACATTAACTAAAGCAGTGTCTGTATCGGTTAAATTAGTGGGATCATTTACAGTTACCCTAATATTGTAATGGCCTCTACTGGTTGAGCTCGTCTGCCAGGTGGCTTCAGAATACCAGAAATCTCCCTCCTGCCAGGTTCTGGTTTGGATAAAGAAATCACTATAGGTAAAGTTAACCGGCTGGTTTTCCGGGTCAACGGCCTTGACGGTTAAGGTGATTAAATCTCCTTCTTTTATGATTGGGGGCGACACCGTTACTTCAACAATTACCGGCTTATCTTCTGCGGTAGGGTCGGTTACCTGCAAAACAACTTTGCTGCTGGCGGTTTTGTTGTGTTCGGTGTCTTCGGCAATAAAGGTTACTTTTTCTACCCCGGCCCAGCCAGCTGGCTGCGTAAAACTTACAACGTGGGTTACCGAGTCAATGGCAACATTAATCTGGGAGTTGCCGCTAACCGAATAGCTTAAGACGTAACCTTCTGGGCTCTGGAAATAATTATCCAAACCAAAAGCATTGGCCTTGGCAGCATCCTTGTTCCAACTTTGATAAGGGATGTTTTGGGTTTGGGTAGGCGGATTGGCTTGAATCGTTGGGATGTAGCCGGCATTGAGGATGTAGTTTACACTGTTAGCCATACCTACGCAAGGCTCACCTATCGTATCCTGCCAGAGCTTAACTGTGGTTGCAGCGCGATTGCTTCCTCCTTCGTTGGCTGTGCCGGATGCCATACGGTAGCTGATGCTGGAAGCAGTAAAGGCAAGCGCATCACGGATTGGGCCGAAGGTAGTGAGATGAAGGATGATTAAGATAACTGCACCAATTTTATAGAAAAAACTGTTTCTATTCAAAAGATTACTCATAGTCTATTCTTAAAGATAGGGGCGCTCCCATTTTCCTGGAATTAATCTAGATTGCCGGTTCATTTTAGCCTAGCTACCCTTTTAGTCTAGTACCCAATAGCTATCCAGTAAATTGTTTCTGTTGCATCACCACGATTATTGTATATTGTTGCACCAGTGGTGGTTATATTACTTACCCCTGCTGCCCACTGACCCACATTTCCAAAATCATACGTTACAACCACAACGGGTGCAGCCAAAAAAGTAAAAGCAAAACTGATTGCTGCAGAACTGGTTGCCCCTACACTTACAGAACCGCAATCTATCTTATAATTATTTCCCCTACCTTTAATGTATTGCGCCAAGCCGCCTTTGACTTCTAATTTATCAGAAGAATTCACCTGGATAGTGGAGTTGTCTACTTTATCTGATAAATATCCTGGCGCAGTATCCGCACTATCAGCTTTTATCTTATCAGAGCTCTCTGCATTTTTTGCCCTGATCGCGTATCCTGCGGAGGTAATTGCCTGCCTTGGGTTCATTACTTCATTGCCGACCTTAATTTCCAGGAAGTAAGGTTTATCAAACGGCAAATCCAGATTGGTAACCGAGCCGAGCAATACGCCAAACAGGCCTTTTTGAATCACCGCTCCTGCGTGCGTCTCCTGCCAGAGGAGATTGCCGGCAGTCTCCGCGTCATAAATTCTGAAGGTCAGGTTATAAGAGCCGTTTAGGGGGCTGCCGCTGGTATCGGTGAGTCTTCCCTGGTAGTTGAGGAGATGCGGAACGGCTGCGTATACGGTCCACAGTCCACAGACCATAGTCCATAGTAAAAATGTTACTGCAACTATTCTGATTAGTTTTTTCATTACAATCCCTCCGCTTTTAAGCCTACAATCAACAATCGTAAACTTCTTTTTCTCACCTGTGGGCTGTCGACTTTTTATTTTGCCTGCTGGTATTTCAACTTTTGCGCAGGCAGCGACGTGCCGTCCGAGCCGTATTGGGTTATGGAATTAAGCAATGAACGGCCGGTGGCCGGGCTATATACGTATGCTAATTCATATTTCCAGGCCAACTCGGAATTTACCTTAACCTGGATTTCCTTCAGGCGCCTGGCTGTGGCAATCTTGGCGCTGCTGATATAGCTAGAAGGTACATCCTCCCTTGATTCCAGGGAAAACTCTACCGTATTGGTGGGAGAAACGCCCATTTCATTCCCCGTATAATCAATGCGGCTGAGATAACACTTTCCCTGGTCTTTTGTATAGTGATATTCAATATAATTCCCGTTCGTGTCAACAACCCTGGTTATATACCAGCTAAAACTGCCCTGGCTGGAAGTTTCTTTGGAATTGGATACATGGCCGAACCTTATTACGCTGCCGTCCTTGCCCACCACCCGCCAGGAATCATCGGCCTCTTTAAAGAATTTGGTAAACGCGGACTCAATCTTCGCCTGATAGAGGTTATCGATAAGATGCACTAATTCCGTGGTCCCGGCATCCGTAACCAAATAAAAAGTATCCTGGGTGTCTACATAGGTAGGCGGGCCTAATCTCGTGGAACGCACGATATAGCCGGGATTAAAGCTAAAGCCTAAACCAACCCAGGAATTAGGATTGGATGAGCGATAGGCTAATGCCAGGGCCGGCTGCATGCCTTTTCTTCCCGGGGCAACGGTAATGGGAATGGCGTGGCTAAAGGCGCCGGTAAACATATCCGGCAGAGGTATCTTAACTCCTGCGCCGATAGGTGTTGACTGCGGTATGAGATTTTTTAAGGCAGCGTAAGTTGAAAAATGCATTACGGAAAAGGTTACGGTATATCCGTCTGCGGGAATGGTGGAGGTTTCTCCGGTAGGAATGATTTTATCCTGGGCCGCGTCATAAAAACCTAACTCAACAGGAGTCCCGGGTATCTCTGCCTGGTTAAGAGTATAGATAATCTCTATGGGGCTGTTAAAAACCAGACCATAGGGCTTACATTCCACTACGCTGAGCAAGGCAGTATTGCTGGGTGCAGCAGACTGCAAGGTTTCCTTATCAACGGTTAAAACTTTTACTTGAGTAGGCGCAGTCAAGGCAGCGGCGGGAATAACTAACTTTACCTTGCCGTCGGCTGATAAAACCTCCCCTCCTGCCGGGCCGATAAGCTCTCCTAAATATAGAAAAACATTTACCGAGGTAGAAGCAGTGTTGCCCGCGCTGTCTGCGGCGGTCTTGGTTAAAGTGTTTTCTCCTGCGGCAAGAGTGCGCGGCTCGGAAAAAACTACTCCATCTACTGTTCCTTGCAATTGGATTTGGCTGTCTTCCACAACTGCACCATCAGAAGGCGAAGTTATGATAATTACGAGTGGCGTCTTATCAATGGTAAAACTTATCGAGGCAGTTGATGTGTTGTTAACTTTATCTTTGGCAGTTAAAGTAACGTTGTAGTTACCTTCATTAACATAAGGCGAATTGTCTCCTGTTATCACGATTTCATTGCTGGGAGTAAGGTTATCATTGACTGTATAGGAAAGGATAACATTCTGATTGGTCGGGCTGGTTACGGGATTTATAGATATGGTTGGCGGTGTGGTATCTAATATAATTGTGTCACTAATAGGAGTTGACCAATTGCCTGCCGCATCCTTGTATTTTACATACACGGTCTTGGTGCCGTCACCTGAGGTAAGTGTCCAGGTCTTGGTGGTAGCGTAGGTTTCGGCAGTTGAGTAGGTAGTGCCGTCATTGGAGAATTGCATTTGAGCGCCGTTTCCCATACCCGAGCCAGAATCCGTTGCGGATAAATTTAAGGTAACAGAGGTTGAGTTAGTGTAGGCAGTATCATTATTAATCTTGATTGTGCCTGTGGGAGGAGTTGTATCCTGATCCGGGCCATATAGCTTTACTTCATAAATAATCGGATATGTCTTTTGAACCTTGTTAATGTAGATTCTTAAGTAACGGTAAGAGCCGGAAATCGTGTGGTTTTTCTGATAAGGATTGGTCGTGCCGCCAGAGGATGATAGGGCAGTTAAAAGATTAGTCCAAGCGGTGTTGTCATTGGAAGCCTGGATATTGTAGTTACTTGAGCCATAGGTTTTGTCCCACCAGATAGAGATTTGGGTGAGAGCACAGCCCTTGCCTAAATCAAGTTTTAGCCACCAGTAACTCTTACTATTTGCGCCTCGCCAATAGGTGGTAAGATTCTTATCTATGGCTTTAGCAGCAGTGTAAGAGCTATATGTGCTGGAGGCAGTGGCAGAGGATATAGTAAGTTCAGTGAGCGCAAAAGCAGAAACCGAAAAAAAACAAAAAAAGAGGGCCAAAGCGGCCCTCCTTATTATTGCCCTCTTAATTTTAACTCTTGAATCAGGCATAAAACACCTTACAGTTTTATACCGTGGCTGGATGATTTAAAATTATTACATATATATTTTACCTAAATTTATGAAGCCAAGAAAACGACGTCAGGAGTAAAGATTTTGCGCTCCCGCGCCCCTGTTAACGGTTCTCATAAAATCGCCGAGCACAAAAGGTTTATAGACGTAATCGGTAATACCCAATTTCACTGCTTCCTGCTCGGCCTCTGTATCCATATAGCCGGTGATGATGATTTCTTTAATCCGCGGCCTGCTGCGGGAAAAATGAAATTCCCTGATTTTCTTTATTGCCTCAATACCGCTCATGCCCGGCATCCTCACGTCAATGATTATTAAATCGAAATGCGAATCCTCTATTTTTTCCAAAGCCTCTTCCCCGCTCTGCGCGGGCTCCACATCATAACTTTGCGTTTTTAGGAATTTACCCACTGACTTAAGCACCAGGATATCGTCGTCTACGAGCAGCACGCGCTTTGATTTTGGCTGGGATAAATCATTCGTTTCCGGATTGATGGCAGATTCATCTGCCTGACAGAGAGATAAGCTTTCCTGCTCGCTGAACCAGTTATCTAAACTTGATTGTCGGAAGCGTAATTGCTTACCGATTTTGATTGAGGGGATTTTGCCTCTTTCCGAGAGTTTATAGATAGTGCTTTTGGGGATTTTAAGGTAGGCGGCTACTTCATCAATACTAAAAATCTTATCTTCCACTGGATTGCTTAGTAGTTTTTATCTGTTTTTAATAGATATTATGTTATATTGAAAAAAATAATTTGTCAAGTGTTTTTTTAATTTTATTTTTTTGGTTTTTGTGCCGAGTAAAGAAATTACTTTTTGGCGAGGAATTTTTCTACGTCCTGATAGATTCTGTCTATTTGGGGTTGGGTAAGGCCGGCGGCGAGGGCAACCTGGGCTAATTGGCCGGGCGGAATAAGGTCTTCCGGCAGATGGCTGTCCATATTTATGATTAACTTAGCGCCGTTTTTAAGCGCTTTTTCTACCACGTGCCGGTTTGTGCTGTTGTGCCCCTGGCGGCTGGTAATCTCCAGGAATATGCCTTTTTGTTTGGCAAGGGATGCTTCTTCATCCGTTATCAGTCCCGGGTGGGCCAAGATATCTATATCGGCCTCCAGTGCCGCGCGGTTAGTGCCTTTAATCACCGGCTCAACCAGGGTCTCGCCGTGGCCGATAATTACGGCGATGCCGCGGGAGCGGGCGTATTCGGAAAGCGGCTTAAACTGCTCTAACGGTAAATGGGTAAGTTCAATTCCCGGGAAAACCTTTATTCCGGCATTCTTCGGCCAGTGGCCGGTAAATTCCAGTATGCCGTTGACTACGCGTTCGATATTGCTGTAATCGGCATGGTCGCAGATGGCAATCGCTTTGTAGCCGATTGCGGCGTGCCGCACAGCTACCTCAGAGGGAACTAACGCTCCGTCGCTTAATAATGAGTGCGCGTGAAGATTATACATGTAATAATAAGATGCCCCCAGCATCCCAGTACCCCAGCCCCCAGTTCAATTCTTTAAACTGGGTCCCTGGGCAACTGGGTCCCTGGGGAACTAAAAATGCCCCTGGCAGGAATCGAACCTGCCGCGCGCAGTTTAGGAAACTGCTGCTCTATCCTTATGAGCTACAGGGGCGTCGTTAATGTTACAAATACGGGTCGATGGTCGATGGTCTAGGAAAATAGGGGACGGTTCTATTTTTCTAACAGTTAGAGAGCGAGAAAAATAGAACCGTCCCCTATTTTCTCTAATATTTTATCAAAGAATAAACTGGGTACTCTTTTAACTTCTCTATACCTTTAAGCTCCGTCAGCTCGATTAAGAAAGCGATACCCACGATTTTGCCCTTCAGCTCTTTTACCAGCTCGGTTACCGCCTTGACCGTGCCGCCTGTGGCTAAAAGGTCGTCAACAATCAAAACATTATCTCCGGGCGCAATCGCATCCTGATGCACTTCCAAAGTATCGGTGCCGTATTCCAAATCGTAAGTTACGGAATTAGTTTTCCAGGGAAGCTTCCCCTTTTTTCTTACCGGCACAAACCCGGCTTTAAACCGGTGAGCCAAGGCACCCCCTAAGATAAACCCTCTTGCTTCTACTGCTACTACGACATCAATTTTTTTGTTTTTATATTTGGCAACCAGCGCGTCAATCGCCGACTTAAACGCCTGCTTATCCTTTAATAATGTGGAAATATCGCGGAATAGGATGCCCGGTTTGGGAAAATCCGGTATACTTCTTATGCTTTTCTTCAGGTCTGGTTTCTCCATTTTCCCTCCAACTTGTCCGATTACTTACTTCCTAATAGTCCGCCCCTTATTTCCACCTATGAACTATGAACAATGAACTATAAGCTAAATAAATAGAACCGTCCCCTATTTTTTCTATTTTTTATTTGAGGGAGTTTTTTTCCTGAACCTTGACGAACTTTCCCAGTTTTTTTAACGCCACCTCTTCGATCTGGCGGACCCTCTCCCGGGAAACTTTAAATTTTCTGGCCACTTCCGCCAGGGTATGGGTGCTGCCGTCTGCCAGGCCAAAGCGCATATCGAGAATTTCTTTTTCCCGTTTGGACATCATGTCCAGCAGCATACCCACTCTCTCCTTGGAAAGAAAACGCTCTATCTCCGAATCGGGAGAAACCGAGTTTTGATTCTCTACCAGGTCAATGACCGTGTTGTCGCTGTCCATCCCTCCGATAGGGGCTTCCAAGGAAGAGGTTTTGGTGCTCAACAGGCCGGTTATCTGTTCTGTCTTGGCTCTAGTCAGCTTGAGCTTTTTGGCAATTTCATCATTAGTGGGAATGCGCTTTAATTTCTGAGACATCCGTTCGCTTGTTTTTTTCCATTTAGTTATCAATTCGTTGATGTAAACCGGCATGCGGATCATCTTCCCCTGTTCGGCTATCGAACGGGTGATACTCTGTTTTATCCACCAGGCAGCGTAAGTGGAAAAACGGTAGCCTTTATTGGGATCGAACTTCTCCACTGCCTTCATCAGCCCCACATTGCCCTCTTCGATTAAATCCATCAACGGAATACCCAGGTAGCTGTACCTTTTGGCAATATTTATGACCAAACGCAGATTTGAACGAATCATCTTTTCCCGCGCAAGCTTATCGCCTTTTCTTATGCGCCTGCTTAACTCTACCTCTTCTTTAGCGGTTAATAACGGGATGCACCGGATTTCCTTTAAGTAGGTGCGTATGGCTTCCATATAGGTATACTCCTTAAATGAGGCCATAACTTACGGAGCACGAAGGGCGACGTAAGTTATAAGGCCGAATTTATACCTCGCAGCCTTCTCTTAACGATTCCGCTGCGGGGTATCTAAATGAGCCCGCCACAAAACTTTGGCAGTCTATTTTTTGCTTTTTCTTCCCTTCAGCTCTGCCTGGGCAGCCGCTAACCTGGCAATGGGAACCCGAAACGGTGAACAGCTTACGTAATCCATTCCTACCCGGTGGCAAAAATCTATTGAACGCGGGTCGCCGCCGTGCTCGCCGCAGATGCCCACTTCCAGGTTCTTGCGCGTCTGGCGCCCCCGCTGGATGCCGATTTTTATCAGTTCTCCGATCCCTTCCTGGTCAACGGTCTGGAAGGGGTCTTCCGGAAGTATGCCCTTATTAATATAGTCGGGCAGGAAACCGCCGATATCGTCGCGCGAAAAGCCAAAACCCATCTGGGTCATATCATTGGTGCCGTATGAGAAAAACTCCGCTACTTCTGCCAGTTTATCGGCTACAAAAGAAGCGCGCGGAATCTCAATCATCGTGCCGAACATATGCTTGATTTTTTTAAGATTATATTTTTGCAGAACTTCCTGATAAACTCTTTTGGCGATAGCCAGCTGGTTATTTAATTCTTTCACGTCGCAGACTACGGGAATCATTATCTCAGGATAAGGTTTTTTGCCTTCCTTGAGCAGTTCTGCCGCGGATTCGAATACCGCGCGTATCTGCATTTCGCTTACCTCGGGGTAGGTTACTCCCAGGCGCACCCCGCGGTGGCCCATCATCGGGTTTGATTCGTGCAGCCCTTCTGCGCGCTTCGCCAGCTCGTCCAGGGTAATGTTAAGGTCTTTAGCCAATTGCTCTAACTTAGCCTGTTCGCGCGGAACAAATTCGTGCAAGGGCGGGTCAAGCAGGCGGATGACTACCGGCAGCCCGTCCATTGCCTCTAACGTGCCTTTGATATCTTTCTTCATGTAAGGGAAGAGTTCCCCCAGCGCCTTGCGCCTTTCTTCCTCGGACTTGGAAACAATCATCTTGCGCAGCAAAAACAGCGGCTCATCAGAACCCTTGCCGTAAAACATATGTTCGGTCCGGAATAAACCGATGCCTTCGGCTCCGAACTGCCTTGCCCGCTTCGCGTCCTCGGGAGTATCGGCATTGGTGCGGATACCCAGCCTCTTTAGCGAATCGCACACCTTAAGGAAATCGCTTAATAGCTTATTCTCTTCCGAGGCGTCCATCATCGCAAGCTGGCCTTCGTAAACGCTGCCCTTGGTCCCGTTTAAAGTAATCCAGGCGCCTTCCTTGAATACCTTGCCGCCGGCTGACAACTCCTTGGCCGCGAAATCTACATGCAGGTCTGTGCAGCCGACAATGCAGCACTTGCCCCAGCCGCGGGCAACCAATGCCGCGTGCGAGGTCATCCCGCCCCGGGCAGTTAAAATCGCCTGGGAGGCGCGCATGCCTTCTACGTCTTCGGGATTGGTCTCTTCGCGCACCAGGATTACCTTTTTACCCTGTTTTGCCCACTCTACCGCATCATTAGCAGAAAACACTATCTGGCCGCTGGCCCCGCCCGGGCCCGCGGGTAAACCTTTAGCCAGAGGCCTGTGGTTGAGCTCTGCCTTGGGGTCGATTATCGGATGCAACAGCTCATCCAGCTGGCTGGGGGTTACGCGCATTATCGCGGTTTCCTTACTAATTAATTTTTCTTTGAGCATATCCATTGCCATGCGCAGCGCGGCCGGGCCGTTACGCTTGCCCACCCGGCACTGGAGCATAAACAATCTGCCTTTTTCAATAGTAAATTCAATGTCCTGCATGTCGTGATAATGCTTCTCCAGCCTCTTCTGGTAACCAAACAGTTCTTTGTATATCTTAGGCATTGCCTTTTCCAGGGTCAATAAATCCTGATTATGCTCGGAGGTAGAGTATTCGTTTATCGGCGCGGGTGTGCGTATACCTGCCACCACATCTTCGCCCTGGGCATTAATCAGGTATTCGCCGTAGAATTTATTTTCCCCGTTTCCCGGATTACGCGTAAAGGCAACCCCGGTAGCGGAACTTTCGCCCATATTGCCGAAGACCATGGTCTGGACGTTAACCGCGGTGCCCCACTCATCGGGAATACCTTCGATGCGCCGGTAACTGACTGCGCGCTTGCCGTTCCAGGAGGAGAATACCGCGCTGATACCGCCCCACAACTGCTCGTTATGGTCTTCGGGAAATTCCTTGCCCAAGACCTCTTTTATCTTGGCCTTATACATCCGGGTAAGATTCTTAAGGTCTTCGCTGGTAAGGTCGGTATCGTTCTTGCAGCCCTTTTCTTTCTTTATCCGGTCCATAATCTTTTCCAGCTGCTTGCGGATGCCGGACTCGGAATCCTTGGGCTCGATGCCCGCCGCCTTTTCCATTACCACGTCGGAATACATCGTAATCAGGCGCCGGTAGGCGTCGTATACAAAACGGCTGTTGCCGTTGCTTTGCTTTATCAGGCCAGGGATGGTCCCTTCGGTTAGGCCCACGTTAAGCACGGTTTCCATCATCCCGGGCATTGACCGCCGCGCGCCTGAGCGCACGGAAACCAAAAGCGGGTTTTCCGGGTCGCCGAACTTCCTAGCCATTAGCTTTTCTACCTTAGCCAGCGCCTTATGGGCTTCCTCCTTCAGGCCCTTAGGATAGGCCTTCCTATTTTTATAATAATAAATACAGACTTCGGTAGTAATCGTAAAACCCGGCGGAACCGGAAGGCGCAGGTCTTTATGCCCGGCCATCTCTGCCAAGTTGGCTCCTTTGCCGCCTAAGAGATTTTTCATGCTTTCGTTTCCGTCTGCCTTGCCGCCGCCAAAGAAGTAAACGTATTTTGCCGCCATTGCTTTTAAAACCCTCTCTTTCTGCTGTAACAGTTAAGCCTTAGGGTCGATGGTCTATGGCCGATAGCCTATAAAAGCTTTTGACTATTGACTATAGACTATTGACCCAGATATATTACGTTTCTATTGACCCGTGGCACGTTAGTTATCGAACTTATGACCTAGAAATTCCTGCAGCCTGTCAATACTTACCCTGTCCTGCTGCATAGTATCCCTGTCTCTTACCGTCACCTGCCTGTCTTCCAGGGATTGCACGTCTACGGTCAGGCAATAAGGAGTGCCGACTTCGTCCTGGCGGCGGTAGAGCTTGCCGATTGCGGCGGTATCGTCATAGACCGCGACAAAACGCTTCTTCAAATCCGCTGCTATCCTGTGGGCTAATTCCACAATCTCCGGACGGTTCCTTAAAAGCGGAAACACCGCTATTTTGACCGGCGCCAGCTCCTGGCTTAAACCAAGGACTACCCGCAGTTCGTCTTTGACTTTTTCCTCGCGGTAGGAATCTACCAGGAATGCCAACACCGACCTGTCCACTCCTCCCGAAGGCTCAATGATATAGGGATAGAACCTTTCTTTTGCCGCCTCGTCAAAATATTTTAATTCCTTGCCGCTGGCTTGGGCGTGCTGTTTTAAATCAAAATCAGTCCGGTTGGCAATCCCCTCCAGTTCCGACCAGCCGAAGGGAAAATTATATTCGATGTCCGTGCAGGCCTTGGCGTAATGGGCCAGTTCATCTTTGGCGTACGGCCGTTTTCTTAAGTTCTCTTTTTTGATGCCTAAATTGATATACCAGTCAAACCGTGCTGCAATCCATTCTTCTAATTTCTTGTCTGCTTCTTCCGGACGGACAAAATATTCTATCTCCATCTGTTCGAATTCCCGCGTGCGGAAGGTTAAGTTGCCCGGTGTGATTTCGTTGCGGAAGGCCTTGCCGATCTGGGCTAAACCAAAGGGCAACTTAGGATGCCGGGAGTCAAGGATATTAAGGAAGTTGACGAACATCCCCTGCGCTGTTTCCGGCCGCAGGTAAATCAGGTTCGCGCTGTCTTCAACCGGGCCCTGGTGGGTCTTGAACATCAGGTTGAACGGCCGGGCTGCGGTCAGTTCCCCGCCGCACTCCGGGCATTTAGCCCTATCTTTCAAATCCGCGGCTTTAAAGCGTTTCTTGCAGGATTTGCAATCGCTTTTTAAATCGTAAAAATTATCCACGTGGCCGGAGGCTTCCCATACTTTAGGGTGCATCAGGATTGCCGCGTCTATGCCTAAAATATCATCCCGTTCATAGACATTAGCCTTCCACCAGGCGCGCTTGACATTATTCTTCAACTCCACGCCATAAGGCCCGTAATCCCAGGTATTGCTTAAACCCCCGTAAATATCCGAGGACTGAAATATCAATCCGCGGCGCTTGCAGAGTGCCACAATTTTATCCATTACATTATTAGTCATAAGATTGTATTTTTATCGCAAATCAAACGAAAAGTCAAGTTATATTAGGGGAACTTTCAAGTCGTGAACTAAAATAGAACCGTCCCCTATTTTTTAATGGTGGTTGAGGGTTGAGACGATGGCCAACACCTTCTTCAAGTCCAGCGCCCCCGCTTTATCTTTAATATAGACCTTAAAGAAATCGCCCCGGCCGTTAATTACGTTACAGTCAAAATAATTTGCCTCCTTGCAGAGGCTATAGGCAATAAAGCCCTTTTTGTCTTCGACAGCGAATTGAATCATTTTTATATTATTTTCCTCCCCCAGGTAAGGAGTAAATACGGTCTTCATTACCACAAAAAATGTATCGGTCAGGTCGTCGATGGCCTGAGGCAAGGCGCTCATCGTGCGGCTGATGAATTCAAAATCGTTATCAACACCCTGTTTTTTTAAGCGGGGGAATAAATCCACGAAAAAATCCGGCCTCTCGTAAAGAAGGTAGGCAACGTTACCGGCATGCTCACGGGGCTTCCTCTTGTAATAGACCTTATTAATCTGCTCCTTAATCACCGTGAATTCTCTCGGCATGCTGATTTCCATATCGGGGAAATCGTATCGCACCAATCCCGCAAGGGATTGTTTTTCCACAGCCTGCCGGATTATTCCCTGCGCAGGATAGGCGCACAATACGGGGATATTTTTACAGTTGCCGATAGTAGTTTCTATATACGCCTGTAAAACAAAAGGCTTGCCCAGCCTCGCCACAAAAGCGAAGGCAAGCAGGATAAGGACCGTATTTAATATGCCGCGGCGCGCCTTGTCTTTCATTTTCCATGAACGTGCAATCTAAAAAAGTTAATCCTCTTAATCTTTAAAAAAAGCGCGATTGCGCCCCCCCTTTTAAGCCTTCCGGCTTAAGTGTATCTCTTAAATTCCAGGGAGAATGTTTCTGCCGTCTCGCCGTTAATGATACCGCTTTCGTAAAGCTTCCTGATGGAATCCGCCATCGACTGCATCTTGTATGCCCCGCCCATCTGGATGATATTCGCCATCTGGACCATATCGTCATCGCGCAGCACGCGGCGCACCGCGTCCGTGGTTATAACTATTTCCGAGGCGATTACCCTGCCCTTCCCGTCCTGCCGCGGCAGCAATAATTGCGTAACAATGCCCTTGAGGCAGCGGGAGAGCTGAGAGAGTATCTGTTTTTTATACTCCATGGAAATCATACTGGTTAAGCGGTCAATCGCCTGGGAGGTATTGGGCGCGTGGATGGAAGTAAGCACCAGATAGCCGGCTTCCGCGGCGATAACCGCGGTCTTGATGGTCTCCGGGTCATCGAGCTCTCCTACCAGGATTACGTTGGGGTCCTGCCGCAGGCTGCTCTTTAAAGCCGAAGAAAAAGAAACGGTGTCTATGCCGACCTCTCTCTGCTTTACGATGCTGTTTATATTTGTATGCAGGTATTCGATCGGCCGCTCAAGGCAGATGACAACCGCTCTTCTTTCATGGTTGATTAAATCAATCATCGCTGCCAGGGTAGTGGTCTTACCGCTGCCCGTAGGCCCGGCGATGATAACGATGCCGTCTTTCTGGCGCGCTAAGTCCTCTACCACCGGCGGCAGGCCTAATTGGGCCAGCGTCGGTATGCCGGCGCTGATCGACCTGAACGCACCTTCGACACTTCCCCTTTGCTGATGGATGTTCACGCGGAATCTGCTGGTCGGGCTGGGTGAAAAACCGAAATCCAGCTCTTTGGTCTCTTCGAATTTAGCTATTTGCTGGTCGCTCATGATGCTGAACAAAAGCCTCTTCATATCTTCCGAATCTATCTTTTCCATCTTCAGGGCTTCCAGCTTGCCCTGGATACGCAGGATAGGCGGATAGCCCGTAGTCAGGTGTAAATCCGAGGCATCTTTCTTTTGAACTACTTCCAGGAGCTTTCTGATGTCCATCTGCTCTATACGCTTTACTATTTCCTGCTTATCGACATCGGTAATCTGAATAAAGGTCGCCCCTACGGCAAACTGTTTGCCTGATTCCGTCTCCTCCACTCTTATAATTTTGGTGTTGACGGTGATATCCCTATCCAACCCGGGGAGAAAAAGCGTAACCTTCAGCTCCGAACCTAAAGGAAATATTTCCTCGGATTCGAATAATATCCCTCCCGAGCTGATATCCTTGGTCAAGGTATCCTTTGATAAAACCACTTTGCTTAAGGGGTCGAACTTTTCATACTTCATGGGTATCTTGGAACGAATGCGCGTGAGCTGCCTCTTATCGTTGCCAAATTTTTCAGACATTAGCCCTCCCGATTAAATTAACCTATCTACAGCTTTTCCAATTCCTCATCCTTTATGGTAAAACTGTGAGCCGATGTAGGGAATGTGCCTGCGAGCACTTCTTTTTTGTATTCCTCTATCGCCTTTTGAATCTGGGGTGCTAAATTAATATATTGCTTTACGAACTTCGGCTTAAACCTCTCAAACAGCCCCAGCAGGTCATGGGTGACTAAAACCTGGCCGTCGCAGCCGACGCCCGCGCCGATGCCGATAGTGGGGATACTTACACTTTCCGTAATCATCCGGGCGATTTTATCGGGAACACACTCCAGGACAATAGAAAAACAGCCCTCGGCCTCAAGGCACTTTGCCTGCTTGATTAAACGCCTGGCTGTCTCGGCGTCCTTACCCTGCACCTTAAACCCGCCGAGCTTATCCGCGGTCTGGGGAGTTAAGCCGATATGCCCCATTACGGCAATGCCGGCCTTGATAATCTCCGCGGTTACCTCTAAGCATTTATCGAACCATTCCAGCTTTACGACATCGCAACTCGCCTCCTTGATAAACCGGAAGGCGTTCTTTACCGATTGTCCGGGGTCAACCTGGTAGGATTCGTAAGGCATATCGCCGACTACGAGGCTGTGCTTTACTGCCCGCGTGACTGCCTTGGCGTGATGCAGCATCTCCGTCATCCCCACCTGGGTCGTGGATTCCAGGCCTAAGACCACGTTTGCCAGGGAATCGCCGACTAAGATGATGTCAATCCCCGCCTGGTCAATCAATGACGCCAAAGGATAATCATAGGCGGTGAGCATGGTAATCCGTCGCTTGCCTTTCATTGACAGAATATCCTGAACCGTGATTTTTTCTCTTTCCATTATTCACCTGTAAGTATAGGCAGAGATTCAAAAAGCGTAATAATATAACCTATTTTAGCAAGATCCGCCGCGCATGTCAAGCCGGCAGGGCCGGAACCGACTGCAGCGATTTTAACCTGTCTATTGATTATAGGAAACATCTTTCTCCTCGAAAATTTTCACTTCCACGCCTTCAAATTTTTTCGCTAACCTTATCCCCTGTTGTTTTCCCAGGACGAATATTGAGGTGGCAAGGGCATCGGCAGTCAGGCAATCAGGAGCGATAACCGTCGCGGAAACCACACCCGAATCTGCCGGATAACCGGTTTGCGGATTGAATATATGGGAGTATCTTTTACCCTGCTTAAAAAAATACTGCTGGTAACCCCCCGATGTCGCTACAGCCCGGCCTTTTAATTGCAGGTTACCCAGGGAGCCCTGCCCACGCGGATTGGCAATCGCTATATTCCAGGGCTTCCCGGCTTTATCTCCCAGGCAGTAAATATCCCCTCCGGCGCTAATCAGGCAGCTCTTTATTCCTGCCTGCTTTAATTTTTCTACCGCGCAGTCTACCGCGTAACCCTTGGCAATGGCTCCTAAATCTACGCTCATTCCTTCCCGGCTGAAGCTAATCCGGCTGTTCTGTTCGTCAATGACGACCTTATCAAAACCTACCGATTCTAACGCCTGGGCTATGCTTTGCTTATCCGGCAAGCGGAAATTTTTATCGCTAAAACCCCAAGCCGTCATCAACGGCCCGACGGTTATGTCGAAAGCGCCCTCTGTAGCAGCCCAGAATCTTTTTGCCTGTCTTAAAACGTATAAAGTGGGGGGACTTACCGTTAATTGTCCCGCTCTATTTAATCTCGATACCTCGCTGTCTGGCTTGTATTTGCTTAATAACCCTTCAATCCTCTCTATTTCGTCAAAGGCAATCCTGGTAGCTCTTTTATCGGGAGAAACTACCTCCACGATTGTGCCCATCATCAAACGGCTTTCCCGGTTCAAGGGATGGGGCTGACAGCCGCAGCAAATAGCTAATAGTAAATAGCAAATGGCAAATGGCAAAATATTTTTTTTGAACGCTAGACGGTTGCTCATTTTTTAAGCGCCCTTAACAATCCATCAAGAGAAAGCGTGTTTACGACATTTTCCTTACTGAGCCAGCCGCGGCGCGCCACAGAAACCCCCAGTCTCATTGCCTCTAACTGCTCACTGTTGTGGGCGTCTGTTGAAATAGCCAGTTTAACGCCGGCTTGCCCGGCGCGGCGGGAATTTATATCATTCAGGTCCAGCCTCTGGCCAAAGGCATTAATCTCCAGATGAGTGTTAGTCTCCCGCGCTACTTTAAATATTCGTTCAAAGTCCAAATCATAAGCATCGCGCGCGCCCCAGAGCCTTCCGGTAAGATGGGCAATGATATTGACGTATTTATTTTCGCAGGCCCTGACGATACGCCGGGTCAACTGCTCTTTGGACTGTTTAAACCCCGAATGTATCGCGGCAACCACTACATCGAATTGCTTTAATACCTCGTCTTTATAATCGACCCTGCCCTGAGAATCAATTTCTGCCTCTGTGCCGAATAGTATACGGAAGTTTTTTAAACCTGCGTTGACTCTCTCTATTTCCGATTTTTTCTTTTTTAACTCAGGCAGAGACAGGCCGCCGGCGACCTTAAGGCTCTGCGAGTGGTCGGTGACTGCCAGATAGGAATAGCCGCGTTTTTTTCCCGCTTCGGCGAGTTCCCGGATAGAGTCGCTTCCGTCCGAATACCGGGAATGAACGTGCAAGTCTCCTTTTATATCGGAAAGCTCAATAAGCGCGGGCAGCCTGTTTTTAAGCGCCAGCTCAACCTCTCCGTTATCTTCTCTCATCTCCGGTTCAATGTAGCTCAAGCCTAACAGTTTAAAAATCTCTTCTTCAGTCTCTCCGGCGATGTATTTGTCTTGCCTAAATATGCCGTATTCGTTAATCTTCAGGCCCTTTGCCTGCGCCATTTTTCTTAAATGGATGTTGAAATTTTTAGAACCGGTAAAATACAAAAGCGCGGCTCCGAAGGACTTTGCCTGCACAACGCGGCAGTCAATCTGAACGTCGTCTTTGGTGCGCACGGATGACTTTGTCTTGCCCCTGGCCAAAACCTCTTTAACCGGCTTAAGACCGGTGAATACTTCCATCACCCTCCCCGGCTGGCCGGAAATCATCAGGATATCTATATCGCGCACGGTTTCTTTCTGCCGACGCAAACTTCCCGCGACACTAATCTTCTTGACCTGAGGCAGTTTCTTAAACGCGCTGATAAATTCCTCCGCGGTCTGCGTTGCTACCGACAAAGGCATGCGCTCGCGCGCCCGCTTTAAAAGCTCGATACCGCGGCTGATATTCTCAATTGTTTTCTCTTTTATGCCGAATAACCCCAGTAGTTTGCCTTTTTCTATCGCTTTCTCCAGGCCGGCGATATTCTTTATCTTTAACTCTTCATAGAGGAGTTTTGCCGTCTTGGGGCCCACAGTGGGAATATTTAAAAGCTCAAGCAGGCCGGAAGGAATGGTTTTTTTCAGGCGATCAAAGAACTCCAGCTTACCTGTTTCTACTATCTCTCTTACCTTACCTGCCAGGTCACGGCCCACTCCCGCGATATCCCTGATTCTCTCCTCCTTAACGACATCGTCAATGTTTTCGCTTAAGCTCTCTATATTCTCAGCCGCCCTTTCGTAGGCGCGTACGCGGAATACGTTATCGCCTTTTATCTGAAGGATTTTGGAAATATCGCGGAATATTTGCGCGACTAATTGATTTTTCATAGCTCTATTTTGATGCCTCAAGCTCTCTTAAAACTTCATTATCGGGATCGAGTTCTTTTGCCCGTTGAAAATAAAAATTATACTTCCCCGAATCCCCTTTTTTCTTATAGGCCTGCGCTAAGCGCGCGTTTACGGTGGCAAACTCCGGGGTCAGTTTGACCGCGGTTTCCAATTCCCCTATTGCTTTATCAATATCGCCTCCGACAATCCGCGGCGCAAGCAGATAAAATGTACCCAGGCCTAAATAGGCCTCGGATAAATCAGGCGCTAAGCGCTTTGCCTTTTCGAAATAACCTCTGATCCTGGTGCCGTAAGCAATCTTGGAGAAGAATCCGCCTAAAGAAGCCTTTTTCGCGTTAATACTGCCGATGAGCATATATGACAGGCCCTTGTTTTCCCGGCTTAAATCCGGCTGGCTCAATACCTGCTTTAACAACGAGAGGGCTTCCTCAAAACGGCTGTCATGATACCGGATATAAGACAGGCTGATCAGGCAGGATGTATGGCCGGGGTATTTGGATAAAACCAGGTTTAATAATTTTCCCGATTCCGCGAACCGGTAGCCTCTGCGCAAAACTTCCGCCTTTGCCCAGAGGGCAGTAGCATCGTCGGGATCCAGGAATAATGCCCTTTCGATTTCTTTCAGGGCAGCGCTGTCCTTTCTTAGTTTGAGCAGGTTAAGGAAATTATCCCGGTAGGCGCTTAAGTCTACTGGCCTGCTGGCAGCAGGCAATTCTTTACGCACAGGCTGCCTGTCTTGCCTCAACGCCGGCTGGGGGCGCAATAGCGGGCAGACCGCAGGCCTAAAAAACAAGAAAGCCGCGGTGAGCCCGATTAAAAGAAATAATAACGCAATCAACTTTTTCATCGTAAATTGATTTTATGGTTTTGTGCGAAGCGCATTAGAAAATTTTTGGCAAAAGTGCACAAGGAATTACGGCGAACGGAGGAATTATTAGCGCGAGAGCGAATCCGAGAGAGAGCCGTAAGCCGCAGTGCACGGCAAAAATTTTCAGCGCGAGCCGAAACCATAAAATCAAATAAGACGACCTATAAATTAGCAAGCTGGTAGCTGGCTTCAATGGTCTTAACCAGGTCCACTAATACGGAATTTACCGGCACGTTTATCCCCAGGCTCTTTGCCTGCCTGACGATAACCCCGTTAATAGAATCTATCTCCGTGCGTTTTTTCCTTAACACGTCCTGGAGCATCGAGGAGACATTGGCTGCCGTAGCTTCGCAGACCGCCTCCACCTTTGCCAAAGGGTCGTCGTAAATTAATTTTATCTTCTTTCTTTTTGCTACCTTTACCGCCTCGGTAACCGCGTCTCTTAACACCCGGCTGCTGCCGTCAAATTCAATCAGCCGGCCGTTATTCAGGCGGGTCAGCGCAGTCAAGGCGTTTATGCCGCAGTTAATAATTAATTTTGACCACAATAGCCCCTTTATGTCCCGGGAGATGCGGGTCTCCAGCCCGACCTTGTTGAATATTTCCCTTATCTGGCGCAGCTCCACCGGTATCTTGCCGTCAATCCTGCCGATTATTGTCTCGCCGCGGCCGGCATGCCTGATGCGGCCTATATCCAATAAGGTTGCCCCCTGATTGGTTACCCCGCCGATGACCCTCTCCTGTCCTACTACCTCGCCGATGATTTCGATATTCCCCAGGCCGTTCTGAAGGGTAAGGACAGTGGCTCCACGGCCGACTAACTGTTTGACGGAGGTAATCGCTTCTTTGGTATCGTAGGATTTAACGCAGATGATCACTAAATCAACCTCGCCGATTGCCTCGGCCTTTGCCGCAGCGTTTACCTTTGCCTGCCAGTCTCCCGAAACGCCTTCTATGCTCAAGCCTTTATTATTTATTTTCTCGGCGCGCTCGGCACTCTTATCCAGCAGCCAGATTTCTTCTTTGGATTTGGAAAGATAAGCCGCAAACAAAGAACCCATTGCTCCCGGCCCAACAATAGCTATCTTCATATTTTAACCTCCGTGGAAAATGGAGCCCTATATTTGCCCGCCTACGCTTCGCTTCGGCGGGTCCGTCTTCAATACGATTTAGCGACATCCCCCGCGCAAGGGATTCTCTGCGCGAACGCGAAGGGGGATGAAAATTTATCTTACGCTTAAACTGCCGATTTTAAGGCTATCCAGCACATTCTGGGACTTAATCTTCTTATCAATGTGAAAATCTATAAAAGCGGAAAGCATCGAATCCAGCTCTCTCTTGATTTGCGGGTTTATCCCCAGGCGCAGGTTATTCGCCAAATCGCACTTTTCTATATACAGGATTGTGGCAATCGTGCCCCGGAAGATATTGCGCGCCCGCAGGTCTTTCTTAAAACAGGCGGGGCAGATAAGCCCTCCCAATTCAATGCTGAATTTACCCTGGCCGATTATTCTCTCGTCGCAGGAAATACAGGAATCAAAGTGGGGCTTGAACCCGGAAAGAATAAGGAGTTTAATCTTAAAGATGGTAGTAATTTTATCGGCGTAGACACAATCGCGCATCGCATTAAGACAGTCAACGGACAGATTGAAGACGTCCTGGTTTACCTCTTCCGAAGGCATAACCGCATCCACCAGCTCCATCATCAGGCTGGCCAGGGTAATTTTTGTAATGTCACTCCTTAAGGATGTGAAATTCTCGTGCAAATCGCATTGGCTTACTAAATGCAGGCCGCTGTTTCTGCTTTTATAAAATACTATCTGATTATGAGAGAATGGCTCCAGGGTACTGGCGAATTTCTCGGGGAAGCCCCTGATTCCTTTTAATATCGCGTTAATCTTGCCGAAGTCCCTGGTGTATAATGTGGCGATGATGCTGGTCTCGCGAAAATCGAAGGTCTTTATGACTACTGCGTCGGTCTTAAGCGGGGGCATATTTTTTGAGGGCCTTAATCAGGGCATCCTGCCTGTTTTGCATTATCCTTTTATTCTCTGCGCCTGCGTCGTCGTAACCGAAAAGGTGCAATATGCCGTGGATTATATAGAGGTTGAGCTCGTATTGCAGCGAAGTATTAAATTCATTGGCATTGCGCCCGGCGGCATCAACGGATATAACGATATCGGCGTATATTTGCTTAGCGCGCCTACCCCGCCGCAGGCGGGGCAAGGAGATGTCGAAACTTAAGACATCGGTGGCGCAATCAGTGCTTCGGTATCTTAGATTCAGCTCCCTGATTTTGCCGTCATTGACAAAATAAAAATTTAACTGACCTGGTGTTTTGATTTTTTCCAGCTGCAGGACTTCAAGGACCAGCTTCTTTAGTTTCTTCGAGCTGACGGGAATTTTCTTTTGGAGATTTTGTATTGCTATTTTCACTTTCTTTCTCGGGATAAGTTACGCGCGCATGGTAGATACTGTCCAGGATCCTCACGAACACCGAGGCGATTTTTTCCAAATCCCTCAACGTAAGGTCGCATTCATCAAGCTGGCCGTCAATAAACTTGTTATTGATAATCTTGCGCACCATTTCTTCCACTTTCGAGTGAGTCGGCGTTCTTACCGAACGGCAGGCGGCTTCCACCGAATCGGCCAAAAGCACGATAGCCGTTTCTTTACTGCCGGGCCGGGGCCCGAAATAACGAAACCCCTCCTCCCGGACTTCCTCCACCTGCTGCTCCTGTTCCGCGCTTTCCAGCGCCCGGCGGTAAAAATAATAAACTATGCTCGTGCCGTGGTGCTGTTGGATAAAATCAATTATCTTCGGATTAAGCCTGTATTTCCTGGCCAGTTCTACGCCTTCCTTGACGTGGTTGATAATCACCAGCTTGCTCATGCTCGGGGCGAGTTCATCGTGCTTGCTTAAGTCGAGATTCTGGTTTTCGCTGAAATATTCCGCTTTCTCGATTTTACCGATATCGTGATAATAGGCACCCACCCTGGCCAAGAGGGAATTTGCCCCGGCTACCGCCTCGCATGCCTGTTCGGCAAGATTACCAACCACCAGGCTGTGATGATAAGTGCCGGGCGCTTTTAAAATCATCAGCCGTAAAAGCGGATGATTGAAATCCGATAGCTCCAGGAGGCTGATGTTAGTGATTACCTTAAACAGGTATTCGAATATCGGCAATATACCGGCAACGGCAACCCCGCAGGTAAACCCGTTCATAAAAAGGACTGTGTAAGCTTCCGGCCGGCTGACTTTAAACGCCTCGATAAAAAACAAACAGACCATCTGCACCAACCCCACAAAAAATCCGGCGCGGATTATCTGGGAACGCCGGCGGGCGCCGATAACCAGAAAACTGGAGATTATTCCGCTGATCAGCGCGATCAACCCCAGATAAAGGTTGTTTTTGACCAGGAGCATTAAGGTAATTGCCGAAGCCACACTCAGCAGCAAGGGGATTTCCAGATTGAAAAAGAGTATCGCTGCCAGCATCGGGATTATCGAGAACGGTAAGTAAAAAACAGGCAGAGTACTTTTAACGACGGTATCGCTGACCGCGAGAAAAATAACAAAAAGCAGGCCGATATGCAACAGGCTGTATTTTTTTTGCGCCGAGAAACTACGCTGCAGCTTTACATAATAGAACAGCGCAATCAGCAGGAGGACCACAGCCGGGCTTATTTTCAGGACATCGGCTAAGGCGATAATTAAAAGGACGGAAACGATGAAGAGAAATATATCCCGCCAGTAACGGCTCCCCTGCCCTTCCTCGCGGTTGATATGACGACTGTATTGTTTCGGTTTCTTTTTTAACATTTAATGCGCCTGGCTTGATTTTGCCTTATCGTATGCCTCAATAATCCGCTGCACTAATTCGTGCCTTACCACATCCGCGCCGCCAAAATAAGTGAATTTTATGCCCTCGATTTTATTTAAGATATCCTGCGCCTGGAGTAGCCCCAAGGGCGCTCCCCCGGGCAGGTCGCTCTGGGTTATGTCTCCGGTAATCACCGCCTTGGAATCAAAGCCCAGCCGGGTCAAAAACATCTTCATCTGTTCGGCAGTGCAATTCTGCGCTTCATCCAATACGATAAAGGCGTCGTTTAAGGTCCTGCCCCTCATATAGGCCAAGGGTGCCACCTCGATAATCCCGTTGTCCAGATACTTCTCAATGCGCTCCGCATCCATCATATCGTATAAAGCGTCGTAGAGCGGCCGCAGGTAAGGCGAAATCTTTTCATACATATCCCCCGGCAAAAACCCCAATGACTCGCCGGCCTCAATTGCCGGACGGGTAAGGATAATCCGGCGCACCTCCTGCTTCTTAAGCGCATCTACGGCGCAGGCCATGGCCAGATAGGTCTTGCCTGTGCCTGCCGGCCCGATACCAAACACGATATCGTATTCTTTAATCGCCTCCACGTATTGGCGCTGGCCCTTTGTCTTCGGGCCTATCAGCTTGCTGCCGGATGAACGGCCGAGGCCTGCTGCCGGTATGTCAATAATTGTATCCGTAAATTTTTTCCCGGCATTATCTGACTTCTTGCCGGAAGCCTTGAATTCGGAGATTAATGAAAGGAGGTCTGCCCTGCCAAGCTCGCTCTGACCCTGGCGTATCGCCTGCAATAAGTATTCGATAAGGCCGCCGGCCTTCCTGACGTTATTTATCCCGCCTTTTATCTTCAGGGATTCGCCGCGTAAGGTCAGCTTGACCTTTAATTCTTTTTCTATCGCCTTAATGTTCTCGTCATGGAGGCCGAAAAGCGCACCTGCCTCCTGATGCGTTCCCAACCTGATACTTTTTTCCATAAATGGTAAAAGCTTTAGACGGTGGACTGTCGACTGTGGACCCGTAGCTCCTACGGGTTATTTTAAGTTCTCTTTTGGCTCCTTCATTCCTTCAACGGGAATACTGAGAGTTTGACCGGGATAAATCCTGTCCGGCCCGCTGAGCACATCCCTGTTGGCGTTGTAAATCTTTGACCATTTCTTAGTCGTGCCGTAGAATTTTTTGGATATCTTCTGCAGGGTGTCGCCTTTAGCAACCGTATATTTTTCCATTTCCCCAGTTTCCGCGGAAACCGGCGCAGACTCTACGAATTGCGGCTCGCTGCGTTGCTCTTGTTCCAGCGCTGCCTCTTCCTGAGTAACCGCAGCTGCCTTTGCCTTTCTTGCTTTTGCCTTTGAGCCAAATTCAATCTCTACAACCCGGGTTTCTCTCTGAGATTTTCTCTCTCCTGTTTCTGCCGGAGCGTTCCCCTGCAGATAGCCTCTATTGCCGGCCAACTCCTGGTCTATGCGATCCCTGGTCAGAGAATATGTCCTGACGGTACAACCGGCAAGGACAATTACTGCAAAACCCAACAACCCGGCAGTCAATACTGTGTTCTTAATCCCCATTTTAATCCTCCTTTTTTGTATGGACGATACCGATGTTCAATTCCTTTAACTGCTTTTCCTCAACTTCCGACGGAGCACCGGTTAAAGGGCAAAAAGCCTTTTGTGTCTTGGGAAAAGCAATTACCTCGCGGATGCTCTCTTCCCCGGCTAAGGTCGCCAACAGCCTGTCCAGGCCTAAGGCAATCCCCCCGTGCGGCGGAGCCCCGAACTCAAAGGCCTCGAGAAGAAAACCGAAGCGCTTCTTCGCTTCATCACTACTTATGCCGATTATGCCAAAAATCTTGTTCTGCAGGTCCCGGCGATGGATTCTTATTGAGCCGGAGCCGATTTCCATGCCGTTTAAGACCAAATCGTAAGAACGCGCGCGCACTTTTTCCGGTGACGAATCCAGCAATGCTAAATCTTCATTGCTGGGAGCGGTAAACGGATGGTGCTCGCTCTCCCAGCGTTTTTCTTCCAGGTTGTATTTCAACAAGGGAAAATCTACTACCCAGCAAAAAGCAAACTCGCTGCCGGTTTCTTTCCTTAAGTCGGGCTTGTCGCAACGGTATTTTTCCTGCGCTTGGGCATAGGTTATGCGGGGAAAGGGGGGACCAAGGTCAATATTTTTTACTCCCTTAAAGATTGCCTTAACAATCTGCTCGGTAACCTTTAATATGTCCTCTTCTTCGACAAACGACATCTCCAGGTCCAGCTGGGTAAACTCCGGCTGGCGGTCTGCCCGCAGGTCTTCGTCGCGGAAACACTTGGCAATCTGGTAATATTTTTCTATGCCGGCGACCATGAGAATCTGTTTGAATAACTGCGGCGACTGCGGCAGGGCAAAAAATTTTGCCGGGTTAAGCCGAGAAGGAACCAGGTAATCGCGCGCGCCCTCGGGTGTAGACTTAGTAAGAATGGGGGTTTCACATTCGATAAAACCCTCCCCGTCCATCAGCGCACGGATAATCTTATAGACCTTATGCCTTAGTGCTAAGTTTTCCAGCCCCTTGCGTTTCCTTAAATCAAGATAGCGGTACTTAAGCCGCACCTCTTCGCTGATTTCGGTTTTATCTTCTATTTCAAAGGGCAAGGCATTGGAAGGATTAAGGACTTCCAGCTTTTCCGCGGCTATCTCGACAGCACCCGTAGGCAGCTTAGGATTGTCCGTGCCGGCGGGACGTTTGTTGACTACGCCTTCAACCTTAATCACGAATTCGCTCCTTAAGGTTTCGGCAAGCTTGTAGGCTTCAGGAGCCTGCTTAGGCAGGAATACTGCCTGGGTAATGCCGCATCTGTCCCTTAGGTCAATAAATATGAGCTTGCCGTGGTCGCGGCGGCTGGCTACCCACCCGCAAAGCACAACGCGTTTTCCTATGTCTTGCGCGGTTAATTCTCCGCAGGTATGGCTTCTTAACATTGCAATTCCTTGACCAGGTCGCCGGTCTTGACCTGCCTCTGCTCTCCAGAGGCCATGTCTTTGAGTGTTACCACACCCTTCTCTAATTCATCCGTTCCGATGATTAACGCAAACCTGGAGCCTGAATCATTCGCCTCGCGCATCGCCCCTTTTAAAGACTTACTGGAGTAATTGGTATCTGCCTGGATATTGTTTTTGCGCAGCTCATCTAAAAGTTTTAACCCTGCGGCCATTGATTCCTCACCGAGGCTTATCAAATAAACCCCGGCTGCCTTCCCGGCCCCTGGTTTTTCGCTTGCTGCCAGGATGATACGCTCAACACCAAAGGCAAACCCGATGGCTCCGGTGTCCGGGCCGCCGAGTTCCCTGACTAAGTTGTCATAGCGGCCGCCGGCGGCAATGGCGTCCTGGCTGCCTAAATCGGGATGTTTTATTTCGAAAACCGTGCGGGTGTAATAATCCAGCCCTCTTACCAGGCGGCTGGAAAGATTATATTTTATTCCCAGGGCATCCAGGCCCTGCTTTACTTTATCAAAATGCCTGCGGCATTCATCGCATAAGGCGCCGCTGCCTAATTTTAAATCTTTAGCCAGATTAACACAAGCCGGATTCTTGCAGTCTAATATCCGGAAGACATTGCGTTCAAAACGTCCGCGGCAGTCGAGGCATAAATCCGCCAATCTATCTTTTAATTTCGCCCTCAGCTCAGCGCTTAGCTTCTTTTTATCCGTATCACAGCCGAGGCTGTTGATGACGATCTCAGCGCCCTTGACGCCGAAATCATCAAGCAGCCGGCTTGCTAAGCTAATGACCTCTACGTCCAGATAAGGGCTTAAAGAGCCAATTGCCTCAATGCCGATATGATGAAACTGGCGCAGCCTTCCTTTTTGCGGCCGCTCCGCCCTGAACATCGGGCCGATATAATAAAATTTGCTAAAACCAGAGCTCCTATCCAGATGGTTTTCAATGTAAGCGCGCACAACCGAAGCCGTCGCCTCCGGGCGCAGACAAAGCACCTCTCTATCTCTTTTAATTTCAAACATCTGCTTCTGCACGATGTCGCTTAAAGCACCCAAACAGCGGTTAAACAAACCGCTATCTTCGATTATGGGTGTCCTTATTTCCCGGTACCCATAATTTGAGAAAGTGCGCCTTGCCAGGGCTTCGATCTTCTGCCATAAACCGGCATCGCCCGGCAAAATATCTTTGGCACCTCTAATAGCTTTAAACATTCTAAAAGGGGTTATTCTTTTTATTGCTTACGGGGATTTTAGGGTTTTATTTTACCTTTTGCTTCATTTCTAGGCCAGCCTTGAAGACGACTGCCTTTCTGGGAGGAACAGGCACTACCTCGCCGGTACGCGGATTTCTACCCGTGCGGCTTTTCCTTTGCTTTATTTTAAACACGCCGAAATTGCGCAGCTCTATCTTCTCTCCTCTGACCAGCGCCTCGACAATAAAATCGAACGTCTTTTGCACAACTTTTTTTACATCTATCTGTTTAAGATTAGTCTCATCGGCAACCCGCAACACAATATCCTTTTTCGTCATTGATTTCACCTCCCTTATCACCCTTAAAGCAGATTATTATCTGCTTTGACTAACCGGATTATATTTGTAACTATAGTATCAACAAAAAGTTACGTTGTCAAGAATATTTTAGAAAAATAGCGGGAATGGGAAGGGACATCGTACCCCCACCCCTTCAAGGCTACGAAAGATTAAAAGAATTAGTTTTAAAGCTTTTTTAGATTTAAAGGGGCTTTTTAAAGATTTTAGGCGCGAAGCGGCGAAA
>Ga0315279_10001773_pt1 | contig 34907 bp, 25 predicted proteins | sample YL17G06_20_MG_FD_203694 | JGI IMG/M metagenome (GOLD analysis project Ga0315279, IMG submission 203694) | Sediment microbial communities from Yellowstone Lake, YNP, Wyoming, USA - YL17G06_20 | ecosystem: Environmental > Aquatic > Freshwater > Lake > Sediment | place: USA: Wyoming | collected...
ACTCCGACGCCGCCATCCGCTCGACGGTCATCCTGCGGAACTCCGTCCTCTGGGATGACACGGCGAACGAACTCGTCAGCATCGGCGCCAACACGTCGGCCCTGTACTGCGTCGTCAGGGCCGGAGTCCCCTCCGGCGTCTCGCAGACGGGCACGATCACCGCGGACCCGGCGTTCGCGAACGCCGCAGCCGGCGACTACCGACCGACCTTCGGCTCTTCGACGATCGACGCCGGCGATCCGGCTTCGCCTGTCGACCCCGACGGCACCCGCGCCGACATCGGCGCCTTCTCCTACGATCAGAGCGGCGTCGTGCAGCGTGCCGGGCTCCGCTACGCCGTCGATATCCGTGGGAGCGCCCATGCGTACGTCATCGCCTACGAAGGGCTGACGTACTCCGTCAACGGCGAGACACCGGTCGGCGTCGCGGCGAACAGCGCGACCGAAGTGGACCTGAGCGGCCTCTCGGGCTCGGCCGCGAAGATCGCCCTCTCGAGCGACCGCGGCTACGTCGTGACCGTGAGCAACGACGCAGGCTACCAGGGAGACAACACGTCGAACGACGCGATGATCCTCGCCCGCGGACGCACGGCGTACGTGGACACGAGCTTCCTCGTCCACAACCACGTGCCGGTCGTGAGCGGCGTCGCCTATCCGGGCAAGATGGTGATCACCGCCCAGGGCGACGACGCGAACATCGCGATCACCGACCTCACCGACGGCACGGACACCCAGGTGCTGCCGACGCTCCGCGCCGGGATCGCGGCCGTGGTCGAGCTCACCCACCCGTCGCTCCTCAAGGTGAAGTCGGACGCGCCGGTGAGCGTCTACTACGGGATCCTCAACGACGGCCATGCGGAGGTCGTCCCCTCCTCGACCGGCGCGCTGACCGGGACCCAGAGCTACGTCGCCACGCCGCAGTACCTCGGCGTGGTGACCCTCGGCACGGGCCGGCTCCGCGTCATCGAGCGCGACCTGGACCTCGACGGCAACCCGTTCGAGCAGACGCTCTACGACAGCACCATGCCCAAGGGTCGGGCGATCTTCCTGCCGTACGTGCGCCCATCGTGGGGCACGTTCGACGGCGTATCGACGGTGCGCGTCGAGGGCACCGCGCCGTTCTACACGTTCGCCGGGATGGGCGGGCCGTACGCGCCGTACTACGGCGCGACGTACATCCCGCCGGATCGCGATCCGAAGTACAATGCGAACACGCACTTCTACGTGCAGTCGCTCCATCCCGAGCATGCGAACAAGCTCGAGGTCTTCACCTACGAGCTCGGCACGACCGTGACGATCCGCGAGACGGCTACCGGCCAGGTGCTCTTGCCGACGGCGAGCGAAGACGGCCTCATCACGTACACCCTCCCCGCGAGCGACGAGCCGGGCTTCTTCTTCGGCGCGGTGAGGCGGACGTGGGAGATCAAGACGAGCCGCCCGGTCACAGTGGTCGAGCGGCACAACGGGACGGCGGAGCGCGGCGCGCTCGTGCTCTCGCCCGACTACTCCGCGCCGGCGCCTCCGTCGATCGCGCGGTTCGACGTCACGAGCGTGCAGGTGGCGCCGAATGCGACGGCTGCGCCGGACCAGCGCACGACGTACCTCGCCCTCGACATCTCCCTCATCGACGTCAACCAGAACATGACCTCCTTCACCCTGAAGGGGCCGGACGGGGCCACCATCTCGATCCCCGAGCAGTTCATCACCCGCGTTCCCGGCCCGGTGCCCGGAGAGTACGCCTCGGCGGAGGTCAAGACCGGCCGCTATGGCCTGCCGTTCCCCTACAAGCCGGGCACGTACACGCTGACGGCAGTCGACGGGGCCGGGAAGGCGAGCGAGGGCGAGGATGTCGTCCGGGAGCTTTGGAGCGGCCCAGCGGGACACGTCATCACGCCCGTCGTGGTGAATGTCCCGGTCCCGGGCTCGAAGGGAGTGAGCGCGTCGCCGCAGTACTCGTGGCTCTCGCCGCTGATCCCGTACGCGAGCGTCTACCGCGTCGAGGTGTCGCGCGACGCGGCGTTCACGCCCGACTCGCTCGTGTTCGGGTTCGACAGGGCCGAGACGAAGCGGACGAACCTGACCCAGGCGACAGTGACGTCGGAGGAGCTTCGGCTGGGCAAGACGTACTACTGGCGCGTCATGTCGGTGGCCTCCACGATCGAGTGGGGCGAGGACATCCAGGTCATCAGCCCGACGTGGTCGTTCGAGACGGCTCCGGCGCGCGACGTGACGCCGCCGCGTTTCCTCTTCGACCCGACCATCGTCGCGCAGAGCCGCGACACCTTGACGGTGCGGTGGAAGAACGACGAATCGACGACCGGGACGGTGCTCTACGGCGAGCGCGGTTGGGTCAGCCCGGAGTACAAGGCAGCCAACCCGGGCTCTACGGCTCCGCTGGCCCTGGGCGGCGCCATGGACACGGTCTACAACCAAGAGCATCTGGTCACCTTCAGGGCGCAGGGGACCGCGACGAGCTACGAGTTCGAGGTGCAGGCGCAGGACGCCGTGGGCAACAAGAGCACGAGCGTCCGCGTCGGCTTCACTGTGAGCGCGCGCGGCGACACGACGAAGCCGACGTTCACGTATGGCCCGGCGGTCGTCCAGCGCACGACGGCGAAGATTCGGATCGGCTGGAGCACAAATGAGCCGACCTACGCGGTGCTGAGGTGGTACATCAAGGGCGTCGATCCGGTGGCGCAGAGCGATCTGGTCTCTCAGAAGCAGCTCTTGGACGAGGCGCTCCTCGCTCGCGAGATGGAGATGGGGCCGCTTGTGCGCGATACCGTGTACTACTATCAGGTCGAGGTGATCGACCCGGCGAACAACGCGACCCGAACGCCGATCCTGTCGGCGCGCACGAGGGCCTCGGACGATACGACCGCGCCGCGGGTCCTCGGCGTGCCGCAGGCGGAGGGCATCGCCGCCAGGAGCGCGGTCATCACGTGGAAGACGAACGAGTCGTCGTATTCCCGGGTGGAGTACGGGACGGCCGAGAACAGCCTCGATCAGTCGACGAGCCCGGCGGAGGACGCCCTCGTGGACAACCACCGCGTCGAGCTCCGCGGTCTGACGCCGAACACGAAGTACTGGTTCATGGCGGTGTCGACGGACGGGTCGCACAACGAAGGCCGCTCGACGGTCCGGAGCTTCACGACGCTCGCGCTGCCCGACACGGTCGGCCCATCGATCACGCCGCGCGCACAGGGCGGCAAGGACCAGGGCCACATCCTCGGAAAGAGCCCCGGGCTGGGCCGCGAGAACGCCGTGGCGGAGTGGTCGAGCAACGAGGCGAACGTGGGCCGCGTCGAGGTCTCGCCCGATTCGACGCGTCGGGCCGACCGACTGTTCGTCCTGCGCGACAGCGTGCTGGCCTTCGCCGTCACGGAGTACCGCCACGAGCATAGGGTGGACCTTCCGGGCCTCCGCGAAGGGAAGCGGTACTGGGCGATGATCATCATCCGCGACGAGGCCGGCAACCAGACCATCGGCGAATCGATGGGCTTCCGGATGCCGTGGGTGACGCCGCCGGATACCATCCCGCCGGCCATCAACCCGAACACGGCGAGGGTGACGCCGGGCGTGAACGAATGCCAGTTCCACATCGAGCTCAACGAGCCAGCCGAGGTGGTCATCTCCTACGGCACGCAGCACTACGCGCTCAACGACGTGAAGTCGAGCCTCCAGCGGCAGACAAGCCACGACATCACCCTCTCGGAACTTGCGCCCAGCACCGAGTACTTCTACGTCCGCCAGATTAGGGACGCCGCCGGCAACGTCTACCGAGATGCCGCGCCGCTGTCGTTCAGGACGCTGGCGGCCGCGGACGTCACGCCGCCGGTGTTCACGGTCTTCCCGTACCCCGTGGCGATAACCCCGGTGTGGTCGCGCCCGGGCAACCGGCAGGCGCTGCCTGACGCGGCGCAGGTGGACATCGCCTGGCAGACCGATGAGCCGACGACGTTCATCGCGTACTATCAGGCGCTAGGTGCCACAAGATGGGAGACCGTCACCGGCTCCGGCCAGTTCGACACCAACCACCTGCTTCGGGTGGTGGTCCCGATTTCCTTGCAGTACCGGGCCGTCCTGGTGGCGTCGGACGTGGCCGGCAACGAGACGATCTGGCCGACCGGCGCGACGATCGCCAAGACCACGCGCGGCGTCGAGATCGCTGGCGGGCGGCCGGGCGAAGGCACCTTCTCCACCTCGGTGCAGCCCGATACGGCGGGGCCGGTCGTCACGAGTGGTCCGACGGTGTCGACCCTCGGCAATGGGTCGACGCTCGTGACCTGGACGACCGACGAGCTGGCGAACGGCGAGGTGCACTACGATACGCTGGCCGTGTCCGTCGTCGCGGGGAAGCCGGGCAGAACGGCGGACGACCCGGCGGATACGCTCGGGAACGTGGTCACCGAGGAAAGCGAGGTGACGAACCATAGCATCGTCGTCACCGTGCAGGACGACGGCACGTTCGTGTACGAGGTGATCTCGACGGACGCGGCGGGCAACACGACGACGACCGAACGCGAGATCTTCGCCGGCAGCCTCGACATCGACGTGACCGCGCCTACGATCACCGATGGGCCGACGGTCGTGAGCAAGACGAACAACCGAGCCGTCGTCCGCTGGGTGACCAACGAGCCGGCCAGCACACAGATAGACGTGCTCGAACGTGGCCTGGCGCTCGATCAGCGGACGACGTTCCAGTACCCCGAACTCGTCACCGAGCACATCGTCACCGTGACGAACCTCAAGACCAGCACGAGGTACGACTACCTCACCAGCTCGTGGGACGGCAGCAACAATGGCCCGGTCACCGCGCTCAGCGAGTTCGTCACCGAGCCGGCGGCGGACACGAGCGCGCCGGCCATCACCCAGGCACCCGCCGTGGTCCGTAAGGACGACATCTCCGCCACGATCGCCTGGAAGACGGGCGAAGCGGCGGACACGTACATCGACTACGGCACGACGAATGCCTACGGCATGGTGGCGCGGGACCCGAAGCGCACAGTGGACCATGCGCTCGTGCTCACGAACCTGAAGCAGGGGACGAAGTACTACTACCGCATCCAGGCGCAGGATGCCTCGGGCAACACCTACGTGCAGGCCAAACCCGACTCGTTCATCACCGATTCGGCGGCGGATGCGACGCCTCCGGGCGTGCCGCAGGGCTTCGCCGTCATCGCCGGCAACGCGAGCATGTACCTGAGTTGGGCGCCGAACACCGAACTCGACTTCGCCGGCTGCATCATCGAGCGCTCGAGGGATGGGTCGAACTGGGCGCCCATCGCGACGAAGATCATGGGCGGCGAGTATCGGGACAACATGGTCGCCAACAGCACGGAGTACTGGTACCGCGTCGCCGCGGAGGACAACTCGCGGCTGCGGAACCGCTCGGCGTTCACCGCCACCTCGGCGAGCACGCACGCCATACCCATGGTGGGCCTTGGACCGAGCGCGCCGGGAGTGCAGGATTACTACTTCCTCTACTACGACCTGGCAACGAAGCAGGGGGAACCGTTCCGCCCGGTCTTCCGCATCGGGAACGTGCCGACGGTAGTCCGGCCGGCACAACAGCCGCAAGCGAAGATGAGCTACACGTTCATCGTGGCGACCGACTCGCTCTTTCGGGGGGTGTTCGTCACCGGCTCGAACGTGGCGCCGGGAGACACGATCATCGGGAAGTTCTCCTCGTGGAAATGGGCCTACAACGGCGATCCACACCGGATGGAGCACAACCCCGACTCGACGTCGTGGATCCCATCGCGGAACCTGACGCCGGGCGTGGTGTACTACTGGAAGGCACGAGCCTCGGACGGCATCTTCGACGGGTCGTGGAGCAAGACGGCGAAGTTCGGCAAAACGTCGCTCGTCTACCTGATGGACCCGGAGCGCGCGCGGTACTTCCACATCGCGCTGCGGCCGGAGGAGATGCCAAAGCCCTCGGCGATCCGTCTGGCGACGTTCACCGCGGTCGGGCAGCCCGGCGGCATCGCCGTCAGGTGGCAGATCGAGCATGACGGCGAGGCGTCCGGCGTGATGCTGCTGCGGAGCACGAGCACCGATGTCGGCACGTTCGCGCCGATCACGACGGCGCCGCAGCCGCTCGATGCGTCGTTCTTCGATGTGACGGCGCGCGCCGGCATCACGTACTACTACCGCCTTGAGGTGACACTGAACGGCGGCGGGACGAACGCGCTCGGCCTCGTGAGCGGCCAGACCGGGTTGCCGAGCGAACTCGTGCTCGGGCCGAACAGCCCGAACCCGTTCAACCCGCTGACCATGATCCCGTATGCATTGCCGGATCGGTCGCGGGTGACGCTCACCATCGTCGATCTGAACGGGCGCCACGTGAAGACCCTCGTGCAGAACAGGATCCAGGAGGCCGGGTACTACCGGGTCGCCTGGGATGGGTCGGATCAGACAGGTCGCGCCGTGGGCTCGGGCCTCTACGTCTACCGGCTCGATCGTATCCCGGTGGCGGGCGGGGCGCCCGAATCGCTCATGCGGAGGATGGTGATCGTCCGGTAGTGGCGTTCCGACGGCCGGGCGCCTCATGGGACGGACGGGGGTTCCTCTCGGTGGGAGCCCCCGTTTCTGTACGGTCCCGTGGATAGGTTGGCGTGACCTTTGCTATGAGACAACGTGTGCGCCGAGGGACTCGGTTGCCGAGTTGCGGACGGACAGCGGCTCCTCCGCCAGCGCCATCGGGGGCAGGCCGCATGACGAGGAGCACAATGAGAGCACTGGTGCCCGTCCTGTTGTCGATTCTGCTGGCGTCGTTCGGCCAGTTGACCATGAAGCACGCCATGAGCGGCTCGCCGCTCGCCGCCACCGCGCCGGTCGACGCCGCCCGGAGCATCCTGGGCCGCCCACTTGTGTACCTCGGGCTGCTCTTCTACGGCGCATCCGCCTTCCTGTGGCTGGTATCGCTCTCGCGGCTGCCGTTGAGCTACATGTACCCGTTCACCGCGCTTCTCATCGTGATCATCACGGCCGCGTCGGCGCTGCTCTACCGCGAGCCGGTGAACCTCACGCAGCTTCTCGGCGTGGCAGTGATCTGCGTCGGCCTCGTCCTCATCTCGTTCTCGCGGAGCTGAACGCGCGGTCGTGACATCGTTGAGCGCACTGTGCGGACCCGGCCGTCGGCTGCCGTCGCGGGCACGTCTGGCCGGCTGGACAGAGAAGATGGGAGAAGAGCTCGTGGATCGAGATTGCGCGAGGTACGGTAGGGTCTTCAGCGGCGTTCTTCTCACCACCATGGCGTTCGTCGGTATGTCTGCGGCTCAGTCGGGGCCACTGGGTATCATCCCCGTCCCATCGGACACGACCGGCCTGTTGTCGGACACCACGGGCATCGCGATCGACACGTCCGGCATCTCGGCGGACACGCTCCACATCTCGTCGGACACGATCCACGTGAGCCTGAAGGAAGCGCTCGACATGGCCCTGTCCCGCAGCCTGGAGATGCGAGAGAGCCAGCTCGCGCGCGACCGAGCGCTGGCGGACCAGTATGAGGCGGACATGGCCCGGTGGGTCCCCATCTTCGAGATCGACGGCTACACGAGCATCCTGAAGGACGCGCGGGGCACGGAAGACCAGACCATCGAGACCTCGTGGAGGCACATCGGGCCGTTCCTCCAGTTGAAGGGGCAGATCGGCCAGCCGATCACCACGTTCGGCAGGATCACGTCGCTCCGCCAGGCGGCGCGGTACGGCGTGCGCGCGCAGGAGGCGAGCATCGACGTGCGCCGCGCCGAGGTGGCGATGAACGTCTACCGCTACTACTACGGCATCCTCGTGGCGCGGGAACTCCTGGCGATCCTCCGGGATGGGAGCGACAAGATCAACACGGCGCGGGCACGGGCGCGGGAGATGCTCGAGGAAGGCTCGGAGAAGGTGACCACCACCGACTTGGCGAAGATCGACGTGTACTCCTTCGAGCTCGAGCGGAAGCGGATCGAGGCGGAGAAGACGATTCGGCTCGCGATCGGGGCGCTCCGGCGCGAACTCGGCGTCCCGTACGACACCCCAATGGACGTCGAGAGCGCCCACCTCGAGCCGCTGCGGGAGCAGTTGGGGCCGCTCGACTCGCTCCGGCAGCTCGCCTTCGCACAGCGGCCGGAGATCCGGCAGGTGAACGCCGGGGTCGAGGCACGGCGTTTGCAGCTTGAGGCGGCACGAGCGGAACGCTGGCCGACCCTCTTCCTCGGCGCCGACTTCAACTTCCGCTACGCGCCGGGACGGCATTTCGGGAAAGAGAACCCTTTCATCAGCGACGCGTACAATGGACGATCGGTCAGGGCTGCCCTCGGCATGAAGTACCAGCTCGGCCTGAGCGACCGCGAGGCGCGCATCCGCCGCACGCGAGTGGACTACCTGGACATGCTGCGGCAGCAGGAATGGGCGCGGGCCAGCATCGCGCTGGAGGTGCAGAAGGCGTACGAGGAAGCGGTCGAAGCGCAGGAGAACGCGGCGCTTGGTCGTCGGTCCCTCCGCGCAGGCAGCGCATGGCTGGTCCAGACGGTCGAGCAGTATGATCTCGGCGTCGCGAGCGTACGCGATCTGCTGGAGGCCTACGCCGCCTATGGCAAGTCGCAGAGCGACTACTACCAGACGCTCTACGACCAGTACCTCGCGGTTGCGGAACTCTGGCGCACGGTGGGTCGCCCGATCTGGCAGATCGAAGAGCTCGCCAAACCACCACGCGAGTAATACGCATTCGCCCTGAAAACGCTACAAGGGAGAACACGGGGTTCGTCCTTGTCGTGGGTTGTATGATACGTTTTCACAAGTAGTTGTAGGGGCGAGGCATGCCTCGCCCCTACGGCCATCATGTGGCGTCCTCAACACGGAATCGTATAAGCATGAGGAGTACGGCATGCGACGGATCGTGCACATCCTGCTTCCGGTCCTCCTGGGCCTGACGACAGTCGGAGCGGCGGCGCTCCCCACGAACCTTTCCCCGGCCGAGCAGAGCGCGCTCGCGACGCTCAAGGCCCGGCAGCGCGTCGTCGAGCAGGCGCAGGCGCAGCTCGCCCGGGCGCCTCGGAACCCGGCGCGGCAGGCGGCCCTCGACCAGGCCATCCGGGAGACGTTCGACTTCGAGAAGCTCGCCCGCGTGTCCATCGGCGCCTACTGGCAGCGGATGACCTCCGCGCAGCGGGAGGAGTACCTGCGGCTGTTCACCAACCTCGTGCAGGCCTCCACGGTGCGGAAGTTGAAGGCCTACCGCGCGGCGGGAACGGAGTACGTGAGCATCGAAGGCGACACCAACCTGACGGTGATCACCACCGTGGTGACCTCGACGAGCGGCGACCAGGCCGCGATCCAGTACAAACTCTACGCCGTGAACGGGCGTTGGTGGATCTGGGATACCACGATCGGGCTGGACACGGAGATCAGCGAGTACGACGTGAGCACCGCACAGAACTACAAGTCCACGTTCAACCGGATCATCCGCACCGACGGCATCCCGGGGCTTCTCTCGAAGCTGCGGGCGAAGGCGACGGGCGGCGAAGAACTATAGGCCGCGCACAAGCCGATGGGCGAGCACCGCCGGCAGACCGGCCCGGAGGATCTTCCTCCGGGCCGTCCCTATGTCGTAGCCGATCCGAATGAACTGGACTCCCACCTCGCCGCCTTCGACCGGCCGGACGAGCACCATGCAGGCGCGCGGGTCGCCGTCCCGCGGCTGGCCGACGCTGCCGGCGTTCACGAGCCAGCGAGACGGCCCATCCGGCGTCCGCGCCGGCAGCTCGTAGATGGCCGGCTGGTGCGAGTGTCCCACGAAGCAGAGCGGCGTCGAGAACCCGTCCGCGCAGGCAAGCGCGTCCGCCGCCGAGAGGATGTACTCCCACTCCTCGGGCCGGATCGGCGTGCTGTGGACGTACGTGGCGAGGTCCGTCTCGTGCCGGAGGGGTCGCTCCCGCAAGTACTGTTTGTGCTCGTCCTGGAGAGCCTGCTGCGTCCAGAGAATGGCCTCGGCCGCCCATGGGTTGAAGCCCGGCGGCTCCCCTTCCGCGACGGCCGCTTCGTCGTGGTTCCCGAGGAGCACCACTGAGCACCGCGCGCGCACGAGCTCGACGCACTCGTTCGGGTCCGCCCCGTAGCCGACCATGTCGCCGAGGCAGACCCACTCGTCGATGCCGAGCTCCTTCCCTGCGGCGAGGACGGCCGTGAGCGCCTCCAGATTGGCGTGGATATCACTTATGATAGCGAGCATCGCCCTCTCCCACGGCGCGGGTCATCCGCCGGAGCAGCCGCCGCATGTCCTTCGCGCGCCGTTCTCTGTCGGACGTCGCGGCGGCGGAACGGTTCGCGCTCGCCGTTGCTGGCGCATGTCCCTCCCTGTAGGCCGCGCCGTATCGGTACCGCCCCGTGCCGGCCGAGTCAACCTGGCCCCGCGGAGCGCGCACCGTCCGTGGCTTCGTACGGGAACGCCCCCGTCGTATATTCCTCACCTGGCGTCCGCCGGCACACCGCACGCGCGACGTGCCTGCACGTGCGACGTGCCTGCACGTGCGACATGGGGACGCCTCGACCACAGGGGGAGAGCAGCTTCGAACCGCAGACATCCCGGTCGCTTCCCGCGGATGCGCCGCCTTCCGGCGCGCGCACGAGATGATCCCGCGCCCCCGAGGTCTGTCCGCGAGATTCACGCATGGCAGGGAGGAGGAACCGGATGCCGCTGAAGGACCTGCGCGGGCAGAAGACCCGTCGGACGCCGGAGGAGATGATCGCGCACGTGCGGAGCTTCATGCTCGATCTGAAGTTCTCGGCGGGCGTATGGTACTTCGCTCCGGGAGGAGGGCGGTTCCACGACCGGTATGTGCCGGAGATGAGCATCAAGGACCGGCTCGACATCGCGGGGGAGCTGTCCGAGTACGGCCTGAAGGCCCTCGAGGCGCACTATCCGAACGAGGTGAACGAGGATAACCTCCACCTCTACAAGGATTTGGAGAAGAAGACGGGCATCCGGCTCGTCGCGATCGTGCCGAACCTGTTCTACGAGGCGCAGTTCGAGTGGGGCTCGCTCTCCTCGCCGATCGCGAAGGCGCGCAAGACCGCCATCGAGCGGACAGTGCGGACCCTCGAGCTCAATAGAGAGATGAACACCGACTTCGCCATCGTCTGGCCCGGCATCGACGGGTACGAGAACCCCTTTGGGATCGACCTCGTGGCGGCCCGCGATAGGTTCGCGCACGGCCTCGCGGAGGCGATGGATCGCGTGCCCGGCATCCGCGTGGCGGAGGAGCCGAAGCCCTACGAGCCGCGCGGCCACATCCTCTACGGCACGACGTCCGAGGGGCTCCTCCTGTGCGCGAAGGCGGAGTCGCTGTTGACGGCGCCGGAGAACAAGAAGCTCCTGGCCGAGGGGCACGCCCTGGTGACGATGAACCCCGAGGTGGGCCACATGCTCATGGGGTTCGAGGACGCGCCGTACTCCTTCAGCCTCATCATGGAGTACGGGCGCCTCGCGCACACGCACTGGAACAGCCAGCCACTCGGCAACTACGACCAGGACCTCAACGTCGGCGTCATCTCGCCGGAGAGCACCGAGGCGTCGCTCTACGTGCTCAAGATGTACGGCTACACCGGCTACTTCAGCCCGGACATCAACCCGGAGCGGATGCCGATCCGCCAGGCGTTGAAGAACAACTTCGACGCCCTGCGCGCGGCGAACGAGCGGATCAACGGCCTCGATCACGAGAAGGTCATCATGGCGACGAGCCACCCCGACCGTAACCGGGGCTGGCTGGAGGCATACCTCATCCGCCAGCGCGCGCCGAAGACGATCTCGCTGCCGCCGCTGCCGAACTTCGAGAAGTAGTGGGCGGGACGATTGTACGCGGGGGCCGTGCGGCTTCGTCCTCGAAGAGGACGCGGCGCCCCTTCGCCGTCGAGAGCGCTCCGCGAGGGTGAGTGAGCATGGTGTCCCGTCGCTATGGTCTCTTCGACCTTCCCAACGCCGGTGATCCGCTCGACGAGGGGCGGGGCGTCTGTGTGCCGGGCGTCGTGCGGATGGCGCGCGAACTGCTCGATGGCATCAGCGTCGGCCTGGACCGGGAATCGGCGGAGGCGGTAACCGCCGAGTTCGCCGCGCCGGTGCGGGAGACGGTCCGGCGCATCGAGAGCGCCTGCCGGCGCCGCGGCTGCGAGCCGGTCCACCTGCCGACGCCGTCGCGGCGTTCGTACGCGCTGCTCGCGTTCCTGAACGCCGACGGGCTCCTTGCGCGGTACGTCGAGTCCACGGCGGCGGCGAAGCGGCAGATCGTCCACCTGGCGAAATCGCCGGAGCCGCCGCCCTGCCGCGTGCGGCTCGACGATCTCATCGGCATCTATCGCTACCGGTTCCGCCCCGGCGAGTGGTCGTTCCGGCTGAACCCGGGTTTTCTCGCCGCGGACCGCGAGATCATGGCCCTGGTGGTCGGCGACGCCCTGTTCGCGCGCCGGCCCGACCGACGGCGACGGCTCCATGAGTTCACCCACGACGAGCGATTCCTGAGCATCGTGCAGGATATCGAGGACATGGCCGTCGGGCTGCCGCGGACGGAGGGCTCCGCATACGATCTGGAGGAGGTGTGCGAGGCCGTGCGTCACGGATACTTCGACCGGCCCGCGCCGCGCCCGGCGTTCCTGACCTGGTCGGAGCGACGGACGTACATCACCTTTGGCCACTACAACAGCCTGCGGGATCGTATCACCATCAGCCGTTCGCTCGACGATCGGCGCGTGCCGCGGTACGTCATCGAGTACATCATGTACCACGAGCTGCTCCACAAACTCCACGGGATCGGCTGGGCTACCGTCCGGCGCGCGATGCACACGCGGGCGTTCCGCGGCGACGAGCGCATGTATCCCCAGATCGAGGCAGCTCGCGTGTTTCTCCGCAAATGGTCCGCGCACATGCGTCGTCGCCTGGCGGCATGATGTCGCGCCGTGACGCCGGGCTCGAACGATCTGCCCCATGACCCGAACATCCAGCAGGGCACCCGTGCCCTCCGATCTCGCCGGCTCCGACCCGGAGCCTTCGTCGCGCGGGGTCCTCGCGCGCCTCGTCGACCCGCTGCGCTACCGGCCGGGCATCGCGCTCGGGGAGCTGACGTACGGCGAACGGAAGCGCTCGATGCGGAAGGTGATCGTCGCCTGGTGCTTCGGCACGATCTTCTTCACCGGCATCACGAGCGCGCCGCTGGTGGGCATGTTCCGGCGGCTCGGCGCATCGGTGTTCCTCATCGGCCTCTTGGCGGCCATCCCGGCGGCGATGATGATGCTCCAGCCGCTCAGCTCGTGGCTCGTCATGCGCACGGGCTCGCGGAAGCGTTTCTTCCTCCGCGTCTCGTATCCCGGCCGGCTCGCGTGGATCCCGGTCGTGCTCATCGGATGGCTGTTTCCGCCCTCCGGCGCGACGATCGCCGCCATGTTCCTGCTCGTGCTGGTCTCCCGCTTCTGCACGGAGGTCACCTCGCCGGCGTGGTTCTCCTGGGTGTCGGACATCGTCCCCGAGGATGAGCGCGGCGCCTTCTGGGCCTCCCGCCAGGTGTGGGGGACGGTCTTCGGCGCCCTCGCGACCGTCTGCCTGAGTTGGTACCTCGGCAGTTCGCCGCCCTTCGAGCGGTTCGTCGTCTTCTTCTGCCTCATGGCCGTCTTCGGCTGGCTCGACGTGTTCATCCACCGCGGCGTCATCGGCGTGCGGATCGACGTGCCGCCCGAGCAGCCGCGCATCTGGCGCATGATGGAGGAGCCGCTTCGGGACCCGAGATTCCGGCCCCTGTTGATCTTCACGCTCTTCTTCTCGTTCGCGCACCAACTCGGCGGCGGGATGTTCCAGTTGCTCCTCCTCGAGGAGATCCACCTCTCGTACCTCGAGATCGCCCTCTATACCTCGGGGCTGCTCGGCGTGCTGACGATCGCGAGCTCGGGCATGTGGGGTCGGCTGATGGACAACCTCGAGGAGGGCGAGCGGATCGTCTTCTACCTGGGCGCCGTGCTCGTGGCGCTCATCGCGGTGCCGTGGACGATGATCGGCCCGCGGCAGCACGTGCCGATCGCGCTCAACATCGCGGTGAGCGGCATCGGCTGGGCGGGCTACCAGATCGCTCTGACCGGCCTCATCATCGCCTACTCCCCGGCGGCGAGCCGAGTGACGTACGTCGCCGTGCAGGCGGCGGTGAGCGGCATCGGCTACATGGTGGGCTCGGTCGTCTCCGGCGCGCTCGCCGAGGCGTTCGTCGGCCTCCACGGGGAATGGGGCCCGTTCAAGTTCAGCCCGCTCAGAATCCTCTACCACGTCTCCGCCGCGGGGCGCCTCCTGTGCCTGTTGCTCCTACCGATGATCCGCGAGCCCAGCTCGCGCCCCGTCGGCGTGTACGTGCGGAGGTTGCTGTCGTACAACCCGTTCGACCCGGAGACGTGGATTTACGTCCGGCAGAAGCTCGGCCCGCGAGAGCGAGAGGGTGAAGGTGACGGATGATCCGCGACGCGCGGGGGATCGTGCAGATGTAGGGACGACCCGCCGCGTCGCCCTTGCAGGTTCAGCGGGCGCGCTGTCCAGCGTCGTCCCAGGGCGGACGGAGGAAGCACGACGGGGCGCCATCGCGCGGCTCGCCGAGTTCTTCCACTACCAGCCGACGCTCCCGATCGAGACGATCCGATACGAGGATCGGAAGCAAGGGATGCGGAAGGTGACGCTCGCCTGGTGCAGCGGGGCGATCTTCTTCAGCGCGGTGACGAGCGCGGCGCTCGTCGGAATGTTCCGGCGGCTCGGCGCCTCGACGTTCACCATCGGCGTGCTCTCGGCGATCCCTCCCGCCGTGATGCTGATCGAACCGCTGAGCTCGTACTTCGTGCGGCGCGCCACGTGGCGGAAGCGGTTCTTCCTCTCCACGGCGTACCCCGGCCGGATCGTCTGGATTCCCCTCGTCATGGTCGGCTGGCTCCTCCCGGAGAGCCGGCTCGCGATCCCGATCATGCTCGCCCTCGTCGTCGTCTACCGGCTGAGCCAGGACATCTCCTCGCCGGCGTGGTTCGCCTGGATCATGGAGATCGTGCCGGCGGACGAGCGCGGCAGGTTCTGGGGATCGCGCCAATCGTGGGGCACCCTCTCGGGCACGGTCGCCGCGGTCCTTCTCGGACGGTATCTCGGCACGTCGCCGCCGTTCGAGAAGTTCGTCGTCTTCTTCACCATCGCGGCCGTCTGTGGCTGGCTCGACATCTTCATCCATCGCGGCGTGCACGGCGTGGCGGTGACGCCGATGCCGCCCGAGGAGCAGCCGAGCCTGCGAGACGTGCTCACGCAGCCCCTGCGCGACCCGAGGTTCCGGCCGCTCGTGATCTTCACCTTCTGCTTCGCTCTGGCCGGCCAACTGGGCGGCGCGATGTTCCAAATCCTCCTCCTCGAGGAGATCCACCTCTCGTACTTCGAGATATCCCTGTTCCTGTCCGGAGTGGTCGGCGGGCTCGTCGTCGTGAGCTCGCGCGTGTGGGGCCGGCTCATGGACAACCTGCACGAGGGGGAGCGGCTCGTCTTCTACGCCTGCACGACGCTCATGGGCCTCGTCGCCTTCTCATGGTCGATGGTGCCGACCCGGGCGCACGTGCCGATCGCGCTGGTGTTCGTCGTCGCCGGCATCGCCACGGCGGGCTACCAGATCTCGAACATGAACCTCGTGATCGCCTACTCGCCGCCGGAGGCCCGCGCGTCGTACATGGCGGTGAACATCGCGATGGGCGGCCTCGGGAGCATGATCGGCTCGATGATCTCCGGAGCGGCCGCGCAGGCGTTCGCTGGGATGTCCGCCGCATGGGGCCCGTTCATCCTCACCCCGGTGCGAACGCTCTACCTCGTCGCGGGGACGGCGCAGATTCTCTGCCTGCCGCTCCTCGTGCGAATCCGGCAGCCCGACTCGCGCCCGGTGCGGCGCTACATCGGGCAGCTCTTCTCGCTCAACCCCTTCGACCGCCGGACGTGGGGGTACGTGCGGCGCAAGCTCGGCGCGGCGACGAGGCAGGCGCGATGAGCATCGCCGACCTTTTCCGCTACCGGCCGGCCGTCTCGCCGGATGCGGTCACGTACGCCGACCGGAAGCGGTCGATGCTGCTCATGACGATCGCCTGGTGCTTCGGCACGATCTACTCCGACGGCATCGCGAGCACGCCACTCGTAGGTATGTTCCTCATGCTCGGGGCGACGCCGGCATGGATCGGCGTGCTCGTGGCGCTCGGGTCGCTCGCGTCCATCGCGCAGCCGCTCGGCTCGTACCTCGTCGCGCGCACGAGGTCGCGGAAGCGGCTGTTCTTCCGCCTGTCCTATCCGGGCCGCGCGGCGTGGATCGCCATCGCGGTGCTCGCCGCGGTCCTGCCACCGGGCCTGGCGACGATCATGCTCCTGTTCGTGATCGTGCTGTCCGCGCGGCTTGCGGTATCGCTCGCGCACCCGTCGTGGTTCTCGTGGATGAGCGATCTCGCGCCGAAGGAGGAGCTCGGCGCCTTCTGGAGCACGCGGCAGATGGCGGGCCGCATCTCGGGCATCATCGGCCTGGTGATCCTCAACTTCTACCTCGGCAAGGAACCCCCGTTCTCGAAGTTCGTCGTCTTCTTCATCGCCGTCTCGCTCCTCGGCCTCGTGGACATTTTCCTCCACCGCGGCGTGACCGGCGTGCACGTGACGGTCGGACGGGAGCCTCCGGGGCTGCGGAAGGCCTTCGTCGAGCCGTGGCTGGACGAAGACTACCGGCGGCTTCTCACCTTCTGCCTGTTCTTCTCCTTCGCCAACCAGATCGGCAGCGGCATGATGCAGCTCATGCTACTCAAGGAGATCAAGCTCTCCTACTTCGAGATTTCCCTCTACATGCCGGGCCTCACCGGGGCGATATGGGTGCTCAGCTCGCGCTGGTGGGGCAAGATCGTGGACAACGTCCACGAGGGCGGTCGGCTGGTCTTCTACCTCTGCGCGGCCATGACCGCGTTCCACATCCTCATCTGGCCCATGATCGGCGCCCGGCAGCACGCGCTCATCGCGCTCGTGACGGTGCTCAGCGGCATGAGCTGGTCGGGCTACCACATCGGCCTCACGGCGCTCATCATCGGGCGCTCGCCGCGAGGTGCACGGGCGACGTACGTCGCGGCGTACGCGGTGGTCTTCGGCATCGGCAACATGGTGGGGTCCGTCATCGCGGGGCAACTGGCGGAGCGCCTGGCGGACGTGGCGATCTTCTGGGGGCCCTTCAAGCTCACCCAGTTCCGCTCCCTCTACCTCCTCTCGGGCATCATCCGCGTGCTCTGCCTCGCACTCCTCGTTCGGGTCAGATGGCCCGACTCACGCCCGATCGGCGCGTACGTGCGACGCCTTCTCTCGATGAACCCGTTCGACCGCGCGACGTGGGCGTACGTGCGGGTGAAGCTCGGCTCCCCGGCGCGCGAGGTGGAGGAGGCGTGAGCCCGCGCCGGGAGGCGGACCGCGCACGGAACTACTCACAAGCCCGCGTGAGTCGGTATGTTCTACAGGGAGACGCATGTGAGGGGGTGCGCCCGATTGCGGGGCGTCCGTGTGTGGGAAAGCCATGAGCCAAGTCACCAGCAAGCCGAAGTTCACCGTTGGCGACGTCGTCAGACATCAGCGCTACGACTACCGCGGCGTGGTGGTCGGCTATGACGAGACGTGTCAGGCCAGCGACGAATGGTACGCCAGCAACCGGACGCAGTCGGATCGGGAGCAGCCATGGTACCACGTGCTCGTCCATGGCAGCACCCATTCGACGTACGTGGCCGAAGAGAACCTGACGTCCGACGATTGCGGCGAGCAGATCGTCCACCCGCTCGTGAAGAGCTTCTTCGGGCAGTTCCGTAAAGGGCGGTACATCGCGCGCGCGGAATGAGGAGGGGGTCCGGCACCCATCCTATCGAAACGTCACGCTCCTGTCCCGCTTGAGCGTCACCCGGGCGCGGCTGATGCCGAGCTCGTCGAGCGTGGCGTAGAGGAAGTTGCTCACCGAATGGCCGCACGGGATCGGCGGATCGAGCGCGATGAGACAGCCGAGGTGGAACACGTCCGACTTGAGCAGGTCGGCGTTCCGCTCGATGCGGCTCACGATCCCCAGGTGAGTGATGGCGGAGCGCGGCGCCTTCTGATAGAAAGCGATGTACCGCGCGTCGCGCGTCGGCTTGGTCGAGGCCGCCTGCGTACGCCCGCCGAAGTAGACCCGCATCTCCGAGCAGTGAGCGCCCCAGTCCTTCCACGGCATCCCGCGGACGATCACCGTCTCCGCCATCGCAGGCCCCCTTGTCATGCCGAGCCGCGGCGCGTGTCCTCCTTTGCCGCATCCACCGTACAATATCGGGTACCGGCCGGCACAGCCAAGTCGCCCGGTTCTCCATGCAGGGAAATCAGATGAGTGGGGCGATGCCACGGAGACGAGCGTAGCACCGGTACGCGTCGGCGGAGCGAGCCTCGGGGCAGGTTTCCTCCCACCAGTGGACGAACGGCGTCATCCATCCGCCACCGGTCAGCATGTCGTGGAGCATCGTCGCGGCGATGCCGCCGCCATGCTCGAGCCAGCCCGACCGCCGCGCTGCGTCGAGGATCGCGCGCGTGTCATAGGCGACGCGGCGTATCTTGGCGTGCCATGCGCCCTCGCGGGACTCGACCAGCGCGTATGCGGCGCGAGGGTCGCCATCGGCGGGCACGCCGGTCGCGCCGACGTTCACGATGAGCATGCCGTCCATGCGGCGGATATGAGGCACGTGGGTATGCCCGCAGACGATGACCGGCGCGGCGATGTCGGCGTACATGGCGCGGGCCTCGTCGTCGGTCGTCCGCGGGCCGAAGTACCCTCGCAGGTCCGCCGTCGTGCCGTGGACAAGTGCCACGTTGCCGGCGGTGCCCACGTCAATACGTCTCGATATCGGCCAGCGACCGATCTCGCCGAGGTGCCGCGGCGAGAGCGTGCCGCGGGTCCAGCGCGCTGGGTCGAAGCGGTCGGTGCGCCAGAGGGACGGCGCGTCGGGGTCGGCGCAGCGGAGGACGTAGTCCTCGTGGTTGCCGTACACGCCCGGCAGCCCGTCGGCGAGGACGCGGTCCATGACCGCCGCAGAGCAGGGACCGTTCACCATGTCGCCGGCGTGGGCGACGAGGTCCGGGGCGAGCGTCGCCGCGTCGGCAAGCGTGGCCTCGAAGGCGGGCAGATTGCCGTGGACGTCGCCGAGGACGGCGAGGCGGAAGGTGGCAGGCGCGGTCACGACGTCCGCGTCACAGGTCGATGAACTCGGCATGGACGGCGACGGCGTTCCGCGCCGCGGCGAGCGCCGCCCCGACGATGCCGGCGTTGTTGCGCAGTTGGGCGGGCACCATCTCGGTCTCGATCTTCACGAGCGGGAGAAACTCGTTCGCCTTCTTGCTCACGCCGCCGCCGATGATGAACAGCGCCGGGCTGAAGAGCCGTTCCAGTTCCTCGAAGTAGTCGGTGAGGCGCTTCGCCCACTTCTTCCACGAGAGTTTCTGCTTCTGGCGAGCCGCGTCGGAACCCCACGACTCGGCGTCTTTCTTGCCCCTGAGCTTGAGGTGGCCGAGCTCGACGTTCGGCACGAGGTGCCCGTCGGTGAACAGCGCCGTGCCGATGCCGGTGCCCAGCGTGATGACGAAGACGACGCCTTGCCGATTGCAGCCGGCGCCGAACCGCATCTCCGCCATGCCGGCGGCGTCGGCGTCGTTGATGATCGTCGTCGGGCAGCCGGTGGCATCGGTGAACAGTGCGGCTGCGTCGGTGTTCACCCAGGACGGGTCGATGTTCGCAGCGCTGTACGTCACGCCGTCCTTGACGATGGCGGGGAAGCCGTAGCCGATGGGCCCCGACCAGGAGAAGTGCCGCGCGATCTCGGCGGCCACCTCCGCGATCGCCTCGGGCGACGCCGGCTGCGGCGTGGCGATTCGGTGCCGCGCGGCGAGAATCAGGCCGGTCTCCGTGTCCACTGGGGCACCCTTGACTCCCGTTCCGCCGACGTCGATGCCGAGCGCAATCACAGCTCCCCCTTCTGCGGCGTGCGCGAGGCGCACGAGGCGCGCCTGTAGAAAAAGTACGGCCGTGCGTGCGCCAGAGTGAAGGCCTCCTTCCGCGCCGGGGCGGTGGCGACGGAGCATCGGTCGCCGCTACATTCAGGTACGCCATCCGTCGCGCCCGCCACGGCGGGATTGAGGCGTTCGCGGCGCGTGTGCTCCGAGAGGGGAGCCGAACGAGGTCCGACTCATCAGGAAGGGGATGCGTCCCATGGCACGGCTGGCACGGCTCACGAGCATCAGCTACCCCGGGTTCGGCGGGCTGACGTCGGTGGAGGAGCGCCGCACGCGTGCCCTCGACGAGGTATGTGCCCGGATCGACGAAGCGGCGATGGACCGCCCGGACCTGATCGTCCTGCCGGAGACGTTCACCGCCCTCGGCCTCGGCGGGAAGGAATGGGTGGAGATGGCTGAGCCGATCCCGGGGCCAAGCACCGATGCGCTCGGCAGGAAGGCGAGAGAGCACCGCACGCACATCGTCTGCCCGGTGATCGAAGCGCGCGACGGGCTGCGGTACAACGCGGCGGCGCTCATCGACCGAGAGGGGCACGTCGGCGGCGTCTACCACAAGATGCACCCGACCATCTCCGAGTGCGTGGACGGCATCACGCCGGGCACCGAGGCGCCCGTCTGGCAGACGGACATCGGCCGCGTCGGCTGCGCGATCTGCTTCGATCTGAACTTCCGCGACGTGGCCGACTCGCTCGCGGCGAACGGCGCCCAAGTCGTCTGCTTCGCCTCGATGTACCGCGGCGGCCTGAGCACGCGCATGTGGGCGTTCGACTATGGCGTCTGGTTCATCTCCGCCACGCCGGCGGAGAACAGCGTCATCCTCGACCCCCTCGGCCGGCTCCTCGTCCAGTCATTCGCCTACTCGTACACGATCTCCGCGCAGGTGAACCTCGACGCGGTGGTCTGCCACATCGACTACAACCATCCGCTCCTACCGGAGCTCAAGAAGAAGTACGGGCCGCTCGCCGACGTGCATACGGTCGCGCCGGAAGGGGTGTTCCTCCTCTCGTCGTTCCATCCCGACGTCTCCGTGACGGAGATGATGGCGGAGTTCAAGCTCGAACCGCGAAGCGTCTACTGGAGACGCGCCAACCGCGTCCGCGAGGCGGCGCTGCACGCGCCAGGGAAGCCGATCCCTGCGGCGATCTCGGCGGTGCAATAGGAGACGTACCGATATGTCGGGGATGCCTCCGCTCTTCCCGACCGTGCTCGTTGGCGCGGCGCTCTCGCCGCATACCGACGCGCTCCTCCACGAGGCGTGGCGGCTCACGGAGAAGCTCGGCGAGCGGCTCATCGTCGCGCACGCGACGACGGGGAACGCCGAGGAGGCGCGGCAAGAGCTCGAGGGACGGGTAAGCCGCAACCTTCCGTTCGGCGCGAAGGCCGAGGTCGTGGTCGTCGAAAGTGGCCGCGCCGCGGGCGTGCTGACCGAGATCGCCGCCGAACGGAAGGTGGACCTGATCCTCGCCGGCGCCCTCGCGCAGGAGCGGCTCATCACGCGGCTGATCGGCTCCGTGGCGCGGCGGCTGGCGCGCGAAGCGCCCTGCTCGGTGCTGCTGCTGCCGAGCGAGAAGGACCGGGCGCTGCCCTTCCGCATCATCGTTGTGAGCGTCGACGCGAGCGACGAGGCGGAGGCTGCGCTCGCGGTGGCGACAAGCCTCGCGCGGCGAGACCCGCCGGAGAAGCTCGTCGCCATGTGGGAGTACCAGGTGCCCGGCCTGGCAATGGCACTGGCCGGCGGCTCCGACGCCGAAAGCCGAGCCCAGCGGGACGAGGTCCAGCACGAGGAGGAGGCCCAGCTCGCCTCCCTCCTCCGGACGGCGGACCTCACCAACCTCCCGGTCGAGGCGGTCTGCCGCTATGGCGAGCCGGGATGGGTCGTCAGCGAGTACGCGCGGACGGCCGGCGCGGACCTGCTCGTCGTCCCCGCACCATCCGGCGGGGGCGGCATCGTCGATCGCCTGTTCGCCGCCGGGACGGACGTAGTGTTGCGTCGCCTGTCGTACTCGGTGCTCCTCGTCCGTCAGGCCGGTCTTGCCGCGCGCGAGGGCTGACACGTGGCCGTCAGGGCGTCGGTGCGAGGGATGCTGTGGGTAGCCTGACCTCCCCCGAGATCGTCAGGCTGTTCGCCGGCCTTGCGATCCTGCTCGGCGCGGCGATGACGCTGGGCGAGCTGGCGCGGCGCGTTCGCCAGCCTGCCATCGTCGGCGAGACGCTCGCCGGCATCCTCCTCGGCCCCAGCGTCCTGGGCATCATCAGTCCCTCGGTGTTCCGCACGCTCTTCCCCCAGGAGGGCCCCGGCGCCCTCGCCCTCGAAACCTTCGTCACCATCGCCGTCGTCCTGCTCCTGTTCGTCGCAGGGCTGGAGATGGACCTCTCCGCCGTGTCGCGCTACGGGCGCAAGGCGATGGTCATCAGCCTTCTGGGCATCGTCGTGCCATTCTCCATCGGCGGCGCGGCGGCGTACGTCTGGCCCGACGCTCTCGGCATGGGCACAGGTGCGGACCCGCTCACCTTCGCTCTCTTCTTCGCCACCGCGCTCGCGATCTCCGCCCTGCCGGTGATCGCCAAGACGCTCATGGACCTGAATCTCCTGCGCACCGACCTGGGCGTCCTCGTGATGACCGGCGCGATGGTGAACGACCTCCTCGGGTGGTTGGTCTTCTCCGTCATACTGAGCATGATGGGCACTGCGACGCACGGCCACGGCCCATGGTTCACCGTCGGCCTGCTCCTCCTGGTGCTCGTGGTCGTCTTCGCGGTCATCCGCCCCTTCGTGAATCGCGCGCTGCCGTGGGTGCAAGGCCGGCTCGTCTGGCCCGGCGGCGTGCTCAGCTTCGTCCTCGTGCTCGTGTTCGCCTTCAGCGCGCTCACCGAGATGATCGGCATCCACGCGACTCTCGGCGCCTTCCTCGTCGGCATCGCCGTCGGCGATTCGCCTCACCTTCGCGAGCGTACGCGCGAGATCCTTCACTACTTCGTCATGCACGTCTTCGCGCCGATCTTCTTCGCCGCCATCGGGCTGTACGCCGACATCGCGGGGCACTTCAACCTGCGCCTGGTGGCGTTCGTGCTCGTGCTGGCGACCCTCGGGAAGGTGGCCGGCGGCTACGCCGGCGCGCGGCTCGGCCGGCTGCACGGCCGCGAGGCGCTCGCCATCGGCTTCGGACTCAACGCCCGCGGCGCGATGGGCATCATCCTGGCAATCCTCGCGCTCCAGTACCGCGTCATCGAGCAGGAAACCTTCGTCGCGCTCGTGATCATGTCCCTCGTCACGTCGGTGCTCAGCGGCCCGATCATGGACCTGCTCATGGCGCGTCGCCGGGGCGTGCGGATCACCGACCTCCTCTCGCCCCAGACGTTCGTGCCCGAGCTCGCCGCCACGACTCTCCGCGATGCCATCCGCGAGCTCCAGCGCATCGCCGCGGAGCGCACGAGTCGCCCCATCGCGGAGATCGAGGAGGCCATCCGACGGCACGAGGCGCTCGGAGGCGCCACCATCGGCAACGGCATCGCGATCCCACACGCGCGGCTGGCGAACCTCCGAAGCCCAGTCCTCGTCGTCGGCCGATCCATCGCCGGCCTCCCGTGCTCGACCGGCGACCGCACGCCGATCCACCTCGTCTTCCTCCTCCTCACGCCGCGCGAAGACTCCCTCGTCCAGCTCGAACTCCTCGCCGAGATCGCTGCGCGCTTCGAAGACGAGGAGATGCGGCGCGCCGCCATGCGCGCGAATAGCTTCTCGGAGTTCCTCGCCGAGCTCAGCGTCACCGCCGCGACCATGCCGCGAGGACATGAGCGAGCATAGGGATCGGCGCACCGTGGAGCGACGCAGACCCCCAAGCTACCCGGACGGCCATGCGCGGATGAGAGCGTCGAGCGTCTCCGCGACGCGGTCGGACGCCGTCCCCCGGCCGTCCTTCATGCAGAGGACGAGGTCGGCGACCTGCGCGGCGAACTCGAGGTCGTGGGTGACGACGATGATCGCCCGGCCGGCGCTGCGCACCCGTTCGAGCTGATCGAGGAGGGCCTCGACGCCGCGCGCGTCGAGGCCGGAAGTGGGTTCATCGAGGACGAGGACCGCCGGGTCGAGCACGAGCACGCCGGCGAGGGCGACGCGCCGCTGCTCGCCGACGGACAGCGTCGCGGGCCGGCGGTTGGCGTACCCGTCAGACGGAAGGCCGAGCTCGTCGAGCGCCGCCTTCGCAGCGGCCTGCGCCTCGGCGCGTGCGACGCCCCGCTGGAGGAGTCCGAACGCGACGTCGTCGAGGACGGTGATCTCGAAGAGCTGGAGGTCCGCCCGCTGGAAGGTGAGGCCGACCTGCCGGCGCACGTCGGCGGCGGGAAGATCACGCACGTCGCGCCCACGGAGAAGGATGCGCCCGCGGGAGGGTTCCAGGAGCCGGTTGAAGTGCCAGGCGAGCGTCGTCTTGCCGGAGCCGGACCGCCCGACGATGGCGAGGATCGCCCCCGGCGGGACCGCGGCGCTCGCCCCGTGAAGCACCGGCCGTCGCACGGGCCCGTCGCGGCGGACATGGTGCACGTCCTGGGCCTCGATGACCGGTGCGCGGACGTCGGGTTCCTCGCCGGCACGCAGCGTGATCCTGCGGCCGCTGCGGAGGATGCCGAGGTCGCGCAGCCGCGCTTCGTTGGCGAACACCTCCTCCGGCGGGCCGTCGAGGACGACGCGGCCCGCGTCGAGGACGACGACGCGCCCGGTTCGACGCGCTTCGGCGATGCTCTGCGTCACGTGGACGATCGTGTGCTCGCCCGCGAGCTCGTCGAGGAGCGCGAGCAACTCCGTCGCCGACGGCCGGTCGAGCATGCTCGTCGGCTCGTCGAGGACCAAGGTCGCCGGGTCCTGCGCCCAGACCGCCGCGATGGCGACGCGCTGCTGCTCCCCGCCGGAGAGCGAGGTCGTCGCCCGTTCACGCACGCCCTCCAGATGGAACCGCCGGAGCGCCGCCGTCACGCGCTCGACCATGCGCGGCCGCTCCCACCGGAGGTTTTCGAGGCCGAAGGCGATCTCGTCCTCGACGGTGACGGCGACCATCTGGTCGTCGGGGTCCTGGAAGACGAGGCCGACGCGGCGGCGTATCTCCGGCAGGTGCGCCGGCTCGCCCGCGTCGAGGCCGAGGACGTGGACGGAGCCCTCGGTCGGTTGGAGGAGGCCGTTCAGGTGGCGGACGAGGGTCGTCTTGCCGGAGCCGTTCGGCCCCATGAGCGCGACGTACTCGCCGCGCCGCACGGCCAGCGTCACGCCGTCGAGGAGCGCCCGCTCGCCGCGCCGGTGCACAAGGCCACGCACGTCGAGGGCGAGCAGGTCGCCGCCGGTCGGGCCGGCCGTCGATACAGCTTGCGCCGAAGCGGACATTCCACTATCATGACACACTATGATTGGACCCATGGATACCAGCAGCGGCGATCAGGGCAAGATCGAACTCAGCGTGGGCGAGAACGTCGAAGGCCGGTTCTCCAACTTCGTCGTCATCACTCATACGCCGACGGAGTTCGTGCTCGACTTCGCCGTGATGATGCCCGGCATGCCGAAGCCGCAGGTCATCTCCCGTCTGGTCCTGACGCCGGACCACGCCAAGCGGCTCCTCGCCGCGCTCGGGCAGAACGTCCAGCGGTACGAAGCCAAGTTCGGCCAGATCCAGATCAAGCTCCCCGGCTCATCCTCGAACGCCTGACGCGGCCTCTACGTCCGCGATGCGGACGCGCGATGGGACCGCCAGCCGACCCAGGCACCGATGGCAAGCAGCAACGCGACCGTCCCGACGACGTCGGCGAGCATGTCGAACACGGAGAATGTCCTGCCGGGCGTGGACATCTGCAAGGCTTCGGTTACCAGGGCCATCGCCACGCTCCAGCCGAGCACGAGCCATGGCCAGCGCGGGCGGTTCGTCACGAACGGGAGCATCAGCCCCGCGAGGACGAGGAACGCGACGGCGTGAGCGAGCTTATCCCACCCGAGCAGCATCTCCGAGGGCACGCTCGCGCCCGGGACGAGCGACATGCCGGCGAGCGCGAGGGAGTAGGTGACCCATAGGATGAGGAAGATTCGTCGCCGATGTCGCGACAGCCCGGCGACTCCAGCGGATTCAGACATAGTGCACGCCCCGTTCCCCTGCGGCGATTTCGCCGATCCGCCAGACGCGCTCGCCCGCCGCGCGGAGCCGCTCTGCGACCGCATCCGCGTCGTCCGCGGCGGCGACGACGGCCATGCCGATGCCCATGTTGAACGTGCGGTACGCCTCCGCCGCGTCGAGGCGACCCATTTCCACGAGTGACTGAAACACCGGCGGGACCGGCCACGCGTCCCGATCGATGCGCGCGAGACATCCTGCGGGAAGAACGCGTGGGAGGTTGTCGGTGATGCCGCCGCCGGTAATGTGCGCCATGGCATGGACGAGTTCGTCGGCGAGGAGCGGTGCAAGGGACTTGAGGTACGGCCGATGCACGCGCAGGAGCTCCTCCGCCACGGTCGCGCCCCAATCGGGCACGTACGTGTCGACCCCCCAGCCGGCGACCTCGAAGCAGAGCTTCCGCGCGAGGGAGTAGCCGTTCGTATGGAGGCCGTCGGAGCCGAGCCCCAGCACGACGTCGCCCATCTTCACGCGCCGCCCGTCGAGGATGCGGCCTCGCTCGACGACGCCGACGATCGTCCCGGCGAGGTCGTAGTCGCCCGGACGGTACACGTCGGGCATTTCCGCCGTCTCGCCGCCGAGGAGCGCGCAGCCGGCGTCGGCGCAGGCGCAGGCGAGGCCCTTCACGATATCGACCACCACCTCCGAGCGGTGTTCCCCGAGCGCGACGTAGTCCATGAAGAACAGCGGTCGCGCGCCCATGACGAGGATGTCGTTCACGCAGTGGTTGACGATGTCCGCGCCCACGGTATCGTGCCGGTCCGCCATGATGGCCACTTTCAGCTTCGTGCCGACGCCGTCCGTGCTCGCGACGAGCACCGGCTCATGCAGCCCGGGGAAGTCGGCGCGAAAAAGGCCGCCGAACGCGCCGATCTCGCTCAGGACCTGCGGGGTGTTCGTGCCGCGGACGAGCTCCCTCAGCCGTCGCTTCGTCGCGTTCGCCTTCTCGATGTCGACGCCCGCGTCGGCGTACGTGATCGGCCGTGGCGCCGCTGCAGCGGCGCCTCCGGCGAGGTGCTCGGCGAGCCAGCCGGCCGTGCGGTCGATGACCCGCCGCTCGAACGCGACGCCGCTGAAGGTGTGATCCGCCTCGGGGATGATCTCACGCTCGCAGGGGACGCCGGCGGCGCGGAGGGCATCGACGTACGCCTCGCTCCAGGCGACCGGGATCGCCGTATCGGCCGAGCCATGAAGCACCAGCACGGGCCCGCGCGTCTTCGTGATCTCCGCGACGGGATCGACGTGGACAAGCTCATCGACGAACGCGCGGCCGAGCAGCATGCCCGGGGAGAACTCGTGCGGGAACGAGACCTCGGCGGCGGTCAAGCGTGGAAACTGCCGGTCGGGATCGGCCACCGGCGCCCAGAGCACGGTCGCCCGCACGAGCGGCGACGCACCCGCGACGCAGGCGGCGACGCATCCGCCAAGGCTCAGGCCCAGGATGCCGATGCGCTCACGGTCCACGCCGGGCTCCGCGGCAAGCACCTCGACGGCGCGGCGCGCGTCAGAGACCTCGCGGGAGATCGTCATGTCCTCGAACCTGCCGGCGCTGTCGCCCGAGCCGCGGAAGTCGAACCGGAGCACGGCGAATCCGTCGGATGCGAGGCGGCGGGCGAGCTTCACGAAGACCCAGTGCGCCTCGCTCCGATTGCCGGTGAACCCGTGGCATAGGACGACGCCTGGCGCGCCGAGCGCGCCCGGCGCGTGCCTCGAGCCGTCGTTCTCCGGCAGATGCAGGATGCCGACAAGCTGCTCACCCTCGTTCTCGAACGCGATCGGTCGTTCCATGGGTCGATCCGTGGTGTAGCGATAGCCTGCCGGCACGTGTGCCCGCCAACGCATCCTCTCGGGCACGGAGAGGACTGCGTCACGAGATGGGTCGCCTTGTACCGTGCAGCTTCGGGCGACGCATGCGAGCGGTGCCCGCAGGGCAGCGTGCCCCGCAGGGCACGAGGCCCCCACAATGGGTCAGGCGAAGCGACGCGACTGCATCTAACAACCGCTTGTAGGGTCGAGGCATGCCTCGACCTGCATCATCTTTCACGTGTCGGCCTGGGTGTCGTTCCCGCCTTCGTCTTCCTCGTCGCCCTCGGCCGCGCCGTCGCCGCCGACCGGCACGTACCAACCGACGACGCGGTTGCGCTTCTGGAGCAGCCGCGCGGCGACCCGCTGCACGTCCTCGACCGCGACCGCCTCAATCCGCGCGGGGAAGCTCTCCAGCAGGTCCATCGAGAAGACCATGTGCGCGAGCGCCAGCATCATCGCGCGGTTCGTGATGCGCTCGTTGCCGAAGACGAACTGCGAGAGGGCCTGCTTCTTCGCCTTGGCGAGCTCGGCCGCGGGCACCGGGCGCGCGACGACGTCCGCGAGCACGGCGTCGATGGCGGCCTCGACCTCGGCGTGCGTGCGCCCCGACCAGAGCACGGCGGAGACGTCCATGAGGTAGGGGTCGATGGTCGCTTCGAGGTTGCAGTCGACGTCGATGGCGAGTTCGGTGGTAACGAGGGCCTTGTAGAGCCGGGCGGTGCGGCTGTCGCCGTCGCTGCCGAGGGCGAGGCTGATCGGCCCGCCGAGGATGATCGCCAGGATCATCGCCGGGATGAAGTCGGCGTCGGTCGCCGCGGGCGCGAGATAGGAGATCTCGAGGTAGCTCGTCGCGCCGGGCCCCTCGATGGTGATGCGGCGCTCGCCGGCGGGCGGCGGCTCGACGGCGCGCATTGGCGGCGGCTCCGGCCCGGGCGGGATCGACCCGAAGAGCTCCTCCAACCGCCTGAGGAGCGCGCCCGTCTCGAAGCTCCCCACGGCCACGGCCACCGCGTTGTTCGGCGCGTAGTGCACCCGGTAGAACTCGTAGAGGTCGTCCCGCGTGATCCGCTCCAGGTCCGCCGTCAGGCCGATGACCTCGTGGCGGTACGGGTGAACCTGGAACGCCGTCGCGACGACCTGCTCGGCGAGCCGCCAGTCCGGGTGGTTCTCGTACGACTGCCGCTCGGCTAGGACCACCGTCCGCTCCGTCTCGACGATCTCCGGGCTGAAGGCCGAGTTCGCCATCCGGTCCGCCTCGATGCGGTACATGAGGTCGGCCTTCGGCGCCGGCAGCGTGGCGAGGTAGGCCGTGCCGTCGAACCAGGTGAACGCGTTGGTGATGCCGCCCTCGCGCGAGATGAGCCGGTCGCGTTCGTTGCCCGGGAACATGTCGGTAGGCTTGAAGAGCATGTGCTCGATCCAGTGCGCGACGCCGGTGCGCCCGGGCTGCTCGTTCCGGCTGCCGACCTGGTAGCCCATCCAGAAGCTCACCACCGGCGCGTGGTGCTGCTCCTCGGCGACGACCGTCAGCCCGTTGGGGAGTCTCGTGACCAGGACGCGGGGCTTCGCCATCGACACCACCTCGATGTGTTCCTGCGACAGATCGCCGTATGTTCCCCCGGGAACGGGCGGCTCGCGTCCGCTCGGGGTAGACACGTAAGAGTACCTTCGCGTCGGACGCACGGCAAGCTGCGCCCGACGCGCGGACCGCGCGACACGGCGCCGCATCCGGGACTCTCGTTCGGGGGAGACGCTGATGGCAAAGATGATCCTCATCCTCGGCGGCACCGGCGGCGCCGGGCTGCCGACGGCGCGGCTCCTGCTGGCCGAGACGGACGCGCAGCTCGTACTCGCCGGACGCAACCGGGAGAAGGGCGAGCGCGTCGCGGCGGAGCTGAACGCGCAGTTCCCCGGTGACCGCGTCACGTGGCGCGCGGCGGACGCGACCGATCCGGCCGGCCTCGAATCCGCATTCGCCGGCATGGACCTCGTCGTCATCTGCTCGCCGAACAGCCCGCAGGCCCCGGCGATCGCCCGCGCCGCACTGGCCGCCGGGGCCGACTACCTCGATATCTTCTTCCCGACGTCGGTTGTCGATGCGCTTCGGCCGCTCGCCCCCGAGATCGAACGGGCCGGCCGACGCTTCATCACGCAAGGCGGGTGCCATCCCGGGCTCGTCGCGCCGCTCGTCCGGTTCGCCGCGACACGGATTGCACGGCCACGCCGGGCGACCGTCGGCATGGCAATCCGCACGCCGTACATCGGCTCCGTCGAATCCGTCGCCGAGCTTCTGGCGGACATCCGCGGCTACCGCATGGACATCTACCGAGACGGCCACTGGCGCGCCGGCGGCTACAAGGACGCCCGAAAGATCGACCTCGGCCCCGGTTTCGGCGTGCTCCCGTGCTACCCGATGTACCTCGAAGAGCTGCGCCCGCTGCCCGAAGAGCTCGGCCTCGACGAACTCGGCCTCTACGCCGCCGGGTTCAACTGGTTCGTGGACTACGTCGTGTTCATGCTGGCGTACCTCTTCGGCTCCATCCGGAAGGGGCTCGGCGCGCGGATGCTTGCGCGGCTCATGATCTGGGGCATGGCGAAGTTCTCGAAGCCGCCGTTCGGCATGGTCTTCATCGCCCGCACGGAAGGCGAGCGAGATGGCGCGCCGTGCGCGGTCGAGGTCTCCGTCCGCCATGCCGACGGCTACGCGCTCACCGCGATCCCCGTCGTCGCGTGCATCCTCCAGTACCTCGACGGCGCGATCCGGCCGGGCCTCTCGCTCATGGGAAACGCCGTCGAGCCGACGCACCTCGTGCGGGATATCGAGCGCATGGGCGTCGAGGTGCGCGTCTGCGAGTGAGCCGGGGAAATCACCGCAGAGACGTGGAGGCACGCAGAAGACGAGACGGGAAAATCACCGCAGAGACGCAGAGACGCGGAGAAAAGGGAGAGGAATGGAAGAAGAGAGAGGAAGAAGAACCGCAGAGACGCGGAGAAGAAGGGACAGGAAACATAACCACAGAGGCACAGAGAAGGAGAAGCCATTCTCCACGTCTCTGCGGTGAACCTTTCTTGTTCTTCCGTTTCTCCGCGTCTCCGCGTCTCTGCGGTGAACCCTTCTTGTTTATCTGTTTATCTGCGTCTCCGCGTCTCCGCGTCTCTGCGGTGAACCTTTCTTCTTTCTCCGCGTCTCTGCGGTGAACCCTCTTCATCCGGATGGCCTCGTGAACCACGAATACGCTTCACTCTCGATCACGCTGCCGGCGCGCTGGGCGGACGCCCTGAGCGACCTGCTGGGCGAGGTCGGCTCCCTCGGCTGCGAGGTGCGCGGCGACGACCCCGCGACGTTCGTCGCCTACTTCGAGGGCGGGACGAACCTCGACCCCGTGGAGCGGCTGCTCCGCCTGCGCCTGGAGGAGGCCAGCGCCGCGCCCGAGGAGGTCGCCATTGTCCGTGGGATCGTCCCGCCGACGGACTGGGAGGCGACCTGGCGGCGGACGCTCGCCCCGGTCCGCGTCGGCCGGAGATGGCTCGTGCGCCCGTCGTGGCTGTCGTCGGAGGGCTACGACCGCCAGACGATCATCATCGACCCGAAGATGGCCTTCGGCACCGGCACCCACGCGACGACGCAGCTCTCTCTCATCGAGCTGGAGGACATCGTCCGCCCGGGCATGTCCGTCCTCGACGTCGGCACGGGCACCGGCATCCTCGCCATCGCCGCGGCGAAACTGGGAGCCGGTGCGAGGAACGGCCGCACCGGCTCCATGCCCGTCGTCGGCGTCGAGATCGACCCCGTGGCGATCGACTGCGCGCGGGAGAACCTCGTCCTGAACGACATGGGGGACAGGGTCACGCTGGTGACCGGCACGCTCGGCGACGTTCCTCCGGGGCGGTTCGATATCGTCATCGCCAACATCGAGTTCCGCACGCTCGTCTCCCTTGCCGGCGACCTGCGCGACCGACTCGGCCCCGGCGGGACGGCACTCTTCAGCGGCATCCTCCAGATGGAGGCGGACGCGTTCGTCGCCCAGATGCGCCGTCGCGGCTGGCGGTCGATCCGCGTGCGCCGGCAGTACGACCCCATGACGGACGACGGATGGATATTGCTCGTGGCGACGGCGGAGGAGTGAAGGGTGCGATAAGTCTCGGGTTGAGTGGCGCCACAGTATTCACCGACGCCGAGTGCGGCCTCCTCAAGCAAGTGTGCGCTCTCGTCACCCCGCCGGTCCGAGGAGGACCATGTTTCACTTGGTTCAAGTCTAGCGTATCTTCCAACATTGCTGGCAGACGACCTCCGTGGAGGAGAGATATGGTAACCATTAACTGGTTCGAGGTCTTTCTGCCGTCCTCGCGGTGCACCATCGCGTTCGAGACGAGGGCGCCGCAAAGAGACGGAACTCGGACACAGACTTCGGTCGAATGCAGAACGGTTTTCAACTGGTCCGAAGGCAAGCTCTACTATATCTCATCATCACCCCCACCCGCTTTGTCCACCGCCGAGATAGACCTCCAGCGATATCCCACGCTCGCCAACCACGCCATAGAACGGGGACTTGCCCGCCGTCTCCAAGAGAAGGGGTTCCAGACGTTCTTCGAGCACGTTGGTGGATGTGCTTACACCAGCACCGACCAGTCGCTACACCCTGACGTCTACGAGACCATGGAAGGCATACGCTTCCGGAGCTTCTACGGCTTTGGGCCGACTGAAGCTCAAGGCACTCAGCGATGGGGACTCGTTCTGAACTTCTCAACCAGGCAACGGTTTAAGGTATCGCTTGCGGACTCCCTACTGAGGGAGCTGGCCATCAGCGGGCCTGTTGTCAGAATCGACGGGACAAGTGGGAGCAGGTACCTAGAGTCAGCGACAGACACCTCGGGGGTCATTACTGAGCGTGGGGCTACCTCCGAGGTCCAGCTGAGCGAATGGACACTTCCATGCAATGTACGCAATCTTCTCAACTACCTCGGGCGGCTGAAAGGGTCCGACGCCGCAAGCGCCGTGTCCACAAGGTTGCAGCAGAATGCACTGGCACTTACCCAGGAAAAGCGGATCAATACACGCCTGTCACGGGACCAGTTGGAGAAGCTGCAACGCCTGATGGATACTTATGGCCTGTTGGACTTCACGCTAGAGTTGCCTGAGCGATCTCACGTACGAGTGAGCAAGTATCCTCTGCAGGTGACGGACCAATGAACTATCCTAGTCTCTACTATGTGGGCCAACACCTGCGGTACTGCTACTCCGAGGACCAGCAGAGAACCCACGAAGACAAGCTCAGAGGCTTGATACGGCACGGTCCGCTTCGGAAAGCCCCGAATACGCATCCGCACTGCCTGTTTGTCTTCTTGGATAGCAGCCGAGATGATGCCAACAAGCTTTATCTGTACCTTAGGAACGGAATCGAGAAGTTCCCCGGCTGCAGTCGTCTGACAGGGGTGTCAGTAGAGAAAGATACGGTTGCCTCAGTGCGGGTACCGCCGCCACCGCAGAGCGAAGACAGCGCAAGGCGTTTCAAAGATAGCCTGGAGGACTACTTAGCGAAGTTCAAGCGCCCCGATTTCGCATTTGTCATCTTCTCTAGGCAGCGCTCGGGCGCGTCCGACCCGTATGACACCGTCAAGGCGGTTCTTACGCGCTTCGGCATCCCATCGCAATGGGTTAGCTTGGAGCTCTTGGACTCTCCTAGCCAGATACGATACGCAATGTCCAACATTGCGCTCAGCTTCTTTGTGAAGCTAGGTGGCCAGCCTTGGAGTGTATCCGCCGGTCGCCCTAAACCAGCCCTGATCGTCGGTGTCGGCAGCGCGCTTGCTCGGTACTACGACGGAAGCCGGCCAGCACAACGCTTCATCGGATACGCCTTGTGTGTGCTCTCAAATGGCGTGTACCTGGACATGTCGTTTTTCCCTCCTGCGGACAGTTACGAGCAGTTCCTCGATCAGCTAAGCCAGGGGCTACAGAGCGCGGTGCGGCAGACACTTGCCACGCATAGCAGCATTGAGAGAGTGACGATGCATGTTTCCAGCGCTGAGAGACGTGAGACCGCGAAGACCATCGAGAATGCGATCGATCAGTACCGCCGCGACCAGGAGGCACCCATACCGTTCGAAGTCATCCGTCTTACAAGCGACTCCGACTTCGCTGTATATGACATGTCTGACCCTGGTTACGTGAGCACAGAGGGTACCGTTGTTGCGCTTGCCGAGAACCGGGCATTGTTAGTTACGGAAGGGCGGAAACAGAAGGCCGTATGGAGGGGCAGGAAACCAGTCACGCTCGAGATCCAGCGCCAGCATGCCTCGTCCCATGTGCTGCCGCTAAAGGACGCAGTGGAGGATCTGTTTGCCCTTGCCATGGTTAACTGGCGCGGTTTCAATGCTGTAACGCAGCCGATCTCATTGCAGTACGCTAAACTGCTTACAGAACAGGTGCTGAAAATGTCTAGGGTTGACCCTGACATCTGCAAGTACATCGCTGCCAACCAGCAGTTGCGCTCCGTTCCTTGGTTCATCTGACTATGTGCGCGAAACCGGACCTTGCTCTCCTGTTTGGGGCGGGTGCCTCAGCGGACGCCGGTCTCCCGACGGCCCTAGAGATGTCGGTAAGGCTTGAGAAGGACCTGGAACGTGAGCGGCCAGGGCTCCTCCCGGTCTACCACTTTATTGTTGGCGCCATTCAGTTCGGCAGGGGCTGCCGAAACGAGCCCGCAACGGGCTCAGTGAACATCGAAGAGTTCCTCAATGCCTGTACGTTCCTGGCATCACGGAGCACGCATTACGTCTATCCCTTTGTCTCTAGTGCATACTTGTCTTGTTGAGCATAATAATGTATATTGGGGTGTATGGCACGACATGCGACAGCGATCACGATGACGGGTGAAGAGCGCGCGACGC
>Ga0315279_10001775_pt1 | contig 34868 bp, 32 predicted proteins | sample YL17G06_20_MG_FD_203694 | JGI IMG/M metagenome (GOLD analysis project Ga0315279, IMG submission 203694) | Sediment microbial communities from Yellowstone Lake, YNP, Wyoming, USA - YL17G06_20 | ecosystem: Environmental > Aquatic > Freshwater > Lake > Sediment | place: USA: Wyoming | collected...
CGCGACGCTTTATGACGTTACGGGCGACTTTTCTCATCAATACTTGAAGATGTATTTCCAAATAAACGAAGTTGACGGCAAGACTGCGCATACGATCTTCAAGGGTCATGAATATTCCCGAGACTATCTGCGCAGCCTTGTGAGAAGAAGAACAACAAAGGTGGATGGCCTGTTCAACGTGATCACTAAGGACGGATACAACCTGCGTGTGGCAGTTTCAGCTTTCACGTTGTCCAGAGTCAAGACGTCGCAGGAAAAGGCCATGCGTATGATAATGACCAAGATCATCAAGGAAAAATCTGCAATACTCACGATAGATCAGTTCGCACAAGAGATGGTGCTGGGCAAGATAGCTTCGGACATATACAATGAAGCAAAGAAGATAGCCCCGTTGCGGCACGTAGGCATCAGAAAGTCAAAACTCGTGAAACAAGTAGCCCAATCAAAACAGCCAGCAGTCCCACAGCCCGCTGAGGAAGCCTAAGCTTTCAAGAGATTCTTTCCGTAGTCAAGCCCTTTTTGGAAAGCCGTGAAGTTTAGTTCTTCAGTTCCCCTTGGGATGTTGGCTTTAACTGATTCTTTGAGGGCATTCTCGTCTATCGCGTTTGTAATCGCCACGAATGCGCCTAACATGACGATGTTAGCAACTATTCTTCTTCCGAGTTCTTCAGCAATTTTAGTGGCTGGAACACGGAAGACCTTGACCTTCTTCAACTCTTTTTCTCGGGGAACCATGTCGGGATCGAGAATTACTGTTCCACCGCTTTTCACGTCATCAACATAATCGTTGTAAGCATGTTGAGACATCACGACCAATATGTCAGGTTCAACTACCTTCGGAAAGTCAATTTCCTCTTCTGAAATCACCACTTCAGACTTACACGCACCACCCCTTGACTCGGGACCGTACGATTGCGTTTGAACAGCATTCTTCCCGCTGTAGATAGATGCGGCCGCTGCAGTAATTATCCCAGACTTAATTATGCCTTGACCGCCAAACCCGGCAAACCTAATCTCAAGCCTCAACTGTCAGCCCACCTGCTCCAATGCTTTCTCATTAATCTGAGAAATCTTTTCATGAAGCAACTTCTCATAACTCAGCTTCTCCACATCCACAAACTCGCCCACGACAATGCGGTCAAGCGTGATCTCGGCCTTGGCAGGATCTGAAAAGCTCTCAACCGAGGAAGCCTTCTTGAACCATTCCATCATCTCAAGCCCTGAACGCATCTTGTTGTATCGGCCGAAGATTTCAGGACAGGGAGAAACAACTTCGATAAAGCAGAACCCCTCTTTCTGCAGGACTTTCTTAATAGACTGAGTTAGCCTGCGCACATGTAGTGTGGTCCAACGAGCTACGTACACTGCGCCAGACGCGGCTGCCAAGTGAACCAAGTTAAACGGATGCTCAATATTCCCATAAGGACTGGTAGTTGTGAACGCTTCAAGCGGCGTCGTAGGACCCTGTTGTCCGCCGGTCATGCCGTAGTTGAAATTGTTTACACAAATCACCTTAATTCCCATGTTTCTTCGTGCAGCATGAATAAAGTGGTTCCCTCCGATCGCGAAAAGATCACCGTCCCCGCTGACGACCACAACTTGCAATTCCGGGTTCGCCAATTTCACTCCTGACGCGAAAGCCAACGCGCGGCCATGCGTGGTGTGAAATGAATCAGTGTTCGTGTAACCGGCCGTTCGACCAATGCAGCCTATACCAGACACGACGACAAGCTTGTCCAGATCCGTCTGCAGCTCGTCCAAAGCGTGAACAAAACAGTTGAGCACGATGCCGTTGCCGCAGCCTGGACACCAGATATTCGGGATCATGGCTGACCTTAGATATTTCAAGAAAGGATGTTCCATCACTGCCTGAGCCATTAGCAATTCCTCCTTATGACTTCAAGAATCTCCATAGGAGTATGCGGGTCTTCCCCAAGTTTTGAAAGAAAAGCCACAGGCGTCTCCTTGGCTGCTCTTTCAACCTCTCTCACCAACTGCCCGCAATTCATTTCTGGCACAACAATGGCCTTCGCGCGGCCGGCTATCTCAGCCACTTGCTTTTCTGGAAAGGGCCACAAAGTGATCAAACGTAGCAGCCCAGCCTTTATGCCAGACGCTCTAGCTTTCCTTACGGCACTCAGCGCAGCGCGGGCAACAATTCCGTACGCTACAACGACAACGTCAGCGTCTTCCAGCGTTACCCTTTCAACTCTCACGATCTTATCCTCGTTCTGGCTTATCTTCTCGCATAACCGCCTCACAAGTCTCGATTGTACTTCTGAGCTTGACGTTTGCGGGTACCCTTGCTCATTATGCGTCAGCCCAGTGGCATGAAAACGATATCCTTCTCCAAAGCAGGCCATGGGCGGGACTAAATCATCATCAGGCATGAAGGGCATGTACTTATCACGTGGGACGTTGGGTTTCTTGCGATTTACCGTTCTTATTCCCTCAGCAGATGGTATCACCACTTTCTCCCACATGTGAGCAACGATCTCGTCGCCCATTAACAACGTTGGAACCCTGTAAGTCTCAGACAGGTTGAAGGCTTCAATAGTCAAATCAAACATTTCCTGAACGGAAGAGGGCGACAAAGCTATGATGCCATAGTCTCCATGAGAACCCCACTTCGCCTGCATAACATCCTGTTGTCCAGGAAGAGTAGGCTGTCCAGTGCTGGGGCCTCCACGCATTATGTCGACGACGACGCATGGTGCCTCAGTCATTACGGCTAACCCGATGTTTTCTTGCATTAGGCTGAAGCCAGGCCCCGAAGTTGCTGTCATTGCTTTCAGACCAGCGTAGGAGGCACCGATCACAGCGGCCATTGAAGCGATTTCGTCTTCCATTTGAACATAGATTCCTCCGAACTCAGGCATCCTCTGGGACAAGTGTTCAGCAATTTCCGTCGCTGGCGTAATTGGATAGCCTGCAAAGAACCTGCACCCCGCAGCGATTGCGCCTTCTGCACATGCGACGTCGCCGTTCAAGAAGTGGGCACCAGTAAGTAAGGCTCTTTTTCCCGTCATGTCTTACCCTCTTCGTCAGGTTGTTTTTCAACTACGTAAATCGCAAAATCTGGACAAACTGCCGTGCAAAAGCAGCACAGAATACATTTACTTTCATCCACGATCCTCGGAGGATGTACCCCTCTCGCGTTTATCTCGTCTGACTCTTCGAAAACCTTCTGGGGACAGAACTCCATGCAGTAACCGCAACCTTTGCATTGATCTTTGATCAAGTGAATTTCTGCCTTCGGATGCTTCAAATCCTTGCTGTCGAGGGCTGCATGCCTAATCCTTTCGGGCATACTCAATCATCCGCCAGAGCCTTTTCAAATACCTTTTTAGCCTTTTCTATCTCCTCGGGTGCGACGGCTTCAACTATGGTCTTCATTTCACGCACTTTCGAAGCAAATCTTTCTCCTTCGGCTGCTGAAGCCCAAAGCAGCTGCAGCCTCTCCTTGTTCAAGCCACTCTGCTCCATCTTTTTCCACAGTCGTTCCACACGCTTCTGAGTCTGATAGTTAGCATTTATGTAATGGCAGTCTCCAAGATGACAGCCAGTTACCATAACGGCTGCGGCCCCTCTTGCAAATGCCCTTTCAACAAATTTTGGAGCAACACGTCCCGAACACATGGTCCGAATTATACGCACGTTAGGTGGATATTGCATTCTACTGACTCCTGCAAAATCAGCACCCGCATATGAACACCAGTTACAGCAGAAAGCTACGATCTTCTTGTCCGCATCGTGCTCTGTCAATGCGTCTATTTGCGCTGTGATCTGCTCGTCAGTGAAGTGACTCTGAGTCAAAGCGCCAAAAGGACACTCTGCCGCACACGTGCCACATCCGCCGCATGCAGCCTCTATGATGCTGATCTGTTTCAGGTCTTTGTTCCAGGTTATGGCATTGTATGGGCAGACTTTTATGCATAGCCCGCAAGCCTTGCACTTTTCAGGATAGATAATCGGCGTGATGGCCTCGACAGTCACTTTTCCCTTCGCCATCAGAATGCCAGCGCGGGCCGCAGCGGCGCTTGCCTGCGTCACGCTGTCCTTGATGTCTTTCGGTGACTCGGCACAGCCTGCGAAGAACACTCCGCCCGTGGCGGCGTCTACTGGTCTCAGTTTCGGATGAGCCTCTAAGAAGAATCCGTCCTGATTTCTTGAGAGCGTCAGTAAACGCTGTACTGCTTCGCTGTCTTTTCTTGATTCAAGGCCCACAGACAGAATTGCCATGTCAACATTGATCTTGTAAAGCTCTTTCTGAAGGGTGTTCTCGCCCATAAGCCACAGGTTGCGGGTTCTCTTGTCCTCCTTTATCTCAGATGGAAGCCCCCGAATGAATTTAACCCCGGCTTTTCTGGCCCGTTTGTACAGGTCTTCGAAGCCTTTTCCGTAGGCTCTTATGTCCACGTAGAAAACGTATATTTCAGTGTCAGGCCAGTGCTCCTTGATCAGCAAGCTATCCTTGATGGTGTTCATGCAGCAAACATTGCTGCAGTAAAGCCTCCCATTCTTGTCAGTTCGAGAGCCCACACATTGGACGAAAGCCACGCGCTTGGGAACCTGCTTGTCACTGAGTCTTATCAAATGGCCGCCTGACGGGCCCCCCGCATTGATGAGCCTCTCAAACTCTAGCGATGTGATCACGTTTGGAAATCTGCCATACCCGTAATTCGGCAGTATTGACGGGTCAAAAACATCTGCGCCCGTAGCCACTATTATCGTGCCCACTTCAAGTTCCATGGTTTCGGGCTTCATCTCATACACTATTGCTTTTCTTTCACATGCCTTCATGCACTTGTCGCAGACAACGACGCCGTTTTTGTTAAGGCACAGGTTCATGTCGATTATGTACGTGGCGGGAACAGCCTGAGCAAACGGCGAGTAGATGGCATGTCTTGATGCTAGGCCGACGTCAAACTCGTTAGGAGCAACTATAGGACAGACTTCCGTACATTCTCCGCAGGCAGAACAGTCTTTCGTGACGTACCGTGGCTTCTTCAGCACTTTAACATGGAAGTTCCCGATGTACCCTTTAACCTCTGAAACTTCGCTGTTGGCCAAGAGCTCAATGTTAGGATGATGCCCAACGTCAGACATTTTAGGAGCAAGAATGCAGATGGAACAGTCCATCGTCGGAAAAGTCTTGTCTATCCGCGCCATCATTCCGCCAATACTGGGTTCCTTCTCAACCAGAAACACCTTGTAGCCCGTGTCGGCAAGGTCAAGGGATGCTTGGATACCTGCAACGCCACCGCCAATTATCAGTGCCCTCCGGTTTATCGGCACCTCAATCTCTTCCGCGGGCTCAAGCAGAGCAACCTTGGCCACGGCCATTTTCACGAGGTCTTTAGCTTTTTCGGTGGCTGATTTTCGATCATATAAGTGAACCCAACTGCAGTGCTCACGAATGTTTGCCATCTCAAAGAGGTATTTGTTCAAGCCCGCGTCTTCGCATGCTTTTCTGAAGGTGGGCTCATGTAGACGCGGTGAGCATGAGGCGACTACCACTCGGTTGAGCTTATGTTCCTTGATGTCCTTTTTTATTCCCTCTTGTCCCTGATCTGAACACGTATAACGGTTATCTTGAGCTAGGACAACATGCGGAAGAGCCGACGCGAATTTTGCAACATCTTCACAATCCACGGAGCCAGCGATGTTCAACCCGCAATGGCAAACGTAAACTCCGATTCGAGGTTCTTCTGCGCTTGGCTTTGTTTCCGGTTCCTTCTTCTCCGCCATCGGATCACCCTTTTGACGATGTTAGATAGTTTTCAATAGACGCTACGGCTCGCTCTCCTGCACAAATTGCCTCAATGATTGTAGCAGGTCCAGTAACAGCGTCTCCCGCTGCGAACACGGCCTTCATGCTGGTTTCCATGGTTATCGGGTCAGTCCAAACCGTGCCATCATCGTTTAGCTCGACCTCTTTCGGCAAAAACTCCACGTCTGGACCTTCGCCGATTGCCAGAATCACCATGTCCGCTTCGCGCTTGAACTCCGAACCCTCTATCGGAATCGCCTTTCTTCTCCCACTCTCGTCGGGTTCGCCGAGTTCCATTCGGACGCACTCGATGGCGCACACTCTCCCGTTCTCCCCAACGATTTTCCTTGGTGAAGCTAAGAACTCGATTTTGACACCTTCCTTTTCCGCCTCTTTGACTTCCCAAGGAATTGCAGGCATTTCGTCCCTTGATCTGCGATAAAGAATCGCCACGTTCTTCGCTCCTAATCCTGAAGTCTTTCCTGCAGCTGAGACAGATCTGGCAGCGTCAACCGCCACGTTCCCGCCGCCGATCACGACGATGTTCTCGCCGATTTTCACATTTTCCCCGGAATTGACACTCCACAGGAAGTCTAAAGCGTGGACTACTCCTTTCAGGTCTGCCCCTTCAACCTTCAGTTTTTGGGCTTTGTGAGCCCCTATACCGATAAAAACTGCCCTGTAGCCTTCTCTCCACAGCGCAGTAAAGTTTAGATCTTGACCAATGGTTACACCTGTTCTTATTTCCACGCCTAGATCCTTTATTGACTGAATTTCCCTTTCCAGATATCGTTTCGGCAGACGAAAATTCGGTATACATTTTCTAGGCATGCCACCGGCTTCTGGAAGTGACTCAAAGACTGTAACACCGTATCCTTTTCGGCTTAGCTCATATGCGACCGTGAGACCAGCTGGCCCAGAGCCTATAACTGCGATTCTCTCCTCGTGCACCTCCTGTGCCCTCTTCGCCTTTTCGCTCTTCAGATGCTCATCGTACAACTGCCAGATTCTCTCAAGTGTCTTCTCTTGTTCAAGGCCTGCTCGTTCCGGATGAAAACAGGCAAGCGTTGTTGTCAGGGGAAGAGGGATATTCTCTGCTATTTTTTGAAGAGCTCTTTCTGACGAGCGACTACCTCCATGCTCTAGGGCGATTTTCCGCATGGAGAGAAATATCTCAGGCAATTTTATGGCTTGATTGCAACGTTTGAAGCAGCGATAGCACCACGCGCAGAGCCAAAGCTCATCTGAAGATAACGTGTTGTCCGGGTCTAAGAGAATGTTTTGCAGAAGACTTCTCGGATTGTATTGGCTTCCCAACATTTCCGCCATTGGACAGCTGCCCGTGCAGATACCGCACTCGTAGCAGTATTTGAGTTTTTCAACGTCTAGAAGCTGTTCAAGGATGTCCTTGGAAACGATGGTCCTCGAGGTTGTCAAGCTCTGAGCCTTCCTTAATACTGGAAGAACCTCGAATATAAAAGTTTACAAACGTAAAGGTTTCGCCTCAGAACTCAAAGCTCAACCTAGCAGCACACTTCTTTTTATAAAGTGAAAGCACAATACAACATGAAAGGTTAGTGATATTCACATGAAAAAAGTCAAAATCGTCCTCTACGGAGTAGGCGCTGTCGGCACGCTGATCGCAAAATTTCTGCTTGAAAAGGAAGGAGTAGAAATCCTAGGAGCAGTCGACACGGCCAAGGACAAGCGGGGCAAGGATCTGGGCAAAGTCTTGGGCTTGGAAAGAAACCTTGGCATAAAAGTCTCAGCTAATGCGGACTTGCTTCTTAGGCAAGTGAGACCAGACGTGGCTATCCATGCGACCTCATCTTTCCTCAAAGACACGTACTCACAAATAGCCACAATAGTGAAGAACGGAGTAAACGTTGTCTCAACATGCGAAGAACTATCCTATCCACACGTTGCCAATCGGAAACTTGCGGAAAAACTTGACCAGCTTGCAAAGAAGCATGATGTCACAGTCTTGGGCACGGGCATAAACCCAGGTTTCCTAATGGACACGCTTGTGATCGCACTTACAGCACCTTGCCAAAGAATAGAGAAGATCGAAGCAACAAGAGTCATGAATGCTGCCACTAGACGCTTACCATTCCAGAAGAAAATCGGCGCAGGCTTGACCACTGAAGAATTCAAGAAGAGAATCGAAAACAAGCAGATCACCGGGCACGTAGGGCTCGAACAGTCTATCAGCATGATTGCTGATGCCCTAGCATGGAAACTTGACAAAGTAGTAGTAGAACCTGTTGAGCCAGTAATAACCAAGAAGGCTGTTGGAAGCAAAGACGTGAAAGTCAAGGCTGGAAATGCGGCTGGACTGAGGCAGAAGGCAAAGGGCATAGTGAAAGGAAAGGAAGTCATAGTCCTAGATTTCCAAGCTTACGTAGGCGCTGAAGAGGAATTTGATGCAGTCAAGATCCACGGCGTTCCAAACGTAAATCAGAGGATCCAGCCATGCGTGCACGGCGACTTAGGCACAATAGCGATGGTTGTCAACTCAATCCCAAAAGTCATCAATGCGCAAGCCGGCTTAGTCACCATGAAGGATCTGCCGGTTCCGTCAGCCGCACCCGAAGACATGAGAAAATACATTTCCACCTAGACCCATTGTCAACGAGGAAGCGGTATTGAAAGCGAGAATTGACATAAACTGCGATCTAGGCGAAAGCTATGGAGCGTTCAAGATAGGAAACGACGCAGAAATAATGTCACACATAACATCCGCAAACATCGCATGCGGATTCCACGCAGGAGACCCGATGACAATAGCCCAAACTATCACGCTTGCCAAAAAGCATAGGGTTGCAGTTGGAGCACATCCAAGCTTTCCTGACCTAGTCGGTTTCGGAAGAAGAGAAATGCAGCTTACATCAGAGGAAGCTGAGAATTACACGCTCTATCAGATTAGCGCAATTCAGGGATTCGCGAAGGCAGCAGGCTTGAATCTTCAGCACGTGAAGCCGCACGGGGCCCTCTACAACATGGCAGCTAAAGATGAAAAACTGTCCAATGCAATAGTGAAGGCTGTTCAAGAGCTCAGCGATGATCTGATAGTTTTTGCCCCGCCCAGATCTGCATTGGCCAAGATCGCCGCAAAGACCAAGTTGCGCGTTGCATGGGAGTTCTTCGCTGACAGAGCCTATAATCCGGACGGAAGCCTCGTTTCAAGAAGCCAGAAAGGCGCGATCATCAATGACTCGCGAAAGGTGCTACAGAGAGCCGTCACAATGGTCAAAGAGGGAACTATTCAAACCTTCAACGGCGAAGTGCTGAGGCTAGGCACGGTGCACACGATATGTGTACATGGCGACACTCCTAACGCCGTAAAACTGGCAGAGATCCTAAACAGGGGATTGATAAAGGCGGGCGTTAAGGTTGAGCCTGTAGGCAACTTCATTTAGCTGGATTTTGGGTTCCCATCATGAAGAATAACATGCATATGCCTGCACGATACTTCCCCTTCGGCGACGCCGCCCTTGTCGTCGAGTTTGGCGATACGATAAGCTTGGAGATAAACCGCAAGGTTGTCGCTTTAGACAGTGCAATCTTGAAGGCAGAAATCCGAGGAGTCGAGGAGCTCGTGCCAACCTACAGATCACTGCTAGTTCGCTACGATCCTCTGAAGATAAGTTATGAACAGCTTGTTTTTCGCGTTAAAGACCTTGAAGAGAACCTCAAGGATTCTCATGCGAAAATGGAGGGCAGAAAAGTGGTTGTCCCTGTCGTCTATGGGGGAGAGTATGGGCCTGACCTCGGGCACGTTGCACAGTTTCACGGGTTGACTGAAGAGCAAGTAGTCAGGTTGCATTCTGAAAGAGAGTACAGGGTTTACATGATTGGGTTCGTCGCCGGTTTTCCCTATTTGGGAGAGGTTGCTGATGAAATCGCAACGCCGCGTCTTGAGACGCCGCGCCTGAAGGTGTCAGCAGGCTCAGTTGGCATAGCAGAAAAGCAAACGGGCATTTACCCATGCGAGGCTCCTGGCGGGTGGCAGATAATAGGCAGAACGCCAATCAGGCTTTTTGACCCGTGGCAACAGCCGCCGACGCCTCTCAATTCTGGAGACACTGTCAAGTTTAAGCCCATTTTGGAAGCTGAGTACAAGATGCTGCTCGGGAGGTAGGAAGCAGTTGAGGCTCTTCCATGTCACCAAGCCTGGACTGTCTACGACGGTCCAAGATTTGGGCAGAGTTGGCCTTCTCAGGTATGGAGTGCCGGTTTCCGGGGCGATGGATCAGTTTTCGCTGATCGCGGCGAACCTTCTGGTAGGCAACAGGCCTGATGATGCTTGTCTTGAAACGACCCTTATCGGCCCGGAACTTGAAGCCTTGGCAGAAACCCAGATCGCCGTGACTGGCGGAGGCTGTTCTCCGAAGATTGATGGAAAGATTGTTCCCATGTGGCATACTTTGAACGTGAAGAAGGATGACGTGGTGTCTTTTGGGAATATGCAAGATGGTTGTCGAGCTTGTCTTTCGGTAAGAGGAGGAGTGAATACTCCGTTGGTGCTTGGAAGCCGGTCCACGTATATTCGCGGTGGCTTTGGCGGATTAGACGGTAGAAAACTCAGAAAAGACGACGTGATTGAAGGTTTTGATGTTTCACCGCTCAGCTTTGCATACTCAATGCCGGAGGAACTGGTGCCGCAGTTGGCCGATTGTGTTGAAGCGCGTGTGATTTTGGGTCCGCAGGCCGACATGTTCACAGAGACTGGAGTCGACACGTTTCTTTCCGCACCATTCAAGGTCTCATCGGAAGCTGACCGCATGGGATATCGCCTTAAAGGCCCAAAAATCGAGCATAAAGGCAAAGCGGATATTGTTTCAGATGCACTGTTGCCAGGGGCTATTCAGGTTCCTAAAGATGGGAAGCCGATCATATTGATGCGGGACGCTCAAACGACAGGCGGGTATCCGAAGATAGCGGTGGCTATTTCGCCGGACATTTCGATGCTTGGCCAAGCTGGACCAGGCTGCTCGGTGAGGTTCTCAAAGGTGACGCTGAGAGAGGCACAAGAAAGACTACGGAAATTCAGCAGACTGCTTAACAGCTTAAGTAGTATGCTGGTTAAGAACCAGTGACGAACTCGTTGAACGGCGATATTGAGGGTGATTGTCATGCCAGTCAAGGCGGGAGTTCATGAAAAAGGCACGTTTTCACTTGCAGACGGCCTAAAAAACATACGAGGCAGGGCTGACTTCGAGAAGGCCGGCGCGATCGCGGTGTTTGTAGGTGTGGTTCGCGGAGAGACTGCAAGAGGTGAACGAGTTCGGAAGTTGACGTTGGAGGCGTATGAGGAAAAGGCAAACGAAGTGCTGATGAGCATCTGCGACGACTTGCGAAAGAAGCCCAACATCGTGGACGTTCAGATCCACCATTTGCTGGGCGAATTCAATGTTGGAGAGGATCTTGTCTATGTGCTGGTTGCGGGATCTCATCGTAAGAGTGTCTTCTCAGCATTGGAGGAGGCTGTGGAGAGGTACAAGAAGGAGGCTCCAATTTTCAAGAAGGAGCAGGTTGCCACTAGTAAAGGGGCGAGAAGAAGCTATTGGGTTTCAGAGGGTGCTGATTCCCAGTCTTAGGCGCGTTTGGCCCTGTGCAGTTACGGCATACTGGACTTGTGTGACTCCATGTTGGGGTAGGCCGTAGTATAGTTCACGACACTTTTTCCGCAATAGTTCAACTATTCGGATAAGGCCTACCTGAGGGTCTCGCGAGTACCTTCCGCAATGAGCAACGATGTTGGTCGCCAAGTGAACTATCCAAAGGCCAGTGAACTATGCACGGGTTCCTCAACACACGCGGGTAGAAGCCGCATCACGCACATGATGTTTATCTCGCGTTAGTCAGATGATGGTTCAACCGATAAAAGCAAGATGACCATGTAACTAACAAGTGGGAAAGCACATGGACCCAAATCTGCTATCACCATGCAACTACTACTGCGGCAACTGCATCGTACACAAAAAAGGAAAGTGCCTAGGATGTCCAAAGGCAAGTGAAAAAGCGCACGCCGAAGGAAGAGTGTTCTGTGACATTGCTCTCTGCGCCAAAGACGCGAGAACAGCCACATGCTCCGACTGCAGAAGCTACCCATGCGGGAAATACGACAACAGTATCTATGCTGAAACCTTCATCAAATGGATAAAAGACAAATTGAAAGAGCCGTAGCGACCGTCAACCTGAACGTATCCTCAAACCCTACCTTCATTTTTCTGATAGTCTCAACGAGGATGCTTGGGTACCGCTCATGACAATCCCTCAGGCACATTGGTAAGAGGCTGTTTAGCGCACGCGCGCTAAAGAGAAAGATGATTGTGTGTGAGATTGGACTTTAATAAGAAGAAGGCAATATTTCTTAGATGAAGAATGAGTAGGAGGTGAGTGATATGTCTGAGATGAATATTGAGACGCTTATACGCAATTTTCTTGATGCATACATGAAGCTGGATGTGGATGGCACGCTTTCCTTCTTCGCAGGAAACGCTGTCTGGCAAGTTCCCGAGGGAGTGTTCAAAGGCAAGGAGGAAATGAAGCGTTATTTGACTTGGGTGTTCAAGATGGTGCGTCAGATGAAGTTTAGGGATGCTGGAATAGGACTTGTGGTAAAGGGTAACAAGGCTGTTTACGAGTATATGCTAGAGGCAGTTACCAGTCAAGGCATGAAATATGAAACGCCTGGGGTTTGTATCTATGAAATTGGTGATGGCAAAATTAAGCAACACAGAGTTCTTTACGATAGGTTATCAGTTGCGAATCAGGCAGCCAAGGGAACAGTTTCAAAACGGGTAATGAAGTCTGTATTGAATACTATGGAGAAAGGATTACGCTAGCTAGATCGATCGGTGTGTGTGGGGACTAAAATTTAACTGAAAATTTCATCCAATATTTCTCTATCGGTTATTGTTTTCCACCACTCGTTACGATCTATACGAAGCCTATTAGCTGGAAAGATGCCAATAAAAACCCAAATAGTATTTAGTGAGATTTCTTCTCCCATTAAGTTGTTACCAGAGCCCTTTTCTGTAATATACCCCTAAGAATTGACAGAACTCATAAAAGCCCCTTTGGTTAACATGGACACGCCCTATTCCATACGAGACTCTGAGAGTTAACAGAACCTTCAGGGGCAACACAAATAAGCCATGTGTCTGCTTTAGACCTCAAATGTTACGCGGGAAAAGCAGTTTCGACATCTTTCAACCCATGATAAGCTCATGGTACGATTCCTTAAAGAACGCTCACGATTTTCAAGACCGAATTCTCACAGACTTAACCAAAGAATATGCCAAGACAGCGTATGGGAAAGATCATCATGTCTCTGAGGTTGATGACGTTACGGGGTTCAGAGCAAACTTCCCCATCATAAACTATGAAAAGCTCAGGCCGTATCTGGCGGAGGTCAGCGCAGGCAACTACGACGCTATTCTCCCGGAGCCCCTGCTATGCTGGGTCATGACGAGGGGATCAACAGGCCCAGCGAAAGTGTTGCCCGCTACAAGAACCCACATCGAACAGATACTTGCATGCGGGTCTAGAGGGCTCATAAACTATGCACTGAGAAGAAGGGATTTCTCGCTCTTGGCAGGAAGAATATTGAACCTGAACTTCCCCTCGAACGTTCACACGACGACCATCGGCGGCCGAACAGTAAGCTATGGCTACAGTTCTGGAACCTACGCAAGACTCAACCCTACGCTCAACGAGATAAGCCTGCTGCCCAAACAAGAGGAAATAGACGCTCTAGGCCCGGGAATCAGCAAGAAAGACTGGGAAAAAAGGTTCGAATTGGCCTATCAGAAGGCAACAGGCGAGAACGTGACAGCCGTGATGGGTGTTACGCCAGTCATCCTGGCTTTCGCAAAATACATTGGTCGAAAGCATGGAAAGAAACCTAAAGAACTCTGGAACTTCAGAGCCTTATTCTGCACGAGCGTCCGAAAGATCCAGTTCCGATATGCACCAGTGCTCAGGAAATACTTCGGCGAAGTGCCCGTGGTCGAAATCTACAGCGCAACCGAAGGAGTCTTCGCACAGCAGCTAGACGACCTGCCATACGTTACGCCGAACTATGACAAGTACTTCTTCGAAGTTGAGACCGGCCATGGAACAAGAATGCTGCACGAACTCGAGCGCGGCGAATGGGGCAGACTGATAGTGTCTTCATGCATGTTTCCAAGGTATGACATCGGAGACATTATAGAGGCAGCTGGAAAAAACTATTTTCGCGTGGTCGGCAGGCAGAGCACTTTAACACTTCTGGAACACAGGCTTTACAGACTATTCTTCGGCTGGTCAATCTAAGTCTTGGGGTGTCTCCTCGAAGCCAGCATCGCCCCGTAGATTGCGCCGAAAATTATCACTATTCCGATGAGGATGAAGAACAGGGCTATCCAGACCCTCCTCCCAACTACGTTAGCTATGGACAGATAGGCCATTACCCCTAAGAATATTAGGATTAAGCCTCCAATCAACGGCCCTATAAACGCATACTCGTGTTTTTCACGTTTCTCTGACTTCTCTCGCTTCTCCGACTTCTCTCGTTTCTCCCCTTTCTCACTCTTCTCGTCTTTCTCATGTCTATACGTCGGGGGACGTGCAACTTGTGCAGTCGGCTGTTCGGCTTTCAGCGAGGCCCCACATTTCGGGCAGAAAACCATGTCCTCAGTGACTTTGTCACCGCACTTTGGGCAGAACGACATACAATCACCCTAACACTTCTGCTCTCATATTCAACTACGGAATATTTAAAACATGTCCATCGAATAGTCCCTGCTGAGAAACGTTATATGGTGACGAGACGAGAATAGGCCAAACTGAGGCAGGAAGAATGACCAAAAGCAAACCGAGGAAACCCGGAGAACGGCTCCTCAGCCCCATTTCCACAGGCTTCTTCCTTGTACTAGTGGGGATGATTTTCATTTTTACACCCAACCTCTTTGAAAGCATCTTAACCTTTCTCCGAAACCTAACCCTCCGCCCAGTCCCACATCTAGGATTCTCACTTCCTGCACCTGAATCTGCCGCCGCCCACTTGACAGTTTATTTGGCTGCAGAGAGATTCGCTCTTGTCTGGGGCCTCTTCCGCGCTCTCATGTTAGTTCTAACATTTGCTGTTCATTCATCGACAAGAAGGAAGGCAGAAGCATTCTCAAGCATCATCTTCTGGCTAGGATCAGCCCTTCTAATTCAAATACTCCTGATAGAAACCACAAAATGGTTTGAATACTGGGCAGCCATAATCATGCTCCTCGGCATGTCCTTGATTGCTAGAGCAGTCTTTCTTGCGGCATCAGATCACTTGAAGTGAAGACGGCAAGAAGAAGTGAAAATGAACGCTTGAGACCTTCGAGAATGATAACCATCTGATTCCTTGGCATGATCGCTCTGTGTGCTGACACATGCACTTTCATTGCGTTTATAAGGGACGATGTGAACTGTTTTGCGGTAACGTTCTGGTGTTAACGAGCGAAAAGACACAGCAACGTTACACGCGACAATCAACAACAAAAGGAGTGAGAAAAAATGGCAGAGAATTCAGGAATCGTTTTCATTGGAAGGAAACCAGCAATGAGCTATGTTCTGGCAATCATCACAAGCCTATCGTCATCGAACGCCAAAGAGATAACCCTCAAAGCACGTGGACAAGCAATCACGACAGCCGTTGACGTAGCGGAGATTACAAGAAGCCGCTTCTTAAAGGACCTAAAGGTAGGCAAGATTTCCATAGCCACAGAAGAGATGCCAGCCAGAGAAGGCGAAAACAGATCGAGAATGGTTTCCACGATGGAAATAACGTTGACGAGATAAGAGAAAACACTGTCAACAGAAGAACCCAATGGCGAACACTTCGCCTTATTTTTTATAATACGAGCACACAATTCTCAGAGAATCCTTTTTAGTATAAGATAGGATTAGCCTCGCGAACACGGCCAGAGCTTCTGACTACGTGCGATGATGGCTTGACAAAAATCTTAAATTGTTCTGCATCGGCTATTAGTGAATGTCAACGCAGGCGTGCTGAAATTCATGAGCGCTTTCAAAAACGTGGTGGAGAAGCTCAAGAGCCTAGAAACTGAACGGAGGAACCTTCTGCTTGAAATTGAGGAACTCAAGAAGATGGCTGATTCCAAGGCTAAGGCGTTGGAAAACGAAGTAGGCATGTTAAGGGAGGAAGTTAAATCCCTCAGAATTCTGCTCGGCTCAGGTGAACCTGAACTCCCACCAGAACCCAAAAGAAAAAAGTAACCCCGTTCACAGTGAAAACAGTTAGGCGGCAAACTGCGCCTACAGCTTAGGCCTTGTGAGTAACGGACGTGTTGTCGTTCATGCCGATAAGATATGTTGAGGCTCCTGACGTCAAGAAGCTTGCTGACGAAATCGTTGACAAGCTCGGTCTCTTTCACGTGGTTCCACAATTTCTGTTTTGCTTCAGAAGCACAGGATCGACCTCCGAACGCACTATCGCCCGCATATACGGCTTGGGCAAAATCTGGCAGGAGGCTCTTAATCTTCCACCGTCTTACACGATTGAGGTTATCTCGGAACGATTTGACAGGCTAAGCCAAGTGGAAAAGGAGAAAACAATCATCCATGAGCTTCTTCATGTTCCCGAAGCGTTTGCAGGCGGTTTCCGCCCTCACAAGGGCTACATAAATGATCGAATCGTGGAACGTCTCCACAGAACATTGCAAGAGCAGAGAAGGAGCAGAGAGGCCAATCACGAATAATTCGGGCGAAAAATGCGCCGTGAGAGTTATTAAGGAGGTTTAAGAATGAAAGAGAAAACTGTGAGTGTTACCTTTAACGGTGCAGCACTGATGACGTGTCTGATCATTGGACTTTGCCAAGCAACGCTCTTGAGGCGGAAGCATTGAAGTACGTTATGAAAAGCCTCAAGCACAACGGAGTCTACATTCCACCTTGCGAACTCCTCGGTCTGTCGGTGAAAATTCAGGGGAACACTCTGAAGCTAGGTCCAAGGACCGAACAGATGGCATTAGCTTGGGTGAGAAAAGAACAGTCGCAAACTTCACCTCCTGATAGACTCTTCTACAAGAATTTTATGCGTATTTTTTTGGAAGCGTTGAGACTGGAAAAGCCTTCGGCAGGTTTCTTGAGCAATTTTCAACTCAGAGATGACTTGGATCCTTTGGTCGACGGGAAGCCCAGAGAAGACATGGAAATCGATTTCTCACAAGTTAGGCAGTATGTTTTACAGGAGCAATTGAAGAAGCTGAACATGGGCAAGGAAGAGAAGAAGAAACTTGCAGCTGAGAGAAAAACAAGAAGGGAAGCGCTGAGGAAAACGTATGGTTACGCGACAGTTGACGGGAAAGAGATAGAAATATCCAATTGGACAGCAGAACCATCATGCCTCTTCGCAGGTAGGGGCGACCATCCTAGACGGGGAAACTGGAAACAGGGTCCAACACAATCAGACGTGATACTCAATCTTTCTCATGATGCCCCCAGACCTCCTGGAGATTGGAAGGCCATCGTGTGGGAACCAGACAGAATGTACGTGGCCAAGTGGGAAGACAAGCTCACGAGCAAAATCAAGTATGTATGGTTCTCAGATTCGACGTTCATGAAGCAACTACGAGAAAAGGAGAAGTTCAAGAAGGCGGAAAAACTCGGTAACAAAGTCAGGAACATTGAAGAGCACATAATGGAAAACCTAAATTCTGAAAAAGAGGAGAGAAGAAAAATAGCCGCGGTGTGCTGGCTCATCTTCAACTTGAACTTGCGAGTCGGGGACGAAAAAGACCCAGGTGAGGCTGATACCGTCGGAGCGATAACCCTGAGGCCTGAGCACATCAAAATAGAAGGCAACGTATTGCATTTTGACTTTTTGGGGAAGGACGCAGTAAGATGGACCAAAGACGCGAAGGCTCCGCCAATCGTGATTGAGAGCATTAAACGTTACTCAAGCTCCTGCAAGGAATACCTGTTTGAGGGAATAGATTCTGGAAAAGTAGCTAGATTCTTCTCCGAAACGATGAAGGGGTTGACGGCCAAGGTATTCAGAACATGGCGATGCACAACGACGGTTGACGAATACTTGAGTGGCTGCAAAATCAAGAAAGACGATCTGGAGCACAGGAAGAAATTCTGCGCCAAAAAGGCCAACTTGGAAGCCGCCATAGTGGCTAATCACAAACGCAAGATTCCTGCAAACTTTGACGAGCGCTTAGCCAAGAAAGAAGCAGGCCTTAGAGGGCTTGAAAACGACTTGAAAGAAAAAGTCAAACAGGAAAAGAAAACGGACGCACTTCTTAAGAGAATAGAGAAGAACAAGCTTGACGTTGAACTGACCAAAGCAACAAGAGAATACAATCTGGGCACTTCTCTCAAATCCTACATTGATCCGATGACATACGTAAGATGGGCCAATAGTGTAGAGTTCGACTTGGGCAAATTCTACCCTAAGACGCTGAGGAACAAGTACAGCTGGGCCCTAGGCTCAAAACGGCCATAACCATCGGCTCCCGGTGGCGCTGACAGGGCTCGCGTTGAGAATTTTCTGGACCTCCTGTGTCTTAGACGGTGAAAAGGCTCGCAAAACACACCTCCCCCGTCGGTTTTTTCTGCACTTGCCGTGTTTTATGTGTGCGGTTCACGCAGCAGTTCAAGCAGAGTATGAGGCTAGATTGTTGCTCTTCATAAACGCGATTATTCTCTGTTTGAAAGTATGACGATGTAATCAGCGGTGTCTGCACACATGTCAGCAGCTTGTTCGATGAATTCGATCAAGTCGTCAAAGATTACCATTACTCCGGCGTTTATCTGTGGGCCGAATTTGACGAATGCGGCTTTCGTCTTCAGGTAATACTGATCGATCTCATGTTCGATCTCTTCAACTTTCTGCGCGCCTTGAATCGCTTCTTGCGGGTTCACGTTGAGTTTTTCGATGCTTCCCTTTAGCGCGTATGAGCAGTCTACCAGCAGTGAGGTCATGCGTACGGTGTTCTCTGCGAATTCTTTCGGAATAGGTGTGTCGCCGAGCATTTCGATGCATCTTGCCGCATCCTTAACGTGATCTGCGAGTGTGTCCAGTCTTTTCACGAGGTGGAGCAGGTCTTCGCGGTAATCGGCAAACAGTGCTGCACCTTTTGATAGTTCCATGAAGACTTCTGTTCGAAGCCTATCAACTTCCTCTTCTACCTTGAAGAGCGTCTCGATGCTCTGCGTAGCCTCTTTTCTCTTCCCTTCAGAAACGCTTCGCATTGCTTGATGCAGAAGGGTCACGGTGTCGATGGCCTTCGTTATTTGGTCTTGGGCCAAGTCCAACGCTTTTGTTCTTCGACGCTTCTCAAACCATGCATAGCTTCTTTTTTCCAAGTCTTACATCTCATTTAAGACTACTTTTGTCGTATCCTTATAACCTTTGTCGGAGTCAAGAAAACTCATTATCCATCTCACGCGCGAGCCGTGATAGGCAGGTCGATGAACGATGCGTGGAGCTTGTTTCTAGCGACTGTTATTGTTGGAGTTTCTTCTAGTGGTATGCGAGTGAATGTGTCCTTGTCGTGTCCCGCTATGGCAACACGAATCCGATGTTTCTTCCTGATTAGCACGGAAGTCGGCAACAGGCCAAAAGTGAGTTCGGCCAGTTCGCCTGGCACCAGTGGCATAGCATCTCTTTTTCTGAAGGAGTGATAAGGTACAAGTGTCTTATAGGGTGGTGGATCGGTGGACATCTTGCGGTGGATGGCTCGCAACTGGCCTTCCGTGACGTAGGTGACTTTGCCAGTTTCGTCTACGTCTTCGAAGTATACGAAGAAGACGCCGTCCGTGGCTGTTGAAGTCACGTATAGAGTTATGATGGGGTGACCTGTAATCTCCGTGTTTTCAGCCAGTGGAGGACTTGTATACGTAAGCAAGCGACGATCCTCTTCGGTGCGGTTCGGATAGATGACGGCAAACCCTCCGAACTGGGTGTGCCAGCGATTGGTCTTTCCCGTGGTGGCTTCGAAATCGACGGTGTACTTATCGGCGCCTGATTTCGCTGCAGACGGACTTCTGGAGAGAGAGTTGTCTGCTGTCATATACCAGCGCTGAGTTGTGCTGCCGGCGGGTGGCCAGACGTTAGTCGTCCTCCATTTTTCCTCGCTGAGGGTATAATAGATTAGAACCTTTTCTGACATCACGCCGTTGTCGACATCCTTCAAGTAGTAGTCAAGAAAGCGGAGGCATTCCAAGTACTGCCCAGTTACGTTTGGACTAACCGGTGTATCGGGCGGCAAATATGGGCTCGCGTGGAACTGTGCACCGTGACTCCATGGACCTATGACGGCCCTCTGGGGATTGCTGAGGGTTAGGAAGCGTTTGATCACGCCGTCTGCTGTTCCAGCGTCAAGCCAGCTGCCCCAAGCGTAGATGGCTACTTTGGAGCGTTCGATTTGTTCCTTGAATGAATGGACACTGAAATCCTCGATCGTGTATTCTTCGGTGTCGACCGTGCGTTTGTCGTCGCGGTAGCTGTATCCTTGAGCTGACTTGTAGAGGTCGCCGTTGTTTGCATGTGCACGAATGGCCTCCTTTAATAGGCGTCGTGTCCTGTCGGAATCCACTGGCTTTACGCCTTTCACCAGTAAATGTCCCATTTTCAATTCGCGCGCTCGAGGCAATAGGTGAAATCCCTTTGGGAGTTTAGTTTCGACAAAGGATTCCTCTGCTTCCTTCAGCAGTCGATTCAGGTTGCTGAACCTCTCTTTGGTGTTGTTCTCGTCCGACGTGAGGTTGTTGTAACCCCAGTACTTGACAAGCCACTCGTGGAACACTCCGCCTGGAAACACGAGATCAGTAAAGAGGTCGAACTGGCTGAATCTCGGGACGACGGCTTTCACTGCAGGATGATTGGTCACTGCAGTCAATTCGGCTGTCGCTCCCGTGTAAGAAACGCCGATTGTCCCAATCCTACCGTTAGACCAAGTCTGATCCACTATCCAATTAGCAATTTCCCCACTGTCCGCGATTTCGTCCCTAGCCCAAGGATGAGGCTGTGTTCCAAAAGATGCTCCAGTACCGCGAACATCAACAAGGACAACGGCGTAGCCATAGCTCGTAAAAAATTGCATGAACTCATCAGGTTTCTGAAACCACTTAAATGGCAACCTGGCTTCCACAGTTCGCCAATAACGAGTTTGCCACATTAGAGTAGGAACTTTTGAGCTAGAAGGCAGGTTCTTAGGCAGTACGAGATCAATCGCTATTTTCACGCCATCACGCATAGTCAGATACAGAGAACGTGTTACGAAACCCTCGTACTTCCGCTCCCCCCAGCCTTCATATTGACCAAACTTCACATCTCGAACAAGCTTCACCCTTTCTACTCCCAAGAAATCCCTAGCTCCTGTGAGTCCAGCTGTAGGATAACTAGACTCTTAAGAGCTTCGTTGCAGCGCGCTCTTCACGAAACGATGAAGAATCGAGGGTCTAGTGCGGGGATGGGATTTGGGCGCGTGGCCAAGTGGGGATATCTCCCGAAGTCCTTGTCAATAATTGGCTTTTCGGCTTAATGATATACCTTGTGAATAACCACGGAATCGGACTAATGAGTTTTCGGGGATTACGTTCCAACATGCTTAGGAAAAAGGTGTATGATGAAAGACGAGATCTTCTGATTTAGCTCTACTCGCGATTATTTCGGCCACCTTATGGGCAGACTTGTGCAGCTTCGGCGCATCTTTTTCTATCTTGACATATTGTTCGAGGCTAATGATGTCATCACTTCCAAATAGAAAATACATTGGCACTAGTCGTCTACGTTTCCTGTCCAAAAGGAAGTGTACCAAACCAGCCTGATAGCCGGTGAAATAGGCGACATCAGGATAGTTGCCTTCGTGTAAGCGTTTCTTAATAAGAGCATCATACGACCGAATAACGTTAATCATATGCGTGGCACATGAGTTTTCTCCTGATTTCTTGGTATTGAGTAAGCGCTCAAGGGCATGCAACAGTCCGTCTTGATAGAACATTGAGTACATAGAATCGGGATGTTTGGCCAAACCTAGCCTTGAGGTTTTTTGGTGCTCTATGCCTACATCTTCATGCGCCTTATCAATTCCATCGTACTGTTGATCAGGCAGCATTAGCTTATCTTCGACCAATTTCCTTTTCAGCTGCTCAACAAAGAACCCGGCACTTGTTATTATTGGAGTTGCATTAATACCTAATGATTCAAGCTTTTCTTTTGCTCGTTCATCTAATGTCACGAGATATGAACGAGGAATTAAACCCGCTACATCCTTGTTCAGAAAACGGTATAACCGCTGGAAGTCTTCGTCGTCAAAAGAGAAACCAAAAAAGACTAAGATTTTAGACGTAAGGATCATTTTGAGTTTGGCACCTACGACGCCAGTGTTCAATCGTCTGTAGCATTTACGATAATCTTCTTCAGTTGCAACTATGGAGCCATAGTTATAGATTGAGCCATGAAGTTTGAACACCTTCCGCCCGGGAGTATCTTGAAGAACGGCAAAGTCTTGACCTGTAACTATAGGCGTCGCGTCACACTCTCTCTCAAAAAAATCATCCCAATTGGTGGTAAATATCTCATCTAAGTGTGGAATCGTCGAAAGCTCTCGATGAAATTCGGTTGCCCGGTTATACAATTCGGGGAAAGATCTAACATAATCAATTCGCTCCTTTATCGCTTTTAGAAGGTCTTTACGGCTACGTGGCTGTAGGCAAAAGCGACTCATTAGTTTTGAAAAGCTAACTCTTTCTCTTTTAGGTAGGTCAAGTTCATCCTTAATCCGCTGGTAGAAAGTGCTCGGATATAGGCCGGCACTTTCCGTACTAACTCCAGAACCAGCGAAGATGACAAGGTTGCCATTGCGATACGCGGTAACAATTTCTGAGGGTAACACAAAAGGCTTCCTAAGCTTACATCTTTCACATCCTGAAACTCGGCAATCTTCAGGGTCATGTTGGTTATGCTTCTTTTCAATAGCTGCCTGTTTCGTGACTGGTCACCTCAATAGTGAATAGTCTCTGCAATTATTCAGTATTTCTGACAAAACGTCCTTCATGCTCAATTGTACGGCATCGCATATGCTTTTTCAAGAGTTCAAGAATAATCAGTTATTCAGGATTCGCAGACGGCCCCGTTCGCGCCAGTGAGAGTTTGGCGAGAACCAAAAATCTCAAGCACGGTTGTCTCATTCTCCTTCATTGGGGGTGTATCAGTAGAGGTGGAATGTCACAAAAAAAGGCAACCGGAGCGTAGGGAGTTATCAAGGTAGTGGTGGGTTTCCATAAGAGGACTGGCGTGTTGGTTGTAACACGACAGCAGTGGAGATATCTCCCGCAAAGCCCCATTTTTCGAGAAATTTTGCGATTTCAACGACGTCAGTCTCTTCAGAAATCGCAAGTAAGCATGCGATGGGGCCTCTGGTATTTGTGGTGGGGTCGTTTAGGTCAAAGCCCACGTTTGAATTCACATCTGTTTGTATGATTGCCTTCGCCCAAGACCAACACAACTTTGGTCGGAAGCTTTATTTTCCGTCAAAGCTAACCCCATTATTTGTGGCCATGATGAATACTTTGAATGAGCTGAAGATCAACCCCGTGGACTACGTTAGTAGCCTGGATTCACCCATTGGCATATACCTAAGAAGAGAGGTACTCAAAAAGGAAAGCAAAGCTGACGCGACCTTGAAGAAAGAAGTATACCAGAAGACGGTCGCTGAACAATCCCCTGACGGAAGCTGGGATCAACTGTTTGTCAAAACCGCCAATAATCTCTGGAACCTTGCACTTCTGGGCTATAACGCACAAGACCCAAGTGTTCAAACAGGCCTAGAGTGGCTCTTGTCAATACAGAAACACTCTTACCACGGTTATCCAGGCTTCTTCTGCTCAAGCAACAGAAAAGACCCGAGCACTATGCGATCGACACTCTACGGCGAATTCGGACCAGGATGCACAATCTTTTACCAGACAACCTACGCAGCACACCTACTGCACGTTTTCGGCTTCGACCAAGACAGGCGAGTTGAGACAACCGTGAAGTCCTATCTTCAATTCTGGAAGCCCACATGGTGCGGAGCATGGTGCACCATCAACGTCTTACGCTTACTAATCGAACACCCATTAAGCAAGGAATCAACTCCAGTTGAAAACGGCCTCAAACACTTAGCCAAGCTGCAAACCAAAACAGGAGCATGGAAAGGTTTGCCGTTTTACCACACTTTCCACGCCTTATCCAGAGCAGACGCCCCCTTGGCAAAGGAACAATTGGAAAAAGCACTTCCTTCGGTCGTCAGGAGACAAAACGAGGATGGCAGCTGGGGCAGGAAAGAAGAGGAGACTACGTCATTCTTGGTCTTGGACGCTCTCAGGAATATCGGCGACATTTTCGCGGAAGAATAATGGCCAACATCGAATACCATAAGTTTGCATGATTGACGTTCAAAATGAGCTTATTTTCCACAAATAAGGCAAAATCTGGTTTGGTGAGGTCGCTGGGATCTGAACCTTTCCAAGCGAAGACGTCTCTTGTGCATTTCCTCTTTTTCTGTTCTTGTGGCTGCAAAGTGTGCCTCGAACCCTCCATCCTTGTTTCGTCTCGCGGCCGTTCTTTTCATGCCCTTCTCCTTCAACCTTGAGACACCGATCCTAAATGTTTTGACATCGCAGACACAGCCTCAAAAATGTGTGAAATGGAGCGGTTCAGTCAATTTCTCACTTTGCTTCTTTCTTCTGCGATTCTTCTGCATCACAATTCCCCCTGACACAATCTTCGAACGCGTTACTTGTGCAGAATTCCCAAATAGTGTATGGAAGGATACGTACACTATATGGGAAGAAGCACCAGGTCTTCTGCAATCTTTTGAGCTCTAGGGGTGCTTCCGATACAAATAGCCAAGCTTGGTTGTGAGCCCGATCTATTCTTAGAAACAATGCGGTTTTTCAGCTCGTTCACTGGGGAAAACTTATCAACTGTTCTCCTAGATGAGGAACGGTAACAGATCAGAGTGAGGAAGGCTTGTTAAGACGTAGGATACGTGAAGCTTTCAGTGATGCATCTTCGAACAGAATCATCAAGTACGGGGTCTACTTAGCCTCTGTCACCGTCTTCTTAGCTCTGATACTCTTTCCGCCGCTAATCGGAATCATGACTAGATTAGGTGCGATACAGCAAGTTTTATCCGAATCTCCTCTTGTTGCTCGTGCGCTCAGTGCAGTCACGAATTCCCTCTGGGTGGCCCTGCTTGTTTCTGCGATGGATGTGATAGCGGGAATTCCCATGGCCTGGCTTGTGGCAAGGGGCAAATCAAGATGGCTCAACGTCGTAGACACCTTGGCCGACATACCCTTCGTCGTTCCAACCGCTGCTCTCGGCTATTCGCTCATTCTGTTCTGGAACATGCCCGGCGGCATATCGGCTCTTTTCGGCGGTCCTTTGGTTTCTCAAGGTTGGCTTCTCGTCATTTTGCTCCACTTCACGTTTTCGTACCCCGTCGTCGTGAGAGTGTTAGTTGGAGCTCTGCTTGACTACAAAGTGGAGTATGAAAGGGCATCGAGGACATTGGGCGCACCACCGTTCACTGCGGCAAGAACGGTCACATTCCCGATCCTGAAGCCCTCGCTAATAGCCGCGTTTATTCTTGCTTTTGCCAGGTCGTTATCGGAGACTGGAGCAACGTTTATCGTAGCGGGTGTTTTCGAGAATGGACCAGTTTTCATTCAGAACATCGCGAACGATTATAATATCGCTAAAACGGTTACTGTCGGCGTTTACGATGGCTCCGTCGCTCTGGCAAGCCTGTTACTCATAGTTGCCGCGACCGCGGTCTTTGTGTTGATCCGCATCGTCGCGCCGAGGCTCAAGCTTCCCATAAGTGGAGTATGGCCAAGTTTCGAGAGAAAGCTGAGCTACTCAAAGTCATCTGCCTCAAGAGACAGTGCAACTTTGCTGATCTTTCTCGCGATAGTTCTTGTCCCATCTCTTTGGGTTGCATTGCCTGCATTTCAAGCGGTTTTCACGAATACTCTGCCCAATTCATTGTCCGGTGCGGGCGTGTGGGGAGGATACTGGCAGAGCCTGATTCTTTCATATTCTCTTGCCGCGGCTGTCACAATACTAAACTTCATTATCGGTCTTCCAATGGCGATACTCATAGCCAGAAAGAGGCTGGGAGGTCTACCATCAACCATATTTGACGTCCTCATCAACGTCCCATTAATCGTCCCCTCAATAGCCCTCGGCGTCTCACTAAAGTTCTTTTGGACACAATATTTCCCCTTCATCCCCGAGATGTGGCTACTCATATTTGCGCACATGACTATAACTTACCCGTATTTCGTAAGGTCAGCATCCGCTGCGGTTGAAAGAATAAGCGTGGAGATGGAAGAAGCAGCACGGACGCTCGGAGCAAAACCATTAGATGTTTTCAGAACGATTGTCCTTCCGCTCACGAAGTATTCATTGCTTTCAGGAGCCATAATCGTTTTCACGCGAAGCTTGAGCGAGACAGGAGCCACGGTTGCCGTGTCCACAACTTTGCAGACAACACCCGTGATAATTGTCAATTGGGTGAAGGCCGCGCTCCTAGGGCACAAGCTGATCGCAACGCCTCTCGAGATTGGTTTGGGCTGTGGCGTTCTCATTCTTTTCTCTTTCATAATTCTGCTGGTCTTAAGATTTATCTCGAAGGAAAAAGGAAGATCTTGACATGCTGCTGCATAAATTCACATATCGCCTAATGCATTCTGAAAGGGGATAACATGGCCGGGTGATTCTGAAAATGCCTGAAATCCGAGTCGTCAACGTCACAAAGAAGTTCGGAAAGATCATGGCAGTGGACAACGTCAGCCTCGAAATCCGGGACAAAGAGTATTTTTCTTTGCTCGGTCCGAGCGGATGTGGGAAAACGACGTTGCTTAGGCTAATCGCTGGTTTGATCGAACCGGATGAGGGTGAAATATACATCGGTGACAAACTCGTTAATGATGTTCCTCCTGAAGACAGGGACATAGGATTTGTGTTCCAAACATTTGCACTTTTCCCGCACATGACTGCTTGGGACAACGTGACTTACGGGCCGAGAGTCAAGGGATTTAGCGTCCAAAAAGCGAGAACTATTGGGCACGAAGTCCTAGAACTGGTTAGACTCCACGAGCGCTTGGACGCATTTCCAAATGAACTGAGCGGCGGAATGATGCAGAGAATAGCCGTGGCCAGGGCTTTAGCCGCAGGCGCAAAAACACTCCTCCTTGATGAACCGTTGGGGCAGTTGGACGCGAAAGTACGCAACGAGATCAGGTACGAAATAAGAAGAATGGCTAAGGATCTTGGCCTAACGGCTATCCATGTCACGCATGATCAGGCGGAAGCCATGTCAATCTCAGACAGAATAGCCGTCATGAGAAGAGGAAGGGTACTACAGGTTGGAACACCTGAAGAGCTTTACATGGCCCCAGGCAGCATTTTTGTGGCACATTTCATAGGCGAATCCAATTTTCTGGAAGGCCATATTATTGAAGTGTCCAGAATGAGATCTGTGATAGAGCTTCGCGGCGGTTTGAAGGTTCAAGCGATCGACACAGGCGGAAAAATCGGTGATAGAGTAGTTTTGGCCATCAGGCCCGAGGCTCTCTCAATGGAAAAAGATGTGAAAGGAAGCAAAAACTCGCTCCGAGGAACCGTGGAGAAAGTCACATTCGAGGGCAACAGCGTGAGATACCACGTTAGACTCGAAAACCAAGACTCCCTCATGGTCGTCCACCCTTCCCTGACCGGCGAATGGCTCAACGCAGCGGAAGAGGTCACGCTCAGCTTTGAACCTGAAAAAGCGCATGTTTTCGCCTACCCTGAAGCAGGCCTCAAAGGAGAAACAGCAGCAGAATAAACCGAAAGACCACTTAAGAGAGATGCCCGAGCGCTAATACCTAATCCTTCCCTATTTGCTCCACACGACAAGGTCCAATTGCTATTTCTGACATTTGGGACAAAAGTATGTTTGACCTCCTCCAATACTCAACTTCTCTATGAGAGTTCCGCATACGGGACAGATCTGCTGTTTCATGTTTGGGCCCATGGCTGGCCTGTAGCTTCCTTGGTGCCCATAAAGGTCTGAGAACTCGTCTTTCCCTCCAAGTCGGATTCTCTCTTTAAGCACAAGCCTTATTGCATCGTAGAGTGCTCGACTTTCGTTTCTGCTGAGTTCAGAGGTTTTTCTCTTCGGGTGTACCCTGGCTCTATAGACGATATCCTGAAAGGCACTGTTGCCTAGACCTACAATAATAGCGTGTCTACCCACGAGCGCAGACTTAAGCACAACATTCTCTTCAGCAAGAAGCTCAGAGAAGCGATCGAACGTGAATCCCTCGTCATCTATCGGTGAAGCTGCTTCAGAGAAGTCTCGACTGTAGACATAAGACTGTTTGAGCTCATCGTCTTTCAATACCTGGATCACGCCCATGCCAGTCAGCCTTACCGTCAAAAATGTGTCATCACCGAAATCGACGCGCAGGTGAAGCTTGTCTGGAACAGTCTTTCCACTTGTGTGATACAGAACCCTGCCACCATACTCGGGTGCAATGATAAGGTTCACCCCGTTGTCAAGTTTAACGCGAATGACGTTGCCTCTGGATATGACAGATTCGATTTTTCCATTAACAAGCTGGTCAAAGGATCTTGTGTCGCAGTTAATGAAGCCTAGCCTTTGCAAACTCATACAATCCTGCAGATGATAAGAGCTGATGCATTTCCGACGAAGCTCTTTGTTCATTTGTTCCGCGAGAATATGTGCTTCAGGAAGCTCTATGCTCATCAGTTTCTCACCTTTCTTGCCGATTTCTTACTCTCGCTTTTAGTCTTTGCCCATCAAGAAGGAACTCGGAAGAACTCATTCGCTGGTGACGGGCAGGCCGATTTGAGCCGCCCAAGGAAAGGGGAAGACATGCAGTATGCCCATTTTCTGCAAGTACGACATGAGGCGTGCCCCTAGCCAACTATTGTCCGATACCTATGGTGTTGCCAACACCGACGACGATGACCGTGTCTCCTTCTTTGGCTCGTTGTTGGATAATGTCTTTGAGTCTTGAAGTCACAACGTCAGCAGATTGAGAAATTGTCTCTGTCATTGACGCTAGCACTTCTTTCAGCGACTCCTTAACGATTATTGCATAAACTGGAATCTTGTATTTAGTGGCAGCCTCCTCTATCTTGTACTTGTCAACGCCGATCCCGCCTATTGCAGCTCCCACGCCCTCTGCGACATCACCAGAGTCTTCCCCTTCTAATTTGAGCCCAGCGTCGATCATCACAACTAGCGACACTTTTCCGCCGCTTGTCTCAATCAGTTTGCCCACCGCGTCTCCAGGTTTTCCAACGACCCCGCCGGGACCTTTGGCTTTCGTAACCAGGACTCGTCTACCATCAATCGTTGTCTCTGCAGCTATCATGTCCTTGGCCACTTCAAACTTGTCATGATCAGCCATCAGTTTTGAGGCAGCTAGCGCGCCGATTCCGTCACCGATCGGCTTGCCCTGCTTGAAAGCGTCCAGAAAAGAAACGTAGGCTTCGGCTTCTTCCATAATCACGGGAAGCTGCATCTGAATCTGCATTGCGCTATACAGTGTGCCCTCCTTTTTCCCTAACAGGTAATAATGACGCACGACCCGATAGATAGTGTTCAAAACCTGAGCTGCTTCTACAAGATTTTGCAGGTTTTGCAGTTGACTTTCGTCGGCATGAGGCGCAATTGCTTTAACCTCATCTTTGATTCGGACGTCCGCCGTGTCAAGCAAGTGTTCAAACCTTTGAACAACTCCAGACGGATCCATGTTCGCAGGTTCAATGGTAAAGAATTGAAGGAGTGCTTCCAGTCTGGACTTTGGGTCCCTTTCAGGCCTGCCTACCTCGGTAATCGCTGAGATGACTGCCTGTTTGGCTCTATCTCGCATGACGCTCAGTTTGGTCAGAGCTGCAGATATCTGCCGCATCATAAGAACGGCTTGTATCTTTCGAGAGAAAAACATGAAGACAAAGAAAAGAGCTACGTAAACAATGTTCATTATGGTACTCAGGATATCTGAGCCTGGAAACATGGACATCTCGCACTACCTCCTTTTATGGCTGAACCTCGCTGTACATTGTTTTTCTCCTTGGCTGTTTTAGCTGAATTAGTCTTTTATTGATTCGCCCTAGCTCTTTTTCCAACTCTTCCACCATATTTTCAATCTGTGTGCGCCTGTTTTCTATGATCTTGATTGTATCTTCAGGTTGTTCCTTTCTCTCTTCGAGGAATACTGAGAAGAAAGGTGGCCTTCTAGGCATCGCAATGGGCTGCGGTTCTACCTCGAGCACATCTTTCATGAACTCCTTGAACAAGCCGCTCATGCTATTGGCGATTTGACTCTCCCTAGCAAGGGCTCGCTTAAGAACTATCTTGCCCGTCTGGTTGATTCTATACGTCTTTCGCTTCCTTTTTCTTTCAGAGTCCCATTCTCCCTTTACGTATCCTGACTTTTCCAAGTCTTGAAGTATGGGGTAAATGCCGCCGGAAGTCGGTCTCCAAAAACCCATGGTTCTTTCTCTGATTTCCCTCATCATTTCATAACCATGATGTGGCTTCTTACTCAAGAGAATTAAGGCTACGATTCGTATGTAACCCTTCTGCGTTTCCTTAAGCCAGTTCGCAGCCGTTTTTTCCTCTTCCGAACGCATGGTCATTCATTCCCGTCTAGACATAATCGGAATATTTATATTTTATTGCGACATATTGCGTTCCACAATATAGCTACGCGCTATTTCAAGATTAAGGAGAATGAATAAAATGGTAAACGAGTTGCCTGCAGAAAAACTAAGAAGAGAATGTGATGCTGGTCTCATGCGTTGTGATACCACACGAGGATTGGTGCCCCTCCAAAAGATCATTGGCCAAGAAAGGGCTGTCAGAGCACTGAAGTTCGGGTTGGAAATCAAGGAACGCGGGTTTAATGTTTATGTCGCTGGTCTCTCTGGAACAGGCAGGACGACCGCCGTTACAAACTTCCTAGAAGAAACGGCCAGAACCAAGCCTGTACCCTCTGACTGGTGTTACGTGTACAACTTTCGCAACCCCTACGAACCTAAAGCCATAAAGCTCGCTCCTAGCAGAGGGAAACACCTTCGAGAAGGCATGGCCACTTTCATTACAGAAGCACAGAGGATTCTGCCGAAGTCCTTTGAAAGCGAAGATTATGGCGCAAGAAAGGCGGCTACCATCAAGGCTGTTGAAGAAGAAAGGCAGAAACTCCTGGGGGAAATTGCGAAACGGGCCCAAGAAGAAGGCTTCATGCTACGGGCGTCACCCGTTGGCTGGCTTATGATCCCAGTAATCAAAGGGAAACCCGTAAGCGACCAAGAATTTCTGGCCTTGGACCAGAAAACTCGCGAGGGAATTGAGAAGAAAAGGGAACAGCTGACCGAACAATTCACAAGCGTCATGAGACAACTCAGAGAGTTAGAGGGAAAAGCCAACGAAGCACTCCAGAAACTGGACCATGACGTTGCCCTCTTCGCCATTGGACCTATCGTGGCTGACTTGAAAGAGGAATACAAGGACTTCCCCGATGCCGCCACATACATAGATGACGTGCAGAACGACATCTTGAACAACCTGCCCAAGTTCATAAAGGGACTTGAAGAGGCCCCACAAATCCCTTTTCCAGTCCCATGGACGAGACAAGCACCCATCAAAAAATACGAAGTAAACGTTATCGTCGACAACTCAAACGTCAATGGAGCCCCAGTCGTAATAGAATCTAACCCAACATATCAGAACCTCTTTGGGAGAGTAGAGAAAGAAGCTCAGTTTGGCGCCCTTGTCACTGACTTTACCATGATCCGCGGCGGATCCTTACACAAGGCCAACGGTGGATACCTGATTCTTCCAGTCGAGGAGTTGCTACGCAATCCCTTCTCATATGACAGCTTGAAAAGAGCCCTCAGAAACGAGCACATCGTCATCGAAGAGGCCGAAGAACGTTTGGGTTTCATGACCACAAAGAGCTTGAAACCCGAGCCGATTCCTCTAAGCGTCAAGGTGATCCTCATTGGAGACCCCTACCTCTATCAGCAATTGTACGTCTTAGACATGGAATTCAACCAGCTATTCAAAGTTAAGGCGGATTTTGACACAACTATGGATCGAACAGAGGAGAACACGCAACAATACGCGGCTTTCGTCTGCACACTGTGCCAGAAGGAGAACCTGAAACACCTTGACGGCTCAGGCTTGGCCAAGCTAATAGAACACAGCTCAAGACTGGCCGAGGATCAACAGAAGCTTTCAACCAGGTTTGCCGAGGTTGCCGACATCATCCGCGAAGCCAACTTCTACGCTACGCAAGAGAACTCGGATTTTGTGACTGGAACTCACGTGAAAAGGGCTGTTGAAGAAAAGGTTTACCGTTCAAAACTCATCCAAGAGAAGATTCAAGAGATGATCACAAGAGGGATCCTACTCATCGATACGGAAGCCGAAAATATGGGTCAGGTAAACGGCCTCTCTGTAATAGACATGGGCGACTTTGCCTTTGGCACTCCTTCACGCGTGACTGCCAGTGCAGGCTTGGGCCGAGAAGGCGTCGTCGACATTGAAAGGGAAGCCAAGATGGGAGGGCCGATCCACACGAAGGGGGTTCTAATCTTGAGCGGCTACCTAAACGAGAAGTATGCACAAGACAAGCCTCTGAGTCTCTCAGCGCGTCTTGTTTTTGAGCAGAACTATGAAGGAGTAGAGGGTGACAGCGCCTCAAGCACCGAACTGTACGCCATTCTGTCTGCCCTCTCCGAGTTACCAATAAAGCAGAACCTTGCGGTCACCGGCTCCGTGAACCAGAAAGGCGAGATCCAAGCCATCGGTGGAGTGAACGAAAAAATCGAAGGCTTCTTCGAGGTCTGCAAAGCCAAGGGCTTCACCGGCAAACAAGGAGTCATGATACCCGAAAGCAACGTGCAAAACCTAATGCTGAAGGAGGAAATAGTAGAAGCTGTCAAAGAAGGAAAATTCCACGTCTACTCCGTCAAGACCGTTGACGAAGGAATAGAAATTCTAACAGGCGTCAAAGCCGGCGAGAGACAAAAAGACGGAGCTTTCGAAGAAGCAACCGTGAACTATAGAGTGGATAAACGCCTCGGAGAAATGGCTGAAAGACTTAGGGAATTTCCATCATTCCTCACGGAAGAAAGGAAGAAAAACGAAGGCTAACCGCAGTCTGCGAGTGCTGTTATTTTCGTCAGATAATTGGTCAAGTCTTCCTCAAACTCTTTTTCCGTTGTCTTTTCTCTTAGGTTTATCATGAAGTCTTGAAAGTATGCGAATTCTCGTTTCATCCGCTCGTCGGTTTGAGACAAGAATTTTTGAATTTTGCTTTCTGCTCGTTTGTCAACATCTGGTATATCGTGCCTTACCATGTTGCTGAGAGCAAAACAGTTGTTCAACATTATGCCTATGTTCAGCCACACACTCTTGGCGTTTTTTGAACCTACGGGCTTATCATTTATCCAACTTAGAAAAAAGCTGAAGGCTTGGTCAAGTGGAAAAGTCTCGCTTTGGCTCAGAACTCGGAAGGCCACATCATCAGCGTACAAGTCCTGTATGTGATTAACTGCCTGCTGCACAACTGCAACTTGATAGTCTTCCGTCAAATGACTCCTGCGCATTATGAATTGCCCAACCCTGTTCAACAATCCATTATTGTGTGATGGATGATTTGCGTTAGTTCTGTAGACGTGGCACATCTCGTGTATTAGCAACGTCTCAACCATCCCTGACCTTAACGCCATGCCAGATACCACGATGACGTCGCTGCCTCCTCTCTTGGTTGAATATCCCATAAAGGCCAGCTTGGGATCAACTTCAACTCTTAGCTTATCTGAAATCTCGAAACCAGCATTCCTCATGATTCTCAACGCATTGCGCGTCGCTCTCTCTACGATGTCCTTCTCAGAAGACACTCTTCAGATCACCAACACTCGAAGGCGCGCGCAATTCATTTAGACGCATACCGGCTGTTGTTATTATTGGTTCGAACCCCAGTTTCTTCCAGAATCCCTCAGCCGCCCTGTTTCCGACTATGTATCTCAGCGTTACATGTTCAACCCTTTCAGAGTTGAAGAACTCAAAAAGCTCATTTACTAGGCGTGCCCCAACGCCTTTCCTTCTGAGCTTCTTAACTACATATATGGTTGAGATAGCACCGACGCTCTTGGGCAAATAGTCGGTTCTACGCGAAACTTCACCATGGATGAACCCGATGACTTCTCCGTTCATTTCAGCCACTAAGACCTTACTGTTGATGCCCACAAGAGCGTTCTCTACCTTTTGTTTGACAAGTGCTTTTCCCTCTTCGGTGATGCGCCATACTGAAGGGTTTGAATCTTCACCATGTTGCTGCAGCAACAGCCGAAGCTCAACTAGCTTCTCAACGTCTGAAGAAACTGCTTTTCGAATCAACAGGCCGCTCATAAGACTCACATAGTCAGATGCGGGTCTTTAGGCTTTTGACATTTCTGGAGTACGTGCAATCAAGCGGTTCAACTGAAGATTTGGAAGAGCCTTCCTGAACCACGGTTCAGGTGCTTGGATGTGATTTGAATCCTTCACAAAGCGAAGACATCAGTTTTGCCTTATCTCTTCCTTGTAACATGCGTGCCGAGCGTTGAAACGGCGTGCGCGATTGCAGAACGCCTATAAGGGAACTTTCCTTTGGTGATGTTGGTGACTTGGCCTCGTGAAGTACAGAAGCTTTGGAAAGCTGAACTGGAAAGTCTCAGCTCTAGGCTTCGGGGCGATGAGGCTGCCTATAATCTGCAACGATGCCGCAAGGATAAACGAACCCGAAGCGATAAAGATGATCCGGTATGCCATCGACCACGGCGTGAACTACGTCGACACCGCCTACGTATATCATGGGGGAAATAGCGAAACACTAGTCAGCAAAGCATTGAAGGATGGATATCGCGAGAACGTAAAGCTGGCCACCAAAATGCCAACGTGGCGCATCAACTCCCGCGAAGACATGGACAAACACTTGGAAGAACAGCAGAAGAGACTGCAGACTGATATTGACT
>Ga0315279_10001776_pt1 | contig 34840 bp, 32 predicted proteins | sample YL17G06_20_MG_FD_203694 | JGI IMG/M metagenome (GOLD analysis project Ga0315279, IMG submission 203694) | Sediment microbial communities from Yellowstone Lake, YNP, Wyoming, USA - YL17G06_20 | ecosystem: Environmental > Aquatic > Freshwater > Lake > Sediment | place: USA: Wyoming | collected...
ATGGCTCCTTTTCGGAAGTTTCATCGATGGTCGCGCCAAACCCAGCGAGCCTTTATGATTCTTCGTCACGAAATTGTAAACGAAGTCGCGGCACCTACACCTGTAAACGATGTCGTGGCATTCGTCATCTAACTCCTAGCTTCCAGCTTCCAGCTTCTGGAGGAGGGACATGCCGAAATACAAAGTGCTGCGTCCGATTGAGCACAACCTGAAACTCTATCTGCCCGAGGGAACTGAAAATCCCCCGGAGAAGAAGCCGAGCAGCGGGCACGGGCTGGATATCCCCGTGGACGCTTCCGGCGTCATCGACTTGACCGAAGCCGATGCTGCGCCGATGACGCACGGGCAGATTGAGCCGGTGAAAACAAGGTTAAAGGGTAAAGGATGAAGGGCAGCTTTACCCTTTAACCTTCTTGGAGGAGTTATGCCCAACACGTATCTATTCGCTTTCCGGACGCACGATGGCGCGTTCATCCGCGTCGCCAAGGTTCCGGTGACGACCGTGGCTGGCCAGGCGAACACTGTCACGCATGGCTTGCCAGCCGCGCCGCTCGCGGCCATTTACGTGCCGACGAGTGGGAACGGCAACTGGTACGAGACGCAGGCTCCGGACGCCACCAATGTTTACATCACGGTGGGCGCGTCCGGGCCGACCAGCTTCAACGCGATCTGTTTCTACTGAAACGAGTCTGGGGTCTGTCAGTCCGGAGTCGTGAGTCGCTGGACTTCGGACACCGGACTCCGGACTGAGGGACTATCCGTGTCCTACACCACCGTCGACAAGGTAAGCGCGATGTTCCCCGCTTTCGTGAGGGGCGGGGCAACGCAGAAGCCTGCGGACAGCTACATCCAAATCTTCATCGACGACGTGGCGGGCGAACTGGACGCCGTCCTTCAGCGGCGCTTCGGCGAAACGATTGCGGATCCGGCGAATGGCGGGACGTTTTCTGCCTGGGTTGCGCAGCTTGCCGCCGATCCGCTCGCGATCCTGGAAAAAATCAATCGCTACGGAGCGGCCACGCAATTGGGGCAAACGCTCGCGAGCTTCGGCGTCGCCGGCACACGCGATTTGGCGAAAACTTACGGCGAGCAGTACGAGCAGATGAAAGATGACCTCGATGCGCGCAAGAGTGATGGCGAGCCGTTGCCCAGCGGGCCCTACGATCATCTCTTTGATCCGTTTGCACGCACGGAAACGCCCCGCGCGGCGCTTCGGGGCATTGCCGGCGGCGATATGCCGGCGGGCCAGACCCCGACGGAGCAGGGATTGAGCAACGTGTTTGGGAAGTTTGACAAACGAGGAACGTAAGAAATTATGAATTATAAATTCTGAATTATGAATTGCAGAAAATACATGGGGACTTTCGAAAGGCGCCCGCTTTCATAATTCATAATTCAGAATTCAGCATTTCGAGCGGACGGCACGATGTTGAGATTCACGTTTAATGTGGTAAACGCGGACAAGCTGGACCTGGCCATCAGCGGCTTGGCGGCGCAGGTGAAGGATTGGACGAATGTCTGGCCCAAGGTGGCAATGCAGATCACCAAAATCGAGGACCAGAACTTCGCCACCGAGGGAGCTCTGGGCGCGCATGGCGAATGGGCAGCGCTGGAACCTGATTACGAAAAGCGCAAGAAAAAGAAGTGGGGGGACAAACCCATCGAGCAGGCGTCCGAGCGCCTGCGGCGCTCGTTAGTCGAAGGCAGCGCGGAAACTATTGAGGACTTCCAGCCGCTCCGGATGCGGTTCGGCACAAGCGTGCCCTACGCTCTCTATCAGCAGGCCGGCTTCCGAACGCGCCTGGCAACGGGTAAAACCCGGGGGTCGGGATTAGGCATTAGGGGTTCGCGCGGATCCCGATTCCCGAAACCCGAACCCCGAGCTTTCGTTCCTGCGCGGCGCTTGTTCGATTTCACCGAAGAAGACAAGGACATGATTCGCAGCACGATTCAGCGCGAGGTGCTGCAAACGGCGCAGCGGCTCGGCCTTGCGACGGCGCCATATAGGGGCGAGCGCGATATCACCGCCATCCGCGCGCGGCAAATTGGCCTGGGGATACTGAGCGGGGAGATTCCGTCTCCCTTCCCCGATGTGGGATCTGGGGTGGGCTTTCCGTAAAGAAATTATGAATTATGAATTCTGAATGCTGAATTGGCAGAAAAGACGCGCGGGACCTGCGAAAAGGGTCTGCTTTCATAATTCATAACTCAGAATTCAGAATTTCGATGTCCTGGGTAAACCGCTACAACGCGACGTACGTCAAGCCTCTGCTGAATCAGGTGATCGCGGTGATTCAACGCGATCAGGCGGCGGCGATTGCTGTCGTGAATCCGAATCTTGAGTCGATTACTGAATTCCACAAAGGGCCGGTGACGCCCACGGTGCCGCTTTGGATGTATCTGGGTCTGGGTAACATTCGCTTCGACCAGGAATCGTGGGAAACGCGGCACTATCTCGCGACCTTACAGCTCGCGCTCTACGTCGCCCAGGTGGATCCCGACCAGGGCCAGGAGCTTATCTTCGATTACGGCCGCATGCTCGATATGGTTTTGACCAGCGCGGGCCCGCCACCGTCGTTTGCAGACTGGACTACCGCGCTGCCGATTGTTTGGCCCCCAGGAGCGGTCGGGGCAGTCACAACGCCGCCCGCTGCCGGCAGCGTGAAGGAAGTCTTCGTCGATTCACACGAGTACGGGCCGGTGCGACTCGGCGAGTCCGAAAATCCGCTCTGGCGCCTGCTGCTGAATGTGCTGTTCGAAATGGAAGAAGTGTAAAGTGTAAAGGCTGAAAGCGGCCCGCTTTTACCCTTTACCCTTTAACCTTTAACCTTCAAAGTTCAGAGGTTGCGACAATGCCTGTTACCTCGAAAGTTTACACCCCCGCCAACATCATTCAGGGCCCGGCAGACGTCTACGTGGACGTCCAAGTGCCCCCCAGCGCTGTCCCGCCAGTGCAAGGTACCAATTCCTGGGCGGGCTCGGGCACCTACGCGCTTGATGCGAACGGCCAGCCCACCGACAATGGCAGCGCGGGATTTCATCTGGGTTCCAGCGAAGGCCCGGCGACGCTTGGCCTGACACCGAAATTCGACGAGATCCGCGCGGACCAGCATGCCGCGCCGGTCGATGCGGCATTCAACTCGCTCGAGAGCGAGATCGATTTCGAAGTCAAAGAATTCGTGCTCCAGAATCTCCAGAAGTATTTCACCTCGCCCTTGGGCCGGTACACAAACGTTTCGACGGGGAGCACGAATCCTGCTGCCGATTTTCTGCAAATCGGCTCGCCAACGTCCTCGCTGGCGACCGTGCGACCGCTGCTCATCATTTCCCCTGACCGCTCGGCGAGCGGGAAGTTCTGGATCGTGCAGGCCTACAAGGCCTATCTGAAATCCGCGGTTGCCACAGCCTTTGCTCGAGGCAAGCCGACCACCTGGAAACTGAAATTCGGCTGCCTGGCGGATTGGTCGCGCGTGCTGACCGATCAGGTTTGGCAAGTAGTCCGGACGCTTTGATTTTTAATTTCTCATTTTTGCTTTCTCATTTTTGATTTGTTCTTCATCGGACCACAATCAAATCAAAAAGCAAAAATGAGAAATGAGAAATGAGAGATAAACAATGGCAACTATTTCTAAGGTCTACACCCCCGCCTACATCTGGCAAGGGCCCGTGGATCTCTACGTGAACATTCCGGCGCCCGCATCGCACAATCCGCCGACAGCGGATGTGGACGAGATCACGCTCGATGCGAATGGCCAGCCGCCTTCGGGCGGAGTGCATCTGGGCTCGCTTGAAGCTCCCGCGCAAATCTCTATCACCGAAAAGTTCAACGAGATTCGCGATGACCAGCACGAATCGGCTGGCGACGTAGCATTCGATACGGTCGAGGCGGAGATTGACGTGGTGCTGAAGGAAACTGCGTTGGACAATCTGAAGACGCTGCTCAGCTCCGGCGCTTTGGGCAGCTACACCGCGCTGGCCGCGTCGAAAGTGCTCCAGGTGGGCGGCCAGGTAACTTCCGCGCTCACCTTCTTTACGCTCATGCTCGTCGGCGCCAATCGCGCAAATACAGCGAAATTCGCTTATGTGTTCGCGTTCAAGGCGTATCTGAAATCCGCAGCGCAATTCACGTTCCACCGCTCGAAGGAAAACTCGCACAAACTGAAGTTTGGCTGTGTGGCGGACCTGACGCGCATTGCCGGCGACGAGCTGATGCAAATCGTGAAGACGAAATGATCCGCAGATTACGCAGATTTCGCAGATTAAAGCATAAGAGTTTTAAGAATCTGTGGAACCTGCGAAATCTGTGGATGGAGGAAGTGGAATGAATGGCGTGGCGAAGGCAGAAGATTTCCGCAAGGCGGCGGAGGCCAGCGCCTTCGAGGAGCCGCAACGCGTCGTGCTACCGAAGTGCGGCTTCCCGGTGATGCTGCGGAGGCCGCGGCCTATCGCCTTCACGCTGCTCGGGGGCTCACTGCCACAATCGCTTGCGACTCGGGAGTCGGGAGTCGGGAGTCGGGAGTCGGACGCGGGGGCGACGGACAACGGACAACGGACAACGGACGGTCTTTCCGCCGATGATCTGAGGAAGATTTCGCAATTCTGGACCAAGCTGTTCAAGGCGATGTTCGTGCAACCGGGGCTGAGCCTCACGCCGGGTCCGGAAGAGATCCATCCCGCGTGGCTGCCGGTGGAGGATCAGATCTTCGTAATTCGCTGGGCGGTGGGCGAGGTCGCGAGCGATGGCTCGGACCTCGCAGCCTTTCGTCGCGGCCAACCCTGACCAACTGCTCCTGCTCGCGCAGGTGGCAGAGACATGGCGCTGCCGGCCGAGCTCGCTGCTCGAGGGAACGACAAGGGAATTCCAAATCGATCTCGCGGCCGCCGTCGCCCTGTGGAACTGGAGAGAAAGAGTTGCCAGTAGCCAGCAGCCAGTTCCCAGTGACTGACAACTGACAACTGGCAACTGGGAACTTCTTAAAATGGGTGCTGGACCTCTCGATCTCGCCTTCACAATTTCGGCCGATCCGTCGCAGGCCCAGGCGGCGCTCGCGGAGCTGAAAGCTTCGAATGTGGCCGGGGCGGCTGACATTTCGAGCGGGTGGCTGCAGGCGATGAACGCAATGACCCGGCCGGCCGACATCGCCCTTGGGGCTATCGGGGGCCTCAGTAAGGCGCACGTAGAACTCACCGACCGCGTGGCGGAGCTCTCTCGCGCTCTGCTCGATGAGGACAGAGCGCTCGAAGTGGGTGACCATAACCGCGAAGAGGAAGCGAGGTATTGGCTGGAGGCAACAAAAGTCATCAATAAGGACGCCCTGCGCGACCAGCAGGAGATGTACAAGGAGATGGAGGAAAAAGGCCGCAGGGCCTTCGAGAACTTAAAGCAGAAAAGCCAAGAGCTGCGGCAGGAATTTATTCTCCAGCATACGGCGCTGAGGTTACTCGCCGCCGATGGCTACGGTGGACTGATCCCAGCGTTCCAAGCGGCTGCGGCCTCCCTCGACGACTTCCGGAATCTCTCGCTGAATGCGCTGAATGCCTTCGAGCAGGCCATGGGCTCGAGCATTGCGATGGCGCTGGTCTATGAAAAATCCATCGGTGCGGCCATGGCGTCGGCGTTGAAAGCGACACTCGCTTCGCTTTCCGCCGAGGCTTACGTCCAAGCAATCAAGGCCACTGCGCTCGGCTTCCTGCGTCTGGCTGAATACGATTTCCCGGCAGCCGCCCAGGCGTTCGAGTCAGCGGGCTTATGGGCAGCCGTCGGGACCGCTGCGGGGGTTGCCGGCCGAGCCGTCCCGTCCACTGCGGCGGAGCGTCGCGCGTCGCCCGGCTTTGGAGGACTCGTTCTCGGCCGTGGCGCCGAGGTAACTGGCCCCGGCACGGCGCCCCTTGCGGCAGGAGTGCCGCCCCTGCGACGCGCTCCGGGCTCTGGAGGGGAAGCGGTGACGGTAATCTTTCAGGGACCTGTTTACGGTGGGAAAGCGGGTCTCGATGAACTGATTGGCCACATCAGTGATGCGGTCGATCGGCGCGACGTGCGCCTGAGCGCGACCACCATCAAGGATACGACGCTCACGCGCGATTCGTTTAATGGGTGATCCGCAGATTGCGCAGATTACGCAGATGTTTGCTTTCATAATTCATAATTCAGAATTCAGAATTCTTCGATGGCGCTGATACTTCCAAAAATTACTTACACCGCGATTGGTGGATCAAGTCCATCGACGCTGAGTTTTCTGCGGCCGCCGCGCTTCGTGGCCGCCTACAATCGGCTAGCTACCCGACATGACAACATCTCGACAGCAGGCGTTAAAGAAGTTCTGGTCGAGCGCGTGGATAATTTCCTCGAAATCACTCTGGAATGGGTGGCCATCGGCTCGGATGTAAATGCTTGGGATACCTTCATGCAGAACGCCGTCCAGGGGGTCCAGTTCAACTATTTCCCGGACGCCACCCAGGCCGCTTATACCACCTACACGCTCGAGGACACGACCTGGAAGGCGGAGTACAAACAGCTTGGGCAGTACACGTTTAAGCTCCTGTTTCGCGCCGTCATCACGTAGCTGCATTTTTAATTTTTGCTTTCTCATTTTTGCTTTTTGATTTGCTCTTCCGGGACAAAGAACGAAATCAACAAGCAAAGAGCAAAAATAAAAAATGAGAAATGAAAAATGATTCAAACCGACTCCACATTCGCCGCCGCCCACACCGCGCTGCAAAAGCGCCCGCTCTACTACCTGGAGATCGATGACGTGGAGATTGCCTGGACCAGCTTTCCCGCGTCCGCGCTTACAGCGATGGCGACGGGCTACGGGGTGCAGGGGTACGGAGTGGTCGGATACGGATTCTGAATGCTGAATGCTGAATTATGAATGATGAATTAAGGGCAAAAAGCGGATACAGGAATTCAGAATTCATAATTCACAATTTATAATTATGCCTTCCGGAATCTCACAAATCGCGACCTCGGCTGTTCGCCACATCCCGGTTTTGCACTTTTTTAACGTCGGCTCCCCGGCTTCGGTGACGAGCATTCCTGTGGCGAATTTCAATGCGCTGATGGATTGGCTGAAAGCGCAGACTTATGCGCCGCAGAAACTCTCGGATTACATCCGCTGGATGCGAGGCGAGATCGATCTGCCGCGGAAGTCGGTGGTACTGGTCTTTTCGGGTGGCTTGGTATCGCAGTACACGCAGGCGTATCCGAAGCTCAAGGCGCTCGGATTCCCCTTCGCGCTTACCGTGCCCGGCGCGGAAATCGAGAACGAACCTATCCTCCAGCCCGGCGGGGGTAATTTCTATACCCTTGCAAATATCCAGGAGATAGTCGGCTCCGGGCTGTGCGAGCTGCATTCCGAGGGTTACCACGCAGAGTATTTCTTCCAGGGCAACGCCGCCAACATTCAGCAGCTTTATAAGGCGGCGCAGGTGAACCTCAAGTGGGGCGGCGCGGAAGAACTCGTCGAAAACCTTTATTCCTATGCCCCGCTCATTGGCACGAATCCGTCAGGTGACGGACTTCAGCCCGTCACCACAACCTACACCTTTCAGTGCGCGCCACGCAGCTACCGCCCGAATGCGCTCAATCCCTTGGCAGTCGTCGCCTCCTACTTGGTCGTGGACCGCCTGCAAGTTATTGGCACCACGCCCGGCACACCGCCCCTGGTCAACATTTACGCGAAAAAGCATTCCGACACCAATTACACGCTCGTCAAGACGGGCTGGCAGCCGGATTGGACGAAAAGTTTTTCGGTGGTTACGCTTGACACACCATTCACCTTTCAGGCTGGCTATCAATACGATCTGAAATTCGTCACGCAATCAGCTGCATCCGCCCCAGGCGAGCTGGTAAGTCTTGGCAACATCACCGCCGCCCAAGCGCCTCCGTCCAATTCCCTGCCGCAAGCCACGCTCATACTCTTGCAGTCGCCGCCGCCGCCGGCGCTCAACTACATCTACGATCAGAACTGCAACCTGCCGCTGCGGACGTATTACGTGCGGATGACCTTCGTAAGTCAATTTGGCGAGAGTTTGGCGGGCCGCGAGAGCGTAATCACTATCCCGGCAAAGAATCGGCTCATCGCTTATTCGGGTTTGCCTGGCGCTTACGCTTACGGCTACAACGTCTACGCCGCCGCGGTAGTCCCGCCGGAGCAAACCGCGAGCGGCCAAGAACAACTCCAAAACCAGGTCGCGCAGCACTGGCCGGGCCAACCTCCAGGTGAAGAATCGCAGTGGATTCCATTCACTACCGGCTGGGAAGAGCCGGCGACGGGGCTGATCACCGGGCCGTCCCCTCCAACCACCTTGCCGGCCGTCCTTGCGCCGCCCGCTGCACCGACACTCAGCACGATTCCAGCCGGCAGTCTTCCGCCGCGCACCTTCTACGTCGAAATCACTTATGTTAATGAGAGCGGGGAGACTCAACCTTCCGTCGAGAGCGTCATCACCGTGCCGCAAAGTTACTTGCTGCAGGTTGCTCCCCCGCCCGCGCTCGAAACCGCCACCGGCTGGAATGTTTATCTCTCGGAGCTGCCCACTAGGGAGGTCCTGCAGAACGATGCCCCGATTCCGCAGGCCACTAGGTGGACTGAGCCGGTGTACGGCATGATTGGCGGGCGCACGCCGCCCAACTGGAACAACGCTTACACACCTGTACCCACAACCTGCGCTTCCAATTCCAGCATCTCGGGCTTTTTCACGGGTGAACAAATCGGGGGCGACATTTATTTGCTCGAGTCGCTTGTTCAGGAGCAATTCACGCCTATTGGTCCCGCGCCTGCGGGAACGATAGGCGACGTTCCGGCGCGCGTGCTTGCGGATGCTCAGGAAAATCTCAACTTTCTTGCCCCCTATCAACCCCAAAGCCAGAACCGCGAGGTGGCCTACTACTATCCCTACGATACGATCGGCACGGAGGGCCTCTTCTTGCCTTCCACGCTGCGCCAGCTCCACACACTTCAACTCTACTTCGCCGGCTGGCTTGCGGACCGCTGGTCGGAGATCGATCTTTACACCCAGCGCGCCGTGTATCCCACCGCCGATTTCCCCACGCGGCAACTGACGCCGACTTTCCTGGTGGATGGCACGCGGGCCGTGGCGCAGCTCGAAAACCAGATCGACTCTTACTCCGGCACGCTTTGGGACGCGGCGCCCGAATGGGACCAGTTTGCCGTCACGTTTGGCTGGGTCAACGAGTGGTCGAAGGATTATGCGACGGAGCTGAAGAAATACTCGACGGCCTACACCTACATCGGCTCCACGCTCGTGGGGTTCAATACCGACGGCATGACTTTCCCCAACGCGGACGTGGCGAAGCTCGTGGCATTTATGGCCCAGCCTGAAGTCCGGCGGGCCAAGGTCCTCATCCAGATCGGCGATTATTCGTCAGCTGGCGGACAGCAGACCACGATGCACAATATCTTCTCGAACCCGACGCAGTCGATCGCCGCCATCGTGAATTTGCTGCTCAACTATGCGCCTACTGCCGCCGGCGTCGCCTTGAATCTCGAAGGTGCTGCATACACCGACCGGAGCATCGCGAACGCCTGGATTGCGCAACTTCGCACCACCTTCAATCAGCAACTCTCTGGCCGCATCATCCTCTTTGGCGCACCTGATAAGACCGCCGACAACCCCACCGACCCCTGGTCCGGCTGGTGCGAGTATGCCGTTTGGGGCGCGCATTGCGACATCGTGTTTTTGCCGCTTTACGCCAACTCCGACCAGTCGACTACGCCCGGCCCGGCCTGCTATTGGTCCTGGATGCTTCAGGTGCTCAGCTACGCTTCCAGTCAAATTGCGCAGGCGAAAATCATGCCCGGGTTCAGCCTCTATGGCACCTCGTGGAGCGGCGGTCCGAACTGGGGTTCGCCGCAGTTCGTCGAGTTTTATGACATGCTCAAGCTCGGTTACGATAGCAACGCGACTTGGCAGTGGGACGCATCAAATCACGAGTGGTACTGGATCAGCGCGGACGGCACAAAAGAAGGCTATCAGCCCACGCCCCAGGCGCTCGCGGATCGCCTGACGGAGTGGCAATCGCTTGGCTACTCGATGTTTGGCATCTGGGCCATTGGCCAGGGCGACGCGCTCTTTTACAAGTACGCCGAGATGCTCACGGGGATGGCGCCGCTCGTGAAACTTCCGCAGGGCTCGGCGCAGCGCGTGAACGACCGAGAGGGTTCTGGCTCCATCGGGAGTTTTGAAATCGAGGTCCTGGAGGATTCCGCGAATTCCCTGGCTGGCGTTATGGGCCAGGCGCAACTCCACGGAAAGAAGGCCCGCCTCCGCTTGGGGTATGCTGGCATCAATCCGCCGCAATTCCCCGTATTCGATACGTTCGAGGTTGACCGCGTGGAGGTGAACGAGGATCTAACCGGCTGGAAGCTTCAGCTCGTCGATGCGAAGCGCACCACAAAGTCGCGCATATTTGTTGCTGCTACTAAGAAAGAGCCCGTCATCCTAGAGGGCAATCCCATGGACATTCTGCTTGCCGTGTACCAGAACGAACTTGGCGTCGGGCAGATGCCTAACGTGTCCTCTGATGCTTGGCTGCTATACGATGGCGCTGGCCCCACCTACCTCCAGCAGCTCGCTCTTCAGCGGGGCATGACTTACTTCCCCAGCGCCCTTATCAATCCCAATCGCTACCTGGATGTGCCCACGATTCTGCGGTACCGCGACGGCCTTTTCGCGGGCTACCACATGGAGTTCACTATCACTGAGCCGCAGGACGCCAAGGGCTGGGTTGAGAAGGAAATCTACAAAGCGCTGGGCGGCTATCCGATGGTGAATGCTCAGGGCCAAATCTCACCGCGCTTTTGGCTCGCGCCTCCCCTGCATGGTCTTTCACCCGTCTACACGTTCACGGACCACAACGTCACCAAGCTGCCGGTGTGCGAACGCGCGCCCATCGTCAATCAGCTCATCTATCGCATGGACTACCCGTCACCTGACGGGCCCTCCGGAGCGCAGGGGGGTGGCGGGAAATTCCAGACCACTTTGCTCATCCTCGATGATGAGTCCATCGCGACTTACGGGCTGCAGGGGCAGCAGATTATCGAGTCGAAGGGCTTGCGCGCCATACGCCAGGGAGTGACGCACGCGCGGCTGCTCGCAATGAAGCTCTTCCGGCGGTACGCCTCGATCGTGCCGCTCTGGACCGTGGAGGCGTTCCATCAAGCGCTGGTCGTAGAGGTGGGTGACCTGGTCGCATTGACTCATTCCAAAGTTCTCGACCCAGTGGTCCCGCAGAGCGGGGTGCGCGGCATCTCAAACGTTCTCTGTGAAGTCCTGGAAAAGCAGCCTGAGTACAGTGGCGGCACGGTGACCTTCAAGCTGCTCGACGCGCGCTACCTGGCCGGGTTGACTCCATACGCGATCGTAGCAAGCGGCAGCGTTCCCGCCTGGCCGCAGGCCTCTCCCGAGCAGCGCGCCACGTATATGTTCTGCGCCAATGACTCCAGTGCGCTGATGAATGACGGTGCCACGATAGGGAATCCGATTTACGGATAATTGTAGCGCAGGTCCCGCTCTTCGGACCTGCGGCTTTGCTTGAAATTCTGAATTCTGAATGCTGAATTCTGAAATGGCAAAAATCGTGCGCACGATTTGTAGAGCGGTCCGCTTTCATAATTCATAATTCAGAATTCATAATTTGGTGAATGACATGTCTCAATTGACCTTCAGCACGCAGCCTGGTTTCGTGGACTTGCAAGATTCCACATTCAACCAGGGCCAGCCGGTCACCGATGTTGCCCTGAAGCAACTGAATCAGAACGCCAAGGCAGCAGCCGTGCGCTCGGAAGAGTTCGACATGGGCTTCTATGGGCCGGGCGACACCGTGCCCACGCCGACCTCGCCGGTGGATGGCTATGCCTATGCCCGCGCGGAGTGCATCTTTAGCCTCGAGCTTCGCTCCTCGCGCCAGCCCGCGGCGGGCTACACTCCCGGCCAGGCGACGCTCCCCGTGCTTGCGAATAACGATCTGGGCTCGGGAAATTTGGTTTGCGTGCCGTACATTCTCAAGATTGACCCAGGCAGCGGAGTGCTGACCTGTCAGGTGTATTTTTCCAGCTCTGGCGCGGCCAATCAGGGCACGGTGAAAGTGACTTGTAAAGCGCAGCGGCTGAGCGTGCAAAACTCTAATTGAAGATTGCGGATTGACGATTGTTGATTTCCCCGGCCCGTTCCTGGCGGCAAAAAGCCGGGGCGGGAAATCCGTCAACTGACGGACAATCTGCAATCGAGAATCGGAAATCGTCATGGCAGTGGTGCGAACTGTTCTTCCCCGCAAAGGCATCATCCAGCCCAAGCACGGCGACAATTACGAAGCGGACCTGGATCAGAACTGGTCGACCCTTGACAGCCTGCTCCAGGACGCCTCGGACGTTCAGGCGGCAGTGGCGGCTGCCGGAACGGTTGAGGCCTGGGTGCAGGACCGAGGTATCTCGGGCGTGATCGCAGGTTTCGACCTCGCGACTTCCCCCACGCTCACGCCTGGCCTGGCAACGGGCGTGCTGTACGCACAGGGGAAACGTTACGCGCCCGCTACGGCGCCCAACCCCGGTGCTGCGCCTGCCAGTTCCACGTCATATTTGTTTTATGACGGCACAACTGGCTTCTACTACAACGTCGCGGGCACCCCTGACGCGGCGCTGGACGCGTTCCTCGGCATCGTGGTGACCAATGCCAGCGCGGTCATCTCCGTCATCAACGCCAGCAAGCTTTTCACGATGCTTACCCTGGCGCCTGGCGCGGCGGGTAATTTCACGCTACCGCATCTGCTTGGCCGGCAGCCGGTGGGCGCGATGATTTACATGACTTCCTCCGGCGCGATCTGGTTCCAAGCGACGCTCTGGGACGCAACGAATCTCTATCTCGTTGCTTCGGAGTCCGGGGTGACAGGAAAGGTGCAGCTATGGTGAGAAAAATGCAGTTCAAAGTTGAAAGTCGAAAGTTGAAAGTTATCCTCTCTGTCTTTCTGTTTTTACTTTTAACTTTTAACTTTCGACTTTCAACCGGACTTGCCCAGCAGCCCCAAGCGCAAGGCGGCCAGCCGATTTACGCCGTGAACGCAAAATATGTGAATGGTGTTGGCCCAGGCTACTGGCCGACCAAGGGCACTGGGCTCACGCTCAATCTAACTGCGGGCACCGCCTACTGCGGCAGCCCTCCCTCCGTGGTGACCTACGCAGGCGGTACGCTCACCATGACGGCGAGCGCGACTAACTACGTGTATCTCGACCCATCAAACTCCTGTGCTCCGGCTACCAACACCACTGGCGCGCCAATCGGGGCGGTTCCCATAGCCAACGTTGTCACTGGCGGCTCGGCCATCACGTCAATCGAGGATGCCCGTACATGGTCTCAGCCCAACCCCGTGACTCGGGGCTCAAGCGGCGTCTGGAGTATACCCAGCTTCGCCGACTCAGGCGGCCAAGTTTTCAATGTCAAAGCGCCACCGTATAACGCCTGCGGCGACGGGACGTGCGATGATACCACAGCAATCAACGCGGCCATCGCAGCCGCCATCACGACCACGAGTTCCGGGACCTCGGCCAACAAGGGCTCGACCGTGCTTCTGCCGAAGGGAACGTACCTGCTCAACAGCACGACGACCGACGCGTACACCACGTACGCGCTTATCGTCGATCATGGGCTCCATCTGAAAATCGAAGGCTTGGGCGCGACGCTGGTTTACAACGTGAATACCGCCGCAAATGCGCTCGAGCTGCGCGGCACGGCCAGCACCATCGTCGAAGGCATCAAGTTTGTTTCCGCGCATACCGCCGTCGGCACCGGCATCAACCTGATTCGTCCCACTGTTGGATACGGTGACCCAACCCAGCAAAACGACTCCCGGAATTGCGAATTCAGTAACTTCGCGGTTGCCGTCCAGAACGGCAACAACGACAGCAACCAAGTGTCCGAAAATTCGTTTCAGAATCTCATTCTCAACGTCCCCAGCGGCGGCAAGGGCATCGTGCAGCGGGGAACATCCAACTTCAATAGCTTCTACAGGGCCATCACCTGGTATGGCCCGAGCAGCGCCTCTGCAACGATGCTCGACCTCTACAACGGGACAGCCACCTTCATCCGTCCCGACTTCGAGCTGAATGGCTCCAACCTGGGAATCAAAACCGAGTCGGGGTTTGTGGGCCCGGTGGCGTTCACAGATTGCTATGCTGAAGTCTCGAGCGATTCCGACCAATTCCTTTTGAATGGGTCGGCGGGTGCGTATCTGCATTTTCGCGGGGGGAACATCAGCTTTTTCGGAACGGGCGGCTCGTCGGGCAGTCCTATCGACCAGTTTGATGTTCAGGCAGGGGGCGCGTTTTTATTCGATCATGTGAACATCAGCTCCAATGGTGGCGGCTACGAGGGATTCGTCATCAATCCCGCTACACCCCCAATCATCGAACGCTTCGGCGGCTATTGGTATTCACAGATTGTCTTTTCTGGCAACACGAGCAACGCCAACTTACTTCAGGTGCTGCCCAGCGGAATCGTCAACGTTGTGTCCCAGGTATTCGATAATGGGGCTCGCATCGACGCGGGTGGTGCAGGTTCGACGAACCTGCAGATTTCCCTGCCCACTACTTATGGCGGCACGCCTGTTGCTATTATGAACTTCCTCAGTGGAGGAGGTTCGGTCCGCTTTGGCAATGCCTCCGTTGCTACCACGATCTATCCCTACACCAACAATACGGGGTCGCTGGGCTCGGCCTCTTATCGATGGACGTCGGGCTACATCAACGCCCTCTATGCCGCGGGATTGCTCAGCACTTCAGCAAACCCAGCCGGCAGTGGCGTAATTCGAGTGGCATCGTCAGATCTTGCCATCGCATTCCGCAACAACGCGAACAGCGGCGATGTGACTGGACTGAGCAAGGACACGTCAGACATTGTGCAGATAGGCGGCACGCCAGGAATGAAGACTACAGGACCGATCACGCCGGCCAGCTACGCATATAGCGCGCTACCTGCCTGCTCGACGACTCCTAAGGTCATCTACTGCACGGATTGCAACTCCACCTGTACCGCCGGAAGCAGCACCGGCAGAACATGCTTTTGCGAGAACAGCGCATGGACCCACTGATCCCGCAGAGCGGGATGCGCCTTCGTCGTCCCGCAGAGCGGGACGACACTAAATTATGCGTGCATCACCCATCCGAGCTAGCGACGCGCTGGCGGGCGTGGCCAACATGTGGGTGGCAATCTGCTCCTCGATCACGCCAGGGCCGGCAAGCCCGACCGCTGCCGACCCTCCTACCAGAAGCGTCGCGCCTCCCCAGCAGCGCCGCGGGCATCTCTTAGCCCGCAGCGTCTCTCTCTATTCCCGCGCTTTCCCGCAACCCTGCACGTGCACGCTCGCCATCCCTGCCCATGGACACCCACGAACCCACTCCGCCACAAAGCCTTAGGGTTATGTTAAGCTAGCCTCCGGTTCCCAAGCGGGAGCGTTGGCTCTGGAAAGTCGCTCCTTGTCGGGTGCGGCGTCGCATCTTGAGGCGCGGTTTGGCAGCGCTTTCGCTCTTCGCAGCAACAAGGTACACGCGAGGGATATCAAGAAGGAGTTCTATGCCCAAGTCGAGCGAGTCCTCGCCCCTGCGTCGCAGCTCACGAGTGCCTCTCCGCATCCCCGTGACGGTTTCCGGAACCTTGCCGGACGCAACGCCCTTCGAAGAAGATGCCTACATATCGAGCGTCAGCAAGTTCGGCGCAAGCCTGAAGACTCAGCTCCCCTTGGAGACCGGCATGCGGGTGAAAGTCCAGCCCAAACAAGGTCGCGAGGGAGCATTCTTTCAGGTGGTCTGGACGCGCCGCGAGAGTCCCTCACGAGCCGGGGAGGTCGGGATCGAGTACCTCGAGGTTTCCGATTTCTTGGGGATCACCTTCCCTGAATAGCCATTGTAGAATGGCACAATGTGTCCCAGGAGAGTGACGCCATGCTCCGCCGGCAATTCTCACTTCTACTGCTCTTGCTCCTGCTATGGGCATGCGGGACGGGGCCCACATCTCTTTACGCGCGATCCACCGGGCCGGGGCGCGCGCCTCAGGAGATGAACTTCACGGTGGAAGGCAAAATCACCCGCCTGGCCCCGAACAAAATCACCCTCAGCACGGAAGAGAACATGGTCTTCCACGTGGTTTACAGTGATCAAACGGAAATCAAGAATAAAGATGGCCCGTCCGCCACCGCGAAGGATTTGCGCGTGGGGTTACGCGTGAGGGTCGATGGCAATTTGACCGAGAGCGGCGAGATCATAGCCCGCAGAATCGAAATCCAGCAGGCTCCTGGGGAAAAGAAATCATCGTCCGTGTTCGGGCATGCTCCGCCCGCAAGAGACGCTCTCGAAGACCTCCGTTGATGCTCTGTTTCACCAAAGCTCCATCTTCCTTCCCCTGCCATTTTCCAGGGCCTGCCGGTAAACGTAACCGGCGACGGCCACATCCCACAGGGCAATGCCATTCGATTTGAAGAGTGTAATCCCCTCCTCGGAGTTTCGGCCGCGGGCCGCGCCGGTCACAATCGAGTGCAACTCCACAATACCTTCCCAACGCGCTACCGCAACCATCGAAGGGCCGCCCAGGCGATAAGCACCAGCACAATTCCAGCCAATACGTAAGGAAATCCCGTGCGCAGGAAAGGGACCTTGTAGAGGAACGAGGCCTGCTGCCAACTCTCGTCCTGGGCGGCGAACACCGGGCGGATCACCTCCCAGGTGACATCGACCAGCAGCCGCCGCGCCAACTCCCCGTACTCCGCCGAAGCTGCAGCGGGGGAGCCGATGTACCCCATCTGGTTTCCCAAGCGCAGCGGGTAGTTTTTCCTCAGTGCATCGATGAGCGGAAACCGGGTGGGAGGCAAGCCCGCGAAAGAGGGATCTACCAGCTCGGGCCGAGACTTCAGAAGCAGGGAGGTTTCCCAAAGCCCGGCGTGGGAGTCGCCCCGCATCGCCTCCCGTTCCCTGGGCATCAACGGCCGGCCCAGGAGAGCCTCCAGGCGGTCCATGAACTTTCCGCGGAGAAATTTCCAGAGGACAGGGCCGCTCACCGAGAGCATGCGGATCCCATAACGCCGCGAAACCACTGCCGCAGCCTCTTCCAGCGCCACCACGTGGCGCGGTCCCGCATGAGCATTGGTGACGAGGATGTAGCGAAATCCATGCCGTGCCAGCGCGGCTCCGTAGTCCAACGTGGCGTTGCGGACCGTCCGCGCGCGAACCAGCAGCGTCCCCGCATGGTCAAAGGCGGAGGCGCCAATCGGCAGCGAGGGCCCAATCAGCACTACCCAGCCCGGCTTCTCCTCCAGGATGCGCCTGGCCAATTCCGTGTTGAAGAATTCGCTGTGGAAAACATCCGTCCCGACAGGCAGGTGCGGTCCGTGCTCTTCCAGGGGACTAACCGCGAAGATAACCACGGTCCGCTCACGGTCCAGCGCGTCCAGGCGCGTAAAGCTGAGCTCCGCCAGACGATAGATTTTTCCGCTCGGAACGTCCGGCTCGGCCGCTGGGGAGGTTGGTGGCATGTCGGGTTAAAGGTCAGCCCTGCGCTTCAGGTCTTCATCTCGAAAACACCAACTCGGAGCCGGTAGGTGGTAGGTGGCATGTGGCATGTGGCACTTCCCACCTACCACCTACGACCTGCTACCTTCCAGCTAGTGCGGAACCCCGAGCGTTTCAGCCTGCACGGCAAGAATTCCATTGAGTTCGGCAACGAGGTGTTTCCGCATCCGGCGCACCTTGGTCGCCTGCACGGGAAGAGTTAAGGCCAGGAACGCCAGTCGCGTTCGATGCGAGAGTAGCCAAGCATATCGCCACAGGTAGGCGCCAGATAGTGGAAGGCTGGGCGCATAGTATCCCGCCCACGCACGGCCCAACAAGTGCGCCACCACAAGGATCTGGCCGGTGTAGCATCCGAGCACCAGCAGCGCCCGGCTCACCCATGCCAAGGTCGGATCGCGATGGCTCTCCCGGGAAAGTAACCCCGCGGCATGAAGCAGCAACAGAACTACGAGATGATTGATCAGGCCATACAAAGCCAGCGGAAACCCGGCGACGGTCTCGAACGCGACCCAAGCTCGCGGCAGCAGCGACTTCAACCACGCGCCCGCCCCTTCGACCTCGAACTGCCGAAGCGACCAGCGCCGCCGGGCCTCACGCCATGCGTCCAAGGCTTCGCGCAGCGCCACCAGCCGGCCGGGATTTAAATAGTCCAATTGTTCGACCCAATCCACCACAAATCCGCTCAACTGAAAACCCTCCACTTTCTGCTTCCAGTTGGCTCGTGAGACCCAGTCCTCCTCCAGGTCAGCGAGCAAAATCTCTTCCAGGTCGGAGACAAATTGCTTCAGATCCTCCGGTTGAACTCGAAAGGCATTCCCTCGATATCGGTCCTCCAGGACGGCCGCCAGTCGCTGTACCTGACTGTGGAGATCGCCGTCTGGAGACGCGCGGTAGTCCCGCGGATCGACCGGCGAGTCTATGTAGATCAGCAGCTCGCTCGATTGCGACCTTTCCACCGGCAAAAACATGTGGACAGGAAATACCACCAAGTCCAGCCGGCCGGAGTGCCGCGCCTCTGCTTCCAGCGCGATGGATGCGGCGGTTGCCGCCAATTCGGCCGGCGCTCCGGCCTTTCCCGGGTGCGGGTCAGCGAAGGCCACCACAACTTCGTTTCTTGCCAGGAACCCGCAACACTTCTCCGCCACCGACCGCCAGTTCTTTTCCCCCGGCTCCCAGACGATCATGCCTAGGCCGCGCGCCAAGAGGCCGCCGAGCGGTCCCCGGATGAGCTTCCGCTCCAGCAGGCAATGTACCTGCCGGCCGATGGCCGCAACCAGAATGAGCGCGTCGAGAAAGCTAGCCAGGTTGCTCACGGCCAGGACAGCCGACGCGCAAGCTGCCATGCTTTCACCGTGCAGGAGCCGCATCTTCCGGAAAGAAAGCGCGAACCACAGCCGCATTAGCGCCCGGCAGAATTTATAGGCCGCAGGGATACCCTGACTGCGATCTGAAGGCAGCGTGGCAGAGGACAAAGCATTCCCCCTCGTAGCGGGGTTGAAGATTCATGGGGAGTTCATGCGCGCCACGTTCACCGGCGTCTCCTGTGCCGCGGAGCCGGCCGAACAGGCAGCGCGTCGCTCTCCCACCCGTCCACTGTTCCCAGCGGACGCGTGATGGTATCAAACAATCCGTACACCTTCTGGAACTTGCGCCCGTCCTGATCGATCAAACGCAACCGGAAGTACGGGACTCCCGCGAGCGAAGTCACTCGAATGGGGAAGTAGCCGTTCAAGCCGCTCTCGACGTAAGCCGTCACATATTTGTGGTCCTTGATCCACCAAGTAAAGACACGGAGGTGATTGAAGTCCACTTCCTGCGTGCCGATCCGGTCAGCGACCAGATACTGGGGAGCCTGTTGGCCGCCATCGACCACGGTGTTGAGCACCAGCCAAGCCACTACGTTCGTACCCTGGGCATACATCGAGAGCAGCTCCGGGATGTCGAGCGACACAAATCTTCCCAGCACCCAGCCCGCCCAGGAATCAACACGCACCAGGTACCAGGCCTCTCGAACCACTGAGGATGTGGATTGGTTGGGCTGCGGCGGACGCTCCACCAGGCGTCGCCCGAAGACCTCGACCTTCCGATTCTCCGCGAGCTGCGTCAGTTGCGCCGCTTCACGCGAGGGCTCGTGCCTCAAGTTGACCGGCCCGCTGGTGCGGCCAACGGCTTGCACGGGCAGGCTGGCCAACGCCTGGAGGAGCCTCCGCCCGGCCTCGTGAGTTTCATCGTCTAACAGATCCTTGGCTTCTACCCAGCCCGTGTGGCCATCCGCCAATCTCACCTTGGTCCAATTGCGCGTGCGCGCCATCACTTCCACCCGGTCACCGCTCTTTAGAGAATCTATAACCATGCGAACTTCTGCCGGCGTGTCCACCACTTCCAGCGTGTTGGGCAACACGTATGCCACCTCTGCGGCCGGACGGGGACGGGGGCGATAAGCGAAATGGTAGTAAGCCGCACTTCCCGCAGCGATGAGCAGAAGGAAGGCGACAACTTTGGATCGGATAGGGCCACTCCCCAAGATGGAACTTGCTGCTGGCCCGCAGCAGCAGGCTTATCCTGCCTTCTCCTGTCGGCGCAGTCTACGGCCGCCGCTCACGACTCGGCGCTGCCCGTCAAGGCACAACATGCACCGACTACCGCTACAACGTGGCGGCGCAAACAGCCCGTATAAGAACGTTTCTTGTAGCAGCGATATCCTCATCGCCACTCCTGGATTACGAATAACTTCGGCGCTGAGGGTCGCCCAGGCGACCCGCTACAGCGCGTCCGGATCGGTTTGCAGACACACTCTAAAGCCGCCTCGACTGTCAACCCGCAGGGGCGGACGCCCCCCAGCGTCCCGTCAGCGTCCCCCCACACGGAGCCGCATCGCGCGTTATTCATCTCCAAAGGCGATGCCGATGCCTCGTGCGGCTCGGACCGTATCGCATTCCGGGGGAACCATCTTCAACCGGCCAACGGCCTCGTCCAAGGTGCAACTGGAAATCGTGCCGCCTCGCAGGCACACCATGCGTCCGAACTGCTTTTCTGCGACCAGATCCACAGCCGCGACGCCCAGGCGTGTACTCAGCAGGCGATCAAAGGGACTGGGTGAACCACCCCGCTGCAAATGTCCTAGCACCGTCACCCGAACGTCCTGGTTCCCCGCCCGGCTGATCAGCACCCCCAACAGATTGCCAATGCTCGTCTTCTCCAGAAATTGGGGCGCATGCTTATGAGCCAGCCAAATCGGGTCGTCGTTTTGCACCTTGCAGCCCTCCGCCACCACCACGATACTGAATCTCGACCCCGCGGCCTTGCGCCGCTCAAGCGTGCGCAGGACGATGTCTAGGCGGAAGGGAATTTCAGGGATCAGGATAATATCCGCACCCCCAGCGATACCTCCTTCCAGCGCAATCCACCCCGCGTCGCGCCCCATGACCTCCAGAATCATGACGCGCCCGTGGCTCTCGGCGGTGGTGTGGAGCTTGTCGATGGCGTCTGTCACGGTGTGCAGGGCGGTGTCAAACCCGAAAGTCACTTCGGTGGCCGAGAGGTCATTATCAATGGTCTTGGGCACGCCGACCAAAGGGACTCCGCGCCGTTGCAAATCGCGGGCGATAGTCAGGGTGCCGTCGCCTCCCACCACGACCAGGGCCTCAATCCCTAACTTCTGCATATTGTCGATGGCCACCTGGGAAAAGTCCCGCTCGACTACCTTCCCGCCCTCCATCACCTTGTAGCGAAAAGGATTCCCGCGGTTGGTGGTACCCAGAATGGTTCCGCCCCGAGGAAGAATCCCCCGGACCATAAAGGGCGTGAACTCCTTGCCCTTCTCAGGCCAGATCAGCCCGTCGTAGCCACCGAAGCTGCCGAACACTTTTCCCCCATAGCGGTTGTAGGTAGTCCGTACCACGGCGCGGATGACGGCGTTCAAACCCGGCGCATCACCTCCGCCATTTACAAGTCCAATCGTCCCCAGAGTACTCATCGGCGGCCCCTCTTTTCTTCCCGGCCACGGCGGCAGGCCTGGAGCGAAAGATTCTAGCTGCTTGACCGCCATTCTACACTATTTGCCGTGTAGCGCCCCGATCCATCGGGGCGGCTCTTCGCCACGACGAGCCCGCGGGTCGATCTTGCGGAGGTGAGCCACGAAAGTCGACCGCCTTCTCATTCCCGGCCCCGTCGGCCCGCTCGAGGCTGTGCTCGAGTGGGAGCTCCCGGTAGGCCCCCCACGTGTCGCTCTGGTGTGTCATCCTCACCCGCAGTACGGTGGGACCCTGCACAACAAGGTCGTGTTTCGCGTTGCGAAGGCCGCGCTTCAGGCGGGTCTTCCTACGTTGCGATTCAATTTTCGCGGCGTGGGGAAAAGTCAGGGAGCCTTCGCGGGGGGCGTGGGCGAACGCGAAGACTTGCGGGCGGCTCTCGATTACCTCCAAGGTCGCTTCCCTGAAGCCCCGGTATGTCTTATGGGGTTTTCTTTCGGCGCCTGGGTGGGGCTCACCGTGGGAGCATCCGACCCGCGCGTCGGCGCGCTGGTGGGGCTGGGTGTTCCGGTGGCCACAGCGGACTTCAGCTTCCTCCGTGGGTTCTCTAAACCCAAGCTCATCATCCAGGGAACTCGAGACGAATTTGGACCCCGCGAACAGGTAGAAAAGCTCTACAACTCCCTCGCCGGGCCCAGGCAACTCCATTGGGTCCAGGATGCCGACCACTTCTTTACGGGACAGCTCGCTGAGGTTCAAGCGGTCGTTCGGGAGTTCCTACTGGAAATCCTGCCCCGCGATTCTTCGACCGGAAAATAGTCTTGGCGCGGAACGCGGCCTCGTGTAGATTCGGCAGATGCGGCGAGGTGCAGGCTTCATGTCTGCCCCTCGTTCAACTGGGTGGCGCATAGCTGGCGGCCTTCGCCATGTATGCGGGCCGTTTTCGGGCGTCCAGCGCACCGAAGGCGCAATATGCGCCAGCCGTGAGGCAAGGCAAACCAATGGCTAATGTCGAAGACACCGAGCGTACCCCGCTTTACTGCCCGACCTGCGACCAGGAAGTCCCCGACCCCCTGGTGTGCGGCGATTGCGGCGCCGTCATTTGCCGCCACTGCGGAACGCCGCTCGAAAAGGTTGATGAGTTGGGAATGGGGTGAAAGGAAGGAGCGGTCAGCTTTCAGCATTCGGCCGTCAGCACCAAGTTATCTTCAGCTCCAGCCCTTGCTGAAAACTGAATGCTGATAGCTGACCGCCTCTTGCATCCCTTCAGAACGCCACGATCTCCCTTGCGACGCGGACGATATCCGCCGGCTGCGGGAGGACGGCGTCCTCCAGCAAGGGATGGTAAGGAACGTAAACGTCTTTGCTGGCCAGCCGGCGCACGGGAGCATCCAGGAACTCAAAGAGTTCGTCGGCGATGCGAGCGGCAATTTCCGCGCCGTAGCCCCAGGAGATATTGTCCTCGTGGAGCACCAGGACGCGGTTGGTCTTCTTCACTGAAGCCGCAATCAACTCCCAATCGTAAGGGTTAAGCGAGCGAAGATCGAGAATCTCAGTATGAATCCCTTCCTGTTCCAGGGTCTGGGCTGCCTGGACCGTCCGGATCACCAGCGACCCGTACGTCACCACCGTCAGGTGCGACCCCTCGCGCACCACCTTGGCTTTCCCAAAGGGGATCATGAAATCGCGTCCGGGGTACGGAGCGCGATTGTGCGTCTGGCGGTAGAGGTGCTTGGGCTCTAGAAACAGCACCGGGTCATCGCAACGAATCGCCGTCCGTAGCAGGCCATTGGCGTCGAGCGCGGTCGACGGCATCACGACGCGCAGTCCCGGCAGGTGCGTGAAGAGCGATTCGCCGGACTGGCTGTGATAGATGGCGCCCCCGGCCAGATATCCCCCAATGGGCACCCGAATCACCAGCGGACACGCAAAGGCGTTGTTGGAACGCCAGCGCATGGTAGTCAGTTCGCTGCGGATCTGCATCATCGCCGGCCAGATGTAATCAAAGAATTGGATTTCGACCACCGGCTTCAGGCCGCGCGTGGCCATGCCGATAGCGCGGCCGACGATGCTGGCCTCGGCGAGCTGCGTGTTGTAGCAGCGCGCGCTGCCGAACTGCCTTTGCAGCCCATGCGTAACCTTGAAGACTCCGCCCTTGCCCTTCAGCTTGGCCAAGTCGTCTTCATGGCTGCAATCGGCCACGTCCTCGCCGCAAACCACTACGCGCGGGTCACGCGCCATTTCGTCGCGCAGGCAGGCATTGATGAGGTCTACCAGGGTTTTGGGGTCGCCGTGCAACTTCGGCGGATGGTCAAAGTCCTCGGAGGTAGGGTCAACCGTGGGCGAATAGACATAGCGCAGCACGGTGTCAGGCGGGGCGGGCTCGGCAGCGAGCGCCTGGTCTGCCGCCGCGCGAACTTCCCGGTCCACGGCCGCCTCAATTTCTTTCAGCTCCTTTTCCGTGGCCACCTGCTCGTGATGCAGAAGCCTGGCGAGGCGAGTCAGCGGGTCCCGCTTCGCCTCCTGTTGCCGAACCTCCTCGGGCTTGTACAAGCGCTCGTCGTCCGAGAGCGAATGCGAGTAAGGCCGCACCACGTGCGCGTGGATCAGCGCCGGACCTTTGCGCTGGCGCACATACTCCACGGCTTTGCCGGCTGTTTCGTAGCTTTCCACAAAATCCGTGCCGTCGCATTCCAGCGTCAGCAAGTTGGGAAAGCCCCTGACCAACCGTGAAATACTGCCTCCGGCGGTCTGCACATCGACGGGGACGGAGATCGCGTAGCCATTGTCCTGCACGACGTACAGGACGGGCAGCTTGCGACTACACGCCCAGTTGAGCGATTCCCAAAATTCACCCTCACTCGTAGCGCCCTCACCCATGGAAACATAAACGACCTCGTCGGCATGGAAACCGGAGGCCAGCTCCGCGGCCTCGTGCACGAGCGAGAAGTACAAACTGGCTTCCGCCGCGCCTGTGGCCTGCAAGGTTTGCGTCCCCGTAGGACTGGATTGGGAAACGATGTGGAGCTTTTTCGAAGTCCAATGGGAAGGCATTTGTCGCCCGCCAGAGGCGGGATCATCCTTTGCCCCCACCGAGCCTAAGAACATGTCGTACGGGGTTATGCCGAATTGCAGGCACAGGGCGCGATCACGATAGTAAGGATAAGACCAGTCGTAACCGGGCTTGAGGTGCAACGCAACCGCCACACTAATGCCCTCGTGCCCTACGGCGTTCATTTGAAAAAAGGCCCGGTTCTGCCGCTTGAGTTGGATTTCCTTGTCGTCCACGCGCCGCGAGAGGTACATCACGCGATACGCACCCGAAAGGATTTCCTTCGAAAGCTTGGAAGCTTTCCGCACTTGCGTCGAAATCGTGGCCATGAAGCCTCACAGGAGGGTGATGGTTCCCACACCGGTGCGTTCGTCGTGGGTCGAACGAGTCGGGGAAGGCGTCACGTTCCCGCCAACCTCAGGCGAGGGAGCCGGGGCAACTCCCCCTCCGCCGCAACGCCTCCGCAACTTGTCAGCAAAGAGTTCAAGGCGCAAAGCAGACCGCAGCAACTCCAAGCCCGATTATCAAATCGTCCAAAGCCAAAGTCAACCACTTCCGCGCCCGCCTGCTACCGAACATTCGGGACGCTGCCCAAGCATGGGTTGACCGACTGTGCAGCCCGCGGCGGCCAGGTGGCGGGTGGCGTAACGCCCGGGGCCAGGGGCTGGGGAGGAAGGAACAGTGACTAGTGACGCGTGACAAGTGACGAGCAGGGAGACAGGAGCCAGGAGTCAAGGAGAGTCATCGGGCCAGCGGGGCATTGGGTTATCGAGCCATCGGGTCGTCGGGCCATTGAGTCTTTGAGGCACTAAATCAATGAATCAGTTTTTCCCGAGCCCCGAATCCCGGACCCCGAGTCGCGAGTCGCGGCAGTTCCCAGTTGCCAGTTGTCGGCTGCCCGTTCCCTGCTCTCTACTCCCCAGTCCCTACTCCCTGCGCTCCACTCCTGCTAATTTCGTTTGGCGGGTCGGTTGAGTTGTGGTAGGATGAGCGAAGAAAAGGCGAAGACGGGAAGCCAGGAACTAGGGGCTCGGGACTAGGAGCTGGAGTTAAGCGATGGGCCGGCGAGAGCAGCCGGAATCCGGAAAGGGAGCCAAACCGTGGATTCGGAAACCAAGCTACTGGTGAGCGCAGGGGCGGGTGCCGGGGCGAGCCTTGCGCCCGTCGTGAGTGCGCTCAAAGAAATCGAGGAGAAATTCAAGAGTTCCCGCGTGCTGGGCGGAGTGACCGCCGTGAAGCACTTCCCGGCTCACGAGGCGCGTTGGGCTCCCTGCCCGGAATTCCTTCCGGCGCGGCTCCGGGAAGCCCTTAAGGCGCGAGGCATTGAGGCGCTCTATTCGCATCAAGCGTTAGCCTGTCAACTCGCCCACGAAGGTAAGAACGTGGTCGTGGTAACGCCCACGGCTTCCGGGAAGACCCTCTGTTACAACCTCCCGATCTTGAGCGAACTTGTCGAACACCCGGAGGCTCGGGCGCTTTATCTGTTTCCGACCAAGGCGCTCTCCCAGGACCAGTTGGTGGAACTCAATCGCTGGACGGAGAAGCTGGGCGACGCGGTCCGCACGTTCACCTACGACGGCGACACGCCGCAGGACGCCCGCAAAGCCATTCGCGCGCGCGGCAACCTGGTCATTACCAACCCCGACATGCTCCACACCGGCATTCTGCCCCACCACACCAAGTGGCAGCGGCTGTTTGAGAACCTGCGCTACATCGTCATCGACGAACTGCACTATTACCGGGGCGTCCTGGGCAGTCATCTGGGAAATGTCCTGCGACGGCTCAAGCGCATTGCGCGCTTTTACGGCAGTTCACCGCGATTCATCTGCACCTCGGCCACCATCGCCAACCCGGAGGAACTGGCGACACGCATCATCGAGGAGCATGTTACGCTCGTCGAGGAGAACGGGGCACCCACCGCGGAAAAGTTTTTTGTCTTCTACAATCCTCCGGTGGTAAACCCGCAACTGGGCATTCGCCGGTCTTATCTGAACGAGACGCGGCGCCTGGCCCGAACTTTTCTGGCGCGCGGCCTTCAAACCATCGTCTTCGCCAACAGCCGGCTGGCCACCGAGATCCTGGTCACGTACCTCAAAGAAGATTTCTCCCAGGCGCCGCTGGCGCCCGAGTCGGTCCGCGGCTACCGGGGCGGCTACCTGCCGCTCGAACGCCGCGCGATCGAACGCGACCTGCGCAACGGCCGCCTGCTGGGCGTGGTGGCGACGAACGCCCTGGAACTGGGCATTGACATCGGGAGCCTCGATGTGGCGGTGCTCGCCGCCTATCCCGGCACGATTGCTTCCACCTGGCAGCGCGCGGGCCGTGCGGGCCGGCGACAAGGCACCTCAGCGGCGGTGCTCGTGGCCTCCAGCGCTCCGCTCGACCAGTTCATGGTGCACAACCCAGAATACTTCTTTGGCCGCTCGCCCGAGCACGGCTACGTGAACCCCGACAACCTGCTCATCCTGCTCAACCACTTGAAGTGTGCCGCCTTTGAACTGCCTTTGCGCGAAGACGAGAAGTTCGGCTCACTGGATCTCCTACTACTCCTCGAGCATTTGAAAGACGTGGGCTTCCTCCACCAAGCCCAGGACGGCTGGCACTGGGTTTCGGAGAGCTACCCCGCGGACGCTATCAGCCTACGGTCCGTCTCTTCCGACAATTTCGTGATCGTGGACACTGCGGGCGAATCCCGGGTGATTGGGGAAGTGGACTTCACGAGCGCGCTGACTACTCTCCACGAAAAAGCCATCTATATCCAAGACGGACAGCAATATCATGTGGAGCGGCTCGACTACGACGATCGCAAGGCCTATGTCCATGAAGTCGACTCCGAATATTTCACGGACGCCATCTCGTATACCAAAATCAAAATCCTCGAGACCTTCGAGTCGGCGCCGGCTGGGCCCGCTCGCAAGCATCATGGCGAAGTGCAAGTGAACACGCAGGTGGTAGGGTTCAAGAAGATCAAATTCCATACCATGGAAAATGTTGGCTCGGGGGAGTTGACGCTTCCTGAACAGGAGATGCATACCACCGCCTTCTGGCTGACCCTACCCCGCCCGATGATGGAAGCATTACCCTACAACTCGACGGACCGGCTCGACGGCGTCTACGGCCTCGCCCACGCGCTGGGAGCTATTGCCACGCTGCTGGTCATGTGCGACGCTCGGGACCTGGGCGTTGCCGTGGGAGAAAACATAGAAGAAAGAAGTCAGGAAGCTGGAGCCAGAAGCCAGGAGTCAGAAGACAGAAGTCAGAATGAAGTTGCGCGCGATTTGGCGACGTCGCATAGCGATCGGCAGCATCAATCGAAAATCCAAAATCTAAAATCCAAAATCTTTCAGCCTAACATTTACCTGTATGATAAATACCCGGGCGGCGTGGGACTCAGCGAGCCGCTCTTTCGCCTGAGCGATTCCTTGCTGGAAAAAACGCTCCAACTCATCGTGGACTGCCCCTGTGCGGCGGGCTGCCCGTCCTGCGTCGGGCCCGTCGGTGAGGTGGGAGAAAAAGGCAAAGAAGTTGCGCTCGTGATCCTGCGAAGTATTCTGCGCCGAGCGTAGCGGCGCGCTCTAGTGGGATAGGGGAGGAAGTACTTAGTAGTCAGTTGCCAGTTGCCAGTTGCCAGTTGTAAACTGGTAAGAAACTGTGTACTTGAAGGCAACGGCTAGATACTGACACCTGGCACCTGAAACCTGTGCTATGAACCTGGAGCGAAAACTTCGGCAGCTCAAGCAAGCCACGAAGCTTCGCGACCGCGACCAGGCGCTGGAGCGCGCGCTGGAATACCTCCGCCGCCTCACGCAATCGCCTGCTCCCCGGAAGCTCCCCGCGCAAAGAGCGCCCAAGGGCATTGAGGAGTACGTTGACGGGCAAATCGTCAAGAACGACTGGGGTGAGTTCTTCCTGGCGCGCGAGGCCTTCCCTTTCGGCAGACCCTACGGAAAACTCCGCATCGGCGACATCTCCACCGCCGACCTCCGTCCTCTCAACATGTTCTTGCCCGAGGCCGCTCTGCTGGAGCCCTCGCGATTGGTATTCCTCGATACGGAGACGACGGGTCTGGCCGGCGGAACAGGAACGTGCGCTTTCCTCGTCGGCATTGGGACTACGGAAGGTGTGAAGTTTGCCGTCCGGCAGTTCTTCCTCCGCGACTATCCCGAGGAAAAGGCCCTGCTGCAAGCCCTGGCCGAAGCCCTGGAGCCCTACGACGGGCTCGTGACCTTCAATGGCAAGACGTTTGACGTGCCGCTGCTGGAAACCCGCTACACGCTGGCTCGCCTGAAGTCTCCCTTCGAGCGCTTGCTGCATCTGGATGCGCTCCATCCCGCGCGCCGGCTTTGGAAGTTGCGCCTGGAGAGTTGCAAGCTCACGGACCTGGAGAGTGCGGTGCTGGGGATCAGCCGGGAAGGCGACGTTCCGGGAGCCGATATTCCCGGCATCTACTTTGATTACTTGCGGACAGGAGACGCGTGCGGGTTGCAGCCGGTCTTCTACCACAATGCGCTCGACGTCGTTACGCTCGCTGCCTTGACGGTGCAACTGGCGCGCACTATCGGCGACGCCGGCGCCCAGACGCTCGACTCCCCTCTCGACCTCTTCAGCCTCAGCCGCATCTTCAGTGCCGCGGGCTCCCGTGACCAATCGGTTTCCATCTGCCAGCGCGCGCTGGCTACCGGACTTCCTCAACCCGTCGAGAGTCAGGCCCTGCGACACCTCGCTTACCAGTTCAAGCGGCAGCGCCAACATGAATTCGCCGTAGAAGCCTGGCTGGAACTCACGCGCCGCGAGACCCCACTGTCCCTTGACGCATTTGAGGAGTTGGCCATCCATTATGAGCACCGGCAGCGGGACTTGAAGATGGCCCAGGAATTCACCCTGGCCGCCCTGGAGCGGCTGCGGGAAGAATCTTCGCCTCGCCCTCATCCCGCAGTCGCGGGACGATTCACTCGCCGCCTGGAACGCTTGCAAAGGAAGTTGGCGCGCGCGACCAACCCGCCCCATTTACCCCTCGTTGAGCATTGACAAAGGCGGCTCCGTAACCGCCCAAAGAGCCCCTCACCCCGAGCCCCTCGGTCCGTCAATTGACGGACAGAGCGTGGCCCGCAGGAACGGGCGAGCGGGCGGTTATGATAGGCAGTTCTGGAATGTAATTCTGCTCCCTGCGTCTGTATTAGACAGGCTCAAATAAAAGGGTCAGTCCTCCTTCTTTTCACCCTTCCCGAGGGACTTGAAGATAATCTGCATCCTCTGGACAGCTTCCTCGCCGCTGTCCCCCCTGATGGTGACGATTTCCAGGACTCCGACCAGCCGGAGATAGTCCGAGTCGCTCTCCTCGTGACCTCTCCCACGTTCGACTTTGCCCGAGAAACGATAGTACTTGCGGTGAATCTTGTTGGTCTTGAATTCCACGTGGGCTTTCGTCCGCGTTCCCTGAACGAGGTCGTAGCTGAGGATCACGTCGGATTCCTCTTCGCCCTGGTAGACTTCGATGTAGCCCTTGAGTTTACCTTCTTCTTCCAGGATCGCCAGGGTGTCGTCTGCCGATACGAAATGGTATTTGCCGGTAATGTCTTGGATCTCGTCGCTGTCCCGTTGAGCGCGAAGCCCGCTCCCTGAACACAGAACCACCACAGCGGCAAACAACCACCCGCTGCGTTTTAGGAATCTCCCCCCGTGCCCGGGCTTGAGCTGAGATGGTGTGGGCAGCCGTCGAACCATTCATTCACCTACCGTCGCCGAGGTCAACAGGCGTGCAGCCCTGCCGGGCTCACCCGTCGCCTGAACTCAGACTTGACAAGTTTATTCCCAGCCGGAGGAGACGGCAAGTGACGCGCCAGCGGGACGGCGGCAGTGGTGCACGACCTGTGACGGACAATCGAAAATCGAAATTGGAAACTCGAAAATCGTCAATCGCTTGCCGCCCCTACTTCCTACTTCCTATTCGCTACTCCCGCTCTTGTTTTGCGCCATCGGCAATCCGTCAACTGACGGACAATCGGCAATCGAAAATCACCTCGGTCGGCAATCTGTAATCCGCAATCCGGAATCGTCAATCGTCAATCCGTAATCGAAACTCGAAATTGGAAACTCGAAAATCCTCAATGGCTTGCCGCCCCTACTTCCTACTTCCTATTCGCTACTCCCGCTCTTAATCTTGTGAAATTGGCAATCGAAAATCCTCAATGGCTTGCCGCCCCTACTTCCTACTTCCTATTCGCTACTCCCGCTCTTAATCTTGTGAAATTGGCAATCGAAAATCTCTTCAGTCGGCAATCTGTAATCCGCAATCCGGAATCGTCAATCGCCAATCCGTAATCGAAACTCGAAATTGGAAACTCGAAAATCCTCAATGGCTTGCCGCCCCTACTTCCTACTTCCTATTCGCTACTCCCGCTCTTATCTTTTGAAATCGTCAATCGTCAATCGAAAATCGAAAATGGGATAATAGCGGTTTTGTGCCATTCGCATGCGCCATCCTCCACCCATGGAATCAACAAGATAGAAGCCCAAAAGCCCCGCTTCGGCTTCCCTGCGGCTTCGTTTATCTCCCCTATTTTCAATAGGTTGACGGCTTTAAAGCCAGGTTTACGGGTTCGTTTACGGGTTCGTTCCGACCACGACCCTTTGTTTTCAATAAGTTGACGGCTTCGTTCCTCAAAAATCAATTTTTGCTCTTAATTTCTTCGCCTTTAGTTCGCCTAGCTCGCTTTCGCATAAGCAAATACAGCTTAATCTTGCGCTCCATTTCACGGTCGATCAGGCTCTCCCAGCGCAGCAGTAGACTCCACTCTCCGTCCTCGCACGGCGCGAGGCAGGCATCCCGCGCCGCACGCGAACGGTCGGCATGCTCGTTCAAGTACAACTGATATTCTTCCACCACGTCCCGAAACTCTTCCGCCAGAGCCACCTTCAAGCCCGCATAGAGCCCTTGTTCCTCCCGCTCTGCCCAGTCTTCGCCCGCGTCTTCCTGCCCCCCCGTTTCTGTCCCGCCCGCAGCTTCCGCGTCGCGCGGCGTGCTAGCCTCCTCCTCGCCGGACATCTCCACGTTATCTTCCGCGGGCGCCCCACCGCGCTTGCGAAAACGCTCAAACAAACTGATAATCTGCGCGCCTCGCATGGTGGGATTCTTGCCCCAGATGCCGAACAGCAGGTCCCGGTTCTCCCGCGTGAAGTCGCCCCGGGCGACGATCTCCTCCAGGACCTCCAGACACTGCATCAGTTCGCGGAATTTGGCCGGGGAGTCTTTCGCTCGGCGCAACCCGCTTTCCAGCACTTCCGCCTGCGAGATGTTGGAAGATTCCTGGTCCAATTCCGCCAGTCCCCTGCGCTGCTCATGCTCCCACGCTTGCAGCCGTCTGACCAGCTTGGCTTCCTTCGCCCGCTGAATGCGTAGCCTCTCCCAGCGCAACCGTGCCAGGTCCTCGACCAGCATGCGCTGCAAGGGGTTGGCGGGCGGGTAGGACTCCAGCGTCTCGCGCAGCAGGTGTGCATACTCCCGCGGGTCTTCGTCCAGGTGGCGGAGCGTCTCCAGATGCGGCTGGAGGTAGCGCCCATGCTTGAGCGCGCTCCACTTGGAGCGCGCCTTGCCCGCTCGGGTGCGCGGGCCCGTGGATTTTTTGGCGTTCCGGCGATTGGCAGCGAGCAGTGCCGGGGTCAAGGCGCGGCGTCGCGTAGGCATGGGGGCCTCCTGGGCCTGAACGCGCCCCCTCCGGCGCTCTCCCCTCCGCCATCGCGTTAGGCTAGCTCCCATACTACCCTAGCGTAGTTTGCTTGTCAAGCGAAAAGTTGGTCCGTGTGTACCGCCGCCCGGAATCTGTCCCGACGAAGTGGGGAGAACGCATCTGAAATTCGAAATGTTGAATCTGAAATCGGACCATCCCCACGCGTGGGGAGAACTTCAGCCTTTACCCTTTACCCTTCAGAATTCTCGGACCATCCCCACGCGCGTGGGCAGAACTCTGTGTAATCTGCGTAATCTGCGGACTCATACGGACCATCCCCACGCCGCAGGCGGTGCGCCTCATCGGGGTCAATGTAAGTCCATCCGGCTTCGGTGGCATACTAAACGAGAGGCTTTTGCACAACCGCGCGTTCGCTGGATAACCTTGCCATGACTTCTCTTGAGGCGGCGTTACGCCGCCAGGGTCACTCGCCTTGCGCACCACCAGATCGCAGAAAACCGTCCAGTTGCTCTTCGAAAAGGCGCAGGGTCTCTTCACAGCCGAGCACCAAAGGTTTCAGCCTCTCCCAACGCAGGTCGAAGACGTAGGAATGACGGAAGAGGTGACGGAATTGCAGGTAGTCCTCCAAGCGTTCGCCCAACTCGCCGGAAAGGACTGCGGGACGCGCTTTGCCCAGCACCATCATCGCATCCAGAAGGTCCCTGTGCCAGAACTCCCCCTCCGGCGGACCGGCGTCGAGCTCTTGGGCAACCCGTTTGAAGATGTTTTCAATGCCGTTGTAAAAGGAATGGAGCATCGCCGCCAAAGCAAAGAGCTCGATCTCATTGGGTTGGCTGTCAGCGCACTTCTGAAGAAGGGGTCGGTACGTTTCAAGCAACCGGCGAAGCTGCTGACGTTCCAGCGCGACTTCCTTGCGCAGCCTATCCCACGCGCCGGAGCTCCCCTTGGTCCTTCAGATAGCGGGTGAAGGCATTCTCCTCGTCCAGGTCAACCAAATCGAGCGGGCGGCCTAACGCGCGACTGGCCCTGGCCATCGCACGGAAAAATACCTCGGGAGGTAGCCCTGAGACGGCCATGTCCACGTCGGAGTTTGCGCGCATCTTCCCTTGCGCCACCGACCCAAACACGTACACCTCACGGGCCCCCGCCCCCCGCAGGGCCTCCGCCGCCTTCTCGATCCGTTGGGCCAGATCCTCAGGCAAGCTGTCGATCATCACTCGATTCTACCCTTTCCCCGGCCAATTATCGAGGCATTTGGAGCCGCAACTCCCGGAGCGAACTTGCCTCCCTTGGACCATTTGCCAGAATTGGCAAGTCGCAGCCTGCGGGAAGATTACCGGAGCCTGAACCTTGAGTCTACGATGCTACTTGGCGGGACTCACGGTCGTCACTCGTCACTTGTCACTGTCGTCGGCACGCGAAGCTTGCCGGTCATCAGGTGGTGGAGCGTCTCTGCGTGCGGCTGGAGGTGCCGCCCATGCTTGAGCACGCTCCACTTGGAGCGCGCCTTGCCCGCCCGCGTGCCCTGTTCCAATCCCTATGAGCCAAACTCCCCCCCAAAGCTGAAGCACGTGCGGAGATTCCCCCTGCGGTGGTTCAACACATTCAAATATCGCAGAAGAGAGTCCCCTCAAGCAGGGAAGATGCTCGGTCGGCAGTTTCTTCATGGCAGGACAACCGGTCATGATGGGAGTTGGATGGGGTATTCAAGCAGATAAGAGGAAGTTTTACCTTAGGGTTCTCAACCCTGCATTTACCCCACAGTCGCCTATTGTCGTCACTCTGCTCTCCAAGACCGCCATTAGAGTCACGCGAGTAGATAGAGCAGACCAGTAAGATGGTTAAGCGAAGTAGATTCTCTCTCGGATTTCAAGATTTTCTTCTCTTTTGAAGGTGCAGGAATCTTTTCTCTCTAAGGGTTGGATAGGACCTCCGCTGTGGAAAACGCGGGCATCGGGACTGGCAATTGTCCTGGCAGTGGGAGGAGTCGGGAGCCGGGTCTTTGATGTCTATTGCAACGACACGGCCTTGCTTCGGAACTTCGACATTTTCGAAGAGGCCGGCGGTACACTGGCAGCGACCGACAAAACTTTTCATAACGTCGAGCCTAATGCGGAAGCGAAGCTCGCCCTCAGCTTTGTCCCTGTGAGGGATTACGCCTGTGTAAACGGCATTGAAGTTGAGGATGAATCCGACTAGTCCCGTGCCCGCCTAGAAAGGTGCTTTTGGCGGAGCGTGCTCCTTGCGAAGGCTTGGGATGCAAACAAGCCCCGATCCGTCGATAAAGGGAGCGACGTCAGGCCTGACGACTGCGCACCGCTTTGGGGAGCCGGGCTGGGCGTGCACCCACGGATCCTCGGCCGCCTCTGGGCTCAGGGGACTTACTCTCTTGCCGACGGATCGGGGCAAGCACGGCCGGAAACTTGTCGGGCGGTCACGGGACTAGCCCGGATTTCTCATTAAAAAATTGAAAAAGGCTGTCTCTTCTGGCATAAGCATTTTGGGAAGAATAACTTGCGCCAGAGAAGGGAGACAGCCTTTATGACTACAGAGTGT
>Ga0315279_10001777_pt1 | contig 34788 bp, 36 predicted proteins | sample YL17G06_20_MG_FD_203694 | JGI IMG/M metagenome (GOLD analysis project Ga0315279, IMG submission 203694) | Sediment microbial communities from Yellowstone Lake, YNP, Wyoming, USA - YL17G06_20 | ecosystem: Environmental > Aquatic > Freshwater > Lake > Sediment | place: USA: Wyoming | collected...
CAAGGCCTATAACGAGATATGCACGACACGAAAGACTATTGCCATAATCCACGTGACCTGCTAATTTTATAAACGACTGTGCTCTACTAATACACATGCATCTCGAGAAGATACAGGCATGGTTGAAGATGGAGGAAATGTCTGCAGAAGGGATACTGGCCGCGCTTTACGAGCTCACAGAGACGGAAGCTAGAGCCTATTTCGTGCTGTTAAAGGGGCCCATGAGTGTGCGGGAGTTGTGCAACAGGCTCAGGAAAGACAGGACAACTGCCCAGCGCGTCCTCCAAAGGCTCGTCCATAAGGGGCTGGCCCACCGGGTCGTGGAGAAGAGGAACGGCGGGGGGATAAACTACGTATATAAGCCCATTTCCCTGACCGAGCTCAAGACAAATATGGACCGTATGGTGGACTCCTGGGGTGCGCTCGTGAAGGAGAGGATAAAGGACATTTAGAGTGCGTGGGTGATGCACACATGGTAGTAAAAGTTGACATATTCACTTCGGTCTTCTGCAGGCACTCTCCAGCGGCAGTCAACGCCATGAAGAGGATAGCCCCTGACTTTAAAGGACAGATAGAGTGGAACGAGGTGTCTATCGAGACGAGCGAGGGCAAGGAGAAGGCGAAGATAATCGGCATAGACCATGTCCCGACGGTAGTCATAGACGGGATGATTGTCTTTATAGGGCCACCCTCGAAGGATGAGCTGGCCTCAGAAATCACAAAAAGGTTATAAACCGCTCTGTCGCGAATTATAGCGCGGGTCCGTAGTCCAGTGGTTAAGACGTCTGCTTGACGTGCAGGAGACCGCCGGTTCGAATCCGGCCGGACCCAGTCTATTTTTTAAACACCGCGTTCTTAAAACAAATATGCCCTATCGGATAATAAACGTGGACAAGAAACTCCTCGACAAAAAGAAAAAGTCAAAATTCGAATTCAACGATTTAGGGAGCAAAAAAGAGGGAGCGTTTCTGGACGTGCGGGTCGGTTTGAAACATGTCTTTAAAAAAAAGGGAGAAGAACGACCAGGATTATACCTCGAGACTGAGACTCTAGTGGATCTTCGCAGAAGGGGGCGCAATATAAAAGAGGATACAGTAAACGGCTATAATGTTCTTAAGGAAAACCAAATTCCTGTATCTGAATTTAAAGGAATTATAAGAATACGAGGAAAAGAGTATCTTAAATTTGAAAAAGCGCGAGATCTGACTGAAAAAGAGATAAAAGAAAGGCTTCCGGAAATACTTAAAATCATTGAAGACGGCACACAGAAAGGACTCTGGTTTGATTCGCGCATAAGCAATTTTGGTATAAACAAAAATGGGAAGGTGATTATAAGGGACACTAACATGGTTAACCTAGCTGGAATCAAACCAAGTTCAATGATGCCAGACCTAGCAGAAAGTCTAAAAGCGGCCAAAGACGGGCGTAAATTAACCCATAAAATTTTCAAAGAGTATACAAAAAGAAGATATAGTAAATGATTCCTAATACTATCATGAAAATCGCCGTTATCTCCGATAGTCATTTGGGTTTTGGCTATGGCACAGAAAAAGAGAACGATTCCTTCGCCCAGTTCGATGAGGCTATGGGTAGGGCCATCGCCGAGAAAGTAGACCTGATTCTTCTGCCCGGAGACATATTCGATTCGAGGGTGCCACGCCAAGAGGTCTGGGCCAAAGCTCTAACGATATTCCAAAAACCGCTACTTGCTGGGAAGAACGGCGTTACTGTCGTTCAGAAGATAAACAAGCAAGAGATATCTCCGATCACTTTTTCAGGCATTCCCGTAGTGGCGATACACGGCACTCACGAGAGGAGGGGCGCACACACCATAAACCCAGTAGAAATGCTCGAAAAGGCCGGCTTCTTAATCCATCTGCATTTCAGCGGAGTCGTATTCGAGAAGGGCGGGGAGCGGGTCTGTATCCAGGGCATAAGCGCGGTCCCTGAGAGTTATGCCAAGCAGGAGTTTGCAAAGTTCAAGCTTGCTCCTGTCGTTGGGGCCAAGAACATACTCATGCTCCACCAGTCTATCGCTGGACAGGTCTGTTCGGAAGATGAACAACCGATACTGCGGCTGGAGGACCTTCCAGACGGATTTGACCTCTACATCGACGGCCACATCCATGCCAAAACCATGCTTTTGGGGCGCAAGAAAGTCCTACTTCCGGGCAGCACCATCATAACCCAGCAGAAGAAAAATGAAGCCGGCAACAAGAAAGGTTTCCATATAATCGATACGAATGGGTGGGGGATGAACTTTTACGCGCTCCAGACCCAGAGACCGTTCTATTATGTCGAGCTGAATTTCCAGAAGGCGCCAGTCGCCGATGTTGTCAAGAGAGCGCGCGAGAGAATCGGCGAGATTGCCAGCAAAGGCGAGAAGAACAAACCGCTCATTTTCATAAAACTCTTAGGCGATTTGGAACAGGGGAAAGAGGCATCCAACGTGAGGGAGGATCAAATCAGCAAGGGCTTCAACGCGTTCGTAACTGTCTCTAATGAACTCCAGGCAGAGGACTTCAGGAAGAAAATCGAAAGGCTCAGGGAGAGGCAGCAGAAGAGGATGTCTGTCGATGATATGGGCATGGAACTGCTCAAGAAAGCACTAGTCGGAACAAAGATAGAGAATCTGCCTATTGACGAGCTGATAGATGAATTGGCTTCAGGAAACACTGATTCTGTGATTAAGAAAGTGGTTAAGGATTTCGAAAAGTCATGATTTCTTTATCCTGCTGTAATCGACGAGACATTTGAGGGCCTTTGCTGCCACGTCCGGCGAATCGAAGACAGGGACACTGCCTTCTTTCAGTTCTTTCATGAGCTTCTGCGCGTACTCTCCGCCGCCTGAGCAGACCACCATCGGCTTCAGGTTCTTGCTGGCAAAGCCCCTCACAACCCGCACCACTTCAGGCTGCAGCGAGACCGTCTGGAATAATAGTATGCATAAAATCGCGTCAACATTCGAATCATTGCCTAGCGCCTCTAGAGCAGCCTCATATCTCTTCATATCCGCATCCCCTATGAGGTCGAGCGGATTCCCTATTATCGCGTACTGTGGGACCACTCCTTTTATCTTCTTCTTGCTCTTCTCCGACATCTGGGCGAGAGACAGCCCCTCTTTTACAACCGCATCAGTTGCCAGAACCCCGAATCCTCCGCCGTTGGTGACTATCTGCACCCTGTCCCCTTCTGGAATGGGTTGGGTCGCTAGCGCGTCTGCGAAAGTGAACATATCCATCAGGTTTTCTATCCTAAGCATGCCGCTCTGCTTGAAGGCCGTTTCATATATGGCGTCATCTCCTGCCAGGCTGCCGGTGTGGCTATGGACAGCATGGGTGCCCTCTTTAGTTCTTCCGCCTTTCAATACTAGAATGGGCTTTTTCTTCACTATCTTTCTGGCCGCTTCCATCATCCTTCTCCCGTCTTTCGTCCCCTCGAGATAGAAGCAGATGACCTTCGTCGAGTCGTCTTCGTTCAGGTACTCTAGTAGGTCTATCTCGTTAGCATCAATCGCATTACCATAAGAGATAAATTTTGAAATGCCAAGCCCTTCAGTGGCGAGATAGTCTAGCACTACAGAGCCTACGGCCCCTGACTGCGAGATGAAGCTTATTCCGCCGGCTTTTGGCCTTCCGAGCTTGGTCGCTGGCAAAAACAGAGTATCGACTTTAGAGAATGTATCGTAGACGCCTAGGCAGTTGGGCCCTATTATCCTGATCTCACCTTTCTTGGCTATATGGAGTATTTTCTCCTCCAAATCCCTGCTCCCGATCTCGCTAAAGCCAGCAGAGATTATTATCACTCCCTTGACCTTTTTCTTGACGCAGTCTTCCATGACCTTGGGAATCTGCTTCGCCGGGATTGCCAGAACAGCCAAATCAACTGGCTTCGGAATCTCGGTTACGTCTGGGTAGCATATCTTTTTGAGGATGACGGCGGCGTTGGGATTGACAGGATAGACCGGCCCTTTGAAGTTGTCCACGAAGTTCTTGAAGATGCAGTAGCCTATCTTGTTCGGTTCGCGGCTTGCTCCCACTATAGCTACGCCTTCTGGTTCGAAAAACGCCTTCAGGTCTTTTTGCATGTCTCTGCCTCTAGAAGTTCTTTCCAGTCTGTTGTCACCAGGCCTTGTATGACGTTGATGTCGTAATCGGACAAATGCCTGAACCTGTCCTGAAGCTGTATAAACTCTTTTACCGATCTCATCTGTGTAGGTTTATAGTTGATGGTTATTTTATTGTTTTCTATCTCGTAAAGCGGCCAGAAGCAGCTCTCTGTAGCCAGCTTCGCCACTTTAATGCCTTTCTCCTGGTCATACCCCCACCCAGGTACGCAGGGAGATAAATATTCGATATAGGCCGGAATGTTCATCGCCTGTGCCTTCCTCAGTTTGTTCATATAGTCTAGCGGATAGGCGGGACTGGCGCTAGCGGCGTATATGCCATGGGCGCCCATTATCTTTATCATGTTCTTGTGCGGGATCAGGTTCCCTTTCGACTGCTTGCCCGGAGGAGTTGTCTTTGTATTGGCCAGGAAAGGCGTGGCTGTGTCCCACTGATTTCCTGTGTTCGCGTAAGCCTGGTTGTTGTAGCAGATGTATATTATCGGGTCTCCTCTCGCAGCCATCCCTGAGAGAGAACCTATTCCTATGTCATACGTCGATCCATCGCCGGCGTAGCAGATGACCGTTGCCTCTCTCTTCAATAGCCTCATGGCTCTCGCGATTCCGGTGGCTGTCGCGGCAGCGTTCTCTATCGCGCAGTGTATCCAAGACACTTTCAATGGTGTGTAGGGATAGTTACATAACAGCGACATACAACCAGAGCTGTTCACGACTATCGTGTTCTTGCCCAGCGCCTTTAGCGCCATCTTTAGGCCTAACTCGGCTGGACATCCGGAGCATGTTGGAGAGCCGCCGATAAGGAAATCTTCTTCAGGTATGTCCCTCAGTGCCTTTATCTCATTATACAAATCTTACCCTCCCCCTTTTGTCTATCATGTCCTTCTTGAGCATATCTATGATCTGCGCGAACTGCTTCATCTCTTCCGGCTTGCCGCCAAGGCCCATGACGAACGAGGACATTATGGGCTGCTCCTCTATATCATATAGGCAATCGCGAATCTCTGAATGCGCTATGCCGCCCAGTCCTGGCGCCAGATTCTTATCAACGACAGCGACTCCCTTCATGTCCTTCAGCGCGTTCCTTATCTCCTCTTTGGGCAGGGGCCTCATCACCCGCAGCCGCAATAGCCCTATTTTCATCCCTTTCCTCCTCATCTCCTGGACTTCCGCTTTGGCCGTGGTGCTGACCGAGCCTTGCGTGACTATCGCCATCTCCGCATCCTCCATCTCGTACTTCTCTATCATACCATAATGTCTTCCGGTCGTCTTTCTCCAGTCGCTGCAGACCTTCTCCATGACGCGCTTCGCGTTTAGCTGAGCCTTATGCACCTGTTTTCTGAAATGGGTGTAATTGACCCCGTCGAGGACAGCTATTCCCTGCACCATGGGCTGTTTTGGGTCGAAGAATGCATGTGTTGGTCTGTACGATGGTAAGAACCTGTCGACCACCCCCTGCTCCGGCACTATAGTCGGCTCCATCGTGTATGACAAGACATAACCGTCGAGGTTGACCACAGACGGGAGCAGCACGTCCTTGTTCTCCGATATCTTAAAGGCCATGATAGTCGAATCTAGAGCCTCCTGGTTGTTCTGTGTGTTGACCATAATCCAACCAGTGTCTCTCATGCCAAGATAGTCGTTATGGTCGCAGAGAAGTGTGATGGGGGCGGACAGGCCTCGGGAGCAGTTGACCATGACGATAGGCAGGCGCAGGCCAGCGGCTATATAGAGCATTTCGTGCATCAGCTCTATGCCCTGGGAAGAACTTGCGGTAAATACTCTCACTCCCGTAGCTGATGCGCCGATAGCCGCTGACATGACCGAGTGTTCCGAGTCCATCGGGCAGAAATCCGCTTCCAGCTGGCCGTCGGCGTGCCACTGGGCTAGCGTCTCTATTATCTCGGTCTGGGGGGATATCGGATAGTTGGGTATATACCGCGCTCTGGAAAGTCTCGCGGCCCATGCCACCGCCTCATTGCCTGTCAGGAAATCTTTCAACACCTCTCCTCCTTGACCATCGTTATAGCCTTTACCGGACATTCTTCTGCGCAGATGCCACAGCCCTTGCAGAAATAATAGTTGCAAGCCGGCCCTTTCTTTGTCCAGGCATAGGCAGTCACTGGACAGTAGAGATAGCAGAGCTTGCACTTGATGCATTTGCTATAGTCTATTATAGGCCTCTCGGTCCGCCAAAGGCCCGTATGGACTTTAGTCGCGTTGCCCGTCTCTCTGATTACCGGAACCCCTTTCGCTCCTTCGTATTTTATCTTATGCTCTTCAATCATTTTTTCTCCTCTAATGGGCAGACCAGGTTGTAGCATCTCTGGACTGCCTTCAGGTTCTGCTCGACAAGATATTTCTTCCTCTTGCCAATCTGATGGAAAATCGCATCCTTTATACTATTAAGTTTCACGACGCCCGTTAGCCTGACAAAGGGACCGAGCATGACCGTGTTGAAAATAGGCTTTCCGAAAATCTCAAGCGCTATGTCAGTGGCACAGACCGGCACTACCTCGACTCCTTTTGGCGGCTTGAACGGTGTCTTCCTCTTGGTGTTTATCAGGACGAGAGAGCCTGGCTTGAGCCCGTTGAAAACCCCTATCTCGCTAGAGCCCAGCAGAGTATCGTCCAGAACTATCACGCAATCTGGATCGTGGATATAGCCCCGCTCCAATATCTCTCGGTCATCTATCCTCACGAACGCTGCGACAGGCGCGCCTCTCCTCTCCGCTCCGTAGATTGAGAAGGCCTGGGCGTTCTTTCCTTCTAGATAGGCGGCCATACCTATAATCTTCGCTGCCAGCCTTGCTCCCTGCCCGCCTCTGCCATGTATCCTGATCTTGTACATCTAATTCGCCTGCTTCTCGGCTTCCTCTGCCTTTCTTTTTATCATTTTCCAGTAATAGAAGAAGAGGAGTGTCGGAACGAAAGTAGCTAAGAGAATCAGTCCCATTATGTATTGCCAATCGTTGGGCGTTAAAGCAAAATATGGGATTCCGAATATTGTGGCGAGGGTGTTTGGCACCGTTATGACCAGCGTAAGCCCGGTCAGGAGAAGCATTATCCAAGTTAGCAGTTTGATGCTGGAATTTATCCTGTTCGATATAGTAGCGAGCCAGTTTGAGATATTGACTTGGTAAATAGTGATTATGTCAGTCAGAATCTCCTTATGGTTGGAGATTATGTCGAGCTGGTGGATAAATCCCTCGTGCAGGTCTTCCATTCGTCTGGCCTCCATTGGTGATATCTTCAGAGAGCCAAGTCCAGCCCTGAGGAAGTAGGTTATCCTAGAAGACCCCCAGAAAGCGCGAGACATCTTGTTGAGCGTTCTTCTCACCTCTACAACCCTCTCGATGTGCCAGTCCCTCCTTTTCGTGGCCAATTCTCTCTCGAACTCAGCCACCTCATTCTCAATCTTCTCCAGCACATCATAGTTCTCCTCTATGTCTGCATCAATCACTTCAATCAGCGCCTTGATGCTCGTCAGACCTCCGCTATTCTCAGAAAGCTCGGCGAAAACCGCCTCGTAAGACTGGATTGGGGCTTCAAGAACTGTTACCATGAAGTTCTTTGCAACGAAAAACAGGACATTGGTTCGCTTTACTTTCTCGCCATCCAGGTTGTAGTCGACGAAAGTGCACGCGAATGGCTCGAACGAATACCTTACTGACCTTCTTTCCTTGGCGAAGTTCTTGAGTATCTTCAGCGGCAGCGAGAAATCCTGTGATATCTTCTTGAGCTCATCCTCTGTCGGGCTGACCGCCATGACCAAAATCAGTCCTTTCTCTGGAACGCTGTATTTTATCCCTTTCCCAGATTTCGTCTCCCTGCCTTCCTGGTAAAGCCACTTTATCATTTCAGCATCCTCACATCAACCGGTAAGCAGTCCTTCTCATTGACGAAAACCGGATTCAGATCCAGCTCTTGGATGTCATTTTCTGATAACATCCTTGAAACCGAAGCAATTATCTCCGCCAGCTTTTCCAGATTGACTGGCTTCTGGCCGCGAGCTCCTGCTAAAATAGGATAGCCCTTGACTTCTTTAATCATCTCCATCGCCTCTTTCTTGTCTATGGGCGCTATCCTGAGGGAGACGTCTTTCATGATTTCGACAAATATCCCGCCCAGGCCGAACAGGACGACAGCGCCGAACTGCGGGTCCCTCTTTCCTCCAATAATGACCTCTCGCCCATATGCCTGGCGTTGGACCAGCATGCCTTTGAAAGCAGCTTTTCCCGCGCGCTTCCTGATTTCGTCAAACGCCCTCTCGACCGCCTTGTCGTCCGATAGGCCCAGCACCACCGCCTTCTTCTCTGTCTTGTGGATTATGTCTGGCGAGATAATCTTCATCACGACCGGATATCCTATTTTCTTAGCGATTTTCACTGCCTCCGCCGGCTTTTTCGCTATGCCAGAATCAGGTGTCTTTATCCGGTACTTTTTTAAGAGTTTCTCCGCGTCTGAAAAATCGAGTTGCTTCAAGGGAACACCGCTGTGAGCATTACTCAAGCAAAATATTTAATACTTATAGCCCTTAATCTGGCTATGGAACTGACTTTTTTGGGCGCCTGCAAAGAGGTCGGACGTGCAGCGATATTGGTTGAAGAGCAGAAAGAGCATGTCCTGCTCGATTATGGCGTGAGGATGAACGATGAGACGCTGCTGCCTTTGCCAGTAAAGGGGATGCTTGACGGGATTATATTGTCTCACGCGCATCTGGACCACTCGGGCGCTATCCCTCTCCTTTACAAAAAGACCGAGACGCCTTGCTATATGACCCCTCCCTCTCTGCCACTGATAGACCTGCTAGTCCAAGACTCGATTAAAGTAGCCAGATTGAAGGGTTTCGAGCAGATATTCTCCCATGGCCATCTCAAAAGGTTGATCCGGAACATCATCCCTCTCGGCTATGGAAGACAACGCAGGGTATGCTCCGGCATCGAGTTCTGCTTTCAGGACGCGGGCCACATACTGGGCTCGGCGACAGTCAATCTAAAAACACACAAACACTCGTTATTGTTCACGGGTGACATAAAATACAGCGATACTAGATTACATACAGCAGCCTATGATGGATATAAAGGCATAGATGTGATGATAACTGAGGCGACCTATGGCGACAGGGAGCATCCGAATAGGAAAGAACTCGAGAAAAAGTTCGTCGAGAGCTGCAGAAACGTGTGCGATTCAAACGGAAACGTGCTAGTCCCATCGTTCGCTGTGGGCAGGGCGCAAGAGATTCTATCTATCCTCGAGGGCCACAATTTCGACTATCCCGTGTACATGGATGGGATGAGCAAGAAGGCCAGCGAGATAATGCTCCAGTTTCCCAACTATATCAGAGATGCGAAAGAGACCAATTCCGCGCTCAAGAAAGCCATTTGGGTCGAGGGCTGGAAGATGCGGAAAGAAGCGCTTGAGGAGCCTTCCGTAGTAATTAGCACGGCCGGTTTCCTTCAGGGCGGTCCTGCTGTGAGCTATCTTTTCCGGATGAAAGGACTGCCGAACCAAGCCGTGTATTTTGTGGGATATCAGCCGGAGGGGGAGCCGGGGCAAAGACTGATAGACACCAAGAGATTCATGTTTGAGGATTATGACCTCGACTATAAGGAGCTCGAGGTCGGTTATTTCGAGTTTTCAGCGCATTCGGGCAAGAAAGAGCTCCAAGACTATGTAAAGAAGATGGATCCGAAGGTGGTCTTTTTCATCCACGGCGAAGAGGAGCAGATAAAGCCGTTCGCAAAATGGACGGAAGAGCTCGGGATAACGTCTATCGTTCCAAAGTTCGGCGAGAAGTTCGATGTAGAAAAATATTTGTAAGGAGTTAGATTTAAAAAGAAGTAAGGAGTTAGTAGAAGCATGATAAGGATTAGAAGCGGGATACCCGGCCTAGATGAACTCATAGAGGGGGGCTTCATCGAGAGCTCCAATGTCCTGATAAGTGGTGGAGCAGGCACTGGAAAGACTATTTTTGCAATGCAGTACATCTACAAGGGAGCGGAAGAGTACGGAGAGCCTGGCATCTATATTTCGATGGAGGAAGGAGCCACAAACATCTGGTGGAACATGAAGAACTTCAGATGGAATTTGACCAAGTACGAACAGGAGGGCATGATAAAACTCTATCGAGTGGGCATGATAGAGCCGGCGGAGTTCGCGAAGAGGTTCCCTGAGGAGATTGAGAAGATTAAGAAGATGGTAACCGACATGGGTGCAAAAAGACTGGTTATCGACTCGACGACAGCATTTGGCATGTGGATGGGAGAGACCTCGCAGATAAGATATTCACTATTCAAGTTAGGCGATGCGCTGAAGGAGTTGAAGTGCACCTCTGTCCTGACCGCTGAGACGCTCGGTGGGAGAGACCAGTTCTCCAGGTTCGGCGTCGAGGAGTTCGTGTCAGACGCGATAGTCTCGCTGTACTTCAAGCCTCCGCAGAGGGTCATGTTCGTGAAGAAGATGAGAGGCTCTAAGCACAACCAGAGACCGCACCCGTATGAGATAAGTGATAACGGCATAGTCGTGTTCCCGAAAGAAGAGGTCATGTGGGAAAGCTTGAAAGATTGACATGCGCTTGAAAGCATTTTTTAGACTTACGCGAATCGAACATTCCCTTTTTCTAGCCCTAGCCGTCCTAATCGGAGAAATAGTGGTGACAAAAGACATACAAGTACTGCCGACTGTCTTTGGCATTCTATCTGTCTTTTTTATAGGAATGGGTTCTTTCGCTGTGAATGATATTTTTGATTACAAGATTGATAAACTTAATAAAAGAGTGGATAGGCCTTTAGTTTCTGGTAAATTTTCACTGCAAGGGGCTAGGCGGTTAACTGTAATCTCATTTTTACTGGGAATTATGTTTTCTTTTTTGATAAACATTAATTGCATCATAATTGGGTTGGTATTTACAATTTTAAGTGTCGCTTATTCTACGCCGCCAATAAGACTTAAACATTTGCCATTGGTGGGTAACTTATTCATAGCTTTTTCGATGGCTGTACCGTTTATTTATGGTAACTATATAGTAGCAAAAGAAATTAATGGAGCAATTTGGATTTTAGCATTAATAGCATTCTTAACTGGAGTCGGTAGAGAAATAATAAAAAGTGTACAGGACGTAAGGGGGGATCAAAAATATGGCGCAAAAACGCTTCCAGTGGTAATAGCAACGCAAAAAAGTATAATTATAGCAATCATACCTATATTTTTTGCAGTTGTTTTATCAGTTATACCTTTCTTGCTGCTGTCTAAATTCCAGAACAATTGGCTCTACCTTGGCCCTATCATAGTGACGGACCTAATCCTGCTTTGGTCTATTTGTCTGTCAGTAAGGCTAAAAGAACTAGAGAAAGTCAGGAAGCTTACGTTGCTGGCGCTTGGGATAGGATTGATGGGCTTTTTGCTGGGCGCGTTATAGTCATTCGAAATCTTCTACCTCTTCTGCTTCGCCCAGGTCGTCTTTATCGCCAACATTCTCCTCAAGGGCCTCGACATCCAGTCTTGTCCCCTTCTTCACAATTTCTAGCTCGCATCCGCAGTCTGGGCACTCTATTACCTCGCCTTCCTGCGTCTTGGGATCGAGCTCTATCTCCGCTCCGCACTTGGGGCATTTCACCTTGGGCTTTTGTAATTTTTTCGCTCCAGCCATTAAATCATCTCTAAACTTTTTCCCAAACATCTATATAAGCTTAATGCCGCGCAGTAGAATGTTTATAAAGTTCAAATACGTCTATTAATATCGCTTTTGGTGGCGCGATGGAACTCGACTTAATAGGGATAGCAGAGAAGCCCGAGTGGAAAGAGATACTGGTCGATGTGGTGAAGAACCAGAATCTTGACCCCTGGGATATAGACTTGTCTCTAATCAGCCAGAAGTATCTCGAGCGGGTCAAGGAATTGAAAAAACTTAATCTCAGGGTATCTGCTAATGTAGTATTGGCTTCCAGCATCCTCCTGCGCTACAAATCTGATTCTTGGGTTCTGACGCAGGAAGAGACTATAGTCCCTATCATGATACCGGATGAAATATATTCCGAGCCGATAGTCCCTCAACTCGAGAGCGTGCTTAGGACCACCACGAGGAAAGTCTCGCTGGAGGAGCTCATAGCCGCGGTGGAAGACATAATGAACAAGGAGAAGAAGAAAGCGGAGAGGCAGAGCAGGCTGTTAGAGAGAATAGTGCCCGATAATCTTCTTGAGATGGCGCAGAACAGCGAGGACTTTGAGAAAAAACTCAAGGAGAACCTGGAGGAGATAAAGAAAAACGTGGACGAAGAAAACCTGGTGCTGTTCTCTGACTTGATCGAGGAGAAGACGAGCGATGGCGTAATAAACCATCTCATCCCGGTACTTCATCTGGCTAATGACGGGAAGATAGCGGTCTGGCAGGAGAAAGCGTTTGGCGAGATATTCATACATTTGCTTGAGATGGAGATAAGGCTGGCTGAGGGGGAGAAGCATGGAAGAAAACGAGCAGAAAAAGCTGGCTGAGGCCGCACTGTTCATGTCGCCCGATGTGATAGGGGTGGAAGAGCTGATGAAAGTTATGGAGACCGAGGACAAGGACCTAGTTCTAAGGATCCTTGATGAGCTGATGTCCGAGTTCAACTCTAGAAACACCGGTTTGGAGATAATAAAGGCAGAGCACAAGTTCAGGATGAAGGTGAAGGACCCTTATATAAAGCACGTGTCCCATCTGGCGGTAGACACTGAGTTCTCTAAGGCGACACTCAGGACGCTGGGGCTGATTGCAGTAAAGCATCCGGTCAAGCAGTCGATAGTGGTCAAGATAATCGGGAACAAGGCTTATGATTATGTCAAGCTGCTCGCTGAGAAAGGTTTTGTGAAGGCCAAGAAAGCGGGAAATACCAAACTGCTCGAGATAACGCCAAAGTTCGAGAGCTACTTCGGAAAGAACATCGAAGAGATAAAGAGGATGGGCGCTACTTAGATATGACGGATTCCGGGTCTACGTAGTAGCGCTGGATCACGTCCTGCACCTTCGCGAACTCGGTTATCTTGTTTTTGAGCAGGTACTGTAGAATCAGCTTCTTCTCCTGCGCCTCTTTTTTCAGGTCCATTGTAGACAGACCGGACAGGTCGGCTAACTTCTCCTCCTTCTGCATCGGCACATCTGTCCTTAACACCTTGTCCGTCTTCGGGTCGTAAGAGAATATCTCGCTGAACGCAACGCCTACCTCGGAACGAGACACTTCTACAACCGAGGTTATCCTTCTCTTCAGACTACCGCCGGACCTCAGCTTATGCTCGACAAGCATCAGGTCCATCAACGGCAGCATATTCTGGGGGACATTCATCGGGGGGTTGGTGAGACGAGCCGCAGACTCGCCAGGGGAATTGGCATGAAGGGTCCCCATCGCCGAATGCCCTATATTCATCGCGTTAAATAGACTCTCAGCCTCTTCTCCCCTTACCTCCCCCACGATTATCCGATCAGGGCGCATCCTCAGGCTATTCTTGAGCAGGTCGTTCATGGTTATCTCTCCGCCAGAAAGACTGCCAGTCCTGCTCTCCATTCTTATCACATTCTTCCTCTCAGGGAAAGTCAGCTCGAGTGTGTCTTCTATGACCACGACCCTGTCCTCCATTGGTATGAAAGCGGATAGAACGTTTAGTGTCGTTGTTTTTCCTCCGCCCGCGCCGCCTATTATGAGTATGTTCAGAGGATAGTTCTTCTCTCCCTCGACAAACATCCATAGCTGTGCCGCTAGGTCTATGCTCACTGTCCCGAGATTTATCAGGTCGACGATAGAAAGCGGGTTCTCCTTGAACTTGCGGATGGTTATGGTTGGCCCCTCTGGAGTCGCAGGAGGTATCGTGGCATTTAGCCTAGAGCCGTCAGACAGTCTTGCGTCCAGGAAAGGCTTGTTAGAGTCTATCCTGTCGTTCATCTTATTGGCTATATCCAGTATTGTCTCTAGAATCTGCTCTTCGCTCATGACCAGGTTTGTCTCGCAGGTCCCATAGTCGCGATGATAGACGAAGACAGGGAGGTTGGGGCCGTTGACCATGATTTCTTCGAGCGCCGGGTCCTTTATCAAAGTGTCTAAATTCGGCTCGCTCATCATGTACTTCTTGATTGGTTTCTCGTCGATAATCTTGACGCTCTGTGCCATCGCTCTCAAGAGAATAAGTAAGACAGGATATTTAAACCTTGATATGGACCACGCAGGAGTTCAAGAGGGAGGGCAACACTCGCTTGAGGCAGTTTAGGCTCACGAAAGGATACTCAGCATTTGACCGCTGTCGCGTATTTAGGATAGGCGACGTGTATATAGTGAGATATTTCATCCACTTTTTTGTCTTTGAACTCTTCCGCTATCTCAACCAATGCGTGCTTGAAGGAGCCGGGCAGTTTTTCCCATATCTTCTCTGTCCTCTCGGCATCAATCAGCTCGTACTCAAACATATTATTCCTGTTTTTGATTATTTTCTCCCTTATTCTGCCGTCTTTCTTGAGCTGCTCCAGGTCCTGCGCCATCTTTTCAGAAAACGGCCCGTAATTCGCAGGATACCACTCGAAAGGCATTATCTTAGATATTCCGGTCCTTTCAGACAGCAGAAACAGTTCCTTGTACAGCCTTGTCTTGAGCATTTTCTTCTTATTTGCGTGCAGTACCAACTCTATCAGATCTTTCCTGTCGAGCTCTGCTATCTTCGGGAGGTCCTTTTCAACCTTTTTTGAGACCGCTCTCCCTTTCTCCCACTCCCTGAACCCCAAGACCCCGCTTTCCTCCTTCCATGTCCTAAATTCAAAACCCATTAGTCAACAACCCCGTATTTTATTAAAAGGTCCCTCTTTTTATACCTTACGTGCCGTTCCGTCATAAGTTTTTTAAGGCATTCCCTGACTTCCTCCGGTCTTATGAGCTTATTCTCGCAGGCCAGGTCCAGAACCGCATCATGCCTTAAGTGCTTCAGACCCTGCCGCCTTGCCTCTCTTATCGCCCTATCCTCGTCAAGCAATACGAATGCCGCATCCAACTCCTTCGCAAGCAGAATGACATAAATTTCAGGATAATGCTGTTTAGGGTTCCACGTGCTCTGGCTTCGCCCGAAATCCACGTAAGCCATCTGGGTAGCAATAGGCAGTATCCTATCGAAATACTTATCGATGTTTTTCGGCAAAACGCTCATTTTTCCGCTTTTGATTAGCTCATCCGCTTGCATTCTTGTTTTACTGTCTTTCAATTCATCCAGTATCTCTTGCGGGATTAGAACGTTCAGTTCGGGAGAAATTTCAGCTATCAAATAGAGCTTTTCCACATGAGCCAGATTTATCATGGGTCCACTGTCTGAGATAATAATAGATGACTGACCTTCCATGACTGGGTTTAGGACGGCGCGATTTTTATAATTTCCTTAACATCCCTCAGTTAATTTGTTTTAGATTGGATTTTGGCGTTTTCTTCAAGCAGAACGAGCGCTCTTTCCAGTTGCCTATCGAAATCGCGCATATCATGCCTCAACCTTCCAAAAGAAGCCGTTTAGGAGATATGAACCAAAAGGTATATGGACCACGCAGGATTTGAACCTGCGACCTCCCGATTATCAGTCGGGTGCTCCAACCAGACTAAGCTAGTGGTCCGCGACTAATTATTGGTAAGCTTATTATATTTAACCTTTGTGAGCGAGAAATCCCACGTGCTTTAGCTGTGGGATGAAAGCGACAAGAATGATAGATTTATAGATAAGATGATAAAGAAATATATAGATGAGCAAAAGGGAATGTAGATGAAAACATACAAATTCAGAATCTATCCATCAAAGAAACAAGAATTGCAATTGAAAGAACACCTATGGATAGCTAAAAATATTTGGAATGAACTTCTTGCCTATTCTAAAGACTATTATCAAAAAACAGGAAAATTCCCAAGCAAATCAGAACTTCAAATGCTTAGCAAGGGAAAGGGATTGTTTTCTCAAACTCAACAAGCAGTGGCTCATAAAGTTTCTAATTCTATATTCAGAGTTTTCAAGCTGAAGAAAAAGGGAATCAAATGTGGATTCCCAAGATTCAAATCAATTGATAGAATGAAGTCTTTATGTTATCCTCAAGCAGGCTTCTCTTTAGATAAGAAACTCAAAGTAACTCCGTTTGGAAAACTGCCAATCAAAAAACACAGAGAAATTGAAGGAAATATCAAAACTCTTACTTTGAAACGAGAACCATCTGGGAAATGGTTTGCTATCTTTTGTGCTGAACAAGAAAGCAAAGAACCAAAATTCAATAAAGGAGAGCAGATAGGAATAGATTTAGGATTGAAAACATTTGCCACTCTTTCAAATGGAGAACTCATAAAGAATCCAAGGCATCTAAAAAGATACGAAGAACAACTTGCATGGAATCAGAGACTTTTTTCAAAGAAAAAGAAAGGAAGCAATAACAAGAAGAAATCAAAGTTGAAAGTCGCAAGAATCTATGAGAAAGTATCAAATACAAGGGCGGATTTCCTTCATAAAACTTCAACAAAATTAGTCAATGATTATTCGCTCATAGCACTTGAAAAGCTTGCATCTTGGAATATGGCAGAACAAAACTTTGGCAAATTTATCAACGATGCGGGTTGGAATATGTTTGCGAATATGCTTCGCTACAAAGCGGAAGAAACTGGTTGCGAAGTCGTATTCGTAAATCCAAAAAATACAACACAGGAATGCAGCAGATGCCATGATATTGTAAAGAAGGGCATATCAGTGCGAATACACGATTGTCCTTTCTGCAACCTTGTCATGGATAGGGATTTGAATGCTGCAAGAAATATATTCATTAGAGCTACGGCTGGACAAGTCGGAAGCAAGCTTCTGGAGAATGGAACAATAGTTCTGTCAATGAAGGAAGAAGCCCACACCCTTTAGAGTGAGAGCATGTCACATGTAGTTTAATAATCAGGTAGATAAAATGCCAAGAAAAAGGTTCGCTGGAAAGAGCATGAGGGCGGAAAAAGGAGTCACCGTCAAGACAGGAGTAGACGTAGTCTTCAGGAAGAGAACTCGTGGGAAGAGGATGGTTTTCGGCCCCATCAGAGCGCAGAAGGCGGAAGAGAGAGCGCCAGCTGCACAGGAAGTTTCAAAAACAAGGCAGCTTAGTTTTGATGATTACGGTCCGAGGGGGCTGGCTCAGAGAAGGATTGAGGACTTCAAGAGATATCCTGCAAAGAAAAGGAGGTTCAGAAAAGAGAAGAGCCTCGAGAGAAAGAAGGCAGAAGAAGGCGAGGAATTCATCGAAGCAATCGGGGAGGAAATGGAGAGGCCAGGTGCGGTAAGGATAAGGAAAGCTTGGTGGGAGAAGGGCTCTATTCCTGAGAAAATCAAAACGAAGATGCAAAAAGAGTTCCCTGAAGCGGTTGAGAAACTTGGAAGGGTAAAGGCGATGAAGAAGAGTGAGGAAGTAGCTGCAGCGGCGTACGGCAAGGTGTTCAAGGAGGAGGAAGAGGTCAAGAAGAAAGAGAAAAAGAAGATGGCGTTAGTCAATGTCGGGACTGGCAACACTAAAGAGATGTTTCAGCTTGTGGCGTTTTTGATAGGTCTGGTTCTAATACTGGCGTTCATAGCGTGGTTAGCGAGCATATTCTGATGGGTATGAAACTGGCTTGTCTCTTTTCTGGGGGGAAGGATAGTACTTATGCGCTGTACATCATGCTCAGCCAGGGCCACGATGTAAGATATCTGGTTTCTGTCTTTCCCGAGTCCAGCGAGTCGTACATGTTCCACTATCCGATGATTGAGAGGACTATCGACCAGGCTGAGTCTATCGGGATAAAGCAGGTTATAGTCAAGACGAAGGGCGAGAAGGAGAAAGAGCTCGAGGACTTGAAGAAGGCGCTGAAAGGACTGGATATAGACGGATTCTTTTCTGGAGCTATCGCGAGCAACTATCAGAAGGGCAGGCTGGGTGGGATTGCGAAAGAGCTTGGCATTGTCTCTCTTGCCCCGCTCTGGCACAGGAATCAGGAAAGCCTGTTGAAGGAGCAGATAGACGCCGGTTTCGAGATAATCATAACCCATGTCGCTGCTGAGGGCCTCGATAGGTCTTGGGTCGGAAGAAAGCTGGACCATAAAGCGTTTGAAGAGCTGAAAAAAATCAGAGACAAGCACAAGATTAATATCTCTGGCGAGGGCGGAGAGTTCGAGACGCTTGTAGTCAACTGCCCGTTATTTTCTCATCCGCTTAAAGTACCAGAGAAGAAGTAATGCTATAACGATTACAATGGCTATCAAGATTGCTGGCGTGAGATAGTCAAGCTGGGTTCTGATTACATTATCTCCTAGTCCGGGTGCGCCGGCTTCTAAGACTTTTTGCCCTTCCATCGCGGGTGCTGAAGTCGCATTGAAAGCCCCAGTCGTAAAGGTTATAAACGCGTATCCTAAAAACACAACGAAAAGGGTCAGAGAGAGCGCGAAAACGAACACGCTCGCCTTTTGAGGAGAGAGGATGTGCTGCCCTTTGTCAGTGAGCTCGTAGTAGATCCACTTGTGATGGTCCTTTTTTCTGACTATCAAGCCGGCTTCGAGCATTTTTTCCAGGTGCTCAGAGACTGTCGATGGTGCTAGAACCATTTCTTTGGATAGTTCAGACTGGGTCTTCCTCCGTTCCTTGAGAGCCTTGAGTATCTTTATCCTGCTCTCCATTGCCAATGCCTCGAAGGTCCTCTTGTCCAGAACTATCTCGTCCATGCAATCACGTGATTATGGCCAGTAAAAGATAAAAAGGAAGGGTTTAAAGCATCGTGCTCGCGGAGAAGAACGTTATTGCGAACAGTAGCAGGAAGACAAATGCTCTCCTCATTTCATCACCAGATAGGTTTTGACCGGCTGCAGATATATCCATTGGGAAATCGTTCGGTTGCCGCCTAATCGCTTGTTGTTGCTGATAAAACAAAATATATTTAAACAGCGCTTGCTAAATAGGATAACATGAGGAACATATTGGTCGAAGAGTTCACGCGGCCGGAGAAAAACCAGCGCGTGGAGGTCGTCGAGCGAAAAGGTTTGGGCCATCCTGATTCCATCTGCGACGCCCTCATGGACCGGGTGTCTGTCGCTCTATGCGAGGAATATCTGAAGAAAGTGGGCACTATACTCCACCACAATGTAGATAAGGGACTGCTTGTTGCTGGCGAGACCAAGACCAGGTTCGGAGGGGGGACCCTAGCCAAACCGATGCTGCTCATTTTCGGGGACAGGGCCACTTCTACCGAGGACATAGACCCGAACAGGATAGCCATAGAGACTGCCAAGAAATGGTTCAGGGAGAATCTCAGGTTTGTCGATCCGGAGAAGCACTTAAAGTATATGTCCGAGATTAAGTCGGGTTCTGAGGCTCTGACCGACATATTCAAGAGGAAATCGGCTATATTGGGGGCTAATGATACTTCTGCTGCTGTGGGTTACGCTCCCCTGACGACCACTGAAAAGTTGGTGCTGCAGACAGAGAAGTACATCAATTCGGATGATTTCAAGAACAAGTTCCCTGAGTCTGGCGAGGACATCAAGGTTATGGGGCTCAGGACTAATGAGCATATCGAACTGATAGTAGCTATGGCGATGGTTGACAGGTATATCAAAAGCGAGCAGGACTACTTCAGGAAAAAGGACGAAATCCTCGAAGAGGTTAAGAGGTATGCCAACGAGAACTCCGATAACCACAAGGTGCATATTGCTTTGAATGCACTGGACGCCAAGGGAAGAGGCGTTGATGGTGTCTATCTAACTGTGCTTGGTACCTCGGCCGATGGAGCGGACTGCGGAGAAGTTGGGAGGGGGAATAGAGTAAACGGGCTCATTCCATTAAACAGGCCTATAGGATCGGAAGCTGCTGGTGGAAAGAATCCTGTGTCTCACGTCGGGAAAATCTATAACGTCCTGACCCACAAGATTGCCGACCGCGTCTATAAGAATGTGCCTGGCGTCGAGGAGGTCTACATCTGGTTGCTGAGCAAGATAGGCCAGCCGATAGACCACCCGGCTGTAGCAGCGGCCCAGGTCAAGCTCAAGAAAGGAACAGCGATTAAGGAAGTGGAAAAACAGATACATGCGGAGATGGATGAAGAGTTAGCGGATATACAAAAGTTCTGCATGGATTTAGCGCATGGAAAATATCCCGTGTGTTAAACTTTTATACTACGAATTCTTAATCAAATTATGACCTGCTGGATGAAGTTCTTAGGATCTGTAAAGAACTATCTGCGCGAATACAACGTCACGGATTTGGAAGCCCGTCAGATTCTAGAGAACATTGAGAGGGAAGTAGGACACAACGTAAACCTGATAAAGTCTGTCGTGGATATGGAGAAGGCAGGTCTGATAAAGAGGTTGAAAAGGAGGTCCAAGGAGAAAAAAAAGGAAGAGGAAATGGCCTATATCTAACGAATGCTTTTTATTCTTTGATGACCTAATATATTTGCTGATTATGTTTACAAAGGGGTGTTTAAATGGCAGAAGAATTACCGGAGTCTAAAGAACAGAAACCAGTTGAAGCGGAGGAAGAAGTCGATGCGTCGCTAGAGCAGAAATTGGCTTTTCCTACCGCCGCTGTCGTCAGGGAGATGAAGAAGTACATAGCCAAGGACAAGATGATACGAAAGGAAGTCAAGATAGCTATGAACAAATTCCTCGCTGATATAGTCAAGGATATTTCTCAGAGCATGGACAAGTTCCCCTACTCCGTTGTAGATTACCGCATGTTTGAAGACGCGATAAAGCCTTACAAACGGGTCAAGGATCTGCAGGGCGAGAAAAGAAGACTAGTAGCCCATCTTGATTCGATAATAGAGGACTGCGCCTCAGTGAAGAGGGATTTGGACATAAAATTCGGGAACGAGGGAGAATAACTATTTCGCCAGGCTGTGCATCTCGGAGGATATAACCGCTCCCTTTTTAGCATCAAGCTTTACCGTTACCAGATAGAGCATGGTGGTGACAAAATTCACGTGCCAGATAGGCCTATCGTCTTCAGCCTGGACGGCCATTATTATCTGGCTAACCGGCTGCTTGTATTTTTTAAAATCGTTCCTGGCTTTCTCGAGCATTTTAGAACTTGACGTCTTTATCTCTTTCAGGTCCAGCTTCTCCTTGGTCGGGTGCATCGGAGTGCCACTCTCGCCCATGGTCACTATATCCCCATCGACCTCCGCCTGGGTCACAACGTTCTTTTCAGGGTTATAGAAGGTCAGTACCCATTTTTTAACATCCTTGTCCAACGGCTCGAGGAATGCCATGCCGGAGTTCAGGAAATAGCCGTTCTGCAGCAGCTCTTTCACGTCTTTCGATTTTTCCGCGACCTTGACCGCCTCAGAGATTTTCATGATAAAATGAAAACGAAGTACATATTTATACTTGTTGGTCCAATAATAAAGCATGAAAGAAGTGAAAGACAGGAAAATGAAGGTTGTCGGTCTCACTAATTATCTTATAGATCTGCACTCTCCGCAGAGGTCGGTAGTCCTAATCCTTCTCGCCTCGGTTATAGTGGGGATTTTAGACGACGCGGTCATCAGCGGTCTGAACGCATTTAGTCTAGCGAACGGCGCCTTCCTGGGCCTCTATTTCATAGCGCTTCCCGCACTCCTGGCCGGCTATTTCACAAGCATCTTTAGCGGCCCGACCGAGAAGAGGCTCAATTATAGGAGGTCGTTCTATCTCGCATTCTTCAACTCCCTTATCCTATCTGTCCTCTACCTGATTGGCGCAATAATGCCCAATAGGCTGTATGGCCTGCTGGATATACTGATATTCGGCTATGTCCTGACATTCATCATAAGGAGCTTTGTGCTGAAGATAACCTATCCCTATTCTATATTCCAGGCGATAGCTCTCGGCTCCTTCCAATCTCTCCTGGGCTATCTCGCTATCCTCGGCGCCGGGGTCCTGATTCCCGGCGTTGTCGTGAGCCTGCCGCTCCTCATAGTCAAGGTGATAATCCCGCTCATAATATTCGCTCTTGGGATAGCGCTTTTCATCCTGCTGGTCAACGCGCCCATGAAGAGGAACTTCGGGATAAACACGATTGAAGTCGCGGCAGCTTTCCTGGAAAACTGGTTCGACCAGTCAACTACTATCGAAGATGTGCTGAAAAAGATTGGAGAAAAAGCAGATACTCTCGTTGGGCTGATTGCTTTCAGGGCCAAGAAGAAAATCAAGACGCTCTTTATAGTCCCTTACGTCCACCCAGGGCCTTTCGGCGAGGTGGGCGGCGGAAAGCTGACCAGGGTGCTGATGGAACGCCTGGAAGGGAGCATGAAGCTGTTCATTCCTCATGGAACAGCAACTCACGACCTGAACCCCACCAATACCGCGTCCCTCGTCCTGATCGCTAACGAGATTAAGAAGAATCTCAGGGACATAGAGTATCATGGTACTGCCAGCCATTCAGTCAGGGCGCAAAAAGGCACGGCCAAGCTAATCGGCCAGAAATTCGGCAATAGCCTTTTCATGGCTTCTACGTTTTCTCCAAACGCGACTGAGGACATAGATTTCTCGATAGGGCTCGCTGCGATGAACCAGGTAAAGCCGGGCTACGAGAACGTCATCTATGCCGACTGCCACAACTGCCACCGGCCTGGCGACCATGCCATCTTCTCAGGCAATCCAGTGGTCTTCGACCTGCTTGAGGGGGTGAAAAGGCTCGATGCTGGATTGAGGAAAGAGAAAGACTATAAGATAAGGATGGGGATTGGCATAGACCCATTGAAAGAGTACAGCTGCATCGATGGCGTCGGGCCTACCGGGCTCAGAGTCACTGTCATAGAGACCAATGGCCAGAAGACGGCTTACGTGATTTTTGACGCAAACAACATTGCTGCGGGCTTGAGGGAGAGGATAATCGGAGAGATAAAGGCGTTAGGAGCGGATGAGGCTGAGGTCATGACGACAGACTCCCACTGCGTCAATAGCATTAGAGGAGTCGAAAACCCGCTCGGCATGAAGATAGGGAAAGACACGCTAGTCAAGAGGGCGGTGAAGACGTACGAACTGGCGTTAGATAATCTGGAGCCTGTCGGGGTGGGGTCTAAAATGATAAAGGTCAGAGGAATAGATGTTTTCGGACCGCAGCGTTCCATCGAGCTGGTGTCTACAATCAACACAATGATAGCGATAATGAAGATAGTCGCTCCGTTGATTTTTATTCTTTCTCTGACATTATCCTTGCTCGCAGTGTTTTTCGTGGGCTGGTGACATGAAGATAGGATTTTTCACAGAGACGTTTTTACCACAGACGAACGGAGTGGTGACGTCGATAGAATCGTTTGGAGAAGAGCTAGTCAAACGCGGGCATGAGGTACATATATACTGCCCCAAGACGAGCATCAAGACCCATAAGGGGATGACAGTGCATGCCAAAGCCTCTGTCCCGTTCTTACCGTACCCTGAATTCAAACTGGCGATACCGTTCGGGAAAGTGGAGAAGCTGGATATAGTACATACGCATGGTCCTTTCTTCATGGGCAACTATGGCATCAAGGTAGCTGACAAGCAGAAGATACCCAAAGTGTCTACTTTTCACACGCTGCTCTCGGAGTTCGTGAAGTACCTGTTCCCATTCAAGGCGGGCCAAGTGCCTCTAAAGAAGCTGGCGTGGAGCTATTCTTTTTCCCACTACAACAAGTATGATAAAGTGATAACGCCAAGCAACGCCATCAAGGATATGCTCAAGATAAAACCGCCGATAACTGTGATACCTACCGGGATAGACATCAACGTCCTAACGCCCCAGGACAGGGAGAAATCTAGAGAGAAGTTAGGTCTAACGTCCAAGAGAGTCTATCTATGCCTTGGCCGGCTTAGCTTCGAGAAGAATCTGGATTTAGTGATAAACGCTGCTAAGAACTTTTTGGATGACGACTCGCAGATGGTGATAGCTGGAAAGGGACCGGCTTTCGATGATTTGCAGAGGCTGACCAAAGAGCTGAGGCTTGGCCAAAAAATATCTTTTGTGGGATATGTTTCGGAACTGGACAAAGTCAGATACTACTCTGCTGCTGACGCGTTCATCACCGCCTCTACGAGCGAAACTCAGGGAATTGTTGTAATGGAGGCGATGGCGTGCGGCTGTCCGGTGATAGGGGCAAATAGTCTGGCCATACCGGAATTTGTGCAGGATGGGAAGAACGGTTTCCTCTTCGAGCCGGGAAACGCGAAACAGTTGTCTGACACGGTCAAGAATTTCGCTTTTACGGAGGATATGAGAAAGAAAGCGCTCGAGACGGCGCAGGAATACTCGATAGAAAAAAGCACGACCAAGCTGGAGCGCTTCTATGATTCGGCTATCAAATCCTCGTAGACTTTTTCCAACCTATCCGTCACGACTTCGATGTCCTTTTCTTTCGCAACGTGTAATCCGTTCTTGGAAAATTTCTTGCGCAAGTTCCGGTCCTCCCAGAGAATCTCCAGTTTCTTTTTGAGCTCCGGATAGGTGTTGAACAAGAAACCGTCCTGACCGTCTTTTATGACTTCGGCCATCGTAGGGATATTCGAGGATATGACTGGTGCGCCTGACGCCAAAGCCTCGGGGACGACCAGCCCCTCTGTTTCGAAAGCAGAAGCAGATACGAAGACTTTGGCTGCGTGATAGGCGTCGGGTATGTCGCCGTAGGGAATGTGGCCGAGGAAGATGGCCTCTCGGTATCTCTTTTTCAGGTCCTCCATGAGCGGTCCTTCTGCCGTAAATACTATAGGATAACCCAGTTCCTTGCAGGCTTTGGCTATCAGTTCTGGTCTTTTCTCCTCAGATATTCTCGTGGTGCATAACACAAACTCTTTCGGAAGCCCGTATTTCTTGATGAATCTGGAGCCGTTGCCCTTCTTGAACGTCTTCGTGTCTATGCTCGCCGATGCGATAGTAACGGGCCTATCCAACCCATGCTTCCTGAACTCCCTCTCAGTGTATTTGGTCTGGCATATCACATGGTCGGAATGGTTGTGGAAAGATATCAAGTAGTTCCAGCCGATAGAATCCAGGAAGTTGGCCTTGTACATAGAAAACATCTGCTGGGGGGCCGTGTGCGTTGTGGATACGGTCGGCTTGCCGGAGCACAGTCCCATCCAGCCACTGCACCAGGGAGTATGGGAATGAGCTATGTCTATATCGTATCTGAATCTGGTTGGGATTATGACATCATAGCTTTTTTCAAACAAGAAGGGGACGCATGGCAGGTTGATGACTTCGTAATGGTCCGAGTGCCCTTTGCCAGTATAGACTTTTACCTCGTGCCCGCGCTTGGAGAGGGAGAGGGCTATATTGTGCACATGCCTAGCTACCCCGTTCAGCTGGGTGTACGAGTCGGTGAACAGGCCTATCTTCATTTATTCGCCTCCAGATAATGTCTATAACTCTTCTCGAACTGGCCGGCTATGATGTCCCAGTCGAATATCTTCTCAGTTCTTTCTCTGCCGAGCTTTTTATATCTGCCCATCAGCTTCTTGTCATGCGCTATCCTCTCTATCGCCTGCGCTATCTGTTTCGAGTCGCGGGGCTCGACGAGAATGCCAGCATCACCAACAACCTCTGGAATTCCTCCGACCGCAGTAGATACAACAGCGCACTCGGTCGCCATCGCCTCGACCAAGACTATCCCAAATGGCTCGTATAGGGAGGGATGGACAAAGATGTCAGCATCAGAATAACACTCTATCTTCTTCTCGTCCGGCACTTTCCCCATCACGGTCACTCTTTTTTGAAGGCCAAGCTTGTTGATGAGCCTTTGTAAATTATCTCTCTCCGGCCCCTCGCCCATCATGAGATAATGAAAATCCGCCTCGACATCCGGCAGCGCTCTGATTAGGTATTCAAGGCCTTTCTGCGGCAATAAGCGGCCCACTGACAATAGCAGATGTTCGCAGCCAAGCTCGTCTTTGATATGGGATTTCTTCTTGCGATAGATTTTGGTGTCTATGCCGTTGTAGATGACTTCCTGCTTTTGCTTTGGATAACCATCTGGGACAGTTGCCTCGAGCGAATAGCGGCTGTTTGCTATAATCCTGTCGCAGCTCTTCATAATCAATCTGCCAATGGTGTCGTCGTATATACCGCCGAAAAGGTCTGTCTGAGGATTGATGCCTATGGGTCGGGAGTTGTGGATGTTCAGGAAAAGAGGGGTTCTGAACAGCCTTTTCCAGAATATGACCGAGTCGAACTGCGGTGCGAACCTGTTATGGAGATGGACTATATCAGGCTTCTCTTTTCTGCAGATCTTGGAGAAATAGTAGCCAAATCCTATCGGCATGGAGAACGGCGGCGGCAGGAAAGACGGCAGTTTCCTCAGCACCAAAGAGGGGAGCCTGTAAATCTTTATTCCCAAGTACTCTTCATAACTGGCCGTTCCTGGTAATAGGGAGGTTATCACAGAGACATCGTGCTTCTTAGCGAGGCGTTTCGACAGGTCTAGCAGGTAGTTCTCAGTTCCTCCCAGAAAAGGATGGAAGAAAGGATTGATATGGACTATGTTCATGATTGGAATTAGTCGGGTTCTATATTTATATGTTAGTGCTGAGTAAGAAAAAGGCGATGAGGAAGAAAGTTATCATCATGGGGGCGGCTGGACGCGACTTTCACAACTTCAATACAGTCTATCGAGATAACCCTGGCTATGAGGTGGTCTGCTTCACGGCCGCGCAGATACCGAATATAGACGATAGACTATACCCGCCTGAACTGTCTGGTAAGCTCTATAAGAAGGGCATACCGATTTTCTCCGAGGGCGAACTGCCTAAATTGATTAAGAAGAACGGGATAGACGAGGTTGTTTTAGCATATTCCGACTTGTCCTATCCTGAGGTTATGCACAAATGCGCTATAGTCAATGCGGCTGGAGCTGACTTTGTCTTGCTGGGTCCTAAAGCCACGCAGATAAAGTCGTCCAAGCCCATAGTCTCTGTCTGCGCTGTCAGGACCGGCGCAGGCAAGAGCCCTACATCCAGGAAAGTCTGCAGGATACTCGAGAAAAAAGGGAAGAGAGTGGTAGTTGTCAGGCACCCGATGCCTTATGGAGATTTGAAGAAACAGGAGGTCCAGAGGTTCGCCGCCTATGGTGACCTGAAGAAGCATAACTGCACTATAGAGGAAAGAGAAGAGTATGAGCCGCATCTGGAGGAAGGGAGAATAGTCTATGCCGGAGTAGACTATGGCAAGATACTGAAGATGGCTGAGAAAGAGGCCGATGTGATTGTCTGGGACGGCGGGAATAATGACGTCCCTTTTTACAAGTCCGATTTGCAGATAGTTGTGGCTGATCCGAGGAGAGCCGGCCATGAGATAGCCTATTATCCGGGCGAGACCAATGTCAGGATGGCCGATGTAGTGGTGATAAACAAGCAAGACTCAGCCTCCAAGGATGATATAGAGACGGTGAGGCAGAATGTCCAGAAGATAAACCCGAAGGCAGTCATAATCAATGCTGAGATGCCGATAAAGGTGGACAATCCAAAGATAATAAAGGGGAAGACTGTCGTGATTGTGGAGGACGGTCCTACTCTCACGCACGGCGGCCTTACCATAGGAGCGGGCTATCTTGCGGCGAGACAGTATGGTTGTTCTGTCATTGATCCGAGAAAATATGCTGTAGGCTCTATCCGAGAGGTCTATAAAAAATATCCGTTGGAGGTAGTGATTCCTGCTATGGGTTATTCCGATAAACAGATAAAGGAACTGGAGGACACAATAAACAAGATTGACTGCGACGCTGTTGTTATAGGCACGCCGATAAACCTACAGAAGTTCATCAAGATAGACAAGCCTTCGGTCAGAGTCAGTTATGACATCAGAGAACTCGGGAAGCCTAATCTGGAAGACATAATCTCAAATTTTCTCAAGGAATGACTTATAGCTAAGGAAAGAGTATCCCTTGTTTCTAAGATGGTCTATCAGGACTTTCAATAATTTTCTCTTCGGCAATGTATCCTGCGGATGGAGCGCCACTTCCACTAACGGCTTTCTCCTGAAGAGGGTGTTGAATGTTGAAGGCACGCTCATAAGATTGCCCCTGATTACCAGCGTTGACCTGATCCTGGTTCCTGCACGGAAATCGTAGAAATAATTGTTCGAGCTGGTATAGTCGAAACCGGCATCATTCACGGCCTTCAGCGCCTCCTTGCTTATCACCCACATAGGAGGTATGAACCCTTTTGGAACGCGGCCGAAGCACTGTTTGAATATTCTCCTTGCCTGCAGTATCTTATGCCATGCGGATTTATAATTAGTGAAGAACTCGTCCTCGATGAGCATATTGGAGTGAGTAAACCCGTGCATCACCAGTTCCTGCCCCGTGCCTTCCATGATTTCAGCGAATGCCTCGTCCCGTGATATGTCCTGCGATGGCTTATCTCGAAATTTGGGTATTATCAGATAGGAAAAATCGTCAATCCCTTCCCCTCTTAGGAAATCGTCTATCTTCGGTACTTTGCTGAGATACTTAGGGGTGACGTCATGGACCGCTACAATCGCGTATTTTTCTGCCATCAAATAGCTTTATGTAAAAGGTCAATATAAATAGTAGCATGGAGATAGGCAGGATAGTCAAGGCCCTGAAGAAGAGGTATAAGTGGAAGAGAGGCCATTCAAGCGATCCGTTCGAGGTCCTGATTAGCACCGTACTATCCCAGAGGACCAAAGACGCCAATACTGAAAAGGCCTCTTCCGCTCTTTTTTCCAGATTCAAGACGCCTCGGGAACTGGCCAATGCAGATATAGGGCGGATAGAAAAACTGATTAGAGCATCCGGTTTCTATAAGGTCAAGGCCAAGAGGATAAAGGAAATCAGCAGAATCATCGTTGAAAGGTTCGGGAGTAAGGTACCTAAGAGGATGGATGAGTTGCTCTCTTTACCCGGTGTGGGGCGGAAGACAGCCAACTGCGTCCTGGTGTTTGCGTATAGGCAACCGGCCATTCCTGTCGACACTCACGTCCATAGAATCTCTAACTGGTTAGGGGTGGTCAGAACAAAGACTCCGGAAAGGACCGAAGTCGAGCTCATGAAAAAAATTCCAAAAAGATATTGGATTGACTTGAACGAACTATTGGTAACGCACGGCCAGAACATCTGCCTGCCCAGAAAACCTCATTGCTCTATCTGCCCTATCAAAAAATATTGTAAAAAAGTCGGTGTAACGGCATTTTTATAGTAAAATATTTATATAGAAAGGTTGTAATTAGATTGGTGGTTTGATGGATACCAATATGGTCGTATTAATTTTCGGTTCTATTTCTGTTTTACTAGTTATTGTCGTCGCTCTAAGCCTGAGGATACAAAGGATTCGGCTTCTGAAGCTCAACATGCAACTAAGGCATGACTTTGGCAGGCTGGAGCACAATGTGGACGACTTCAGGAAAGTTCTGCCGGACCTGGTCGACAGAGAGAAGCTGGCTTTAGAGAAGCAGAGCCTCATGAGAGAGATATCTGCCGTGGAGAGCAAGGTGAACCAGGAAGACAGGAAATTCGCCCGACTGGATAGAGAAATGGAAAGCGACAAGAAGAGCGATAGAGTAATGTTGAGGTCGGTCTCCAAGCTCGAGAAGATGGTCGAGAAGCTGAAGAAGAAGCTGGCGCCAAAGAAGCCAAGAAAACCTGTAAGAGCTAAAAAAGCCAAGAAACCCGCAAAGAAGCGATAGGCTATTGCTGGTTGCGGTGATTATCTAATTTTTTATACGATATTATAAACTTTTTTGCATAAAAATAGGAAGATTTTTATATAACTACCCCCTTTTCCTATGAGTGGCAGTATAATCAAGGGTAGTTTGCCATTTTAGGAGTTTTGAATGGCAGAAGATCTAGAACTAGTGAGCCTGTTCCGAGGCTCCATAGGGAAAGTGCTTAACTTCCTGCTCACGTGCGAGGAGGAGAATAGCAAGTCTGACATCGCGAGAGGGGCAGATGTCACCTTCAAGACTGTTTCTGACATATGGCCGTTCTTGGAAAGACATGAGATAATAGTCCACACCAGGACTATCGGCATGGCGAAGATGTATTCTCTTAACAAGGATAACAGGATAGTCGGACAACTGAGGAAGATAAAGCACGAGATAAACAATCATAATCACAACAACAAAGGATTGGGCGAGATATTTTCCGTATACGGTTTCCTGCTGCTTCTGACACTGCCACTTTTGGGAACCGTATACTTCGCCTCGAACGAGAGCACCATAGACGTTTCGAACGGGTCCCTCATCAACATAACCACGCTGGTCTCTAACGATACCAACGCGAGCAACATAACCGAGATACTAATCAACGGCACGATAGAATCTATAACTCTGCCGTTCGAGGAGAATGCCAATGAACCCGCCGTGGTCGAGATAAATGGCAGCGAAGCCCTACTAAACATAACCGCGCCTGAATTGACTAATATAACTGAAGAGCCAATGCCAGTAATAGAGACGATGGTCGAAGAGATAGCCTACCGCCACGAGCCGATAACGATAGGCGAGAGGGTGCAATGGTACAGGCAAATCAAGGCGCATGGTGGAGACAATTACACCGTCGGTCTGAATCTCCCGTCAGACTATAGCGATCTGGCGATGATAGACTCGCTGGGCAACTACACGATAGACAACGGAACGCTAGTTCTATCGGGCGAGCATGACATCCAGATGAGCTTCACGACATCGCCAGTAGAGGTCTCTGAAGAATTGCTGTCAACCAGTCCGTACGAGAAGAAAGTGGAGGTATCTTCTGCGAGCGAGTTGCATTACGCGAACGTGCCAGTAACCGTCTCCGTCCCTGAAGGATTTGACCTTGCCTTGATAGAGATGCCCGGACTGGACGTGACGCATGATCCAGCCCATAATGCCAGCTTCTCGGACAGCGATGGCAACGGCCTGCCCGATAGTCTATCGTGGATAGTTCCGATGCTCTCGACCAAGGAGTATCTAATCCAAGAGGCAGGGAGCAATATCAGTATAGCAAATGAAACTGAGAATGCGACGACCATCGAGGAGAACACGACTGAAAATGCCACTAATGCCAGCGAGATAACCTTTGACAGGTGGCTTGACTGCCCGAGATGCGGACAACACAAGACGCCCCCCCTTGCGGACGTTAATATGACAATCTCGGCAGCATTCAACGGGACTCTGACTGATGTTTTCTTCTCTGACTATTTCCCAGTGAAATGGTCCATCGCAAATCCTAACGGCGGAACGGTGGAAAGCTATAACTCATCGCACAATAGGATATCATGGCACTACGACAGCCTTACGGGATCCGCCTCGCAGTGGTATATTGTCGCGTCGCCGATGCCCACCACGCCGCCCACAAAATACGATTTCCTTTCAGAACTAGCCAACGCGCAGAGCGAGCCGTGGATGGTTATTGTAGCCGATGCATATACCATAACTGCAGTAAACATCCAGGACGTGAGAAATACCTACCGTGGTGACTATGATGGTATTACTTGTCAAGTGACTATGGCTGGCTCGACTGGTGTTGGCGTGACAATTGCTGTGTCTCTCCAGTATTTCAACAACACTAATGGCTGGATTAATGCATCTGTCTCTAATCTATTGAACATATCTCAACTGTCCACAAATCCTCAAATCAACGCTAGTGCAAAACTTAATTTCAATATGACATTTAATGTATTGGCCATGCGCACTGGCAATGGCAACATATTCCGTTGCAACGCTTCCGGCGATGTGACCCCCCACTATTTCATCTCGGCAAATGCTTCCATGACGATATTGACACCGAACCTGCTCCTCAATCTAACCAACACTTCGACAGCTTCAGTCATGGCAGACGATAGCAATGACTTCAATATAACCGTCAACGTCAGCACTCAGTTCGGTAATGCCAGCAATGTCGGTGTCTATCTTCAGTGGAACACTTCGGCTAGTAATACCTGGAACAACATAACTACTACTGCCACCGACGCTTTGTATGCGGACACAGCCACTCCAATATATTATACTAATGTTGATAATAGCACTCCGCAGGATTCACAACTGTATGAGATATCTGCTCATACTACTGGAACATACTGGTTTAGAGCATATTCCAATTCGTCTGTCTATGACGGCAGTTTCCAGAATACGACGTCAGCATATCCTCTCACTGTTAGTGCGCCGCCTAGTTTTCGGGTAAGTAGCGTGGCGATAGGCAACGTCAGCAATGTGACCAGAGGGGCTACAGAGACGGACCTGTTCTGCAATGTAACGCTCAGCGGTAGTGGTACTGGAGCCACTGGTTTCTTGAGCCTGCAGTATTACAACCGCACTGCATGGTACGATTTAAACACTACAACTACTTATCTTCCAAAAAACTTGACGTATGACAGCACTTATGGAGGGAATCCCAGGAACTTCTCTGCCATAACTGCTTCAACCGCCTATAGGTTCGCCGTCTTCGGGAACTGGACGGGTTACAATTATACGCTCAGGTGCAACGTAACTGACCAGACGAACCTGGCCTATAACATCTCGCTCAATGGAACTGTGAATGTCACTGCTGTACCGCTGAACTCAAACGCGACTACTGACATCGCCCCGCCGATAGCCCTCTACAGCGACCAGTCGAACAACTTCAATCTGACCTGCAATGTGAGCGCTTATGATGGTAATGCTACCTCCGTGACTGTCTTCGCCCAATGGAACACTTCATCCAGCGTTACTTGGAACAACTTTTCTAAGAGCGGGTCTCTGCAGGCGAACGATACTAATTTTACCTTCTCTAACGTGGATACAGGACCGCCAAATACGAGAGTGTTCAGGATAAATGCGACTGCTAGCGGAAGCTATTGGGTGAGATGCTACGTCAACACTTCTGTACAAAATGGTTTGACCACTAATTTCTCAAATGCGGTCGCTGTTACTGTAACACCCCCAGACACCACTCCGCCGAACATAGCGACCTTTAATTTCAACGTCACGAACATGACCAATTACAGCTCGACGCAAGGATATCAGTTCAACGCGACCGTGAACGATAGTAGTGGGATCTCGTATGTCTGGATCGAGCACAACTTCTCCGGAACACTGAAGAACTATAGTACAACGGGGAATAATGGGGATGAATATTATTACAACAATAATTCACTTGCAGCTGGCTTCTACTATGTCAAGTGGTACGCGAACGACACTTCAGGCAATCATAACCTGAACAACAGCGACTGGGTGCATTACTACCAGGTTAACAAGAGCAGTCCCGTGCTTTCACTAACCCTCAATGGAACGGCTGGCGACCGCAGCTATTTCAACAATACAGTGGTCAACTTAGGCAATAGCACTACTCCAGGCTATATCAACTCATCGCTGGCCTTCTATTATAATACCTCTGCATCTGCGACCTGGAGCTCTATCTCATCGCCGCAAAAGTGGGACATAACTTCTCTCGCTGCTGGTGTCTATTGGGTATCTGCGAACTTCACAGGCGATCAGAACTACAGCAGTTCCAGCAATATTAGAAAAATGACAGTTAACGACTCTCGCATCCTTTTCAGCAATTTCAGCACCAACGTCACAGCACCTAGCTATTCTTCGACGCAGGGCTATCAGTTCAACGCAACCGCCTTCAACTCTTCACAGGTCAGCAAGGTCTGGCTTAGGGCGAACTTCACAGGCGCTTTCGCCAATTATACTGCGACAAGCCCAGGCGGAAACTCCTGGTACTATAATGCAGGAGTGTTGGCCGCCGGAACTTATACCTACACCTGGTGGGCAAACGATACCTATCTTGCTTACTTCAACAGCACCAACCAGACTTATACGATAACTACCGCCTCATCAACAGTCTCTCTCACCCTCAACGGGACTGCAGGCGACCGCAGCTATTTCAATAATACTGCAGTCAATTTAGGCAATAGCACTACGCCAGGCTATATCAACTCATCGCTGACCTTCTATTACAACACCTCCGCATCTGCGACCTGGACCTCTATCGCTTCGCCTCAGAACTGGAATATAGCCTCATTGCCTGCGAGCGTCTATTGGGTATCTGCGAACTTCACCGGCGACCAGAACTACACCAGCGCCAGCAGCATCAGAATGCTTACAGTTAACGATTCGCGCATCATATTCGACAACTTCACAAGCAACGTCTCCTCGCTGTCAAACTATTCCAGCACGCAAGGTTACCAGTTCAACGCCACCGCCTTCAACTCTTCGCAGTACAGCGCGGTCTGGATAAGAGCTAATTTCACAGGCGCTTTCGCCAACTATACCGCTACTAACTACGGCGTGACGCAATTCTACTATAGCGCGGGAGTCCTGGCCGCTGGGAGCTATACCTACACGTGGTGCGCCAACAACACTCTTCTCGCCTATTTCAACAGCTCGAACCAGACTTTCCAGGTCAATAAGAGCTGGATACCGATAACACTGTACATAAACGGGACGAATGGCGATTTGACTCTCTTCAACAACAGCGACGCCAACTTCACCGCGAACTTCTCTAGCGCCCATAGCTTCAACATAAGCCTTTGGACTAATCTTACCGGGGCTATGGCTCTTTGGTACAATCAGACGAGCCCGCTGACGAATATCACGAACCTCACGCCCTACCAAGCCGGAGCCTATCTGATCATAGCCAACTTCTCCAACGATAACTACACTTACGCTCAGGCGAACCACACTTTAACTCTGCAGGCGCCTCCTTCTGCGCACGGTTGGCTCAACGTCAGCTATCAGAGCCCGGCGACAGGCAACAGCCAGAATA